>Ga0070714_100001683_pt1 | contig 16079 bp, 15 predicted proteins | sample LARL83metaG_FD_65450 | JGI IMG/M metagenome (GOLD analysis project Ga0070714, IMG submission 65450) | Corn, switchgrass and miscanthus rhizosphere microbial communities from Kellogg Biological Station, Michigan, USA - LAR L8-3 metaG | ecosystem: Host-associated > Plants > Roots > Rhizosphere ...
CGCCGCCGAAACGACGTTCTCCTCGATCATGAGCGAGCCGAAGTCGTTGCAGCCGAAGCGCAGCGCGAGCTGGCCGATTTTCATTCCCATCGTCACCCAGCTCGCCTGCAGGTTCGGCACGTTATCGAGGACGATGCGCGCGATGGCCACGGTGCGCAGGTAATCGAGCGCGTCCGTCTTTGGCTGGTTGCGCATCGACGGTGTGTTCTCGGGCTGCAGCGGCCAGCAGATGAACGCGGTGAAGCCACCGGTGCGCGCCTGAAGATCACGGACGCGCTGCAGATGCTCGAGACGCTCGCCGAGCGTCTCGCCGATTCCGTACATCATTGTTACAGAAGTTTTCATCCCTTCCTGATGCGCAAGCTCCATGATCTCGAGCCAGCGGTCGGCGCCCGCTTTCTTGCGGGCGACGAGGTCGCGCACGCGCTGAACGAGGATCTCACCGCCCCCGCCCGGAATGGAGTCGAGCCCCGCGCTCTTCAACTCGCGAATCACGTCGCGCGCGTCCATACGGAAGGTCTTGGCGAAGAAATCGACTTCCGATGGGCTGAATCCGTGAATGTGAATCGAGTGATAGGTCTTGATGTACCGCAGCAGGTCGAGATACCACCCGAACGGGATGTAGGGATTGTGTCCGCCCTGCATCAGGATCTGGACGGCGCCGAGCTCTTTCGCCTCGTCGATCTTGCGCCCGATGTCCTCGTACGAGAGCGTCCATCCCTCGCTGTGCTTCGGTCGTCGATAGAACGCACAGAAGCCGCAGTCGGCGACGCAGACATTCGTGTAGTTGATGTTCCGGTCGATGATGAACGTGACCGTGTTATGCGGATGCTTTTCTCGCCGAACGCGATCGGCCTCGGCGCCAAGCTCGAGTAGAGGCGCATTGCTGTAAAAGTCGAGGAGATGGCGCATGGAGCGAGGGGTGTAGGCTTGAGACTCAGGGTCCAGGCGGCTACGCCGCCGGCAAAAAGGCGAGTGAACCGTTAGGAACGCGGCCGGCGAGCACCAATCTCCGAAAGAACTCGGTCAGCCCTGCGAGATGGTGATACGACAGACCGTAGTCGAGACCGGAGAGGTACTCCAGGCATGTCGGTTGATCGACGCCCGTCGCGCCGGACGCCTGTTCAGCCAGTACCTCGAGGTGCTGCAGGCCCCAGTTACGGGACTCGATGAGCGTGGCGTGGACGCCTAACGCATCGGCGACCGGCGTCGTGCGCTGTGCGACCCAGACGGCGAAGACGAAGGGGAGTCCTGTCCAGCGTTTCCACTCGGCGCCGAGGTCATACGCATGCTGATAACCGGCCGGCACGGCGCGGTGCGCTCGAAGCCGCGAGCCAACGAGCAGCGCGGCGTCACCAATCACGAGGCGCGCGTCGTGATCGGCTTCGCCGAATCGCTCGACGTCGCTGATCTCGGCATTGGCTGGCACGAAGACTGGACGCGCATTCCAAACATTCTCGAAGAGGAGCTCGAGCAGCGCCACGCTCGTCATCGAGCTTCGACTCACGAGCACGCGCCGGCCGTTGAGCTCCGTGGCCGGGCGCTTCGAGAAGAGCAACACGCTGCGCACCGGCCCGTCGCAGGAGATCGCGAGATCGGGCAGCAGAACGTACCGCTTGGCATCCCGTGCGTATTCGACGGCGGAGACAACGCTCACGTCGAGCGCGCCGGCCGCCATCTGGCGATTCAGCTCCGTCGGCACACCATCCACCAGCGCAGCGTCAAGCCGTGCCACGCCGCGGTCGATGGCGCCGTAAACGGGATAACAATTGATGTACGGGATGCGACCGACGCGAAGCTTGCCGTTAGGCGACGTCATTGTCAGGCGGCCGCGGTTGCTGCGCTCGGCGCGGGAACCCCGTCGGGTGACGGCGCGCCGTCGAAGGTTCGTATCACGCGATAGAACGAATCACGTTCGACGGGAATCTTCCCGGCTCCGCGAATGAGCTTGAGAATGGCGTCGAGCGTCATCGCCTGCGCGGTGTGTGCTCCCGCCTCGTGGTAGATCTTCTCCCGGACCATCGTGCCTTCCATGTCGTTGACACCGAAATGCAGCGAGGTCTGCGAGATGAAGGGCGTGACCATCACCCAGTGAGTCTTGATGTTGTCGATGTTGTCGAGGAAGAGCCGGCCGACAGCGAGATTCTTCAGATCGTCGAAGGCGCTCGTCGCCGTGCCTTCCCGATGCAACGTGTGGCCCAGCTCGTTGTTATCGGGATGGTAGGCGAGCGGGATATAGGCGAGGAATCCACGGGTCTCGTCCTGCAGATCACGAAGCATCGACAGGTGCGCGATGCGATCCGCGAATGTCTCCACGTGTCCGTAGAGCATCGTGCAGTTCGAGTGAATGCCCAGCTCGTGCGCCTCGCGATGCACGGCGATCCATTCCTCGCCCGCGAGCTTCTTGTCGGCGATGGTTGCTCTCACACCGGGACTGAACACCTCGGCACCACCGCCTGGCATGGTGTCGAGGCCGGCTTCACGGAGGGCGATGAGTGTTTCACGAACATTCATCTTCTCGATCCGCGCGATGTGCGCGATCTCGACAGCCGTGAGCGCCTTGATGTGCACGTGGGGGAACTTCTCCTTCAACGCCCGGAACATCGCCGTGTAATACGCGAGCCCTGCTTTCATATCCAAGCCACCGACGATGTGAAACTCTCGTGTCAGTGTGCTGTTTGCCGTCGCGGCCTCCTCGAGCACCTGCTCCAGGGTATAACGATAGGCCCCTTCTTCTTTCGGCAGCCGCGCATAGGAGCAGAAGACGCAGGTCTTGCGAAGAATGCAGACGTTCGTCGGATTGATGTGCTGGTTCGCCGCGAACATAATGCGGTCACCGTGCTTCGCACGATTGACCGCGTCTGCCATCGCGCCGATGCCGACGATGTCGGGCGATGCGAACAGCGCGATCCCATCCTCCGGCGACAAGCGCTCGCCGCGCTCGATCTTATCGGCGATGGGGCCGAGTGATGGGTCGCTGAGCAGCCTTCGGTCCAGCGGAACAGCGAGCAGCATGCGTCAGTCTCTGAGGCGGCGAATGGCGAGCGTTACGTTGTGGCCACCGAACCCGAAGCTGTTGCTGAGCGCAATCTCGACGTCGCGTCGGACGGCGCGATTGGGCGTGTAATTCAGATCGAGCTCCGGGTCGCGATGCTCGTAGTTGATGGTCGGCGGCACAACGCAATCGCGCACCGCCAGGGTGCAGATGATGAATTCGACCGCGCCGGCGGCGCCAAGCATATGGCCCGTCATCGACTTGGTCGAGCTGACGTTGACATCCGCGGCGGCCTCACCGAAGACGGCCTTGATCGCCTTCGTCTCGTTGAGATCGTTGGCGGGCGTCGACGTGCCGTGAGCGTTGATGTAATCGATGTCGGCGGGCTCGAGCTTCGCATCGGCCATGGCACGTCGCATGGCACGTTGCGCGCCTTCGCCATCCGGCGCTGGCGCGGTGAGATGATATGCGTCGCCCGTCGCGCCGTAGCCGACAATCTCGGCGTAGATGTGTGCGCCGCGCTTGACGGCGTGCTCGTAATCCTCGAGCACGACCACACCAGCTCCCTCCCCCATCACGAACCCATCCCGCGTCTGATCGAACGGGCGGGAAGCCGTTTCCGGGGTGTCGTTTCGCTCGGAGAGGGCTTTCATGTTCGCAAAGCCGCCGATCGCCATCGGCGTTACAGTCGCTTCGGAACCGCCCGTGATGACGACGTCGGCGTCGCCGTACTGAATCGTGCGAAACGCGTCGCCGATCGCGTGCGCGCTCGTGGCGCACGCGGAGATAGTCGCGTAGTTCGGTCCCTTGGCATTGAAGCGCATGGACACGAGGCCGGCGGCGATGTCGGCAATGAACATTGGAATGAAGAACGGACTGATCTTGCTCGGTCCGCGCTCGCGATAGATGTCGTGCTGCTCCTCGAAGCTCTTCAACCCGCCGATGCCGCTGCCGAGAATGACGCCGACCCGATCCGAGTCGTACATCCCTGGATCGGTAAGACCCGCATCGGTCATGGCTTGCGTCGCGCCAGCGATCGCGTACTGCGCATAGGCATCGGCGCGCTTGGCTTCCTTGCGATCCATGTACTGCAATGGATCGAATCCCTTCACCTCGCACGCGAAGCGCACGGGGAAGCTCTTGGCGTCGAACTTCGTGATAGGAGCCGCGCCTGGCCTACCCTCGATCAGTGCGCGCCAGGTCGCCGCCACGTCGTTGCCGACGGGCGTGATCGCCCCCAGACCGGTGACGACGACCCGACGCTTCATCAGACCGCGACCTTGTCGTTGAGGTACTTGATCGCATCGCCGACCGTCCGAAGCTTCTCGGCATCTTCGTCAGGAATGTCGATATTGAATTCCTTCTCGAACTCCATCACCAGCTCCACGATATCGAGGCTGTCCGCACCGAGGTCCTCGATAAAGCTCGCATCGTCGGAAAGCTTCTCGCGTTCCACTCCAAGCTCCTTCTCGATGATGTCGCGGACTTTCTGGGCGTTGTTGTCGGCCATGGGCGTGCGCCTCTCCTCTGCGGTTTTGACTGGTTACGGGAAATCTACTGCGTCACGACTAGGGATGTCACATGACCATCCCGCCGTCGACGACGAACACTTGCCCGGTGATGTATGTCGCGTATTCCGACGCGAGAAAGCCAACGACACCGGCGATGTCGTTGGGCGTGCCGAGTCGCTCGAGTGGAATCTGCTGTGACAGGGTCGTTCGTGCTTCGGGAGTCATCGCCGCCGTCATGTCCGTCTCGATAAAACCGGGCGCAACGACGTTTGCCAAGATATTCCGCGACGCGAGCTCCTTGGCCACCGACTTCGTGAGGCCGATCAGCCCCGCCTTGCTCGCCGCGTAGTTCACCTGCCCTTTGTTTCCGACGATCCCGACGACACTCGCGATGTTGATCACACGGCCCCAGCGACGCTTCATCATACCACGCGTCGCGGCCCGGATTGCCACGAAGGCCCCCCGCAGGTTCGCGTCGATCACGGCATCCCACTCGTCATCCTTCATGCGCATCAGCAGGTTGTCGCGAGTGAGGCCAGCGTTGTTGACGAGAATGTCGATCCCGCCAAATGCCTTCTCGACCTCCTCGATCAGCTTAGCAACGGACGCTACGTCCGCGACGTCGCAGGCGAAACCCTGCGCTGTGCCGCCGGCCAATCGCGAGGCGACTTCCGCGGCTCGAGAGCGATCCCGGCCGACGATGGCCACCCTCGCCCCGGATAGTGCGAGGGTCTCGGCGATTGCGCGCCCAATGCCCCGCGTACTGCCCGTTACCAGTGCTGTGCGCCCCGACAGATCGATTTTCATGAGGTCACGAGCCCAAGCAGTTGCTCGACTTCGGCCACCGTGCCACATGACGCCGTTTTCACCCCTGGCGCGATCTTCTTCACAAGACCGACGAGAACGGTACCTGGCCCCATCTCGACGAAGAGCGCGTTCGGATAGGCGCTCGCCATGTCCTTAACCTCTTCAGTCCAGCGCACGGGATTGGTGAGCTGGCGTACGAGGCGCTCGCGCGCCCTCGAGGATTGAGTGACCGGCTGCCCGTCAACGTTGGCGTAGACCGGAAACTGCGGGTCGCGCATCTCGGTGACGGCGAGGATCTCCGTCAGACCTCCCGCGGCGCTTTGCATGAGCGGCGAGTGGAACGCGCCGCTGACACTGAGCCGCATTGCCCGCTTCGCGCCAGATTCCTTTGCCAGAGCCATCGCCCTCTCCACTCCGGCGACCTCACCGCTGATAACGATCTGACCAGGCGCGTTGTAGTTGGCAGGGACGACGAGAGCGGCCTCGCGACTGGCACGCTCGCAGAGCGCCTCGATCGGCTCGGTCGTATCGCCGAGGATGGCCGCCATCGCACCCGGCTGACGCACACCCGTGTCGTACATCAACTCACCGCGTCGCCTAACGATCCGCAGCGCGCCGTCGAGGGCAAGACTGCCGGCCGCGTGATACGCGGTGAATTCGCCCAACGAGTGTCCCGCCGCGGCGCGGACTCGTGGGCCGATGCGGGCGCGCGCGATCGCCCACACGGCGGCGCCATGCGCGAGGAGCGCCGGCTGCGCGTTATGCGTCAGCGTCAGCTCCTCGGCCGGACCGTCGAAACAGAGGCGGCTGAGCGGCGCGCCAATGACATCGTCCGCCTGCTCGAAGACGGACCGTGCCTCGGGGAAGGCATCGGCGAGATCCTTCCCCATGCCGGGCTTCTGCGATCCCTGGCCGGGAAACAGCAGAACGATGTCCATCTAGAAGCGCAGTACCATCGATGCCCAGGTGAAGCCCGCGCCGAAGGCGACCAGCAGCACGTTCATGCCTTCCTTGATTCGGCCATTCTCCAGCGCCTCGTCCAGCGCGATGGGAACCGACGCCGACGACGTGTTGCCGTATCGGTCGACGTTCACATAGACTTTGTCCATCGAGACATTCGCGTGCTTGGCGGTCGCCTCGATGATGCGCACATTCGCCTGGTGTGGAATGAGCAGATCGATGTCCTTGCCAGTGAGCTTTGCCCCGTCGAGGGCCCGGTCGCACGCATCCGCCATCGAACGCACGGCGTGCTTGAAGACTTCCCGGCCGGCCATCTTCACGTAATAGCTGCGATCGTTGAGCACATTCTGATCGAATGGCATGCAGGCTCCGCCAGCCGGCCGATACAGCAGGTTGGCGAGAGTACCATCGCTGCGCATGTAGGCACTGAGGATGCCCTTGTGATGTTTCGCCCGGCGCAGCACCGCGGCGCCGGATCCGTCACCGAAGAGCACGCATGTCGACCGGTCCTTCCAGTCGACGATCGAGCTCATTTTCTCGGCGCCCACGACCAGCACCGTTTCAGCGACGCCAGTGGCGATCATCCCTTCGGCCACGGTAGCGGCGTAAATGAAACCGGCGCAGGCGGCGCCGATATCGAAGGCAGCGGCACGAGTCGCACCCAACTCGGCCTGCAAGTCGACGGCAGTCGACGGCAGCAACCGATCCGGCGTCGCGGTGCTGAGGACGATCGCGTCGATCTCACCGGCGCTGACACCGGCACGGTGCATGGCCTGACGAGAAGCCGCCGCCGCCATCGATGTCGTGGACTCGCCGTTGCGCGCGATGTGTCGCTGCTTGATACCAGTGCGTTCGGTGATCCATTCATCCGTCGTCTCGATGCCAATTTTCGCGAAATCGAAATTGGTCATGACCGCTTGAGGTAGACCACGGCCGGTGCCGGCGATCGCAGCGATCGGACGCTTCATGCCGCTTCTCCCTCGCCAGCGACAGATTGCAAGCCGCGGCCGATGTGTTCGTCCATATGAGACTCCACGGCGCGCACGGCCGCGCGAATCGCATTCTTGATGGCACGCGGCGAGGACTTGCCATGTGAGATGATGCTCACACCGCGAACGCCAAGCAGCGGCGCGCCGCCATGCTCGGAATAGTCCAGATCCTTGAGGGCGGCGGTGAGCCGCTCGGGCTCGACCCCTGCCTTCTTCAGGATGCCCAGCATCATTGGCGCGACCGCCTCGTAGAACTTGAGCACCACGTTCCCGACGAAGCCGTCGCAGATGACGACGTCAATCGGTCCGCGGTCGCATTGTCCGGCGGGCAGGTCGCGGCCCTCGACGTTGCCGATGAAGTTCAAACCCGACTCGCGCAACATCTCATGTGCTTCCTTGACGACGCTGTTGCCCTTCTCCGGCTCCTCGCCAATGCTGAGCAATCCGACCGCCGGATTGGTCCGACCGAGAATGTCCTCGGCGTAGACGGCACCAAGCCGGGCGAACTGCGTAAGCTCGTCGGCGGAACAGTCGACGTTGGCCCCGGAGTCGAGAACCACCACCGGTTGCCGAGCCGTTGGAAAGATCGTGGCGATCGCCGGCCGCTTGAGTCCCTCGTGCAATTTCAGGATTATCATCGACGCGGCCATCTGCGCCCCCGTGTTGCCGGCGGAGACGAACGCGTCGGATTTTCCCTCGGCCTGAAGGCGCAATCCGACGATCATCGAGCTGTTCGGCTTGCCCCGCACCGCCGCGCCGGGCTTGTCGACCATCTCGATGACATCAGGTGCTTCGACGATTTCGATACGCTCCCGTCGGACGCCGCGCGCTCCCTGAGTGGCAAACTCGCCAGCCAGGAGCGTACGCAATTCGCCTTCGATGACGCTCGTTTGCCCGACGAGCTGTATCGTGTGGGTCGGATCGAGCTCGGCGAGCGACTGGAGCGCGCCGGCGACTGTCGCCCGAGGCGCGAAGTCGCCGCCCATGGCGTCCAACGCGATCCGAGCCAAGGCTACGCTTCCCGCGCTGCGACCCGCTGCTCACCCGCGTAGTAGCCGCATTCCGGACAGACGTGGTGCGGACGCTTCATCGCCTGGCACTGTGGGCACTTTTGCAGCGCGATGGCGGGCGCGGTTTTGTGCGTGTTGCGCGCGCGCTTCTTTCGCTTCGAGGTACGTCTCTTCGGAACGGCCATGTCACAATCGAGAGTTAGAGTATTGATAACAATGTCGAGGTACGGTCAGCGCGAGTTGCCGCCGCTCCGTCGCTTCTGCTTCGTCTGCTGTGCCGTCGCGGCGTCAGCGTCGTCGACCTTCGTGAGCGAGCGCAACGCATCCCAGCGCGCATCCACGGAGACCTCCGGTGGACAATGACAGTCGCCCCCGTTGAGATCGGCACCGCAGGTTGCACACAATCCCTTGCAATCCTCCTTGCACAGCACGAAGGTCGGCACTGCGAGGAGCCACTGCTCGCGAATCGCCGGTCGGAGATCGATCTCGTCAGCGCGCGCGTCCAGAGGATAGACGTCCGGGTTATCGGCCTCTTCGTCATCGGCTTCGACGAAGATGACGTGTTCCTCTCCTGATACGTGCGCCGATGCGTCGTTCAAACAGCGCCGACAAGCCATGACCACGTCGCCTTCGAGCCGTCCGTGCCAGTAGTAGCGTCCGGCGCCAGCGGTGGAGAGCCGTCCCGTGACATGCAAAGGACCGGACGGCTTGGGGTCGTCTGCCTGCCATATCTCGTCGTCCGGCGACAAGACGCCGTCGACGGCGACCCCGTGCTGCTCGAGAGAGCGAATGTCAAAGGACAGCATAGCCGAGAAAACTACCAAGGCGGACAGTGAGTTACAAGTGAAGCAGGCGCTAGAGGTTAGACTGGGGGCCAGGGCCGGTGCGGAAAAATCTTTGCGCCTCCCCTAGCCCCTACTCCCTAGCCCTTAAACCCGGCGTTAATCAGCTCTGACTCGCTGAAGAAGAAGCGGGCTTCGCGGGCGGCGTTCTCGTCGCTATCGGACGCATGGATGGCGTTCCGCTCCTTCGATTCCGCATACAGCTTCCGCACCGTCCCCTCGGCCGCCTCCTTCGGATCCGTGGCGCCAATGGCCTTACGGAGCTCGGCAACTGCGTCGCGCTTTTCGAGAACGAGTGGCATCGAGGGCCCTGAAGTCATGAACGACACCAGCGAGCCGTAAAACGCACGTTCGCGGTGCACCGCGTAAAACTCCTTCGCCTGCGCGTCGCCGAGGTGCATCACGCGCGCGGCGCGGAGGCGAAAGCCTTGCTGCTCGAGATGCGCGATGATCTTGCCAGCCTTGTTCGTGCTGAAGGCGTCGGGCTTGATGATGGTGAGGGTGTAATTGCCAGCCATGGTCTCAGGGGGCGATGAGTTTACGAACGATGTCGCCGCGGGTGAGAAAGCCGACGAGCCGCCCGCCGCGAACGACCGGTACGCGCTCGACGTCCTTGTTGGTCATGAGCGCCGCGACGTCGGCAAGCGGCTGCTCCGGAGCGACACACAACACCTGACGCGTCATGACGTCCCGCACGGTACGTCGGCCATGCGTGCTCGGCGGCGTGAAGCGTGAGCTCGCGGGAAGGGTCGTCGTTATGAAATGTCTCATCAATTCCCGTTCACTCAAGAGGCCGAGCAGGCCACCGTTCTCGTCAACCACCGGCAGCGCACTCAGGCCGGACGAGAGCATCTCGCGCGCCGCATCGCGCAGGGGCATCTCTGGTGTCGTCGTGCGCGGACGCTCCGTCATCAAATCGCGCACGGTGAGCTCCTCCGGAAGTGTGAATTCGGCGAGGGCGTCGAGCTCCGCGACGTCACGCGCCGTCGCCGCGCTCGTGAAGTCGTCGACGACGTCCGCTCGGGAGAGAACGCGCACGAAGGCACGCACGAGCTGCAGATGGCGAGCGGCCTCTCGAGGTGGAGCGACGACGAGGACAACAACCCGCCCAGTCGCGTCATCACGGGCAATCGGCTGCGACGACACACCGATCGCCACCCGCAGCGCCCCGACGGCCTCCGCTCGGTAGTGTAGCACGAACGCTCGCCCACCGACGACGACGAGGTCTTCAGTCCGCGATTCGTCCATGCGACGACGCAGTTTGGCGGCATCGCGGACCGCCGCGGAGGCCTCGATCCGTGCGAGGAGGGCCTCGCTTGCCGCCGACAATGTGTCGGCAGCCAGCGGAACGATGACCCGTTCGGCGGCTACGAAATCACTGAGCTTCATGCGACGGTCGAGTCGTTAGGCGAGACGCTCGCGGAGCAACTCCACGAAATCCTTCGGACGCTTCGCGGTGCCGATTCCGGCCGCCTGGAACGCCGCGATCTTTTCCGCCGCCGTGCCCGACGAGCCAGAGATGATCGCGCCCGCATGGCCCATGCGACGACCAGGCGGCGCGGTCTGGCCCGCGATGAAGCCGACGACTGGCTTCGTCATCGTCTCTTTCACGAACCGCGCTGCTTCCTGTTCGTCCGTCCCGCCGATCTCGCCCATCATGGCGACGGCGTGCGTGTCCGGGTCCTTCTCGAACGCGGCGAGGCAATCGATGAAGTTCGTGCCGTTGATCGGATCACCTCCGATCCCGACGCAGGTTGACTGGCCGAGCCCTGCCCGCGTGAGCTGGTAAACGACTTCATATGTCAACGTGCCCGAGCGGCTGACGACCCCGATGTTGCCAGGGGTGCAGATCCGGCCGGGGATGATTCCGACCTTTGAACGTCCCGGCGTGATGAGACCCGGGCAATTCGGGCCGATGAGCCGCGCGCCGCGCTCCTTCACGAAGGGATACACCTTCGTCATGTCCAGGACCGGGACGCCTTCGGTGATGGCGACGATCAGCTCGATCCCCGCGTCGGCGGCTTCCATGATTGCGTCGGCGGCAAAGACCGGTGGAACGTAGATGACGGACGTGTTCGCGCCAGTGCCACGCACCGCCTCGGCAACGGTGTTGAAGATCGGCACTCGGTTCTCGAACTTCTGACCGCCCTTCCCCGGCGTGACGCCGGCAACGACGCACGTGCCGTAGTCGATCATCTGCTTCGCGTGGAAGGATCCATCGCGGCCGGTGATGCCCTGCACCACGAGTGTGGTGTTGTTGTCGATGAAGATGCTCACGCCGCCTTCCCTCCTTTCGCCAACTCGACGGCGCGCTTCACCGCCTCGTCCATATCGGTCATGGCGGAAAAACCATTTTCTTTGAGAATCTTCACTGCAATCTCTTCGTTGGTCCCCGTTAGGCGGATCACGATCGGCACCTTGAGCGGGCTTTGCTTGGTCGCTGTCACGATTCCGGTGGCGACATCGTCCGTCCGCGTTATTCCGCCGAAGATGTTGAAGAGGATCGATTTCACATTCGGATCGCTCGTGATGATCCGCAGTGCGTTGACGACCTTCTCGGGATTCGAGGAGCCGCCGATGTCGAGGAAGTTCGCCGGCTCGCCACCGTAGTACTTCACGAGATCCATGGTTGCCATGGCGAGGCCGGCGCCATTCACACAGCAGCCAACGTTTCCGTCGAGCTTGATGAACGTCAGATTCGCCTCGCGGGCTGCCACTTCGCTCGGCTCTTCGGCAGTGGGATCGCGAAGGGCTTCGATCTCCGGATGACGCTCCAGCTCATTGTCGTCCACGACCATCTTCGCGTCGAGTGCCACGACGTCGCCGTTAGGCGTTGTCACCAGAGGGTTGATCTCGGCAAGTGAACAGCCCGTCTGCATGAAAGCCATGTAGAGCTGCTGCATGATCTTGGCGGCGGCTCTCACCTTCTTGACATCGTTGAACAGAAAGAATCCGAGCTGTGTTGCCTGGAATGGCATCAGACCGTATCGCGTATCCACGGGAAGCTTGAGAATCTTCTCCGGGGTCTTCGCAGCGACTTCCTCGATGTCAATCCCGCCAGCGGGACTTACCATGAACACCGGCTTCTTCACCGCACGATCGACGATGATGCCCACGTACGCCTCTGCGGCAATGTCGGCGGCCGGCGTGACCAGAACCTGGCTCACGGTGAGGCCCTTGATCTGCATGCCGAGGATCTTCGAGGCGATTGTCTTCGCCTCATCAGGCGACTTGGCGAGCTTCACACCGCCAGCTTTGCCGCGACCGCCCGCGTGCACCTGTGCCTTGACGACCACGGTACCGCCATACTCGCGAGCGATAGACGCTACTTCGTCGGCCGTTCTTGCAACTTTCCCCGTCGGAATTGGAACACCGGCCTTGCGGAGGATTTCCTTCGCCTGGTATTCGTGAATGTTCACACGTGCTCCACTGTCTGTGCCGTTATCGAGATCGTTGTTCCTGCTTCGCCCCGTACTGCTTCCCGTCCCTTTTCGAGCGCCGTGATGATCGCGCGGCCCCCAGTACGGCGCGCGAAATCCACCGCGGCTCGGATCTTCGGCGCCATACTGCCTTCACCGAATGCGCCGTCGCGATCCATCTGCACTGCTTCTTCGACCGTGAGGTGCGGCAGGGGTCGCTGCCGAGGCGTACCCCAATCGGCGTACACAGCGTCGACGTCCGTCAGGATCAAGAGCAGATCTGCGCCGAGATCGCGCGCGAGCACTGCCGCTGCGAGATCCTTGTCCACGACCGCATCGAGCCCCTCCCAACCTAGTCGAGGATCGTCGTAAATGGGTGCCCCGCCGCCACCGCCAGCGATCACGACCGATCCGGCGTCGAGCAGGCGACGGATGGATGGCAACTCGTGAATGGCGAGCGGTCTCGGACTCCCGACCACGCGACGCGGCCTACCATGCCCGTCCGCCTTTACGACGTGACCCTCCCGCTCGAGCTCTTCGGCGCGCTCGGACGGCAGCTCTCGGCCGATGAACTTGGTTGGATTCTGAAGCGCCGGGTCGTTTGGATCGACGACCACCTGCGTTATGATCGTCGCGACGTCGCGCGGTGTGCCAGCACGCCGTAAGGCGTTGTCGATCGACTGCTGGACCATGTAGCCGATCCAGCCAGCGGTCGCGGCGACGAGCACACCCAATGGCAGAGGCGGCGCGTCGTAGCGCGCAAGCTCGTTTCGAACGAGCTCGTCGCCGACCTGCGGCCCGTTTCCATGCACGACGCACACGTTCCAACCCGCACTCACGAGGTCTACGATCGGCCCGAGACTGGCTCGCGTGTGGCGGAACTGATCGTATACATTCGATCGCTCGCCGGAGGGAGCAAGCGCGTTGCCGCCAAGCGCGATCACCGCCGTCCCTGCCGAGTCGTTAGGCGAGACGGTCTCGGTCATCGCGCACTCCCTCCGAGCAGCTTTCCAAGCTCGTCGAACGCCTGGCCGAAGGCTGCCCAGTCGCCTCGCCGCAGCGCCTGGCGCATTCGCTCATAGAGCATCGCAGCGTGAGCGCGCATGTCCGCGCCGGGCGGCGCGGAAACCGGTGTCGTGAGCGGTGGCAGGCTTCCAGCCAATTGCGCGATCGTTGATCCGAGGCGAAGAGTGTCGTCGAGGAGAAGACCGACATGCAGCAGCGTTGGCGCCGCTTGCGCTCGCCACGTGTACGTCGTTTGCGCGAAGGCAAGGCCGCCGGCGAGCGGCATCGCCCGAATGGGGCCGCGCGCGACGGTCGCGTCTCGCGTCGTGCCATTCGCCGTCGTATCGACGTTATGCAGGCGATCGAGTACCGCAGACCACTTCGGGCCCAGATGCGACGCCTCGTACCAGAGCGTCTGGCGCTCCGCGCCGCCGGTGCCAATGACCATTCCTCTCACGCGATCGGACGCGTCGAGCAGAACGAGACCAGTTGCCGTCACGCCGCCTCGCGGCAGCACGAACAGCGGCACCGAACCAGCGAGGGCGCTGTCCGCGCCATCGATGCCGACGAGATGTCGTGGCACGTCGCTATCAGCGCGAGTCCCATATTCGGCGTAGGCCGTAGCCTGCGCCTTGACGCCATCGACGGCGGGCGGGACGGCGGCGCGGAGATTCGGCGGCAGAACGCTCCACGAAGAGAACAGCGTTGGGAATCGCTTGATCCACGTTTGCGCAGGCGACCCGGCAGTTGAATCCGCAACGACGAAGGTCTCTCCTGTGGCTGCGTAGATCACCGCCGTGGCAGCGTGCTGAAAGTAGGTGCGCTCCTCGCCCGCTGCCTGGATATGTCGGCTCAGCGGATATGCGTCCGTGGCGGCGTACAGGTCGACTGTCCAGAAGAGCGAATCGCCGAGAACGATGGGTGTAACCGAAGTGCCCTGGGTGAAAAACGGCATCAGCGTTCGAAGCCGCTCATGTACGTCGCGATGCGCGACAACTGTTGGGCGAGGGCGTGGCAAATCGCTCGACGCCCAGCGCAGCCGTTGGAAGCTCAGGGCGTGTGCGAACCGCGCGGCGTCATTCTCTATGGGTGCGCCAACGACGCGCGCAAAGGAATCGGCAACCACGAGGTAGCCGCGGGCGCCGGGAAAGACGAGCGCCGAGACGAGCTGCGTCTCATCGTCGTGTGCGCCGACCGCGGGCGCCTGCACGATGCCGCCGTGATCGTCGACGTCCCAGCCGAGAATCCGGCTCAGACCGAACGTCGCCCGCGTCGTATCGCTCCCGGCGCGCGGAGGACGTTCCGGCACGTCTGCGACTATGCCCGCCGGCGAGCTGTGCCAACCTAACGAGCCAACGTCCGCGCGGACCGTCGTCTCGAGCGCGCGTGATATGGCCGGTGCGTCCCAGACGGGAACGCTGCGCGAGAGGGCCGCGAGACTCACGAACGAAACGGCGCTGTCGGCACGACGAACGGCGTCGGAAGCGTATGCGCGACGGGTGTAGCCGGCGCGCGTTTGCTGGTACGGCCGCTCCCGCAGCTGGGCGTCCTGCTCGGCGGCGATCCGTTCGCCGATGAACGGCGCGACTTCGCGCGTGAGAAGGGCCAGCACCATGATACCGAGAATCGCCGCTCCGGCGAGTCGCCCCTGCCCGGTCCACCCCGACCAGACGACGATGAGCGCCGCGCCCAACGTCGCGATGGAGAGAATCAGGTTCCCAGGGATGAGAACTTTGTGATCGACGTATCCGAAGGCACCGTCAGGACCACTCCCGCTGGTCAACAGGTCGTACATGTCGAGGCGGAAGCTCCATGCGAGCACGAGCAAGACGACGCCCGCGAGCACCGTGAGGTGGCGTCGAACATAACCCGAGACATAGAGACGGCCGCGATCCCATCGCAGGCTCGGCGTCAGGGCATAGAGAAAAACCACGAGCGCGGTGACGATCAGCAGCGCGATGAGTGTCCAGTAGTAGAGTGTCTGCTCGAGCGGCAGCCAGTAGACGAAAAATCCCAGGTCGCTGCCGAAATACGGGTCCGATTCTCCGAAGGGGACGTTCCAGTGCGCGGCGGCAAACGTCGTCCAGTCGCTGGCAGGCAGGCTCAGAACGCCGCCGAGCACGATCGAGATGACGACGACCGCGAGCATGAGATTCCGACCCGACACCTGCTCACCGATCTCCAGATTCGCGACCTTGCGCGGCAGGACAAGCGACACGACGGAATGCCGCACCGCATACAGGTTCACGAATACGAACAGGCCGGCGGCAACGCCCGACAGGAGTCGCATAACGAGCATGTAGCCGGCGCGGGCGCGCCAGACGTCGACGGCACCCGCGGCCTCGAACCACTCGTAGTCGACGTAGACCTGGGCGACGGCGCGCGCCGCCAGCAGGAGAATCGCGACGCCGGCGACGGCCAGCAGGACCCAGCGCCGCGTGGGGGCAGGCATCAGCCCCTCTTCACACCTCGACGCCCTGCGACCGCAACCACCCTTCCATCTCTCCCTGAATAGCGGCCAACCGCTGCGGAGACGACGCC
>Ga0070714_100001684_pt1 | contig 16074 bp, 11 predicted proteins | sample LARL83metaG_FD_65450 | JGI IMG/M metagenome (GOLD analysis project Ga0070714, IMG submission 65450) | Corn, switchgrass and miscanthus rhizosphere microbial communities from Kellogg Biological Station, Michigan, USA - LAR L8-3 metaG | ecosystem: Host-associated > Plants > Roots > Rhizosphere ...
CGTGTCAGGTGCTCCACGTCGGGATGCAGCGGCATGTAGAGGACACAGTCGGGCGCGAGCGCGATGATCGCCTCGATGTCACCGGTAGCAACGATGCCGAGGGCACGGCCGAGCCGGGCGAGCTCGCCCACGTCGCGGCCTGCCTTCTCCTTGCTGTGGGCGTAGACGCCGACGAGTTCCAGACCGGGACGCTCGACGATAGCCGCGATCGACTGGCGCGCGACGTTGCCCGTCGTCCACTGGACCACGCGGATCGGGCCATCGGACGTGCGTTTCACTTGGCCTCCCGTAGTGGGGACAAGCGTAGGTCGGAAGCTGACCATGGTCAACATTTTCTGAATCGTCAATTTCTGTAGGCTTCATGCTGTGAGGGATGAATCAATGCCGATCCACGGGCTCAAGCCTGCTGACCAAGGTCAGCGCCGTGCCAGCCTGGCGCAATCCCGCTCACGCGAGACCAAGCACTTGCTGATCCAGGCCGCGATAGCGCTGTGGCGGACCAAGGGATTCGCGGGCACTACGGTCGCCGACATCTGCCAGGCCGCCGGGGTCTCCAAGGCGCTGTTCTACTTCTATTTCCCGCGCAAGGAGGACGCGCTGCTTGAAGCCGGCTTCCTGTCCACCCGCGAGGCGCGGGAGAAGTGGCGCAAACTGGTCGGCCAGCCTTACGACCTGCCGGAAGTGATCATCGCCGTCCTGGCCACGCTGGAGCGCACGATGCGGCGCAACCCTCCGGAACTGCTGATCGAGGTGACTCTGGAAGGTCACCGCGCGGAGCAGCGGGCCCTGGCCGAGGGCCGCTCGGACGAGCACCACACGACCAGGTTCCTGCTGCTCGAACTCCTGCAGCGCGCCCAGGTGGACGGAAAGCTCCCCGTCGGCCTGGACGTACTGCACCTAGCGCGCGGCGCCCAGTCGCTCCTCGAAGCAGGCACCCGCCACTGGGCCAGCGGCGAGTACGGCGACCGCTCGTTCGCCGAGGTGACCGGCCGCGACATCACGGCATTCATCCTCGGCCACAGCCAGCTCGGCCGTCACAGCTCGATGCCCGGGTAGAGCGGATGACGGCCGAGCAGGGCGGCGCACCGTGCCCGGCACTGCTCCGAGACCCGTTCTTCTATGGTGTATTTCGCCTTGGCGGTCGCGGCCGCGGGAGCCGTGGCGCCGAGCGCGGCGGTGATGATGCCGGCGATCTCGTCCATCTCGCCGGTCCCGAACCCGAGCGTGGTAAGCGCCGGGGTGCCCAGCCGGATGCCGGAGGTGTACCAGGCGCCGTTCTGGTCGCGCGGGACGCTGTTGCGGTTGGTCACCACGCCGGCGTCTAGCAGCGCCGCCTCGGCCTGGCGGCCGGTCAGGCCGAAACTGGCCGCGACGTCCATCAGCACGATGTGATTGCTGGTGCCGCCGGCGACCAGCCGGACGCCGCGGCGCAGCAGGCCTTCGGCCAGCGCCCTGGCGTTGGCCAGGATCGCGGACGCGTAGGCAGCGAAGGACGACTGCCTGGCCTCGGCGAACGCGATCGCCTTGGCCGCCATCACGTGCGGCAGCGGGCCGCCGAGCACCATCGGGCAGCCGCGGTCGACGTACGGCGCGTACTCCTGCGTGCACAGCACGAACCCGCCGCGCGGGCCGCGGAGCGACTTGTGCGTCGTCGACGTCACCACCTCGGCGTGCGGCACCGGGTTCAGGTCGCCGGCCAGCACGCCGCCGGCCACCAGGCCGGCGAAATGCGCCATGTCCACCATCAGTGTGGCACCGACGTCGTCGGCGATCTCGCGGAGAACCCGGAAGTCAGGAGTCCCGGGGTAAGCGGAATACCCGGCCAGCAGCACCAGCGGCCGGAACTCCCGCGCGGCGGCGGCGATGGCGTCGTAGTCAAGCAGCCCGCTCTCCGGATCGGTCCCGTAACTGGCCTGCTCGAACAGCTTCCCGGAGATGTTCGGCCGGAACCCGTGAGTCAGGTGCCCGCCAGCGTCCAGCGCCATCCCGAGCATGCGCTGCGAATGCAGCTCCTTCCGCAGCCGCTCCCAGTCCGCCGTGGCGAGGTCGTTCACGTGGCGGACGCCCGCCCGCCGCAGCGCAGGCTCCTCCACCCGGCGGGCCAGGATCGCCCAGAACGCCACCAGGTTGGCGTCGATTCCCGAATGCGGCTGGACGTACGCATGATCTGCGCCGAACACGGCGCGCGCATGCCCCGCGGCGATCTCCTCGACCCGGTCCACCATCTCGCAGCCCGCGTAGAGCCGACGCCCGGCGGTGCCCTCGGCGTACTTGTCCGACAGCCAGTTTCCCATCGCCAGCAGCACCGCGGGCGACGCGTAGTTCTCCGACGCGATCAGCTTGAGCTGGCGCCGCTGCGACGCCAGCTCGCCGACGATCGCCGCCGCGACGTCGGGCTCGGCCGCGGCGATAACCTCCAGTCCAGCGGCGTAAGCCGATGCGGCCTGACCGGCGGCGACAGGCGTGTTTACCGGGCTGTTCATGACCATGCTCCTTAAGGCGGCATCAGGATGGTCGCCCAGGCGCACGGCTCTCCCCGGCCGCGGCCGGGTGGCCGCTCCCCGGTGGTGATCCACCCCAACGCCAGTCACGGTCCGCCATCACGGTAGTGCGCATCCTCGACGCGGTGCAAGCAGATCCGGGTTCCGCGCGCCGTGCACATGCTCACCCGTGGCCCGCGCGGGCCACGGCGATGGCGCGGTCGAGGACGGCCGCGTCGGCCCAGTTGCCGTGGAAGCCGAACGGGACGCGGACGGGGAGCTGTACCCGGGCGATGGGTTGCCGGGACAGGCTTGCGGCATCGGTGGATGTCGCGGTTCATCAGGATGACCTGACTGCCCTGCGGCAGCGCCGCCTCATCCCAGATCACGCCGGGCAGGCCTTGTGCGAGGAGGTCGAACCTGAGCATGGTCGGGGTGACCAGGAAGACCGCGTAGTGCTCGCTGACCGCGAAGTCGTGGATCATCAGCGGCAGCCCCGTCTCGATCCGGTGCGAGTCGGTGATCCGCCCGGTCGTCGCGTCCGTCCGGTACCAGGTGACCTGCGGGCCGAGCGCCGCGAAGAACAGCATGTCCCCGGTGGCCGGGTCAAGCTTGTAGTGCGCGGTGCACAGCACGTCAATGCTGCCGTGGAAGTCGTGCGGGCCGAGCGTGCGCAGGTTCTCCGGGTCCATCGCGTAGGGCAGGCCGCCTTCGAAGTAAACGAGCAGGTGGTCGCCGAAGACGCCGACGTTCGTGTTGGCGACGTTCTTGGCGGGCGGGGCACCCTCCGGCGGCGGCCCGGCCGCGCCTCCGTTGACGAACCCGCTGTACGCGGCCTCGCCCTGTGTCACCTCGAATCTCATCGAGTCGGTCTCCACCCCAGCGCATCCTGAAGGCCGTCCTGCCGTCCCTGATGTAGATTCCTGCGACCCCGCCGTCACCCTCCCACCAGTGGTAACGGTGTACGTCCGCGGCCGGAACCGCGGGTTGGACGAGATACGGAAAAGCGCCCCCGACAGGTCGCCGGGAATCTTCCCCGAGATCACCTCGAGGTCGTAGGCCTCGCTCTCCTCCCCCCACGGCATGAACGGGAGTTGAGGAACTTGTTACCCGTCGGCCACGTCACGTCGGCCTGGTGACCCGCGGTGATCACCGGCACGGGCATGGCGCGGAAGCTCATGGAAGCCCCTCCTGTCCGTTGGCCATCGATCCAGGCACCATTGAAGATCTTGCCAGACCAGAGCGGGGTGAACTCGCTGGTGGTCCCGGATGGCCCTGGCACCGTAGCGGGAGTCACGCCTGCCTCTGCAGGCCCGTTCTTGCCAGCATTCCGGGCGCCTTCATGATCCACTACGTCAACGTGAATCGTTACCTCTTATTTTCCGCAGATTACGATCCGCGATCGCGACCACCGCCCGGCGGATCGCATCAGTGGCCACGCTAGTCCCGCGACGAGGGCTCGCAAATCATCGTGGGACTGCGCGGTGGCTGAGGTGACCGGGAATCGCCCCTCCGTTCGGGTTGATGCTTTCGATTTTCCCGAACCGAGGGGGCTGACTCGCACCGTGCGCCCTCAGCCGGCGGGGGCGGATCCAGTGCCGCCGGCCTTGGGCGAGCTGAGGTCGTAGACGGTGGTGCCGCCGACGGTCTCGCTCTTGAAGTGCGCCTGGACCCAGGAGGTGATCTGGGACCCGTCGCTGGAGCCGCCGCCCGGGGCGGCGAACCCGCCGGGTGCACCGCCGCCCGCGTCGGCGGCGGCGCCGGGCGACCCGGACGCGCCGGGTTCGCCGGGCAGGCCGGCGAACCCGCCACCCCCGCCACCGCTCACGAAGTAGTGGATCTGGTGCCTGGAGACGAGCGACTTGAACTCGGCCAGGCTCGGCGCCGGGTCGCTCCCGGAGAAGCCGCCGATCGCCATGACCGGGACGCCGTTGCTGCCCAGTTCTATCGAGGCCGCGCTGGTGGAGCCGACCGTGGCCCCAGCCCACCGGTAGCCGGACGCCCCGGCCTCCAGCAGCTTGGCCAGCGCGGCGCTGACACTGGCCTGCCCGCCGAATCCGCCGCCGGCCCCGGGGGCCTCGCCGGCCCCGCCGGGCACGCCTCGGTTCGTTCCGCCCGGGAATCCGGACGCAGCGCCGGGGAAGTCACGGCCGGGCCCCCGGCCGCCGCCAGGGGTACCGAAGGAGCCGGCCACCGTGGGCCCGGCGGACGGGACCGACCCGGTCTGGGTCGTCGCGCTGGTGTCCATGCTGTAAGCGAGCGGGGCACCGAGACCGCCGATCAGGGCGAGCGGCACCGGGGCGACCGCCAGCACGGTCCGGCTCCAGCTGGCGGCCGGGCGAAGGGCACGCCGGGCCAGGATCAGTCCAGCGGCGGCGGCGCCCGCGACGACGATGACCACGCGCAGCCACGGGAACCAGCCGGGACTGCGGTCGAGCAGGGCCCACGCCCAGATGGCGGTGCCCGCCAGTCCGGCGGCTAGGACGGCACAGGCGAACCAGGTGTGCCGGACCCGCCACAGCTCGGTGAACCCGATGCCGGCGAGCGCGCCGATCGCGGGAGCCAGGGCGACGGTGTAGTAGGGATGGATGATTCCGGACATGTAGCTGAAGACCAGCCCGGTCACCAGCAGCCAGCCACCCCAGACCAGGGCGGCGGCGCGGGTCCGGTCGGTCCGCGGCGCCCGCCGTGACAGCCAGAGCATGGCGGCCAGGGCAAGGAGGGAGGCTGGCAGGAGCCAGGCGATCTGCCCGCCGAAATCGGCCTGGAAGAGCCGGGTGATCCCGGTGGGGCCGCCGAACGCGCCACCGATGCCACCGCCACCGCCAGCGCCAGGTCCCGGGATATCCCGGCCCGAGCCGGACAGAATCCGCTCGAACTCGCGCGGGATCGTCCCCCCGAATGCCCCGCTCCCGTTTCCGGTGAGCCTGCCGAAGCCGTTGTAGTTGAAGGTGAGGTTGAGGATGTTGTTGTCGGTGGAGCCGCCGACGTAGGGGCGGCCGGAGGCCGGGGTGAGCAGGACGATCGCCACCCACCAGCCCGCGGCGGCCACCAACGCGGCTCCGCCGGCCAGCAACTGCCAGACCCGCTTCCAGAATTTCGGCGGCCCGGCCCACAGGTAGGCGAGGGCCAGACCCGGCAGGACCGTGAACGCGGCTAGCTGTTTGGCCAGGAAGCCAAGACCGGCGAAGACCCCGGCCAGCACGAGCCACCGGGTGCGGCCCGACTCGATGGCCCGGGTGGTCGCGTAGGAGGCCAGCGTGATGAGCAGCACAAGCAGCGCGTCGGGGTTGTCGAAACGGAACATGAGCACGGCGACGGGGGTCAGGGCCATGACGGCCCCGGCGATGAGCCCGGCCGGCGGCCCGAACCAGCGGCGCACGGTGGTGTACAGCACGCCGACGGTGGCCATGCCCTCCAGGGCCTGCGGTACCAGCAGGCTCCAGGAATTCAGCCCGAATACGCGCGCGGACAGCTCCATGGGCCACAGGAACCCGGCGGGCTTGTCCACGGTGATGAAGTTCGAGGAGTCCACCGAGCCGAACAGGAACGCCTTCCAGCTCCTGGTGCCGGCCTGGACGGCGGCGGCATAGAACTCGTTGCCCCAGCCGTTGCGGCTCAGGCCGGCCAGGTACAACAGGCCGGTGCCCGCGAGCAGCACGAGGAGTGCCGGGCGGGCCCACACCGGGTCGCCTGGCTGGGCCCGCAGCAGCCGCTCCCGGTGGCGGGAGGGGAGGTGCCCGAAGGGCTGGGCCGCGCCGGCCTGCGCGGACGTGGCGGTCATCGTGAGCTCCTCTCCGGGGGGCGCCGCTGGCCGCGGAAGACCCAGCCGCGGTAGAGCCCGAACCGGACGATGGTGGCGATCAGGTTGGCGAGGACGAGCACCGCGACTTCGGTGGCCCGGCTGGCGTGCGGGACGGCGGCGTGGAGGGCGTCGAGCGCGCCGGACGTCAGCACGAGGGTGATGCCGAACGCGATGAGGCCGCGCACCTGGTGGCGGGCCGCGTGCGCGCGGCCGCGGATGCCGAAGGTAAACCGCCGGTTGGCCGTGGTGTTGGCCACGGCGGTGACCAGCAGGCTGGCGGCGTTCGCGGGCTGCGCCGCCAGCACATCGCGCAGCAGGAGATACAGCAGGATGTAGGCAGCGGTACTGGCCACGCCGATCACCGCGAACCGCGCCAGCTGGCCTATGAGCAGGGCCCGCCCGCCCGTCGCCGTCGCCGGCCCAGCCGCCGCCGCGCCCGCCGGCGAGGAGCCGCGCAGCACCGGGACGGCGATCGTACCCCGGGCCAGCGCGGTGCCCAGCCGGACGATGCCGCGCACGTCGGCCAGGGCGGTGGGCAGCACACGCACCCGGGAGTCCGGGTCATCGATCCAGTCCACAGGGACCTCGTGGATGCGCAGCCCGGCCCGCTCGGCCAGCACGAGCAGCTCGGTATCGAAGAACCACCCGATATCGGAGGTCAGCGGGAGCAGGGCCCTCGCCTCATCCGCCCGGATCGCCTTGAAACCGCACTGGGCATCAGAGAAACCGGTGCCCAGAGTCGCGTGCAGGAGCAGGTTATAGCAGCGTGAGATGATCTCCCGGCGGGGGCCGCGGACGACCCGGGCGCCGCGGGCCAGCCGGGTGCCGATCGCCACGTCGCTGTGCCCCGACACCAGCGGGGCCAGCAGCGGCAGCAGCGCGTTCAGGTCGGTCGACAGGTCGACGTCCATGTAGGCGTAGATGTCGGCGTCGCTGGCCAGCCAGACCGAGCGCAGTGCCCCGCCCCGCCCGGGCCGCTCGATCCGCACCGCGCGCACCGAGCTGAACTCGGCCTCAAGCGCGCTGGCCACCGCCCAGGTGCCGTCGCTGCTGCCGTTGTCGGCGATCGTAATCCGCGCCGTGAACGGAAATCGGTCACGTAGGTAGGCATGCAGGCGCAGCACGCTGGGGCCGAGGTCGCGCTCCTCGTTGCGGACCGGGATGACGACCTCCACCACCGCGCTCCGCGCTGGCTGAGACGGGCGTTCCGCGGCCGTCGCGGCCGCGCGGAGCAGGGAATCAGGCGTCATGATCACCGTATCCGCTGGCCTGTGGCCTGCGCATGAATGTTCCTCCCGTACTGGTTGGCAAAGCCGCATACCGCAGTGCGCACGGGACATTTCACCGGACGGCTCGTCAAATCAGCGTCAAAGCCTCACCGCGTGCCCGGGAGCCACCGCAGAGCAAATCTGGAGCAATGCTTGACGCGGGGCTAACCGGCCGCGGTGACACTGACACCGGCGGGTCGCGTGCAGGGATGCCTGGAGGTGCCGGTGCGGGTTCTGGTCGTGGAGGACGCGTGGCAGCTGGCCGGCGCCATCGCGGACGGGCTACGGGGCCAGGCCATGGCCGTCGACGTGGTCTTCGACGGGCAGGCGGCGCAGGAGAGCCTGGCCGTCAACGACTACGACGTGGTCATCCTGGACCGGGACCTGCCGGTCGTCCACGGGGACGAGGTGTGCCGGTCGCTGGCCGCCGGCGGTGCTACGGTCCGGATCCTCATGCTGACGGCCGCCGGGGACCTGTCCGAGCGGGTGACGGGGCTGAATCTCGGCGCCGATGATTACATGATCAAGCCATTCGCGTTCGCCGAACTGGTCGCGCGGGTCCGGGCCCTGGGACGGCGGGCGCGCCCGGCCGACCCGCCGGTCCTCGAACGCGCGGGAATCAGGCTCGATCCCATCCGCCATGAGGCGTCACGGCACGGACGTCTGCTCTCCCTGCGGCACAAGGAGTTCCTCGTCCTGGAAGAACTGCTGCGCAGGGGAGGCGCCGTGGTATCTGCTGAGCAGCTCCTCGAGAAGGCGTGGGACGAGAATATCGACCCGTTCACGCACGTCGTCCGCGTGACGATCATGACCCTGCGCCGCAAGCTCGGTGAACCCTCGCCGATCGAGACGATCGCAGGGGCGGGATACCGGATCGCATGAGGTACCTCGCCGCATCGCGGCGCCCGCAGCTGAGCATGCGGAGCCGCCTCACCTTGCTCTACGGCGGGCTGTTCCTCCTCGCCGGGGGCATTCTGATCGCCATCTTGTACATCATCTTCACGAGCAACTTCCCGGGCGGGCGCCTCGCCCAGGGCCTTTTCCCGTTGCCAGGGAATCCGCCCCCGCCACCGGGACCCCGGCTCACCCAGGCCGAAATCAAGGATCTCGTCCAGAAGCTGGATCAGCATCGCAGCGAGATCATCAGCTCGCTACTGTGGCAGTCCCTGCTGGCCTTGGCCGTGGTGGCGGTGGCCGCGACGGGCTTCGGCTGGCTCATGGCCGGCCGGGCGCTTCGCGCGGTACGGCACATCACCGACACCGCCCGGCGGGTCGCCGGGAGCAACCTGCACGAGCGTATCGCCCTCGTTGGTCCCCGGGATGAGCTGAAGGAGCTCGCCGACACGTTCGACGCGATGCTGGAGCGGCTTGACGCATCCTTTGACGGGCAGCGCCATTTCGCCGCCAACGCCTCTCATGAGTTGCGCACGCCGCTGGCCACCAACAGGACGCTGCTGGAAGTGGCCGTGGCTCAGCACCGCGTTCCCCCCGAGCTCCGCCAGGTCATCGACGCCGTGCTCGCGGCCAGCGCCCGCAGCGAGCTGATTCTCGACGGGCTGCTCACCTTGGCCCGCTGCGAGAACCAGGCCATCGAGCGGCTGCCCGTCGACCTGTCCGACGTCGCCGCCGGCGCCGTGGAGGAGACGGCCGGAGAAGCCGCTGCCGCACGGGTCACTGTCGACGCGATACCCTATCCGGCCCCCACGACCGGTGACCCCATCCTCCTGGAACGCCTCGCGCTCAACCTTGTCCGCAACGGGATCCAGCACAACCACCCCGGAGGCTGGGTCACAGTGAGCACGCGGACAGTCGCCGAACGCGGCATGGCCGAACTCGAGGTAAGCAATTCGGGGCCTCTCGTCCCGCCGGAGCAGGTCGATACGTTGTTCGAGCCCTTCCGGCGGCTCGACGGCAACCGGACCAGCCATCCGCGCGGCGCCGGACTCGGCATGTCCATCGTCCGGTCCATCGTCCAGACCCACGGCGGGCAGCTGGCCGCGGCTCCCCGCGACAGCGGTGGCCTCGTCGTCCAGATCCGGCTTGAGGCCATGTCAGCGGACGGGGCGCCGCCGGAACCGCCAGCTATGTAATCAAGCCCCGTAGAAGGCGAACGCGGCCCAGGACCGGGGATGCGCGTGGCTGTTGGCGGCTTCCCAGAAAGCACGGCGCGCCGGCGGAACATCACGCAGATGGGGTGGCGTGGACTCCGGAAACCGGGCGTGCTTGACACCGTTGCTGGCGTCCCGGACCCATATCTGGGCCTGCCGCAGCGCCTCGGCGGCGGGCATCGCAGTGGCTGGGGCACGCCATATCTCGTAGAAGCGCGCCATGATCAGCATGGTGCTGGCGTCCGGTACGGCCCACAGGCTGCCGATAGCTCCCGCCGCGCCGACCTCGAGGAACCCCGCTGGCAGGCCGATGACCTCGTCCGGCAGGTCCGCTCCGGGGACCGCGGTCTCACACGCGGACAGGATCGCGAGACGGAGGGGGAAGGCCCCGTGCGCTAGCAGGTCCCGCAACGTCAGCCGGCCGCCGGGGAGCAGCAGGGCGCTGTCCAGCGGCTCGGTGAGGTTGGCGACTCCATGGCAGGCGAAGTGGGCGGTGCCATGGGCGTGCAGCGCCGCGATGACCTCGGCCGGCTCGCCGGTCCCCGGTACGGGCGCGCCCGCCGGTGCGGCGCCCCGCGCAAAGCCCCGCCGGACGAGGGCGGCTTCCGTGGACACCGCGCGCAGCCCCGCGCCCACGTCGTCGATGACCAGCAGCGGCGCCGCGTCGCGCCCGGCCGCGTGGCGCTGGCTGGCGGCCAGAGTGCGCGCGTTGGGCGCGTACGTCACCAGCAACCGGTCGAGCGCGTAAACGCGGCTCCCGGTCGCGGGGTCTACCGTCCACGCTGCGTGCAGTGGCATGATCCCAAGCTCTCCGGCGGGGACGAGCACCGCCCGGCCGGATGGCTCCAGGAGGTCGATGATCGGCCCGAGCACCGCATCCCACAGCCAGCGGGTCGTGGTGTCGAGGCACATGTCCCAGGCCTGGGGATCGTGCCGCCGTCCCTCGCGGGCGGTGACGAAGTCCCGCGCCCTGGCCGCCAGCCGGGCCTCCGTCAGCAGCGGAAGCGGCACGGGGCGTACCCCGTCGCGGATGATGAGGGCGGTCCCCTGGACGGGCCCGGCCACGACGTGCACCACCGGAACGTTCCCGGCCGCCTGCACCACCTCTGCGATCTCAACGGGCCGGCGGAAGCCGGGCATGACCTCCTCCCGGATGGCTGTGGTCGCCTGCTCGAGCTCGCCACGGGCACGGCGGCGGGCGGCCGCGCGCTGGTCGCTGAGGCCTGCCGGGCGGGCCGCTGCCTCGGCGAGCTCCCGCTGGCCGAGGGCCGTCACCCGGCTCGCGGCGGCGAGGTACTGATCGGCGAGGTCGGGCCGCCCGGCGGCGCGAACCGCGTCCAGGTCTGCCTGCTGCCGGTCGAGCGCCTCGGTGAGCAAGATGGCGCGGCCCCGCTCGTAGGCCACGGCCGCCTTCTCCGCCAGCCCGGCCGCTGCCAGCGTCACGGCCGCCCTGGCTGGCACGCCCCGCGCCGTCCGCAGCCATGCCTCCCGGTCGGTGCGGGTGGTCTGCGAGCCGACCAGAAGATGCATGGCCGCAACCCCGGACCAGTACGCCTGGCCGGCCTCCGGCCAGTCCTCCTGCTCGACGGCCCAGCCGCCGAGCTCCCGGTAGGCGGCCAGGGCCACTTCCGGCCGCTGCCGCAGCCCCAGCTCACCGGCCCGCTTATATTCCTCCCTGGCCGCCGCCAGGTCATCCCCTACGTTCCCGGCTTCCCGCCGGATCCGCAGTGCCTGCGCGTAATGCAGGTGCAGCCCGGGCATCTCGGCCGCGCCAGGTGGGGCGGTCCTGATCGCGTCCTGGTGCACGGCGACAGCCTCGTCGGCGTCGGCGGGCTCCTTGACCCGGCTGAGGCGGTCAAGCAGCCCGGTACCCAGGCCCGCGAGATAGAGCCAGTGGTCTGGCGCTGTCTCCTGGGAGAGCGCCACAGCTGCCCGGTAGCTATCCAGCGATGCGTCCCGGTCGTCTTCCGCGCCACGCGCCTCGTACCGCGCGCCGAGGGCATGGGCCAGGCTGAGCATGCGGCGGCTGCGCTCAGGAGCGTCGGCCCCGGTCAGCGCGACGGCTTCGCGCGCCACGTCCACCGCCCCCGACAGGGCGGACGCGTCCCCGTGCCGTGCGTACCTGGAGCGCAGCGCGCCGCTGAGGTTGTCGAGGTAAATAGCCCGTTCCCTGGCACCGGGGAGAGTTGTCCCGGCCGCCTCAGCGAACGCCGCCTCCGCGGCATGCAGGTCATCCAGGGCGCCGGTGCGATCGTGGCGGGCCGTGAGGCAGGCGCCGAAGGTATTCAGGATCGCCGGACGTCCGGGGGCGTCCAGGCCAGCGCCCGCGAGCGCGGCGGTGATCGCGGAGATCGCGGCGTCCAGCGCTGCATCCTCACCGGTGGCCTCGTACCACGACAGACGCGCGATCCCCAGGTTTCCGAACGCCTCCGGGTTGCCCCCCGCGGCCGCGCCGGGGAGGTGCCCGGCCGCCCGCTCGAGCAGGTCCGCCGACCGGGCCAGGTCCGCCAGGTCGCCACCATGCTCGTAACGGTCGTGCAAGGCGAGGGCGAGGTTGTTGCTGCCGTCGTACCACTCCCTGGTGCCCGGCTCAGCGCGACTGATGGCGCGCTCGCCGGCGTCGACCGAGGCGGCGAGGTCTGCCGGGGTCCCGCGCTCCTCGTACCGGCTCAGCAGGGCTCCGCACAGCGCGCTCAGCGCGTTGGCGTGCACCTGGCGGGGCGCTTCCCCGATGTCGGCGGCGGACAGCGCGGTGATGGCATCGTCCAGGTCAGCTGCCTCTCCCCAGCCCTCATAGCGGACGGCCAGGGCGGCACCAAGTCCGCCCTGGATCTCGGCGTGCAGGCCCGGCGGGGGCTCCCGCTCCGCCGCGTCACGCAGCCACCCGACCGCCTCGTCCACCGCGCCGCGATCGGCGTGCTCCTGGTGCTTCGCGATCAGGATTTCGGCCAGGTACAGCATGGCGTGCAGGCCCGCTTCCGGCCAGTAGCCGGGAACGGGCGGTGGGAGGACGGAGAGCAGACGGCGCCAGCGTCGTTCGGCCTGACGGAGCCGACGGGTTCCCGGAGCGTGCTGGTATGCCTGCCATGCCTCCTCGGCCTTGTCCCAGGCGATGTCAGCGGGTCCCAGCTTGCCCGATGCGGCCGCCGCGAAGGTCTCGTCCGGGCCTACCAGCCGGCAGTGGTCAAGAATGACCGCGTACCGTTCCAGGATCTGGGCCGAGTCCGGGTCCCCCCCGGCCCCGGCTCCCCGGGCGGCCTGGCGCAGGATGGCCACCGCATCGGGTGCCGTCGCGGCCGGGCAGGCGTGTACCACCCGCGCGGCTGCCTCCGGCCCATCGGCGTCGCTCAGCGCGCTGACCAGTGCGAGCAGCTCAGCCGGGTCGATCGCGGCCCCCTTGCGACGCGCCGTCAGGCGGCGGCGTGCCCGTTCCGGCTTCCGTTTCCGGCCTGGTTTCTTCCCCCGCGGCCGGTGCCGACGTGAACACGGGGGTGTCAGCGTCTGACCCGCGGAGCAGGTAGGTCGTGACCCGACGTCCCTCGCCGCGCTCATCGTGCGGCGTCGCGGGCAGCGGCCAGCGCAACTGTGCGTAGAGGTCCTGGCGGTACAGGTCGAAGGCGGTCTCCAGGAGGGCGGCGAAGGTTGCCGCCCGCGCGGGAACCCACACCAGGAGCGCCAGCGCGGCCACGCCCAGACCGACGGGCACCGCCCACGGGGACCAAACCGCGAAGCCGGTGAACAGCAGGCTCCAGATGATGGTGTCCACGGACGCGTCCAGCGCGGTCCGCGCCCCGGCGAGCTCCCGGCGGGCCGTATCCGGCATGAGCAGCCACAGGTGAGGCCACAGCGATACCGCGTCCAGCCCGTATTTGTCTGCTGGCCTGCTCTCCGCCGCCCGCAGGGTATTGCCGATCGGCGTGGGGAGCAGCCGGGCGGTCGTCGGCAGGTGCCGCAGTCGCGTGTCCAGCCGTACGTAGCGGTCCCGCTGCTGCCTGGTGGCGGTGCCGTCGTGTACCGGCCCAGCGAGCTTCTGGATCTCGTCGCGCGCTGCCTCGGCGCGGCGCGCGCCCGACGAGATCAGCCGGTCCCGCAGCGGGCTGGCCGGCCGTGGCCAGTACCCCTCGAGGAGCCTGAGAACAGGGAGCGTGAGGCGCTGCACCACAATCGCCGAGGCAGCGGCCAGCAGCAGCGCCACGACCAGCGCCGCCACCTGGCCGGGCGCGCTGTAGCCTGCCAGGCGGCGCTCGGGGCCGTCCAGGCTCCGCAAGCCCCCATGAGCGCTAGCCCATGCGAGCAGCCCGCCCACCCAGAACACCAGGGCCTGGCCGGAAAGCGCGAGGAACCGGTCGGCGAGCTTGCCCGCCACCGAGTCCCAGAAGCCGCCAAGCATCCCGTGCCCTCAACCTCGGACTAGCTTCTTGCCGGGATGATCAGGGCAGTCCGGCACCGGGTCGCCGACGAACGTCTGCCACCACGCGTAGGCCCGGTCGACCGGGCATAGGTACCGGACAGCATCGACTGGCTCCCCAGCGCCAGGCAGCCCGGCATAATCATCCGCCCTGGTCGCCTGCAGTTCAGGTGGCAGCCCCTCCTCGTCTCCCAGCATCCCGGCCGCCCAGTTATGGGTCTGCGGTGAGCTGGCCAGAACGACAAGGATCTCTTCTTCTACGTCTTCGCCGCGGCTGGCTTGCTGGAGCAGGCGCCGGAGCCTGCCATCGATCTCGGTAGCACGCTCGCCGACCAGGGACGGCAGGTACGGACGGATGGCCCTGGCTACGTCGAAGACTGCCTCGTCCACATGCCCCCCTGACCCGCGGTCTTAGCATGATAGGCGCGCCCGCCAATGATGACGAGAGCCACGTTGAGTTAACCTCCTGCCGCCCGTAAGGCAGTCGGCTAAATTCCCTTCGATATAGTGAGCGTTTACTATTTAGCCGGTTAAGGGAGGCGGAACGGCGATGGCGACCTATGTCCTGGTGCACGGCGGCGGGCATGGCGGATGGTGCTACCAGCGCGTCGCGCGGCTGCTGCGCGCGGCTGGGCACGAGGTGTACGCGCCGACGCTGACCGGGCTCGGCGAGCGCGCGCACCTGCTGAGCCCGCGGGTGGACCTGGACATGCACATCAGGGACGTGGCCGCCGTGATGGAGTACGAGGACCTGCGGGAGGTGATCCTGGCCGGGCACAGCTACGGCGGCATGGTCATCACCGGGGCCGCCGACCGGGCCGCCGACCGGGTGGGGCGCCTGGTCTACCTCGACGCGGCCAACCCGAAGGACGGCCAGTCCCTGGTGGACGTCTCGGGCGGGTACATCACCTGGACGCGCCAGCTCGGCAAGGTGGTCGACGGAGTCGAGCTCGTCTTGCTGCCCGAGGCGTCGGATGTCGGCCTGATGTACGGGGTGACCGACCCGGGCGACGCCGCCTGGGTGACCTCGAAGCTGACCGGGCACCCCTGGCGGTGCTTCGAGCAGCCGCTCACGCTCACCGACGAGGCGGCCTACCTGGCCATCCCCCAGTACCACATCGTCTGCACGTCCACCCTGGCTACCAGGGACCCGGAGCTGATCGAGGAGGCCCGTGCGGGCGGGCGGCTGTGGGACATCGACACCGGGCACGACCTGATGATCACCGAGCCCCGGCAGGTGGCCGACGCGCTCCTGCAGGTCGCCGCCCACGGCGGCTAGGCCTGCCGGCGAGTTCGGCGGCGTGGCCGAGCGGAAATGATCGCCTTCACCGTGCTGCTCAGCGTGCTGGCCCACGGTCTGAGCGCCGACCCGCTGGCCAGCCGATACGGCCCCCGGCTCACCCCGCCACCGGGCGCCGCCCCGGCCGGGCTGGCCGAGATACCCGAACGACGCCTCATCCGCCGCTTGCCCTTGCCGGGTCGGCCCAGGGAACGGGGACGTTACTGATGGCCATAGATCAGGCCCTGCCCACGTCGCCGCACTCCAGCGCGCATACGCCGGACGGTGACGCCTGCCGGCTGACGCGGCGCTCGTTGCCTGGGCATTCCAGGGTTTGATTGAATGCCCGAATGATCACTAGTGGCAGCCCCGGCTGATGGGCGAGACGCTCGTGGTCAGCCGGCCACTCGGGCTCTCCGGTCTCACGATTCCCAGAGTCGCGCTGGGCTGCGGCAACTTTGGCGGCGTCGGCTCGGCGCCGGCCTTCTTCGGCCAGGGCCTGACCCAGGATCAGGCGTTCGCGCTGATGGACGCGGCCTGGGAGTCCGGCCTCACCCACTTCGACACCGCCGACGCCTACGGCGGCGGTCGCAGCGAGACGGCGATCGGCCGCTGGATCGCCTCCCGAGGCGTCCGGCCGCAGCTCACCACCAAGACCTACAACCCGATGCAGGCCGGCGGGGACCATGGCCTGAAACCGGAACGCATCGCCAGGCAGCTGCGCGC
>Ga0070714_100001685_pt1 | contig 16052 bp, 16 predicted proteins | sample LARL83metaG_FD_65450 | JGI IMG/M metagenome (GOLD analysis project Ga0070714, IMG submission 65450) | Corn, switchgrass and miscanthus rhizosphere microbial communities from Kellogg Biological Station, Michigan, USA - LAR L8-3 metaG | ecosystem: Host-associated > Plants > Roots > Rhizosphere ...
ACAGAGCCAGGTTACAACCTTATGATATGCATGCCGCCTGGCCATGCTAAATCACGTTATGCATCCGTTCTATTCCCAACGTATTTCCTGGGTCGATTCCCTGGCAAGTCCGTCATTATGGCAACCCATACACAAGACTTCTCGGATAAGTGGGGTAGAACATGCAAACGTATTATCTCTACGGATAAATATAAATATGTATTTGGGGTAACTCTTAATAAGGATAGCCAAGCCGCCTCTCGCTTTGATCTATCAAATGGTTCAGAATATTTTGGAGCAGGAATTTTAGGCAATATCACCGGACAACGTGCCGATCTTGCTATTATGGATGACTTGCTTAAAGGTATTGAAGATGCCGACTCTGAAACTATCAGAGACAAGATATGGAATGCTTACATTTATGATCTTAGAACTCGCGTTAAGCCTGGCGCATCTAAGATTCTCATTAATACAAGGTGGCATGAAGACGATCCAAGCGGTCGGATTCTATTCTCAAAAGATCGAGAAAACTGGGATATTATAAGCCTTCCTGCACTTGCTGAAGAAGACGATCCATTAGGACGGGCACCAGGTGAGCCATTGTGGCCAGAATATATTTCAAAGGAAATGTTAGAAAATGAAAGAGACAGCCTTGATAAACAAGACATGCGAATGTGGAACTCACTTTTTCAGCAAAGACCTACAATTGAAGCCGGAGATTATTTTAAGAGTGACTGGATTAAAACCATTAACAAGCTACCTGATGGGTTACAGTACTACGGAGGTTCGGATTACGCCGTATCAGCCGGAAAAGGTGATTACACTGTACATGCGATAATTGGCTACGATAATGTTAACGACGACATCTATATCGTTCACATATGGAGAGAACGAGAAGAATCAAATGTCTGGGTGGACGAATTCCTCGATCTCGTAGATCATTATAAACCTCTCATGTGGGCTGAAGAAAGCGGTCAAATTATCAAGAGCCTCGATCCGTATATAAAGAAAGCTTTGCAAGACCCAAAGCGTCGGTTCGTCATGCGCCAGCAATTCACAAGCACAACAGATAAGACGTCCAGAGCTCGATCTTTTCAAGCCTATATGGCTCAAGGAAAGGTATATATTCTTAATAGGGATTGGACAGAACCCCTTAAAAAGGAACTACTCTCATTCCCATCAGGAAAACATGACGACCAGGTTGACGCATTATCCCTTATAGGGCGGATGTTAAGCGATATGTACATGAGAGTTGAAAAGAGTCCTAAAAAAGAGGATTATGAATATAAGTCCAGCACAATCGTATTGCCTGGGCTAAATGTAAAAATGAATCGGCGTAAAGTCGGTTCTCGTAGTAAAATATAATAGGCTGTCATAAAGAACATTCTCATTTAGAGAACCAGACTTAAAACAGGCTACTTCCAACAGGAACATTCTCATTTAGAGAACCAGACCTTGGAATCGGAAACGAATTCAATGTCTGTTAAATGGAGTGTTCTTGTGGATAGCCTAAATAGTTCTTCTCTTCCCGCTGTAGACCCATCAGATAAAGATGATGATGACAAATTCAGCGTCTCCTCTTGGCTAAACAAGATTTCTCAAGCTCGCAAGAAAGAACAATCTTGGCGCACACGCGCTCGTAAGTGCATTAACATCTATAGAGATGACCATGAACTCGGTGGGAGTTCAACCAGCTATACCAATCCAGATCAAGGCGCGGATAATTGCTTTAATATCCTTTGGGCAAACATAGAAACCTTGCTTCCAGCCTTGTTTTCAGCAGTTCCTAACCCAGATGTTCGCACTCGTTATTCATCCACCAACCCAGACGAACAACAAGCGGCTCAAATTATAGAACGCTGTCTCATTTATTGTTTGGATGCCTATAACTTCCCTCGAACCATTAAAGCCGCGATAAAGGAATATCTATTGACGGGCAGAGCCGTCGTGCGTGTTCGATTATGGCCAGAATATGAAGATCAAGTAACCCATGACTTGGATTTGGATGGAAACATTACCCAAAGCACGACCGAAGTTCTAATAGGTCAATCTCTTAAATGCGAACTTGTTCATTGGGATATGTATATCGTTGATCCAGCTAAACGAGAGGAAGATGTTACGTGGAAGGCCTTTGAAGAACACCTAACGGAAGACGAATGTGAAAAGTTCTTTCCAGGATGTCCTTTGCCAAAAGCCGTTTCTCCTGAAAATGAATCTGATAATACAGAGCAGAAATACCAAGTTTATGAGATATGGGATAAAAACAAAAAGCAAGTTTATTACATAGGACGTGGTGTTGAGGAACCATTAAAGATCATGGATGATCCACTAAGATTGACTCATTTCTGGCCAATTGCCGATCCCCTTTATAGCATCCAGACCAATGATTCATTAGTCCCCATCCCTGAATACACAATTTATCAAGACCAAGCCCAAGAGCTTAACGAAATCTCATATAGAATAACGGACTTGGTTAGGACGTGTAAATTCATAGGTATTTATGACGCTCAACAATCATCCTTAAGTGATATTTTGTCAGGCCGAGATTCAGAGGTGTTCCCTGTTCAAAGTAACCTTATGCGTGAAGGTGGAATGAAATCAATATTGGATAGCATGGATATTTCACCCATAGCAAATGTCTTGAAACAGCTTTATGAACAGCGCGATCAAGTTAAGGGCGTAATTTATGAAGTTACTGGCATAAGTGACATTATTAGAGGTGAATCTGCCGCGAGTGAAACAGCTACGGCTCAAAACATCAAGGCAAGTTATGCTGGGCTTCGCTTAAGAGACAGGCGCGATAACATTAACCGTTTTATTGTTGATCTGTTGCGCATTAAAGCTGAGCTTATCGCACAATTCTTTCAAACAGACCAAATTCAACAAATGAGTGGTATTCAGGTAACGCCAGGAATTCAACAAATACTTCAATCAGACATTCAGCGTAGTTACAGAATTGACATAGAAACGGACAGCACGATCCTTGCGGACATGGATCAACAAGCTCAAAAGAGATCTGCTATTGTTCAAAGCATTACACAGTTTATTACAGCTACAGCACCACTCGTTGCTCAAGGTGCTATGCCGATTGAGACTGCAAAGGCTCTTCTTCAATATGCACTCCAACCGACAAAGATATCTCGTGAGCTTGAAGATGCACTTGAACTTATAGGGCAACCTCAACAACCGCCGCCTGGTATGCAACCCCAAATGCCACAACAAATGCTTCCTCACCCTGGAATGCCACCTCACGGAATGCCTCATCTAATGCACGGAGGTATGCCACACCATATGCCAATGCAACAACCTCAAGGTCAAGGAGCTCCAGGCATGGCAGCCATTAGCGAATTAACCGGAAATCAACAAATGCAATAAGGAGTTTTATTATGACACCCGAACAACACAAAATGATGGCTGAATTATTAATGTCTTCTCAACCAAGTGCATTGGAACAGACTCTTAATAAGTCGCAGAATCAAAACACGGCAAAGCCAGTAGATCAAAATCAATATGCTAGCCCAGAGGATTACATGAAATACTCTAATAATTATATGGCTTCACAACAAAACAACGTTCCTATGCCTTGGCAATCAAATCAAAATTCTCCAAATCCATATATGAGCAACGCAAGTGATTATCAAACAATCTATGACCAAAATAAATCACAAAACCCTAATCAAACGTATTCAAACCCATATGGAACATCAGACGGAGGGTTTTGATTAAATGGGGTTGCCTTATATATACATATAATTTAACATAAATTGTAGTAATGTTGGTACTTCTGAGGTTTCCTATTTTTTTTCCTTGTCATGATCAACATTACGCTTAATTCTAAAGAGGGTTAACATGGTTAATATAATCAGGCCAATTGACATAATTTCTCCCGCAGACGGCAGACGATACACATCCACAAGAGAATACGAACGATCCCTTCATTCTAATAACAAAGACATCATGACTGATAAAAGTTTCAAAGAGACAAGGGAAAGACTCCTTGATATTGAACGTTCAGCTCCCAAAGCCCCACCTGAAAGATACAACCACGTTCACATCGATTTCGCAAATGGCAAAGTTACTAAAAGTAAAAGGGATATAGAAGTATGAGTTTTGTTAAATTAGATGAAAAACATCAAAGGATTGCTGATCATTTATATTTTCGAGAAAAAGAATTTTTAGCAGAAATAAATGAAGTAGAAAAAATTATTGGTCTACATCGTTGGGTCTCGATAGGGATAACTCACATCGAGCAAGGTTTCATGGCTCTTAGAAAAGCCGTTACCGTACATTTCAAACAGGAAAATCCGCATGTCTGAAAAAGAAGTTAGTTTACGAGATCAAGTAGAAGCAGCATATGAAGCTATTGAAGAGCCAGAAAATGAAACACCCGATGTTGATTCTGAAAGACATGATGAGCCAACCAACAAAATTGACTCAAAAGATGATCGAGAACCGGATGTACAGAAAAAAGAAGAATCCGGTGGATCAAAAGATTCTGAAACATCTATTGATGAATCAAATATTCCTGAAGCCCCATCTAATTGGGCTCCAGAAGACGTCGAAGCATTTAATGAATTAGATGATAGGGGTAAGAAGCTTTACCTTAAGCGACACAAAGAACGTGAGGCCGCGTATACAAAGAAGTATCAATCCCTTGCTGAAGAAAGAAAGATTGCTGAACGCTTCATAAAAGAACTTGAACCATATGAGTCCGAGTTTCAAAGACTTGGCGTTGACAAGTTCGATGCTTTCAAGCGCGCTGCAACAGCACATTTACGCCTTCTTAATGAAACGCCACAAGGAAAGTTAGCCTTACTACAACGTATGGCCTCCGATTATGGGATTAACCTTGGTGCCCAACCTCAGAACACCCAACAAGAGCAACAGCAATATGACCCGCAAATATTGAATTTATTGCAAAAGGTTCAAACATTAGAACAAAGCCAACAAGCCATTGAACATGAGCGTATTCAAAGAGAATATTCTTCTTTGGAAGGTCAGATTGTTTCTTTCCAAAATGCCAAAGACGATAAAGGAGAGCCAAAATATCCCCATTTTGAAACCCTTCGCCTTGATATGAGTAATATGTTGCAAAAGGGCATGGCTAAAAGTTTAGAAGATGCATATAAGAAATCACTTAGACTAAATGATGACTTGCACCAAGAATACATAAACATGCACACTAATAATAGAATTAAAGAAGCAGAGACCTTAAAAAAGACTGCTGCTTCTAAGAAAGCCGGATTTAATGTTAAGGGTACCGGAGGTAGCTCAATAAAAGAGGCACCATCCGATAACTTATCAACTCGGCAAATTATCGAGCAAGCCTATGCTAAGCAGGAAAAGCGGCAGAGGATCTAGGCACCTTCCATTTTGGAATCAGGCTTAGATTAAGGCAAGCTCAACGATCTAAAGGAACATTCTCTCATTTTGTGAGAACCAGACCTGAAGGCGGTAAAACGTTTTTAATTTTGGTTTAAACAATTTAGGAGAAAGTAAAATGACTATCAATGTCGGCGATATCATCGCTACAACTCTGCAATCCCGTACAGGGCAACTCGCAGACAACGTTTCAAACAACAACGCATTGCTTCGTCGCCTTAAGGCAAAAGGCAAAATCAAGACTGTTAATGGTGGTTCACAGATTTTGCAAGAAATCTCATATGCCAACAACGCGACAGCCATGATGTACTCTGGCTATCAAACACTTGATATCACGCCTACTAAAGTTATCGACGCTGCAACGTTTGACTTCAAACAAGCCGCTGTTGGTGTAACAATTTCAGGTCTTGAAATGCTCAAGAACTCTGGCAAAGAACAGGTCATTGACCTTATCGAAGCTCGTGTTGAAGTTGCTGAAGATACAATGAACAACATGATTTCTACTGGTCTGTATTCAGACGGTACGAACTATGGTGGTCTTGATATCACAGGTTTAAAAGCCGCTATTTCCACAACTCCCACAACTGGTACTTACGGTGGATTTGATCGCTCTGTCGCTTCCAACGCTTTCTGGCGCAACCAAGCAACGACCTTTTCTGGTTTAAGCTTAACGGCAGGTTCAGACACAATCCAAAGCGCAATGAACAATTTATATTTCAAGCTTGTTCGCGGGACAGATATTCCAGACCTTATTTTGGCGGACAATCTTTTCTTTCGTTACTATATGGAGAGTTTACAAGCCATTCAACGTATTGAATCAACCGATTCTGCATCCTCAGGTTTTAGGTCTTTGCAATTTATGTCTGGTACTGACGTTGTTCTCGACGGTGGTTTAATCGCAGGGTCAAACAATTCTGGCGTGAGCTATGCAGGCGTTCCCGCATCCCAGATGTATTTCATCAACTCAAAATACCTTCATTACCGTCCGCATGCTGATAGAAACATGATCGTTTCTGACGAACGCTTCAGTGTCAACCAGGATGCCGTTTGTAAGCTCATTTTATGGGCTGGAAACTTAACAGGCTCTAACATGTCGCTTCAAGGCGTCTTGTCAGCATAACGATTTATAAAGGAGAAAGAAAATGACAGCATATGCAATTAGCCCTTTAATGGGCGTTGACATCACAGCAACGTCCTCACTCGCTTCGGGGTCTTCAACAGTTTATACGCCTGAATTCGGATTAGGGTCTAGCGTAAAAACGAGTGATGGCGAGGCTATCTATGTAAAAGCGGGAGCGGCCATTACGGCTGGCGACGTTATCCAAATCACAATGTCAACAGGTTCAGCAACCGGAATCACGACTTTACTTTGTGATGCCAACACAACAACCGCAGGTCAACTTATCGCTGTTGCTCATACCACATTGGCTTCCGGCCAACATGGTTGGGCATGCCGCGCAGGTGTACCAACGGCAGGAATTAACGTAGCTGCTTCTTGTGTGAAGGGATCACCTCTTTATACAACAACAACCGCAGGTCAAGTCGACGATACAAGCGTGAACTCTCATTTAATTGCAGGAATGGAATTGACGGCAACCGCAACTGGTGCTGCCGTAACTGCTGGCTTGTGTACATATCCGGCTCTAATCAGCGGAACGGTTAATAATACTTAAACTTTTATAAGGAGAATCTTACATATGATGCCAATCGCCATGAGCCCAGACGGAACAACAATGCTTCCAGGTGACGATAAATTATTAGTGAGATTCTACCTTATGGAATTGTTACATGAGGCGCGAACAAAAGAAGCGGGAATGAATAAATACGACGATGTGGAAATGGTGGAAATCACCATCCCAGGGTGTCGAGACAATTGCATTCGTAAAGCTTCAGACCAAGATAAAGCAAGGTTTAGCAGACAATATTCTGCGTTTTTAACCTCAAAAGGCGAAGGAAGAGAAGGGACACCTTTAAATCATTTTCCTTTTATTGGGCCTTCAGAACGAAGAGAGCTTGAATATTTCAACATCTTCACAGGCGAAGGTCTTGTTGGTTTGTCGGACGGATATTTAGAGAAGATTCCGCTTGATTTGCGACCACTGATTAAAAAAGTAAAGGCATTTATGGAAATGGCAAAAGACACGGCCATTTCATTAAAACACGCTGAGGAAAATGAAGAGCTTAAGCAGAAAATAGATGTTCTTGAGACTCAAATGAAAGAACTTTTATCCACGAAGCAAAAGGATATCGACCATGGCCATAGGCAAGATGAAATTGACACCTACGAAAGCAATCTCTCCAAAAAACGCGGGCGTCCCTCAAATGCGCGTGCAAATGGAAGCTATCAAGCCATTCCCGCTTAAGCAAGTCGGAACGCCTACAGTTAGCCAAGGAGCGGGAAGAGCCAAAGTCGGCTTCTCTCCATTAAAGACCAGTAATTACACATTTTAACATAAAGGAATTAAACCATGCCTAGCATTACTAAATCATTAGTAGGTTTTCCACCGCTCCAGTCCCTCGCTTTGAAGGGAACATTTGCCGCCTTATCAGGGAACCAAACGCTTGTTGGAAACCAGACAATAACAGGTTCTCTTTCAGTAAGTACGACCCTTGGTGTGACAGGTGCCGCAACCTTAAGTTCAACTTTGGGTGTCACAGGTGCTACAACATTGAGCTCAACCGTAGCGGTTACAGGTGCTATAACACCTACAGGCGGTATCGCTGCCGCAGGTGGTTTCTCCGCCGCACCACGAGCACTTCATGCTCAAGGACAAAAAGCCGTTGTTAGCACGGATGGAAACAATTCAACCCCATCCACAACAGAAACATACATAACGTCAATGTTTGTTCCCTGCAACATGACCATCACAGGTGTAAACGTGTTTAATGGAACTGACGTCACGGGCAACATTACAGTTGCTTTATGTAATGCTGTAGACGGAACCCCTATCACAGCCGCTAAATCAGCATCGACCGCAGGGTCGGGTACAGATGCTTATCAAAAGGTTCCTTTTGCTACTCCTTATGCTGCCGTCGGCCCAGCTAACTACCTCGTTTGTGTCCAATATTCAAGCGCAACAGCTAGATATAATACGCACACAATCGGAACTGATCCTTGCGTTGTTCAAACGGGAACGACTTATGGAACTATCCCTACAATAAGTCCGTTGCCAACAGTGTTCACAACAAACATAGGTAACATCATGAGTTTCTATTAGAAACGTCTGAAGGGGATTAATCATATGATCAATATGCCAGCAACATTGTCCTTGATGAATGAGACGATTACCACAGCTCAAACGGCATCCGTAAAGGCTTCAATAGGTGGGTTAGCGAGAGCAAAGTCTCTCGCTATCTATATCAATTTTGTCTACGGATCAGGGGGAACCAGCGTCGATGCTTACATACAAACCAGCTTTGATGGTGGAACAACTTGGATAGACATTGCTGAATATTCAGGGACAACAGCTTCTCAAAAGCGCGCCTATAACTTAAGTGCCTTAACACCCGTTACATCAATATATACCCCTTCAGATGGGGCTATGTCAGCCAACACATGTAAAGACGGATTCATTGGGGATCAACTCCGCGTGAAATTTACATCCGTTGGTACTTATGCAGGAACAACAACGTTTTCGGTGTATGCAATTGCTAAGGGGTAATTATGAGCGTTTTAACGATTGCCCAGAATATAGCGCGAGAGGTGGGTTTTACCGCCCCCACAAGCCTTGTTGGAAGTGCTGATGAAACAGCAATTCAATTACTTCAGCTCATTACAACAGAAACAACCGATTTATCGAACGGTGTAATTTCTGGGCAAACGAGCCCCATGAATTTCAATTGGCAAGCTCTCGTAAAGAGAGCAACGTTTACCTTCGTAAGTTCGCAAGAAGCTTATTCTCTCCCCGCAGACTTTAAAGACTTCATTCAAAAAACTATTTGGAACTACAGCATCCGCCGACCACTTATATCCCCTATCACGGCTGAAGAGTTTGAAATACAGAAAAACTATTTGATCTCATCCGGCATCGATAAGATGATTTATATCTATAATAATCAGATTCATGTGGTGCCAGCCCCCACCTCGACAGATACCATAAATTATGAATATACGACCACTTATATCTTTCAAAGTAGCCTCGGAGTAGGTCAAACATCGATTCAAGCGGATACGGATGTATGTTCAATCAATGAGTACCTCGTTCAGCTTGGGGCTAAAGTTCGGTATCTCATAACAAAATCTCTTATTAATCCTGAGAATTTTTCAGCATCTTTTGAGTATCAAAATTATGTTGCGGCAGTTCAAAGGGCTATCTTAAAAGATGGTTTCGGTCAAAAAAGCCCTATCAGCATAAATTCAAGAAGGAACGCATATTGGCTTGGTGCCTCAACGCAAGATTCTAATTATCCGGCGAGTTAGCCAATGCCATTAGTAAGCATACCCGCACCAATTCAAGGCTGGAACACGATAGATTCCATATCTGAAATTCCTTCCACAATGGCTCTCGTGCTGGATAATATCATTCCTTCAACAGCAAGCTGTACCAGTCGAAAAGGATTTGCCGCTTTTGCGTCCGGCATGTCTGGAAATGTTGACTCCTTATTTGAATTGAAGGCCGTCAATGTAAATAAATTCATTTCTGCTGCTTCAGGAAATCTTTATGACATCACAACGGGAACACCATCATCCATAGGATCAGGATTCGCAAGCAATCAATGGCAAGGTGCTGTTATGAATGCTACCCTTGGTCTGGTAAACGGAACGGATGCACCGCAGGTTTATGATGGAACAACTCTTGGTGCAATGACTGTTTCTGGCCCTACTTCGATCAATGCCTTAAATTCAATTACAGTCTTTAAAAATAGAAGCTATTTTACAGAATCTAATAGTCAAGACTACTGGTATTCAGCTTTGAGCACTCTAGGTCATGCATTGACTAAGTTCCCGTTGGGCGCAGTTGGAAATTTTGGCGGAAACCTTATAGCCATTCAAACGCTCACCAATGACGGTGGAAACGGACAAGAAGATAACATTTGCTTCTTTATGTCTACAGGCGAAATCATCATTTATCAAGGAACTGACCCAGGCGTAGACTTTGTACTTGTTGGTGTGTTTTTTGCGGGAAGGCCGCTTAATTCAAGATCGGTCATAAAGTTCGGGCCTGATATCATGTTTGTTACAAATGATGGGTTTCAAACGGTTTCCTCTTTGCTTCCCCTAAGCTTTGGAAAAGATAACTCAGGTATCAACAAATACATCAAAGGTGCGGCTTCTACAGCCGCGGCAGCAAATCCGACTGGTTTTGGGTGGCAAGCCGTTTTATCACCAATTGATAATATTCTTCTCGTTAACATTCCGCAGTCTAATAATGTTTTTGTCCAATATGTTTTAAATGTAAATACGACCGCGTGGTGCCGTTTTACAGGTATGAATGCAAGATGTTGGGTTGTTTATGGGAATACCCTTTATTGCGGTGGAACCGATGGGAAAGTTTATCAATATGGCCCCGATTATTTAGATTCAGGAACAACACAATATCCGCTGATTTATCAAAGCGGTTATATGACATTTAATGAAGCCAACCTTAATAATCCTTACCAATCTTCATTCAAGGCTTCGGGAGGTTCTGTTAAAACGACCGCCATCCGACCACGGGTGAGGTTTGATTCCGCCTTAACCCTAACCTTAAGTCACTCAGTGGATTATAAGCCATTCACAACGCCATATTCGATTATGTATCCGGCTCTAGGAGCAGCATGGGGAGATCCATGGGGTACAGCTTGGGCTCAAGCCAACTCATTTATAAATTTCTTAAGCTTTAATACGCTTGGATATAGCACATCAATAAATATTGAATTTCAATGTTCAGGTGCGGTCGACTTTTTTGAGACTAATTTTTTAATTCAACCAAGCTTCGGCAGGATTTAATGGAGATAAAGATCAATGACCTTAATTTGCTTAAGTACTGTAAAGAGAGAGTGGGTGGGTATGGTGATAAAGTTCTTGAGGAATTTCCTAAAGAATGCGTTTCTTTCGGGCAGTATCGTGATGATGGTGAACCCTTATGGGCCGTTGTGCTTCATAGCTTTAAAGAAGGCCATGACTGTATGATGGAATATACACTTAATAACAAAGGCCCTATGTCACCAAACTTATTTAAAATGATTTGTCGGGTTTCTTATGGTTACATTTTTAATCAAGCAAAACTCCTAAGATGCTCAAGTATTTGCCGTATTAGCAATAAAGCTTCTCTAAAAATAACAAAAGCAATTGGAATGAAACAGGAAGGTATTAAACGCTTGGGTTTTCAGCTTCCAGAGCCGGAAGATATGGTTTTATTTGGAATGTTAAAAAACGAATGTCCTTGGATATAGGAGAGTAAAGATGTTTATGTTTAAATTTAGATCAGATAGCATGATCGCTCGCGGTGGCGGCGGTGGTAAAGATGGCGGCGGTGGCGGCGGTGGTTATTCTCCTCCTCCCGCACCAGACCCAGCCGCAACGGCAGCCGCTCAAGGTGGCCAAGATAGAGCAACTGCGCAAACCAATGCTGTGTTGATGAACCCGAATATTAACTCACCATATGGTTCTGTTTCATATGACACTAATTCATATGTGACTGATCCAAGCTCTTCTTCACAAACAATTAATAGACCAACTCAAACTGTATCCTTGAGCCCAGCTCAACAACAACAATTAGATATGAAAAATCAAATCGGAGGATTTTTAGGAAATGCGGGGGTTACTTTAGCAAAAAGTATGAGTGGAAATCCTATACTTGCTCCTAGCACTCCTCCTTTGCCAACAAATATTAGTTATAGCGATGTTGACCCAGTTAAAAGTTTTGATGCTTATTCAGGGGACGCGCAGAAAGCTTCTAAAGCATATTATGACCAAGCCTATAATTTAATGGCTCCTGCTCTTGAACAGCAGCAAAGGAAACTTCAAGATCAATTGGTGAATTCAGGTAATCCCTTGAATAGTGAAGCCTATAATACTCAAACTGGCAACTTTCAAAGAAATCAAGATCAAGCATTAACAAATCTTGCTGATCAATCAATTATACAAGGCCAAAATATTCAAAATGTAAATTTTAACAATGCAAACGTCACGCGCGGGAATCAGATAGCGGCAGACCAGTTGCCCTACCAAACTGCAAATACTTTGCAAAACAATAATTTGAATCAACAAATGGCTATTCAAAATCAGAATGCAAACATAATGGCATCATTATTGAATGGTCAACAAGCAATCCAGTTACCGTCGAGTCCTGGTTATAACCAATCTGCACTTCAGTCACCTAACATTGGCCAATATACGCAAAATGCTTATAACAACCAACTCCAGTCATACAATGCTGGGTTTCAGAATCAACAAGCCAATAATAATGCAATGACGTCTGGTTTGTTTAGCATTGGTTCGGCAGCCCTTCCATTACTCTTTTAAGGAATTGTTAACATGGCTACAAATCCAACTGGTTTTTCAATGCAACAAAGGTCTGGCGATCAAAATCAGCTAGATTCGCAAGCTCAGCAGCAAATGGTTGCTATGCTTTTAAAAAACGCCTTGGCAGCCCCTCAACGACCAGAATTAAGCCCAACTCAAGGATTGGCAAGAATGTTGGAAGCTGGTGTTTCTGCTTATAAACAAAAACAATTAAATGATAAAAATATGCAAACGCAACAACAACAAGGTAACGATTCAAAGATATTGGGGATGGCCTTAGCATCTAATGATCCAAAGCAAATTGCATTGGCTATGCAACAGATGCAAAATCCGCAATCACAAGCTATGGCCCTGAATGCTTTGGCGGCTTCTCAAGGAGCTAATCAGCAACGAAGTTTAGAGATGGCTAAAATAGACCGTCAAGGTCAAAATCAAAAGGATGTAGCCCATATCAAAGCAAATGGGCCATTAAATTTGCCAGACAATATAACAAAACAAAAGATTCAACAAACCAATGATATAATTTCAGCATTAAACGTTAAAATTAATCAAGAAACTGACCCAGCAAAGAAGCAGCAACTTCAAGACATGTTGGGTAATGCTCAAGAAACGCAAAAGAACTATACGAATGTCATTAGAGGCGGAAAAGGGGATGCTCCTGATGTTATGAAAGAAAAGACAGGTGCGGCCCTAAACAGTCTCTCACAACCAGGAGTTACGCCTGAAACATTGCCTATGGATCAAAAAACAGCTCTTCAATCAAGTGGTAATAACCCTTTGAGACCAGAGACCACAGCAAGCATTGAAAACGCAAAATATGCAACAAAAGGTATGGATGAAGAAATTAAATCTCATGATCAATTGGCAAAATCATCAGCCGATATGACAGCCAAAAGCAATCAGATATTGCAAGTTATTGCAGCAGATCCTAATTTGCGTTCAGGATTTGGAACAGAGGCATTAACATCAGCGCAAGCCGCCCTCCATAACTATTTGCCAAATCTTATACCAAGTAATAATTTTCAACAGTTGTTTCAAAAGCTAGGTAAACAACTTCTTGTGGATGCTTCAGGCATTATGAGAGGGGAGGCAGGAAGTGGATTCCGTTTAACACAAGGTGAAATTCTCAATATAGTTTCAAAAACGGTTCCAGATATTGCCAACAACAGCGTAGAGGGTATTAAATATATCATAGAGGCTTCAAATGCAATGAACAGTGTTTATTCTCAAATGTCTGGTGCCGCAAAAGCGATCCGTGATAATCCGAATCTAAGCCAAGCTCAAAAAAGCCAAGCAATGAACCAACTCCAACAAGCTGGATTAAAAGACATGGAAACTCAAGGTCTTAATTTTGTGAACTCAAGACTAGCACCAACAGGTCAAAAGATTATGATTAATCCTGATTACGATCCAGTAAAACATCCAGTTGATAAATATTTAAGAGTTGGGGCAGATGGTCAAACATCGTCTTTTGGTCATGATAATTCGCCACCTGAATCGAACGAACAACAACAAGATGCCAATTCATCAATGCCTGTTAAAGACACTTCTTTAAGTCAAACCCCAAATCAGCCTCAATCTCCAAATCAATCACCAATGAACGGTGTTTCACCTACTCAGCAAGGAAATCCTATGTCACCATTACCGGATATGTCGCAAAGCCAAGTGACAAATCAGCAACCAACGCAGCAATATCCCCATAGTGCGCCGCCTCCAATTCAGGATACAACGCAACAGATTAAGCCAGATGTTGCGCCGCCTCAAAACGTTTATTCTGCGCCCCCTGATCCATCCCAGAGCATGTTGGCTCCTCAAAGCAGCTCTGCAAGCAGTCCTCAACCTCAAATGGATCAACAGCAGATGCTTGCAATGGCTCTAGCTAATAAACAGCAAAATACACAATTACCAGATTATTCGAGTCAATTCTCAAATAGTCCAAATATGTCGATGTCCTTTTAAGGAGAAATAAAATGCCGCCCAACCAATCGCCACAAAATCTTGGTTTAGCTCTGGCTCAAATGAATCAGGGATCAATACCACAATTTGGTGATACACAAGTTAATCCACAGCAATTGAGGGGAGCGACGCCACCTGCTCCAGCTTCATATGGTTATCAACCGCAAAGTCAAATGAGTCAGATGCAATTATCACCGACTCAACAAAGTATGTATATGCCTCAACAACAACAGCAATCAAACCCATTAGGTCAAGCTATGGGGGGTATGGCTCAATCATTGAATAGGATCAATCAACAATATCAGAATCAGCCTGATGACCCCTATCAAAGTTATGGACAGCCTGATTATGGAACCATGATGAATAGTGGTGGTGGCTCTGGAATATTTGGATATTAAGGATTTAAAATGACTGGTATAGACGTTCTGCAAAATCCGGCGACAAACAAGAATACTGATAGACCTTCCCTTATGGCGCGTGCTTTACAAAGTGGTGCTAGAGGTTCTGTTTTTCTACCAGATATGGCACAGAACGCCGGAATTAGAACTGGCGATATGTTAGCAAATCTTTTGGGTAGTAAAATGCCTGATGCTACAAATAAGGATTTTAACCCTGAAGAGCGGTCTCTTGTTCAAAGTGGCGTTTTAAACCCAAATATGCCGGAGGCTAATTCATACGCCGAAAAATTTGCTGATTATGCTGGTGCTGGCATAGGGTCTTTAATGCCATTATTAGGTTTAAAGGGTGGTGTTCAATCATTGTTAGGGTCAATCCCTAAAGCAGCTTCAACGGCTGGTATGGTAGCAGCTCCCGCTGCAATCGGCCCTAAAGTGGATGAATGGAGTGGACATAATCCATTAATAACTATACCAACACAAATTCTGGCTAGCATCCTTGGTGGAAAAGTTGCGGGAGGTCTAGCTAAGCCATTTTCATCACCAGAACCTCTTCCTGAATATACAGCGGCTCAAAATGCATATATTGAAAATCCAGATGCGCCACACACTAAAGATTTAATTGCTCGACAGCTAGACCTTGCCAAAAAAGACCCTAAATCGGCGGATATTTTAGATCAAATTGGAAAAAATCAAGAGAAAAATATTGTCTCTAATATGACACCTGAAAACCCTATTTCTGGTGAGAATATTGCTCAAAACATCAAGAACACCACAAACGATCTAATAGGAAAAAGAAGTGCAGACTACCAGGCTGCGGATGCACAATTAATGGCTAACCCTCAAAAAGTTGATGCTACACCTACATTGAATTTAATTCAAGAAATGAGGAG
>Ga0070714_100001686_pt1 | contig 16048 bp, 14 predicted proteins | sample LARL83metaG_FD_65450 | JGI IMG/M metagenome (GOLD analysis project Ga0070714, IMG submission 65450) | Corn, switchgrass and miscanthus rhizosphere microbial communities from Kellogg Biological Station, Michigan, USA - LAR L8-3 metaG | ecosystem: Host-associated > Plants > Roots > Rhizosphere ...
GGACACACGAGCGTACGTCTGGTTGCCCGGCCGATGGGTCGTGCCGAATCGCGGCTATCACGCGTGGCGGCCCGGGCATTGGGCGCACGATCGGTACGGCTGGTATTGGGTGGAAGGCCACTGGCGCTAGACGTATCAGCATTCGCGGGCGCGTCGCATCCGGCGGCTCGCGCGGCCGCAGCGCCCGAGTACCTTACGACAGTATGCGCATTGCTGAACTCGCCGCACCATCGCGCCCACGCCTAACCAGCAGTGCTCGGCACTGCGTGCGCGACACGAATGTCAGATAGCGGGCAAGATCCTTCGCCGATGCCGGACCACGAGGTCGGACCGGCGAGCACGCCGCCGGATCCGGAACCGCCGGCCTGCGATATCTGCGGTTCCGTGGATCTGGCGTGGTTGCGATGCAAACTCATCTGCAACCAGTGTCACACCATTCTGATGACGTGCGGCGATCTCTAATCGCCTAACTGCTCTGAGCCTGCCCAACCGAATCGGCGGGCGGCGCATCCACCGCGAGCTCGAGTTGGGCGCTCAACGTTTCGGGAATCGTCGTCGGCGCGTCGCACGCGTACTGCCGGCAGACGAACGCCGTCGCCGCATCGTTGATCGGCTTGCGGTTGCGCAGCAGCGCGATGTCGCCGTTGGCTCGTCCGCCCGCGAGCACCAAGCCCGGCACGTATTGCTGCGCCGCGGCGCGCTGCAGCGCGAGGAACCCGACACTCGAGGGATCGCCTAACAACGCGACTTCGACGGGACCGTACACGGCGACGTCCGCCGCCGTGAGGAGATGGCCGAATGCGAGCGGATAACGCTCCACCGCATTGCCGATGCTCGCCAGCACGTCGACGGCGTGCTGGCGCCAGGACGGCACGTCGAGCAGGTCGCCCAGACGGAGCAGCAGCTCCACGGCGAGCGATGTCCCCGACGGCGTGGCGTTGTCGGTCGTCTCCCGCGGGCGCGTGATGAGTGCTTCGTGATCGTGTGCCGTGTCGTAGAACATTCCGGTGTGTTCGTCCCAGAACCACCGGAGCATCGCGTCGGCCATCCGCCGCGCCTGGGCCACCCACGATGCGTCGAACGTGAGCTCGTACATGGCAATCGCCGCCAACGCGACCGCCGCCTGGTCATCGAGAAAGCCCGGAGCGTACGGAGCGCCGCCCGCCGCATTCCAGACGCGCGCCGCCCGCCCATCGTGCACCAACTCGCGAAGGAGAAACGAGCCGTTGCGCATGGCGAGTGCACGAGCCTCGTCGTGTTCGAGCACTCGTGCCGCTTCGGCGAGGGCGCGAAGCATGAGCCCGTTCCACGACGCGAGGATTTTCTCGTCTCGCGCCGGCCTCGTGCGCCGCGCTCGCGCCGCGCCCAGCGCGGCGCGCGCGCGGCGCACGAGGCCGTGCAACCCCTCGCGCGTGAGTCCGCCGCCCACGCGCGCGATCGTGGCGTCGGCATCCGCCGCCACGTGCAGAATGTTGCGCCCCTCGAAGTTCCCGGCCCGCGTGACGCCCCAGTGCGCCGACGCGGCTCCGGCTTCTTCGCCTAACAGTGCTTCGAGCTCGCCCGCGTCCCACACGTAGTACCGGCCTTCCTCGCCTTCGCTGTCCGCGTCCAACGAGGCGTAGAACCCGCCGTTCGGCGCCGTCATCTCCGCGCCCACCCAGGCAATGAGGTCGTCCACGACCTCCCGGATCTCCGGATCGCGCGTCACCTGAAAGAGGTGTACGCCTAACCGGCACAGCAGGGCGTTGTCGTACAGCATCTTCTCGAAATGCGGAACGAGCCACCGCGCGTCCACGCTGTAGCGGTGAAACCCGCCGCCGATCTGATCGTGGATGCCGCCGCGGCTCATCGCGAGGAACGAGTCGCGCGCCACGATCATACCGTTAGGCAAGAGACCGCGCCGCCACGCCACCAGCGCGAACTCGAGCGCCATCGCGTGCGGGAACTTGGGCGCCCCCTCGAACCCCCCGTGCCGCTCGTCGAACCGCCGCGCCACGCCGCGCGCCGCACTCGCCAACGACGCGATCGTCGGCGCGCCGCTCGCTGCCTGCGCCGACGCCAACCGCGCGTACATCGTTCGCACCTGTCCCGCCGCCGCCTCGACGTCGCCGCGACGCTCCCGGAAGGCAGTCGCCACCGATGACAACACCCGGCGAAACGACGGCATACCCTGCCTGTCGTTAGGCGGGTAGTACGTGCCGCCGTAGAACGGCACACCGTCCGGTGTCAGGAACACCGTCATCGGCCACCCGCCGTGCCCGGTCATCGCTTGCACGGCACTCATGTAAATCGCATCCAGGTCGGGCCGCTCCTCGCGATCCACCTTGATGTTCACGAACAAGTCGTTCATGAGTGCCGCGGTCTCCGGATCCTCGAACGACTCGTGCGCCATCACATGACACCAGTGGCACGCGGCGTATCCGATGCTCAAGAGAATCGGCCGGCCTTCACTCCGCGCACGGCCGAGCGCCTCCGCTCCCCAGGGATACCAGTCGACTGGATTGTCGGCGTGCTGCCGCAGATACGGACTTGTCTCGCGCGCCAGCCGGTTCATGCGATCGACCTTCCGCTGCACTGCCGAGCGATCCGATCACTCACTGCCATTCGGCCCGATGCGCCATATAATCCCACCATGTCTTCAAATGTAGTCGTCTCGAAGCGGCGTGATCCGGGCCGCCTCGTCGCAATCGTCGTCACGCTCGTCGTCCTCGCTGCTTGGCCGCTTGCCCTTTCGCCTCTCATCGACCTCGAGACACTCGCGCCGGCGCCCGGCGCGCACCTCACGCTTGGACCGGAGTATGTCATCCTCGCACCGATGTGCGATGTGATGGATGCACTAACGCTACTGAGCGTGAGCCAGACGGTCGCCCTGCTCGTCTCGCTCGCCGCACTCTACATCGTCTGGCGCGAGCTGCGCTGGCGCAGGTTCGGCACGAGCCTCCTTCGTGAAATGCGCTCAGCGCTTGTCGCACTCGTCGCGCTGGTGCTGTTCTATTTCCTGGCTATCGTCGCACCGCGTCCCATGGCGCGTTTGGCGCTCGACGACGCCAGCGCGCTGAGCATCGACGTGCACAGCCATACGCGCTTCTCGCACGATGGACGTTCGTCGTTCACTCCCGAGGCAAATCGTGTTTGGCATCGCGATGCCGGCTTCGACGTTGCCTACATCACCGACCATAGTCGGTTTGCCGGCGCGCGCGAGGCCGCGCTCGGAAATCCTGCGCGTGCGGGCGATGGTCTCACCGCATTGCCGGGCATCGAGTATGTCGCGAACCACAACCATCTCCTCACGCTCGGCGCCAGCGACAGCGCGTCTGCGTTCCACATCCCCGATCCGGGGGGTGTACTCGCCGCGCGAACCGGGATTTCCGTCATGCATCCCGTAGTCGTGCAGACGATTCCCGATGATCTCGATCGACTTCCGCCGCCCGATTCCTCGGGGCTTCGGGGCGCGATCGCGATCGAGCTGTCCGATGGCTCGCCTCGCGGGATCGAACAGAGTCAGCGTGACCGCGCGCGCATCATTCATTTGGCCGACAGTCTCGATCTCGCGCTGGTCGCTGGTTCGGACAACCACGGGTGGGGCAGAACCGCGGTCGCCTGGAGCGTCATGCGCATTCCCGGCTGGCGCGCTATGCCGCCCGATTCGTTAGGCGAAGCCATCGCCGAGCACGTGCACGCCGGGCGCCGCCACGCGGTCGAGGTCGTCGCGCGCCGCTCGCCGGATGCCGGCCAGTATAGCGCGCTCGTCGTCGCCACCCTGCCGGCCGTCGCGTGGAACATTCTCCGCACCATGTCGCCGCTCGAGCGCCTCTCGTGGATTGCATGGGCGTGGATCGCGACGGCGGCTGTGATGCTCAGCGCCTCTCGACCCCGCGCCGGCGCGTGACGGATCGAACCGCGCGGCGGCCGAGCGGCACCACGCTGGCCATGCTCATCGTCAGCATCGCGGCCGTAATCCGCGGCATCTTCGCCGGCATCATCACGCTCCCGCCCGACGAGACGTACTACTGGGAGTGGTCGCGGCACCTCGCCGGCGGCTACTTCGACCACCCGCCGGCGGTCGCCATCCTCATTCGGTTAGGCACGGCGCTCTTCGGCGTCACGCCGCTCGGCGTCAGAATCGGTAGCGTGTGCGCCGGATGGGCGGCGTCCGTCATGCTCGTCCTGTTGGCACGGCGTCTCGCGGGTGACCGCGCCGCGCTCATTGCGGCAATCGCCGTGTGCTGCATGCCGCTGGCCGCTGCGGGACTCGTCCTCGCGACGCCCGACGCGCCGCTGCTGTTCGCGTTCACCCTCACGCTCCTCGCGCTCGACCACGCGATCGAGGCGGAACCGGGCAGCCGCCTCGCCACGCAGTGGTGGCTCGCCGCCGGTCTCGCGTTAGGCATCGCCTTCGTGTCCAAGTACAACGCCGTGCTGCTCCCACTCGGCGTGCTCATCGCCTGCGTCGCGCTCCCGTCGCTCAGACGGCAGCTGCGCACCCCCGGTCCATACGTCGCCGCGATCGTCGCCGTACTCGTCTTCTTGCCGGTCATCGTCTGGAACGCGCGGCATCAATGGGTGTCGTTCGCCTTTCAACTCGGCCACGGCTTTACGTCGGGACACGGCACGCCGTTTTCGCGCGAGAGCTCCCTCATCGGCGGACAGCTCGCGCTCGTGTCGCCGATTCTGTTCGCGTTGTTCGCGATCGTGGTGGTGCAGGGCGCGCGCAGCCGCGACCCGCGCCGCGTGTTGTTGGCCGCGGTATCGGCCACCGTGTTTCTGTTCTTTTGCATTGGTGCGTGGCGACATCCGGCCGAAGCAAACTGGCAGGCTCCCGCCTATATCCCCGCGATTGCGCTGCTGGCGGCGGATGCGGCGACGAGGCGCCGCCGCGCATGGTCGCTCTGGATCAGCGCCGGCTGTGCGTTAGGCGCAATCATGGCGCTGGTCGTCTACCTTCAGTCCGTTGTACCGGTGCTCCCGATCACCGCGCGCGACGATCCGACCGCGCGCGGCACCGGCTGGGACTCGCTCGCCGCCCGGATGCAGTCCTTGGCCGACCGCGAAACGATGCGCACCGGTGCCCGCGTGTGGCTCGGCGGCGATCGCTACCAGGAGGCGTCGGAGCTCGCCTTTCACGTGGCGACCCACCCCGAAACGTTCTCCCTCAACATCGAGGGGCGGCCTAACCAATACGACCTGTGGCCGGGATTCCCGGATCGCGCGCACCGCGGCGACGACCTGTTGCTCGCGTTCGAGATCCAGTCCGCGGATTCTGTCGGCCCGGTCATCCGAAGATTGCGTCCAGTTTTCGACGACGCCCGCATGGTCGATGTAGTCGATCTCCGCCGCGGATCGGAGGTGCGCACGCGCCGCCGCATCTGGCTGCTCGAGCGCTGGCACGGCTCATGGCCGCCCAAGGGATTCGCCCCGTGATCGCTGGCCGCCGCACTTGCCTCCGACTGCGGCGCGCAGAAATGTTTGCTCATGACCGGCGACCCACCCTGTTGGCTCAACGAGTTCAACGACTTTTCCATGACCACAGCACTCGCCTCCGAGCTCTCCGATTACCTCGCCGCGAACGACCGGCGCACGCACGACGAGTTGTTCGCCTTCCTGCGCATTCCAAGTGTGAGCGCGCGCTCCGAGCATCGCGGCGACATGACGCGCGCCGCCGAGTGGCTGGCGGCGTCCATGCGGACCGCCGGACTGAAGACTGAGATCCTGCCTACCGGCGGCCATCCGGTCGTCCTCGGCGAATGGCGCGGAGCGCCGCCGGGAGCCAAGACCGTACTCATTTACGGGCACTACGACGTGCAGCCCGCTGAGCCGCTCGACCTGTGGACCACCCCGCCATTCGAACCCGCCGTGCGCGACGGGCGCATCTACGCGCGCGGATCGGTCGACGACAAGGGCCAACTCTTCCTGCACGTCAAGGCGCTCGAAGCACACTTGGCCACGCGCGGCTCGCTACCCGTCAACGTGACTCTGCTCGCCGAAGGTGAAGAAGAAGTTGGTAGCGGTAATCTCGCGCCCTTCATCGAGCGGCATCGCGATCGGTTGCGCTGCGACTATTGCGTGATCTCGGACTCATCGATGTTCGCACCAGGCCTGCCGTCCATCCTTTCCTCGCTCCGCGGACTCGCGTACTTCGAGATCGAGGTGCAGGGACCATCATCGGACCTGCACTCGGGCATCTACGGCGGCGCAGTCGTGAATCCGGCAACCGCACTCGCGCGCATCATCGCGTCGTTCCACGACGAGCACTGGCACGTTGCGATTCCCGGTTTCTACGATGACGTGCGCGACTGGGAGCCGCGCGTGCTCAACGAAATGCGCGCGTTACCGTTCGACGACGAACGATTTCGAAAGGAAGTCGGTGCGCCGGCACTCGATGGTGAAGCCGGTCGTACGACGCTCGAGCGCATCTGGACCCGCCCGACGTGCGAGGTCAACGGGCTCTTGAGCGGCTACACGGGAGAGGGAGCGAAGACCGTCTTGCCCGGTAAGGCCATGGCCAAGGTGAGCTGCCGGCTCGTGCCCGACCAAACGCCGGACGAGATTCGACGAGTCCTCACGGCACACGTCGAGCGCGTGGCGCCGCGCGGCGTCACGGTCACCGTGAACGCGCTGCACGGCGGTCTGCCGTGGCGCGCCGAGATGAGCGGACCGCTCGTGGACGCGGCGCGCCGCGCGCTCGCCGGCGCCTTCGGTCGCGAGCCGGTGATCACCGGAGAAGGCGGCTCGATTCCCGTGGTCGGCGATTTCGAGCGCATCCTCGGCGCGCCCGTGCTGCTCATCGGCTTCGGGCTGCCGGGTGAGAACGCCCACGCGCCTAACGAATGGATGAGCGACGAAAACTTCGTCAAGGGTACGCGCGCCATCGCGATGCTCTGGGACGAGCTCGCAACGGAGCGTGCCTAACAGACGGGCGCAGAGCCCGCGATCAGCGGGCCCGCGCCTTACAGGCCCGACAAAAGCGCGTCGTTGTTCGGCGTCGCCGCGATACGCTTGATCAACCACTCCATGCCCGACTGCGGCGGCATCTGTTGCAGACCGCGACGCAGCGTGAACACCGCGTCCAACTGATCGGGGCGGAACAGCTTGTCCTCGCGACGCGTCCCGCTGGTCGCGATGTCGATGGCCGGGTAGACGCGCTTCTCGGCCAAGGACCGGTCGAGCTTGATCTCGCAGTTGCCCGTGCCTTTGAACTCCTCGAAGATCACGTCATCCATCCGCGAGCCCGTCTCGACGAGCGCAGTCGCGATGATGGTGAGCGAACCCCCGCCGTGCTGTGGCGCCACGGAACGCGCGGAACCAAAGAACGCCTTCGGTTTTGCCATCGCCGTCGCGTCGAGACCGCCGCTCAAGGTGCGTCCCGTGCCGCGCTCAACCGTGTTGTGTGCGCGCGCGAGCCGGGTGAGCGAGTCGAGCACGATCACAACGTCCTTGCCGCTTTCGACGAGCCGGCGGGAACGCTCCAGTACCATGTCCGCTACGTCGACGTGGCGCTCCGCGGGCTGATCGAAACTCGACGCGACCACCTCGCCGCGTCCCCACGAAATCATCTCGCTCACCTCTTCCGGCCGTTCGTCCACCAACAACACGAGCAACACTGCTTCGGGGTGATTGATCGCGATCCCTTCGGTGATCGCTTGCAAGAGCATCGTTTTACCAGCACGAGCCGGTGCGACGATCAATGCGCGCTGCCCGTAGCCGATCGGCGCGATGAGATCGATCGCGCGGCGCGTGAGCTCGGGACCCCCCTTGGCCGCGCGTCCCGTCTCGAGCACCAACTTGCGGTCCGGGTACGATGCGATCAGGGAGCTGAAATCGGGCCGACGCTGGGCACTCGTCGGATCTTCGCCGTTCACCCGCTGCAGTTCGACCAAGGTTGTGCGCCCGCGATGATCGCGCCCGGTCGTGGCCTCGATCAGGTCGCCGCGACGGAGCGCGAACTGCCGCACGACGAACGGCGCAACGAACGGATCACCGGGCATAGGCAGGTAGCTGTCATCGGCCCTGCGCACAAAGCCGCCTTCGCGCGACGAGTCGAACCAACCGGTCACGGTACCGTCCGCGACGACGGGTTGGGGCGGCGCGCCATTATGGTGATCGGGACGCGGGCCGCCACGTCCGCGCCCTCGCCTGCCTCGCCGTCCGTTATTGAGAAATCGTCCGTCACGCGGACCTTGATGAGGCTGACCACCGCCACCCTGGTTCATTGCCGGCGTCGATCCGCCTGCAGCTCCGCCGCCTGTGCCGGCCGGCGAGGTGCCGGGCGGATTCGCCGCCGGCACGTTGGGCATCGAGTCGGGTTCCGGCGGCGTTCCCCCCGATACACCGCTCGTGCCCTCTCCGTTAGTCACGGGATAAGGCCCCGCGGATTCACCGTTCATAGGCAACCCAACGTCATCGCGATATGGACTGGGTTCGGATTGCGTATCGCGTGGTCCAGCGCCGCGGTTTTGCGGGCGCGGACCGCGACCGCGCCGTGTGGGGCGTCGACGATCGTTCATGCACCAATGCGTGTCATGGAGTGATTGGAATTTGCGCTTGTGGGGCCCACCGATGTGGTGCCCACTACGCTGTTGCTACATCTCTCGCGAGATGCACGAATCCGGTAGACGCGGCCGGTGCCGTGCGATCTCGACGTTTGTATGGAGCTCGGTCTATTGGCGAGTCCGAACCGGTATCACTGTCGGCGCGCTCGAGCGCGACACACGACCTCGTGATTTTACCTTTTCCACGATTTCCGCGACGCGCCCTTCGCTGCGTCCGGCAATCGTGGATGCGGCTGCGTCCAGCGGCACAGGCCGGGTAGAACGCGTTGCCGCACGGACCTTGCCATGCGTTGTGGCCGCCAGGGCTCTGCCCTCGGCCACCTCGATTATCGCCTGCTTGCGGCTCTCGCGCAACCTTTGCGCCGTTCCGCGTTCCGGCCCCTGAGTGCCGCCGGACTCGTATTTATCTCCGCCGGATCAACGAACCAGCCGCTCTTCTACAACCTCGTCAAGGGAGCGCACGGTTCCAATGATGCGTCGAACGAGCTCGATGATCCGCTCCACCGCGACGCGATGCTGTGCGTCTAGCGTTGACTCCATCGCCAGAAGTTGCGTTTCCGCAAGCAGTGCGGCGAGTGGGTTGTTGAGCTGATGCTGAACGAGCGCGGTAAGCTTCTGAAGATCGGTCTGCGGCGGGATCTCTGGCACCTCTGACGCCGTAGACGACTTCGGAGCAGGTTCAGTCACGGGCTGACACGGCCTCTCGCCAATCGGTATCTTAATCTAATCATGATGGCCCCTTCAATCGACCCCACCGCGGCCATCGCGTCCGCTGTGAAAGAGTATCAAGAGAGCAGCGACGTGGCGAGCCTGATGCGACAGCTCGAATCCGTGTGCCTTGCGTGCTCCGACGCCGATGCGCTCATGAAGGCCGTCGCTCCTTTCGAGGACATTCCGGAGGTGGCGGGCCCCGTATACGAGCATGTTGTCGTCTCGAGACCCGACGATGCGCGTGCGCTGGTGCGCCTTGCCAACGCGTATTGGCTGTCTGGTCGCGGCCCGGATGCAGTGAAAGCGCTGGCCGATCGCGCGATTGCGGCCGATCCAACGAATCGCGGTGCCTGGCACCTCTGGGCTTTGAGCGAGGGCAGCTTGCGCGATCGCGTCGATCGCTGGAGACACGTGGTCGAGCGCTTTCCGTCTGACGAGCTGGCGCAAGCAAACCTCGCCGACAACGCCGCGAGCCTCGCCTCGACCGAGGGCGATCGGGGTGCTCTGCAGATCGCAATCCGAACTTACAAAGGCTTGCTCCGGACGGCATCGCGGACGGAGCAGCGAGCGGCGCTCGAGCGGGCTGTCGCCACGCTCGAGCAGTGGCGCGTCTAGAAAGCGACGTGGGGCTGCTGCCCGAAGGCAGCAGCCCCACGCAGCGTTCGCGATTACTCGCCGACCGCTATTAGGAGCCGAGCTTGGTGACGTTCTGAGCTGCCGGTCCCTTGGCGCCCTGAACGATGTCGAACTCGACGCGCTCTCCTTCGCTCAGCGTCTTGAAGCCTGTGCCCTGGATGGCCGAGTGGTGAACGAAGCAATCCTTCTGTCCGTTCTCCGGGGTGATGAAACCAAAGCCCTTGCTGTCGTTGAACCACTTGACCGTGCCGGTGGTACGCATACGAATCTCCTGACGTGTCGGTGGAGTCCGGATGCGCCCGTACTTACCGACGATGTGACCCGCGAACTTTCGCCGTCGCGGTAGGCGCGCCCGAGCACTCGCCCGAGCACAGACATTTCGAGATGTGAAAAAGGACCTCGGCTCTAAGCCAGGTCCCTGGTGTTCGCTGGTGTTTAAGCGGCTGCAATTTAGTCTCTACCGGCCTGTCAAGTCAATGCTGGCAAGTGCGGGCTTCAGGCGCTTGCCTCGCTCATCCGACGTGTGAAGCGCCGGACCACGTCGAGGAGCTCGTCCAGGTCGAAGGGCTTCTGGAGCACGGTGGAGTTGCAGGCTTGGAGCAGGTCTTGCGCGCGCTCGCTCGCGTCGCCGGTCGTGAAGATGGTGCGGTTCCGGAGGTGCGGCTGCAGGGACGATGCGAGCTCGAAGAGCACGTCGCCACGCATGTCGGGTATGCGCAGGTCGGTGATGAGACAGTCGAAGTGTTCAGACCTGACGAGCGTCGCGCCGACCTCACCCGACTCGACGGCCCGGACTTCATATCCGGCTCTCGAGAGAGCGATGGACAGGGCGCGACAGATGGACGGCTCATCGTCCACCACCAGTACGCGCGCGCGTTCGTCGTAGATCTTCATGCTTCGTGTGCTCCGGGTCGGCTCAGCTGCGCCGTCAGTTCTCGAATCAACTTCTCCGGCTCGCCGCGTTGCCGCAGCATCGACGGAGTCAGTCCAGTTGCTGCGCGAACCTGTCGCGCGAACAGTCGGCCGCTTCCGTAGCCGAGCTTCTTCGTGATGTCGTCCAGCAAATAGCCTGGGTCCCGCATGTAGTGCACAGCGCGTGTCAGACGTGCCGCCAGAATCAGCATTCGAGCCGACGCCAAACCGAGCCGGTCAAGCCATCGGTCCAGGTTGCGGCGCGTCATGCCCGCGGCGCCGGCCAGATCTTCGACGCCGCGAAACGCGTGCGGCGTGTCGAACAACTTCGTGATTGCTCGTCGCAGCATGGGAGGCGCTGCTTTCAACCGCGGCGCGAGGCCTTGCAGGACGATGTCGCTCAATTGCTGCGCCGGCACACGTTCCAACAACTCGCGCAATCGTCGCGGCTCGTCATCGAAGCCACGAAGAATCAAGTGGCGGACGCCGAGGTGTGCCAACTCGACTGTTGCGCGCAGCAGTTCCGGTGAGAGCAGCGTGTAGACGACCACCGGAAGTGTTGGATGCCGGCCGATCAACTGTTTCAGTGCTTCGATCTCAATCGCTCCATCGATGCGAGGATCGATGACGACGACGTCGATCGGTCGCGATCGCACAACTTTCGAGAGTGTGTCCCAATCGTCGACGACGGTTAGGACGTGCTCATTCTCGAGTGCGACGCGGAGGTGAGACGAGAGATTGGAGGTAAGGCGGGCGAGTACTTCCACGGTTGGCGCCACATTGTCCTAAAAGTGCACATCCCTGTCCTAAAATGTGCATTTACCCCAGGACGCGCCAACGTACCTTGCCGGGACGTCGTGACACCCAATCACTCCGTCCGCGAGGTTCTTATGGTCCGCCGTCGCCTTACCCTGCTTGCTCTTGTCGTCGCTTCCGCAGCACTTGCCGCCTGCGCCTCCCCCACGGCGCCTACCAGTAATGCTTGCCAGACAAACGCGGGCAGCGGTATCTGCCTCGCTCGCTGAAGCATCGGCGTGTCGTTGGAGCGAGGTCGCGAGTTGCAGCTCGCGACCTCGCTTTCTTCATCCCGACACGCCAGCGAGCGATCGCATTTCGTGAACTGCTTCTGCCACTTGTGTCACTTGACGTGAGTGACTCGTGACTTGAGTGGCGGTACTTGGGACAGTCGCTTCGCGACCGGACCGCATGTCCGATAGAAGCTGTTCTGCTCTAATCAAGAGTTCGTTCGCTTGAATGGACGACGCGGTAGCTATTGCACGCAACACCCACATTTCGGCGCGCGCATTGTGACCGAACAGTCGATAACCCGCGCCGAGGTAGTACTCGAAATCCGCCTGCAGTGCCGGAGGTAGCTTTTCATCCGCGAGACTACGACGATAGTGCTCGAATACGGTCTCCTTGCGGTCAATTGCCGCAGCTTCCAGCAAATTGAGCGTCGCAACCCATCTCGTATAACTCTCCTGGGCAGTGGCTGCCAGCACGAGGTTCGCGTCGCGCGAGGCGTCCTGCAACCCGAGGTCGAAGAAGGTAACGGCTAAGTCAGCGAGAGCGCGATCCTTCGCCGTTTGATTCTCATAGCAGCTAAGCGCCTCGTAGAGATAGGTGACCGACCCGTCGAGGTCACCGCGCTTTCGCGCCACCACGCCTCGATCGTGGAGCGCAAAGCCTCGTATTTCACGCAGGCCGCTATCCTCCGCGCTCTCGATCACCGCATCCAAGATCTTTTCAGCCGCCGGCAAGTTGCCGCGCGCTGTCATGACGTTCGCTTCCGCGATCCGAGCTTTGAGCACGTTGGCCGCATCGCCGGTGAACGCCGCGACCTCAGCCGCCGCCGCATACGCACCGCGCGCCTCGCTCCACTGCGCCAACACCCGCATGCATGCGCCTAACTGCATGTTTGCCGCGATCACGACATCGGTGTCCGCCGCCGGCTCCGCGTTCTGCAGCACCGTGCGGTATACGTCCGCCGCCAACGTCCACTTCGCGTCGAACTGCAATGCGCGCGCGTACGCCATGAGGCGCGGCGCAACGACCGCTACACGGGCGTGACGGGCCAGCTGCATCGAGTCCACGAGACTCGTCAGCAGCGCCCGCACACTACTCCCCGCATCGATCGCCGAGATCGATTCACGCACGCAACGCAGACCCCACGAGTCCAACGACACCGCACTCCCGCCTTCCATCACCCAGTCGTCGAACAGCCGCAGCGTCAAAAGCCCGGCGCTCGTCGTGCGCCATTCCGCACACGACTCGTTCTCACAGCGCGCCAGCGCTTCGAAGAATGCGTAATGAGGGAGCTTCACCTGTGAGCGTCCCATTCAGTTTCCTCCAGCACGTCGGTCGTTCTGCCAACAGCGAGGCCCAACTTGCTTCCGAGTATCGGCTGAAGCAAGCACAGTTTTAGGACATTGAGGGGTCATTTTAGGACAAATTTCTGGGCCGTAGCAGCTGTCAACCAGAAAATCCACAGCTTTTGTGACACTGTATAGAAATACGACAGCGCGAGGTTCCCCGAATTGCGCGCTGCTTTGCGGCGCTTTGTGAACCATCGCTGCTCAGTGCTCTCGACCACCAGAACCATTCGAAGATCCTGGCAGCGCTGTGGAGCTATCACCTGTCGGCCTGCCAGACGCCACATAGCGGCTGCCGCTTCGATCGAGTTGGTCCAACAACCGTTCTAACGCGTCACCGAATACCTCGACGCGCGGCAGGCGCAGCGGGTCGAACTTCGGGTCGAACGGACTCCGAGCCGGACCTCCGGTCACCTCAAGTATCGCGTCGAACCGGTACGTGATCACTCGCCCGCTCCTCGCGTCGCGCCATGATCCGGCGTGCGCCAGTTCGTGATTCTTGGGCCAGATACCGAGCGGAAGCGCGAACGTCCGAACGCGGTAGCCCGGGACGGCGGAGTCGATCGCCATTGCCCCGCGGGCGATTTGCTCCTGCACAACCTCGTCCGAGTACTTGGACAGGTTGGCATGCCATAGTGTGTGGTCGCACAACTCGAAGCCCTGCTCGGCTAAGAACCTGACCTTGGGCTTGCGCCACTCGCTTTTCTGGCCTTCGATGCCGCGCTCACCAAAGAAGGCGTGCCCGGCGGCCGCACCTGGCAGCATGCAGAACGTAGCCTTGTTAGCCCAGTCCGGATGCGTGCGGTGAAACTCGAGCCAGATACCGATCGCGCTATTCGGATCAATCTCGAGCGTGCCGTTGTGATCGATATACCGGAATTGTGATGGCGACGCGTCGTCGAACGTGAACACCACCGGCGACATGCCAGCCGGCAGCGCGATTTTCCGGTCGACCAACTCGGCAACCGTAATAGGCCGGTAGCCCCTCTCATAGAGGAGCTCGAGTTGCCGCTTGAAGTGTCCGCGCTCGACGGTCCATCGAGCGTCGGAATCACCGATGACGTGGTACTCGAGGATCGGGATGCGGCCCAGCTCGTTGGCCGGTCGCAGCGGTTTGACGTGATGATGCTTGCCTGGAGCTGTTCCGCCGGCGAATGCCGAAGCGACAACGAGCGCGAGGCGAAGTGCCGAATACATGGTAGGGCTGGTCCGTAGGGGCGCGAAGAATATTCGCTGCCGTCAAAGAAGTCTACGGTAAGACGTGTTGCCTGGAAACCGCAGACTCTGGCTGTCGTAGTGAAAAATGGACGCGGGCCGGGCCCGCCTCTCGGTGCTGCTTGGTATGAAGATCGAGTCCCCTATGAAGCAACGGTGGCGTGCGTTCTTCACTCGCGCGCTTGGCAGGGCTGGTTCGAGCGGTCCGCACTGGCTGCGACGCCATTGGCGCGCCTTCGTCCTGGCCAATGTCGTTGCGCTCGGGATCGTGGTAGGCGACACGTGGCTGTACACGTGTGGATTCGACGGCTGTCCGTCCAGCGCGGAGATCCGCGCCTACCAGCCTCCCGAAGGAAGTCGAGTGATGGACCGTTCGGGGCGCCTCATTGGACGCCTCGAGGATATTCGGCGGATCGACGTGCCGCTGGCGCGGATTCCGCGCTTCGTGCGCGAGGCGTTCGTCGCGACCGAAGATCGTCGATTCTATCACCACAACGGCCTCGACTGGCATGCGTTCCTGCGTGCGGCGGTGCGCGATGCTGCTGCGTTAGGCGCTCGCGAGGGATTCAGCACGATCACGATGCAGGTCGCTCGCAACAGCTTCGCGTCGGTTGGCAGCGGCCGCACGCTCCGCCGGAAGCTGCTCGAGCTTCGCATGGCGCGGTTGCTCGAGCGGAATCTGACGAAAGATCAGATTCTCGCGGTCTATTTGAACGTGATCTACCTGGGGAACGGGACATACGGCGTCGAGGCCACGAGCCGAGATCTGTTCGGCAAGAGCGTGTCGCGTCTCACGCTCGCCGAAGGCGCGTTGCTGGCGGCGCTTCCGAAAGGGCCGTCGGTGTACACGCCGCGACACGATCCTGATCGCGCGCGTGCGCGGCGCGACCTGGTGCTGTCGCTGATGGTGCGCGAAGGGTACGTGAGCGAGGAGCGCGCGGCCGCCGCGGCGGACGAGCCGATCGACGTGGCCGAAACCGGGTGGCGTCCGGAGGATACGGGCTCGTGGGTGGTGGGCGCGGCGCGCGCGGTGCTCGATTCCGTGTTAGGCCGCGACGCCGAGTCGTCCGGTGACCTCACCATCTATACTACGATCGATGCTCGTGCCCAACGGGCGGCGGAGCGCGCGGTGCGCAATCAGGCTGCGTCGATCGCCGACGAGGTCGCCGACGGCGGCAGCGACCAGGTTGAAGGCGCGCTCGTCGCGCTCGACCCGCGAACGGGCGACATCCGGGCGCTGGTCGGCGGGCGGCGCTATCAGAACGGCGCGTTCGACCGCGCGCTGGCGGCGCACCGCCAGCCCGGGTCGGCGTTCAAGCCGTTCGTCTACGCCGCTGCGTTAGGCGCTGGATACACCCCCGCGACGCTGGTCGATGACGCGCCCGTCGAGGTCGAGCAGGACGGGCGCGATTGGACGCCGGCCAACTTCGGGGACGAGTACGAGGGCCGGATCACGATGCGCCGGGCGATCGAGCACTCGTCCAACGCGGCGGCGGTGCGGTTCGGCCACGCCGTCGGCGAGGCGCACATCGTATCGCTGGCGCGCGCCAACGGCATCACGAGCCGGCTGGCCCCGGTCCCGTCGATTGCGTTAGGCGCACTGGAAGTGACGCCGCTCGAGTTGGTGACGGCCTACGCGCCGTTCGCCAACGG
>Ga0070714_100001687_pt1 | contig 16048 bp, 20 predicted proteins | sample LARL83metaG_FD_65450 | JGI IMG/M metagenome (GOLD analysis project Ga0070714, IMG submission 65450) | Corn, switchgrass and miscanthus rhizosphere microbial communities from Kellogg Biological Station, Michigan, USA - LAR L8-3 metaG | ecosystem: Host-associated > Plants > Roots > Rhizosphere ...
GGTGCCAAGCCGACGGCCAATGTTGCCATGGCCCCTGCTCGATCGCATGGGTGAAGGCGACCGGCGTGCCCCGAGCCGGAACCCACCCAAACACTCGGCGCGTCGCCATGCCCTCGATGCGCAGCAATTCCTTCGCGATGGGATTGATCCCGCGAAAATCGAACAGGAGCCAGCCATCGACGCCCTGTTCAGCCAGAGCGCTCTGAAACGATGGAAGTGTGTCGGGTGTCAGCATTCAAATGGCGGCACGGGTCACATCTCGTCGTCTTCTTCGGCGCCGGCCTGCGACCGATCGAAGGCTCGCCAATCCGCGCGCCATTCGCATCCGCCCTCGCCGCGTGACTCGCACCGCACGTGCTCCACGGCGCCAATGCTGCCGATCAGTAGACGCAGCAGCTCGCGCAGGCTCGACTCGTAGAAGGCGCAGCCGACGCTGCCCGGCGCCGTGCCCAGTGTGATCGAGCGCCGCACCTCGAGCAGGAGTGAGCTGCCCACGCGTCTCAGGTTGCAGCCCAGGTAGCGGTCCGAGATCTTTCGCGCGCGGCGCAGCGCCAGTGGTCGCGCGATGAGTGTCGGCATCGCTCGCAGCAACTGCCGCGAAAACGTCGACACCGTGAGATATGCCTCCTTGGCGAGAATCTTTCCGGCGGCCCGAAAAACCGCTTCCGCGTCCGGGCGGCGTCCAATGAGGCGCGCCAGCGCTACGGCTTCGTCCTGCGCGGTGCGTTGGCGGCGGCGAACGGCTTCGCTATAGCGCCGGATTTGTGAGTAGATGGTCTCGCTCAACCCCAGGCGCTTGTTCCGTAATTCGTCGACATATTCCGCCTCGAGACCGTCAGCGGGTGTGTCGACATTTCGGACTGCCTGGAGCAGACTGAGAGGGAGGAGAGCGTCAACGGTGGCGAGCATCGCGATGCGTCGAGAACGCCGTGCGGATAGAGGGTGGTGGGAGTGCCAAGCTAATGCTCCGTCCCTGCTGCTGGTAGGGCACTGCTTACCCGCATCGGCAGGGCAACTGAACCCACGCAGCGTGCGACAGCGCACGTCAGCAACGCAACAGGCCGGTTGAGTATCCTCGCACGCGTCGTGACGTCACTGATCATCGCGCTGGCGATTTCCCTCAGCGCGCGCCGAGCGCGCGCGCTGAACGCGAGCGGTGCCGTCGCCGCGACGATCGTGGGCACGCTCGCGCTCCTTGCGGGCTGGCGGTGGGGCCTGCTCCTCCTGCTGTACTTCGCCAGCTCGAGCGCGTTGTCCCGCCTGGGCGCCGCGACGAAAGAGCGCCGCACCTCCGGCATTATCGAAAAGGGCGGCGCACGTGACGCACTACAGGTGCTTGCCAATGGCGGCGTCTTTGCGCTCGCCGCAGCGCTTGCTGCCATCTTCCCCGACGATGCGCGCTGGCTCGCACTCGGTGCCGGCGCCCTCGCCGCATCAGCAAGCGACACCTGGGCAACCGAGGTCGGAACACTCGTTGGCGGTACCCCACGATCCATTCTTGGCTTCCGTCCAGTTCCCGTGGGCATGTCAGGCGGCGTCACGATCGCGGGTACGCTCGCTGCCCTGGCGGGTGCGTTGTTCGTCGCAGTCGCGACTGGGCTGCTCTCCTGGCCAACGCCTGTCGCTATTGGGGCCGCGCTCGGCGGCATTGCTGGCTCGACTCTCGACTCGTTGCTCGGTGCATCGCTGCAAGGGCGTCGCTGGTGCGACACGTGCGACTGCGCCTCCGAACGCGACGTCCACGACTGTGGCAGGCCAACGCGTCGCGCCGGCGGCATCGCGTGGCTCACCAACGACGCCGTCAATCTCGCCTGTGGACTGATGGGCGGATTGGTGGCCCTGGGCGTCACCAGATAGAGTTCGGCATGAGCGAATCACGCGACGAACGGGTCGTGATCATCGGCGGTGGACCCGCCGGCAGCTCACTCGCATTCTCACTCGCGCGAAGCGGCGTACGCGTGCTCGTGCTCGATCGCGCACGTTTCCCGCGACCCAAGCCCTGCGCCGAGTATCTGAGCCCTCAGGCTTCGCGCGTACTCGCGTCGATGAACATTCTCGATGAGGTCGAGCACTCCGGCGCCGCGCAGCTGGCAGGAATGGAGATCCGGGCGCCATCGGGCATTCGCGTCATCGGCGAATTCGCGGGCTGCTCCGTGAAGGGGTTTCGCGATCGTGGTCTGTCGATTCGACGGGAGCTGCTCGATGCGATCTTGCTTCGTGCCGCTCGGGATGCCGGCGCTGAAGTCCGCGAATCGACTCACGCCGTCGACGTGCTGCGCGACGACCGCGGTCGCGCACGGGGCGTGCGCACCAGGGGCGGACAGGAGATCCCCGCGCGCCTTGTCATCGGTGCTGATGGGCTGCGCTCCGTCGTTGCCCGTCGGCTTGGCCTTGCACATACCGCGCGGTGGCCGCGCCGTTACGCGCTCGTCACGCACTTTCGTGGCGTGGGTGACATCGGCGAATGCGGTGAGATGCACGTCGAGCGCACCGGATACGTCGGCATTGCCGACGTTGGGAGCGGCCTAACGACGGTAGCGCTCGTCGTCCCCGCACGCGAAGCCCATGGCATCAGCGCGGGAAAGGAGGCCTTTCTCGACCGTTGGCTCGCCAGTCGGCCGCAGCTCGCCGCGCGATTTGCCCGCGCCGAACGCGTCTCGCCGGTCGTCGCTACCGGACCATTCGCTTCGCGGTCGAAGCGGGCGTGGTCGCCGGGGGCAGCGCTCGTCGGGGACGCCGCGGACTTCTTCGATCCATTCACGGGCGAAGGGATCTATGCCGCGCTCCGCGGCGGCGAGATGCTTGCGCCATTCCTCGTCGCCGCACTCGGCGCCGGGTCGTTAGGCGAGGAGAATCGCGTGCTTGCGGACTATGATGCCACGCGGCGCCGCGAGTTCGGCGGTAAATGGATCGTCGAGTGGCTCATCGGCGCCGTTGTCGGATCACCGCGCCTGATGAATCGCTGCGCCCGCGTGCTGGCCGCGCGCAAGGACATGGCTGACCTCCTCGTCGGTGTCACCGGCGACTTCGTGCCGGCACGAGCCGTTCTGAACCTGCGATACTTGACGTCGCTCTTCCTCCTGCCGATGGCCCTGGCCACTCGCCCTCAGCCATTCGCCCCTCGTGATTGATTCGGATACTTTCCGCGCCGCGCTCGGACGATTCGCGAGTGGCATCACGGTCGTTACCGCTCGCGACGACAAGGGCCGCGACCACGGGATGACCGTGAGCGCATTCTGCTCGGTGAGCCTCGAACCGTCGTACGTCCTCGTCTGCATCGGACACGAAGCGTCGATGCACCAGCTGATGCTGACAGCGAAGCATGTCGGCATCAACGTGCTCTCCACTGAACAGGAGGCCCTTTCTCGTCGCTTTGCCGACCCGGAGTCCGATCGGTTCGACGGCGTCGGCTACGGCCGCGGTGAAAATGGCGTCGCGCTGCTCGACGAAGCGCTCGTGCATCTCGAATGCGAGGTCGTCACGCGCCACGAAGCGGGCGATCACACGCTCGTCCTCTGTGCGGTCGAGCGGGCGGACGCGCACGATGGCCGGCCGCTGCTGTACTATCGCGGCGGCTACGCGCAACTCGAGCGCTGACCCTTCACCCCATACCTCGTGGCATTCCTCGCACCGGAGCGCGAGCGTCGCTTCGAGATCCTCGACGACCCGGCAGTGCATCCGGAAGATCGTGCGCGATCGTTGCGCGACGTCGAGCGATCGAATGTCCTTTTCGGCGGCAGGCGCGCGGTCATGCTCGCGCTGCGTCCGCTGTTCGATGAGCTATCCGCACGAGCTTCCGACCCTCGACCACAGGGCACGGCTCATCGACCACAGGCCACCCTGTTGGACGTCGGCACCGGTGTGGCCGATCTGCCGTGGCGGGCTCGCGAGATTGCCCGTCGTCGCGGACTCGCGCTCAGAACCATCGGCGTCGACGGCGCGCTCACACTCGTGGTGGCCGCTCGCCCTCGCCTGACCGATGGCGTGTGTGGCAATGCGCTCGCGCTTCCTTTTGCCGATCGCAGCGTCGACTTCGTGCTCTGCTCGCAGTTGCTCCATCATTTCGACCACGAACGCGGTCTCGAAGTCATTGGCGAGCTGGATCGGGTTGCGCGGCGACGGGTGATTATCAGCGACCTGCGCAGGAGCTGGGTTGCGGCCGCCGGGTTCTCTTTCGCGGCAATCGCGCTACGCTTTCATCCCATCACGCGACATGACGGCCCGCTGTCGGTCCTGCGCGGCTTTACGGAAGGAGAGTTAGGCGGTATGGTCGTCACCGCGACGGGTGTCCAACCCGCGATTCGCAGACGCCTCGCATACCGCCTCACGGCCAGCTGGACGCCGCGAGGCGCGGAAGCCTAACGGGAATGACCAATACGAGCGACATCCGCCGCGAGCCATTCGACCTCCACGCCCCCCCTCGGCATGCGCGGATGCGTACCGTCGACGAGCGATTCGTCCGTTCGCGACTCGCTACCATCTTTCAGCTGGCCGTCGACGTCGAACGGTGGCCCGAGCTCCTGCCTCACTATCGCTACGTTCGTTTTCGCGAGCGAACCAGCGACGACGGCGGCGTTGTCGAGATGTCCGCCAACCGGCCCTTCGGCCCCCTCAACTGGCCTACTTCGTGGGTGTCCCAGATGTCGGTGCAGCGAAAAGCGGTCCGCGGCGGCGACGAGCCACGTGTCCGTTTTCGACACATCGAGGGGATCACGACCGGTATGGACGTGGAGTGGAGCTTCCACCCCGACAAGGGGGGCACCAAGGTTCGTATCGTGCATGCGTGGAACGGCCCGCCGTGGCCGATGGTTGGTGGGATGGCAGCAGCCAACGTCATCGGTCCGGTGTTCGTGCATGGCATCGCCAGCCGAACGCTCGAGGGACTGGCAAAGATCGCGGAGCAGGAGCCAATCTAGACTGGGCCGTTAGGCATCGAAGCAGACAGCAGTTCCCAAGCGAGGTAAATCGTGTCGTCAGCCGTCAAGCGCCGCGTCGCAATCACTGGAATCGGCATCGTCAGCCCCATTGGCATCAGCCGCGAGGGACTATGGCAGGGATTGCAGGCCGGCCGCTCGGCCGTTCGGACCATCACGCGGTTCGATCCGGCGCTGTTCCGGAGCCACAACGCTGCCCAGATCGACGACTTCAATCCCGCTGACTTCCTCGAGCAGAAGCGAGCCAGGCGCCTCGATCGGTTCGGGCAGTTCGCCGTTGCATCGGCGCGGCTCGCGATCGCCGATAGCGGGATCGATCTGGCGCGAGAGGATCGCGAGCGCGTCGGCGCCACCATGGGGAGCGCGCTCGGCGGCGTTGCGTATGCCGAGTCGCAGATGAACGTGTTTTACGAGAAGGGACTTCGTGCACTCGACCCGGCACTCGCCCTCATGGTCTTTGCCGGTGCGGCGAGTTGTAACATCGCCATCGAGCTCGGAGCGCAGGGACCGAACAGCACGAACGCGATGAGCTGCGCCTCAGGCACGATCGCGATTGGCGACGGCTTTCGGGAGATCCGCGACGGCTACGCCGACGTGATGCTTTGCGGGGCCGCCGAAGCGCCGCTCGCGCCGCTGACATTCGGCGCTTTCGCGATCATTCGCGCGATGTCGACACGCAACGACGATCCGCAACGCGCGTCGCGTCCCTTCGATCGCGACCGAGACGGCTTCGTGATGGGTGAAGGGAGCGCGGTGCTCGTACTCGAGGAGTAGGAGCGGGCGCGCGCCCGGGGCGCGCACGTGTATGCCGAGCGCGTTGGTTACGGAAATTCTAACGACGCGCATCACATGACCGCGCCCCGTCCCGATGGCGCGCAGGCCGCGCGGTCGATGCGACGCGCGCTGGCGGACGGCCACGTCGTGCCGACAGACGTGAGCTACGTGAATGCGCACGGCAGCTCGACTCCACTCAACGATCCGACGGAGACGCTCGCGCTGCATCATGTCTTTGGCGATCACGCGGCAAAGCTCCAGGTGAGCAGCACCAAGGGCTATTACGGGCACGCCCTCGGAGCCTCAGGCGCCTTCGAGGCCGCTATCTGCGCGCTCGCACTCGATCGCAAATGGCTCCCCCCCACGGTGAACCTCGACGTCCCGGACGAGCACTGCGATCTCGACTACATCCCGAAGGAAGGCCGGGCGGCGGATGTCGAGTACGTCCTGAGCAACTCCTTCGGATTCGGCGGAATCAACGCGGCGCTCGTATTCAAGAGAGCAGACTGAGAACTGGCGGACGGCAGAGGGCTGCCCTCTGCCCTCGCCAGTCGGTTGTCTACAGATTACCGCGTTCGCCCCCCGCACGACCACCAGGCATCGGAGCGCCGCATGCGTGATTCCTACCGGCACTTTGTCGCGGAATTCGTAGGTACCTTCGCCCTCGTCTTTGTTGGCGGCGGTGCGATCATGTCCGCCGACCTCGCGAGAAACCCCGCCGGAATCACTCAGATCGCCCTTGCCCACGGGCTCATTCTCGCCCTCATGGTCACGGCGACAATGCGCGTCTCTGGTCATCTGAATCCCGCCGTCACTCTTGGCTTTGTCGTGACCCGGCGCATCGAGCCCGTGATGGCGATGGTCTACATCATCGCGCAGGTTCTTGCCGCGGTGCTCGCGGCGTACGCGCTCAAGGGACTCTTTCCCACGGCCGAAGTCCTGAGCTCGCGACTGGGTGGACAGTCGGTCTCCGGCGACGTCACCACCATTCAGGCGATTGTCCTGGAGTTCATCGCGACGTTCTTCCTCGTGTTCGTCGTCTTCGGGACGGCGGTAGATCCTCGCGCTCCGAAGGTTGGTGGGTTCGCTATCGGGCTCACGGTCGCAGCGGACATTCTCGCGATCGGTCCGCTCACTGGGGCATCGATGAATCCGGCGCGATCATTCGGTCCCGCGGTGGCGAGCGGCATCTTCGAGGGTCAGGCGATCTACTGGATCGGTCCAATCCTTGGCGGTATCGCCGCCGCGCTGGTGTACGAGGCACTCTTCATTCCGCACGCTACCGAGCCCGTAGAGCATGGTCCGGTGCGTCCGGTCGCGTAGCAGCTCCTGTCATGTCGTCGTCGCCTCCTCCGGAGCATCGTCCGCTCCTCTCGCTCTCCGACGAGCGCGAACGCGTCATCCAGCAGCTCTCGGAGCATTTTGCGAACGATCGCCTCTCCCTCGACGAGATGGAGTCGCGTATGGAGCTCGCCTACAAGGCGTCCTCTGTTGCCGAGCTCCAGCGCCTAACGGCTGACCTGCCCAGCGCAGCGGCGTCCTCTGTCCCGGCGCCGCTGCCCGCCGAGGAGGCACTCCCCGCGATTGGGGCCGATCGCGAACGCATGTTCTCGGTGATGAGCGAGTCGAGCCGCCGCGGGGCGTGGCTGGTGCCGCAACGGCTCGACCTCCTCGCGCTGATGTCCGACACGACGATCGATCTCACTCAGGCGACGCTGCCGACGGGCATCATCGACATTCACCTGCGATCGATGTGGGCAGCGGTGAAGATCCTGGTGCCGCCCGGGTTGCAGGTGGTGAATCGCGTCAGCTCGGTGATGAGCAGCGTGCATGGCGGGGGCGAACCTAACGATTCAGAACCCCGCGACCGCGCGGAGCCCGGCGGCTGGCGCCAGGGTACGGTGATTCGTCTCAGTGGCTGGGCCCTGATGGCCGAAGTGCAGACCAAAGTCCGCCGCCGCGAACGCCTGCCCGAGGACACGGAATAGCAGTCGCGAGAACAGGCGAGGCGAAAGAAGCGAGCCGAAAAGAGCGGGCCGAAAGACGGCGCGCCGCGAGGAGCGTTAGAAGGGCGAGAGGAGCAGGAGCGCGCGCGAAGCGAGCGCGACTCCATATGAAACTCGTCGGGAGCGCCAGCGACCGACGGTTTCCATCTCTTCCGTTAGCCGCGGCGCGGCTAACGGAAGAGATGGAACAGCAACTTCGCACACAGCGCGAAGGCGCCTAGCGCCAGAGGGAATAGCGTGAGGCCGATCGAGTAGATCAGGCCGTAGCGAAACAGTGTCGGCCCGAGCTCGTAGGTGCGGCGTCCCAGCCAGCGCTCGAGCAGAAGCTCGAGCGGGGCGCCGAGTGAATAGCAGACGTTGGCACAGATGCCGTAGGCCGTGACGCCAAGCCAGAGCCCTGGTTCGACGAGAATGTCTGGGCTGACGGCGGCGAGAAGGGAGATGGTGACGAGCCCCGTCGCGCCGACCACGGCGTTGTAGAGCGGGCGGCGCCGCTCCCACCACCCGATCACCGCTCCAGGCGATCGGCGGAGGGTCGGCTCGGGAAAGAGGACGGAGGTGAGTGCAGCCATGGAAATGATTCCCGCAGAAGACGTGGGAACGATGGCATGTCCGCCCTGGCATGTCAAGCACTTTGCACTGTGAAGCGAATTGGAGGTTCGTTACCCGCTGCGTTCAACACCCCATTGCCATCACCGATCACTCCGCGGCGCTATGGCCCCACCGCAAGGAATGTCTGATCGTAACGACGGATCGCGGCCATGATCACCTGCATCGCCGTCAGGCTCTTCTCCCACCCGACGATCTGGACGCGCTTCCCCTCGAGATCCTTGTATCGCTCGAAGAAATGCTCGACCTCCTTGAGCACATGCTGTGGAATGTCCGCGATGTCGAACCATTCCTGGTGATAGGGATCGTGAAGCGGGACAGCCAGAATCTTGTCGTCGGGGTCGCCGCGATCCAGCATCTTCAGCACGCCTAACGGGCGGACGTCGATCAGGCAGCCCGGAAACGTCTGCTCGTTCACGAGCACGACGACGTCGCAGGGATCGCCGTCCTCGGCGAGTGTCCGCGGAATGAAGCCATAATCGCCCGGATAGTGCATCGACGAATACAGCACGCGGTCGAGACGGATGAGTCCCGTCTCCTTGTCCAGCTCGTACTTGTTTCGCGTGCCGAACGGAATCTCGATGACGGCGGTGACCTCTTCAGGAGGACTGTGTCCGGGTGAGAGGTCTCTCCAGAGGTGGATCATGGGCGTGGCGCGTGAAGAGTGGCGCGTGATGCGTCAGGCGTCCTCAAGCCGTCACGCGTCACGCGCCACGCTCAACGCGCCCCGCTCCATGGTCCCTTTATACGCCATCGGCTCTTCGACTACGCCAAAGTTGCGAGCCGCGAGCTCGGCGACGCGATCGAGTGTCGCCGCATCGAGATCCCCGGCGTCGCTCGCGGCGGCGAATTCGGCCAGCTGGTCGTCGTCGTAGATGTTCGGCAGCGTCGTTACCACCAGCGGCTCGGCGAGAAGCCACTTGAGCGCCGCCTGACCGAGCGTCATCTGCCGCGTGAGGAAGTCCAGTGTACGGATCTTCTTCAGGCCATTCACCAGCCACGACCGCGGGCGGTGGCGTCGGTGATCGTTAGGCGGGAAGACCGTCTCCTCCGTGTACTTTCCTTCCAGCATCCCCGATGCGTGCGTCACGCGGATGTTGAAGCAGCAGGTTGGCGCATTCGCGCGCGCCGCTTCGATCATCGCCGTTCCCGGATGCTGCTCGAGGATGTTCCAGATCATCTGGATCGTGTCGATGTCCCGCTCACGTTCCATCAGCTCGACCGCCTCGTACAGCCAGCCGATGGCCGGACCGAACGCCGCGCCCCACGCCCTAATCTTTCCCTCGCGCTTGAGCTGTCGCAGCGTGTCCCAGAGCTCGGACTGCCGCACCTGCTCCATCTTGACGTTATGAATTTGCAAAACGTCGACGTAGTCCGTCTCCAGGCGCTGCAGGCACTTGTCCACGGCGAAGCGGATGTAGTCCGGATCCGTGCGCATCGGCAGCTCACTCTGACCCCGCCGCTCCCGCTGCGCTGACTCGTCGTAGATGTCGTAGCCGACTTTCGTCGCGAGCACCACATCCTGTCGACGACCCCGGAACGCGCTGGCGAGCTGCCGCTCGGATCGACCGTTGCCGTAAGTATCGGCCGCGTCGAAGAAGGTGACGCCGTACTCGTCGTGGGCGCGTCGCAGCATCGCGATGGCATCGTCATCGCTCTTGTCGCCCCACCAGCCCGTGGCAAGCGTCCACGTCCCGAAGCCTACTTCGGACACGGTCACGTCGGCCGCGGGGAAAGTTCTGTATTTCATGGATCTAAGGTAGTTGATGTCGGAGCGAGGCGCGTCAGGGATGCTCTATCACGCACCACGCGCCACGCCTCACGCATCACGCGCCACGCTCCGCGCGGCCTCGGTCGCAAAGTAGGTGATGATCATGTCCGCGCCCGCGCGCCGAATGCCAATCAGCGATTCCATCATCACGCGTTCACCGTCGATCCAACCGCGCTCGGCAGCGGCCTTGATCATCGCGTATTCGCCGCTCACCTGGTATGCGGCAATTGGATACCCCGTCTCCTGCTTCACGCGCTGGAGGACGTCGAGATACGGACCCGCCGGCTTCACCATGATCATGTCCGCTCCCTCGTCGATATCCAGCCACACCTCACGTAATGCTTCATCGATGTTCGCCGAGTCCATCTGGTACCCGCGTCGGTCGCCGCTCTGCGGTGTCGATTCAGCTGCTTCGCGAAATGGCCCGTAGCACCCACTCGCGAACTTCGCCGCATAGCTCAGAATCGGCGTATTGGAGAAGCCTGACGCATCGAGTGCCTCACGAATCGCGCGCACCCGGCCATCCATCATGTCGCTCGGCGCGACGATGTCCGCTCCCGCGCGTGCGTGCGACAGCGCTTCCTTCGCGAGGAGCTCGAGCGTCGCATCGTTGTCGACGTCACCATCCTCGAGCACACCGCAGTGTCCGTGATCCGTATACTCGCACATGCAGACGTCGGTGATGACGACGAGTCGCGGTGTCTCCCGCTTGAGCATTCGTACTGCTTCGTGCACTGGCCCCTGCTCGTCCCACGCCGAAGAGCCAATTGCATCCTTCACATCGGGAATGCCGAAGAGCAGCACGCCGCCGATGCCCAACCGCTCAGCCTCGCGGGCGTCACGCAGCATCTCGTCAACGGACAGTTGAGAGACGCCTGGCATCGAGCCGACGGGTTGACGAATACCCTTGCCGGACCGCACGAAGAGTGGCAGGACGAGCTGCGACACGTCCAGTCGCGTCTCGCGGACGAGCCGTCGGAGCGATGCAGTGCGGCGTAGCCGTCGCGGCCGATAGGTCGGGAATGAAGGCATCGATTGAAGATATGACGTCTGATGGAGCGAGCGCAGCGAAGAATGGTCGGCCGGCCGTCACTCCGGCTGCGGAGCAGGCACCTGTTCCGCGCGTCTGAGCCCTTCGAGAATCTCCGTCGCCCCGCGGCTTCGCAAGTCGTTCGCCAGACGAATTCCCGCCAACTCGGGGTTTTCGACGTCGACTGCGTGTTCGCCCCGGACGACCCGTCTTCCATCCACAGCGGCGATCATGCCGAAGAGCATCAACTCGCCATCGCGCTCTTGCACCACGGCGCCAATCGGCACCTGGCACCCGCCTTCCAGTGCGCCGAGAAAGGCACGCTCGGCGCGCACGCGACACGATGTCTGCTGATCGTGCATCGACGCGAGCAGCTTTCGTGTCTGCTCATCGTCGTCCCGGATCTGCACCGCGATCGCTCCCTGACCGGCCGCTGGCAGCCATTGCGGCGCATCGAGATAGCTCGCGACACGCTGCGAGATGCCAAGGCGGTGCACGCCAGCGGCAGCCAGAATCGCTGCGTGGACCTGACCCTCGTCGACCTTCCGAATGCGAGTCGGCACGTTGCCGCGCAGGGCCACGACCTCCACGTCCGTGCGAAGCGCCATCAGCTGGGCGCGCCGCCGTAAGCTCGACGTCCCGACGCGCGAGCCGCGGGGCAGTTCCGCGATCGTCGTCGCGCCCGTGACACTGTTGACGATCAGGACGTCACGGGGATCCTCGCGCGTGAGCACGGCGCCAATCGTTAGGCCCTCGGCCATCTCCGTCGGTAGATCCTTGAGCGAGTGCACGCAGCACTGCACCACTCCGCGGGCGAGATCCACCTCGAGTTCCCTTGTGAACAGACCCTTGCCGCCGATGGCGTTCAACGGCTCGTCGAGCTTCTTGTCGCCTGCCGTCTTGTAGGTCTTGAGCTCGGCCGCGATCCCAAGGCGCGCCAGGGCGGCCTGCACCTGCCGCGCCTGGCGAAGCGCGAGCTCGGATGATCGCGTTGCTATGAGGAGACTCTTCGCGTCGGCGGCCACTCGTCTACTCTTCTCGTCTCACCAGCGACTGGTACTCGGGGTGTCGCTCGATGTACTTCGCGACGAACGGACATCGCGGTACGACTCGCCAGCGCTCGTTTCGCGCGCGATCCAAAACCGCCTTTGCGAGCACGTTCGCCAATCCGCGTCCCTGCAGCTCGCGCGGCACTTCGGTGTGCGTGAAAAAGATCGTATCCCCGCGCTTGATGTACGACACGAAAGCGACGTGGCCGTCGATGTGTGCCTCGAACTGATTCGCGTCCGGATTGTCGACGACCCGAATCTCCTCGCCCGTCTCCGGGTTGCTTCCCGTCGCTTCACTCATCGTAATGTCGCTGCTCCTCGCGTCTGTGTTGCGTACACCTCGATCGCTTTGACGAGGGCTGGAATGGTGGACTGCTCCGCCTCGACCCGTACATCGAGACCTGCCTCGCGCGCCGCCGCCGACGTCGCCGGACCTATGCTGGCCGCGCCCACGCCTCGGCCTGCTTCGCCAACGGCGTCGGCGAACGCGCGCACCGCTGACGCCGAAGTAAACGCCGCGACGGCGCGATCGTTGGCGCGAGCGGCAAACGCGCGCATCGCCTCGCATCCGGCGTCGTCCGGCGTCGAGCGATACACCGTCACGACATCGACGCGCGCGCCGAGCTTCGTCAGGCCGTTAGGCAGTACGTCGCGCGCGCCCTCCGCCGCGATGTAGAGCACGCGCATCCCCGCCATCGATTCCAGCTTCGTCAGTGCCTCGAGCACACCCTCGGCGACGAATCGCTCCGGCGTCACATCTACGGCAATGCCGCGTTCGAGCAGCGCACCGGCCGTCGCCGGGCCCACGGCCGCGACTCGTAAGGCGGCCAGGGCGCGCGCGTCCAGCCCGCAATCGCGTAACGCCGTCCAGAAGATATTCACCCCGTTCTGACTCGTGAATATGAGCCAGTCGTAGGCGTCGAGGTGGGAGATGGCCGCCCGCAGTCGGCCCGGCTCGAGCGATTCGATTCGCGTTGCCGGTGCCTCGACCACTTCCGCGCCGGCCACGGCTAGTTCGTCCGCCAGGGTAGAACGCGGCGACTGCGCGCGCGTCACCAGAACGCGCCAGCCGAAAAGCGGCCGCTGCTCGAGCCACGCGATCTCACTGTGCAGGGATACGACGTCTCCGATGACGAAGATCACGGGCGCCTCGAGCCCTTCAGCGAGCACTCGTTCCTCGAGCGTGCCGAGGGTCGCCACGAGCGTGCGCTGATCGGGACGCGTGCCCCATTGCACCGCGGCGGCCGCCGTACTTGGTGAGAGCCCGCCTCGAAGCAGCGCCTGGACGATCCGCGCCAGCGACCGCACTCCCATGTACAGCACGAGTGTACCACCGGCCCGCGCCAGCGCCTCCCAATCCACCGTTGGATCGCCTTTGGCGGGATCCTCGTGACCCGTTACAAAGGTCACCGAGGTCGCCAACCCGCGATGTGTCACAGGAATCCCGGCATACGCGGGCGCGGCGATGCCCGCCGTTACTCCCGGCACAACCTCGAAGGGGATAGACGCCGCCGCCAACGCCTGTGCCTCCTCGCTGCCACGACCGAAAACGAAGGGATCGCCCCCTTTGAGGCGAACGACGTCCTTCCCCTCGCGCGCGAGCCTAACGAGCAGCGCGCAGATCTCGTCCTGCCTGGCCGAGTCCACACCTCCTCCGCGCTTGCCGACATTGTGGAGCTCTGCTCTGCTCTCCTCGTAGAGCGTCGGATTGGCGAGGGCGTCATACACGATCGCGTCGCACCGTTCGATCAGCTCCCGGCCTCGGACAGTGATCAATCCAGGGTCGCCAGGACCCGCGCCGACGAGATAGACGATGCCGACGCGACCGCCCGAAGCGTCAGGCATCACGATCCGACTGTCCGCCGCCCGTCACGCGCAGGCGCTCCCTCACGCGCCGAGAGCGCGACCAGAGCAGTATCGCGTACCCAGCGTAGAGCACCGCAGCCCATGCGTACGCCACGTGATAATACGCGCTGGTATCCGGCGGCCCGGATGGCGGAAGCACCATCTCAGTAACCCTCCCCGCCCGCGCTCTCGAGTTCGCGTAGCGCATCGCGCTCGACGCCGTAGCGATAGCGAGCGCGGATCAACGCGATGCAGAGTACGGTGCACGCGGCGAAAAACCCGAGAAACGTCACGAGCATTTCGGTGGGCATCGACGGCTTTTCCGGCTTCAACACGATCGGCATTGGATGCAGCGTGTTGAACAGGTACACGCTCAGGTGAATGAACGGGATGAGCAGCGCCGCGAGAATGCCGAGCACCGCCGAGTAGCGCGCTCGCATCGCCCGATCCTCGACCGCTCCGCGGAGCACGAGGTAGCCGGCTGTCAGAAACCAGAGGAAGAGCGTCAGTGTCAGGCGCGCATCCCACGTCCACCACGTGCCCCAGATCGGCTTTCCCCATAGTGGTCCAGTCGTGAGTACGGCCGTGAGAAAAAGAAGTCCAACCTCGCCGGCGCTCTCGGCTAGCCTGTCAGCTCGTTCGTCGCCCAACCAGAGATAGACGATGGACGTCAGCGCGACGACGCCGAGCGATATGTAGGCGCTCAACGCGGCCGGTACGTGCAGGTAGTAAATCTTCTGCGCGGCGCCCTGCAACGCCTCGATCGGCGTGAAGAAGATCGCACGAACATATGCCATCGCCATGCCGATCACGGCGACGACAAACAGCCAGTCAAACAGCGGCGCGCGTTGAGAAACGCTCAGCGGGGCCGAGGCCTCGCCGCCAAACGACGCGGATGTCATTCCTCGAGGGTGTACGGAAATGCGAGTGTGCAAGCGGTCAGGAACACGAGATCGAATGCTATGAGCAGCTTCAGGAACGGCCACGCCTCCGCCATCGGTCTGGCGGCGAGCAGCGTCGATGTCGCCTGCGCCGCGCCATAGACTACGGGCACGAAGAACGGCAGGCTGAGCATCGGCAGAAGAAGTTCCGCCAGCCGCGTGTTGGCCGCCATGGCGCTGAACAACGTTCCGACCGCCACGAGGCCGACCGCCGCGAGCAGCGCAATAGCGAACAGTATGGGCAGCGCATGCCCGAGCGGAAGGTTGTAGAGCAGCCCGACGCTCGGTATGGTCAGCAGCTGAATCCCCGAAACGAAGATCAGGTTCGCCAGCGCCTTTCCCAGAAAGATCGCCTCGCGATCGATCGGCGAGAGAAGGAGCGCATCCATCGCTCGATCGGCCAACTCCACTCCGAAGGACCGCTGGAGACTGAGTAGTCCCGAGAAGGTGAAGATCACCCAGAGGACGCCGGGGGCGAGGTCGATTGCGGCCACGGCCGTGACATCCCACGCGAAATAGAAGATCGCGACACCGAGAATTGCGAACATGAGGACGGCGAGAAACGCGGTCCTCGTGCGAAATTCGATCGCCAGGTCCTTCCGTGCGACGACCAGCGCCGACGCAAGGAGACCCGGCCTCAACGGACGCCTCCAACCAGTTCCCGGTATTCCTCGGCGTAACTCACGCTGTCGAGCGCCTCACGTCGTTCCAGCCGCAAGAGCCGTCCGCCATGCATCACGGCGGCATGGCTCGCCACCGCCAAGCCCTCGTTGATGTTGTGCGTGACGAGAACCAGCGTCGCGCCGTCGCCGCGGAGGCGCATGAGAATCTCCGTAAGTGCCGCGGCCCCGAGTGCGTCGAGACCGGTGTATGGCTCGTCGAGCAGCAGCACGCGCGGGCTATGAACGAGGGCGCGAGCGATCGACACGCGCTGCTGCAGCCCTCGGCTGAGCGCTCGCACCGGTGCATTCGCTCGATCCAGGACGCGCATCTCTCGCATCACCTGTTCGGCTGCCGCGCGACGGTCGGCCAAGCCATACAATCGAGCCGTGAGCTCCAGGTTCTCACGGACGCTCAGCGCCCCGTAGA
>Ga0070714_100001691_pt1 | contig 16034 bp, 12 predicted proteins | sample LARL83metaG_FD_65450 | JGI IMG/M metagenome (GOLD analysis project Ga0070714, IMG submission 65450) | Corn, switchgrass and miscanthus rhizosphere microbial communities from Kellogg Biological Station, Michigan, USA - LAR L8-3 metaG | ecosystem: Host-associated > Plants > Roots > Rhizosphere ...
CGTTCAGCACGAATGCGACCACCTCGACGGCATCCTGTATCCGATGCGCATGGAAGACATGCGCATGTTCGGCTACACCGACGTCCTGTTTCCCGATAGCGACGGCCGCGACGAGTGACGCCGTTCGGCGCCGGGAGAGAAAGCTACACGCGCAACTGCTCGTAGAGCGCGGTCTCCAGCTTCAGCCGCGCCGCCTCGTCGTGCAGTCGTGCGCCGTCGAGCAGGAAAACGTCCTCGGCGCGCTCGCCCAGCGTATTGATCTTGGCGCTTTCGACGTTGACGTTCGCCTTGGCGAGCGTATAGGCAATGCGCGCCAGCAGACCCGGCCGGTCGCCGGCGACGATCTCGAGGATGAAGTGCGTTCCCTTGTCGTCGGCAAAGATGCTGACTTCGGGCGAGAGCGGAAAATGCCGCAGATGACGGCTGACGCGTCCCTCGGCGGGGAGCTCGAGCGGCGCCCGCTCGGTCAAGGCCCGCTGCAGCTCGAACTCGATGTAGCTGATCGTCTCGCGATAGCCGGCGTTGGGGTTCGCCGGGTCATGCACGACAAAGGTGTCGAGCGCGTAGCCGTGCCGCGTCGTATGGATCTTGGCTTCGAGAATCGACAACCGGGCCCGGCCGAGAAAGCCGCAGATGCGCGCAAAGAGCTCCTTCTGGTCCGGCAGGTAGACCATCAGTTGCAAGCCTGCGCCGTCGCGCGCGAGTCGCGCCTTGACGACCGGCTGCTTGCCGTCGACGCGGTAATAAAGCTGCCGCGCGTGCCAGGCGATATCGCCGGCGCTGTGCCGCTGGAAATAGACGGTGTCCAGCCGCTGCCACAGGCTGTCTTCGGCGCCTTCCGGCACCGCATACAAGCGCAACTGGCGCGCGGCCTCGGCGCGGCGCGTTTCCAGGCTGTCGGGCGCGCGCTTGCGCGCGCTGCCTCCGTCCAGCACCGCGCTCGCGGCGTGATACAGGCCCTCGAGCAGCTTGGCCTTCCAGGCGTTCCAGACCCGCGGGCTCGTGCCGCGGATGTCGGCCACCGTCAGCAGGTACAAGGCCGCCAGGCGCCGGGCGGTTCCGACCCTGCCGGCGAACGCGGCGACGACGGCCGGATCGGCGATGTCCTGCTTCTGGGCGGTGGCCGACATCATCAGATGCTGGTCGACCAGCCACGCGACGAGCTCGGTATCCTCGCGCGAAAGCTGGTGGGCGCGGCAGAATCGGCGCGCGTCGGCGCTGCCCAGCGTCGAATGATCGCCGCCGCGGCCCTTGGCGATATCGTGAAAGAGCCCGGCGATGTAGAGCAGTTCCGGCCGCGCGAAGTCGGCGATCAGTCGCGAGCAAAGCGGATATTCGTGCGCGTGCTGCGCCTCGGTGAACCGGCGCAGATTGCGGATCACCATCAGGATATGCTCGTCGACCGTGTAGACGTGGAACAGGTCGTGCTGCATCTGGCCGACGATGCGGCCGAACACCGGCAGATAGCGGCCGAGAATGCCGTACTGGTTCATCCGGCGCAGCTCGTGCGTGACACCGCGCGGCTGCCGGAGGATTTCGATGAAGCGCGCGCGATTGGCCGGGTCGCGGCGGAAGGCGGCATCGACGCGACTGCGGTTGCGCCACAGCGCGCGCAGCGTGCGCGCCGACATGCCTTTGAGCTCCGGATGCTGCTGCAGCGTGAGGAAGCTGTCGAATATCGCCCCCGGCCGGCGGGCGAACAACTGCTCGTCGACGACGTCGAGCAGCTCGTCGACGGCCTGAAAATCCGCGTCGATCGGCCGCGCGGCGATCTCGGCGGGAAAGAGCCTGGAATGCACGTTCTGCAGCAGCACGACGCTGATCTGCCGGATCGACTTCGCCGCGCGGTAATAGCGCTGCATCAGGAGCTCGGAGGCGCGCCGCTCGGCCGTATCCGACAGACCGAAGTCGCGCGCGAGCGCGGTCTGCACATCGAACACCAGTCGATCCTCGCGGCGGCCGGCAAGGTAATGCAGGCGGATGCGCAGGTCGCACAGCAGTCGCTCCTGCCGGATGACCTCGCGCGCCTCCGGGGCGGTCATCAGCCCGCGCGCGGCAAAATCGCGCCAGGAGCGACCGAGGCCCGCGGCGCGCGCGATCCACACGACCGTTTGGAGATCGCGCAAGCCGCCCGGACTTTCCTTGACGTTAGGCTCGAGATTGTAGGCCGTGTCCTGATAGCGAAGATGGCGCTGCTGCTGCTCGAGCGTCTTGGCCTCGTAAAAGGCGCGCGCGTCGATCGTTGCCTCGATGCTGCGGCGAAAACGCTGGTAGAGCGCGCGCGAACCGGCAATCTGCCGATGCTCGAGCAGGCTGGTGCGAATCGTGATGTCGCCGGCCATCTCGGTCTCGCACTCGGCGATCGTGCGCACCGCGTGCGCGACTTCCACGCCGGTGTCCCAGAGCAGGCCGATGAATCGCTCGATCGCGGGCGAGGCAGCGGGCGCGGGCGCGCGCGGCAGCAGCACCAGCACATCGACGTCGGAGTACGGAAACAGCTGGCCGCGGCCGTATCCGCCGACCCCGATCAGCGCGCAACCGGGAGGCGCGCCGATGTCGGCCCAGAGACCGCGAAGCACGCGGTCCACCAGCTGCGCTTGCGCCGCCAGCAGCCGGTGCGGCGCGTGATCTGCGACGAAGGCGGCGCGGATCGCCTCGCGCCCCGCGCTCAGTTCGCGCTTCCAGCGCGCCGCGGCGGCGCCGCCGGTGGGCTGGAGTCTGGGGGCGAGCGTCGCAACCACGGCGACCTGATTCAGGCCGCGGCCGCGAGTGGCGGGGGAGGCGCGCCGGCAGAGAGCGTCAATACCTCGTAGCCCTGCTCGGTGACGAGTACCGTGTGCTCCCATTGCGCCGAGAGGCTGTGATCGGCGGTGACGATCGTCCACCCGTCGGCGAGGCCGCGAATGGCGGCGCGACCGGCGTTGATCATCGGCTCGATGGTGAAAATCATGCCCGGCTGAAGTTTCATGCCGGTGCCCGCCTTGCCGTAATGCAGCACCTGCGGCTCTTCGTGGAACTGGCGGCCGATGCCGTGGCCGCAGAATTCGCGCACCACCGAAAAGCCATGGCCCTCGGCGAAGCGCTGGATCGTTGCGCCGATGTCGCCGAGGCTGGCGCCCGCCTTGACCTCGCGTATACCGCGCCACATCGCCGCATAGGTGACTTCGCAGAGGCGCTTCGCCTGGATCGGCGGCGTGCCGACGTAGAACATCCGGCTGGTGTCGCCGTGGAAGCCGTCCTTGATCACCGTGACGTCGACGTTGACGATGTCGCCGGCCTTGAGCACTTTGTCGCCCGGGATGCCGTGGCAGACGACGTGATTGACCGACGTGCAGATCGACGCAGGATACGGCCGGTGTCCCGGCGGCGCGTAGTTGAGCGTCGCCGGGACGACATGCTGCACGTTGACCTGGTAATCATGCGCGATGCGATCGAGCTCGCCGGTCGTGACGCCAGGCCGGACGTGCGGCGTGATGAAGTCGAGCAGCTCGGAGGCAAGCCTGCCGGCGACCCGCATCTTGTCGATCTCTTCGCTGGTCTTGATGGAAACGGACATCTCGGTTCCGGTATTGGTTCGAACGCGCAGCGGCTCTATGGGCGAGTCACGCGCGCAACAATTCGTTGATGCCGGTCTTGGCCCGGGTGCGCGCATCGACCTGCTTGACGATGACCGCGCAATACAGGGCGCAGTTGCCCTCGGACGACGGCAAGGTCCCGGCGACGACGACCGAGCCCGCGGGGACGCGGCCGTAGCCGACTTCGCCGGTCGCCCGGTTGTAGATCTTGGTACTCTGACCGATGAACACGCCCATCCCCAGTACGGAGTTCTCCTCGACGATCACGCCTTCGACCACCTCGGAGCGCGCCCCGATAAAGCAGTTGTCCTCGATGATGGTGGGGTTGGCTTGCAGCGGTTCCAAGACCCCGCCGATGCCGACCCCGCCGGAAAGGTGCACGTTGCGGCCGATTTGCGCGCACGAGCCCACGGTCGCCCAGGTATCGACCATCGTTCCGCTGTCGACATAGGCGCCGATGTTGACGTAGCTCGGCATCAGCACGACGTTCGGCGCGATATACGCGCCCCGTCGCGCCACGGCGGGCGGCACGACCCGCACACCGGCCGCGGCGAAGGCCTGCTGGTCGAACTGGGCGAACTTGGTAGGCACCTTGTCGTAAAAGCGGAATGGCGCTGCCGGGCCGGGCAACCCGATCGGCGCGTTTTCGGCGAGGCGGAACGAAAGCAGAACCGCCATCTTCAGCCATTGGTGGGTGACCCATTCGCCGTCTTGCTTTTCGGCGACGCGTACCCGGCCGGCGTCCAGGTCGCCGATGACCGTCTCGACGGCGTCGTGAACGTCGCGCGGGGTCGTCGCGGGCGAAAGCTCGGCGCGCCGCTCCCAGGCGGATTCGATCGTTTGCTGCAAGCTGCTCATCGCGAGGGACGCACGGCGCCCTAAAGTCGGCGCGGGAAAAACGCTATTTTACCTGCTGGCAAAGCCGGCGGGGCTCTTGGCGGGAACTCGAGTCGCCGCCCCGAAAGAAACGGCGGGTAACGCTACATCGCCTTGAACAGATGGGCGAACGTGCGGCTGACCATCAACGATTCCTTGCGGTGCTTGAGCACGATCAGCGGCTGGTCGCGGTGATCGCGCTCGACGCGCGCGATGGCGCGCAGATTGACGATCGTTCCCCGATGGACCTGCCAGAAGGATTCGGGGTCGAGCTCCTCGAACAGCTCCTTGATCGTCTTGCGGATCAGCGCGTCGCCGTCGGCCGTGACGACGCGCGTGTACTTGTCCTCGGCGCGGAAATAGCAGATCTCGTCGACCGGAATCAGCCGCATCGTGGCGCCCAGAGACGCCTTGATCCAGCGCAGCGAGCCGCTGCTCGCGCGTGTCGCCAGATGCTGCAGAATCTCCGACAGGTCGGCCGGCGGCGAGCCAAGTCGCTGCTTCAGCCGGTCGACCAGCTTGGCCACGCGCTCGGTGGTGACCGGCTTCAGCACATAGTCGACCGCGCCCTGCTCGAACGCGTTGACGGCGTATTCGTCGTAGGCGGTGACGAAGACGATGTGACAGGCGTCGCCGATGGCTGCCGCGACGTCGAGACCGTCCTTGACCGGCATGCGGATGTCGAGGAAAGCGATCTCGGGCTCGAGCTCGGTCGCCAGTGCCAGCGCCTGCTCGCCGTTCTCGGCCTCGGCGACGATCTCCAGCTCCGGCCACGCCTGCAGCAGCCGCGTGCGCAGCTGCGCCCGCAGCATCGGCTCGTCCTCGGCGATCAGCGCGGTGACGCGCCTAGCTTGCCACTGCGGCTTCACTCGGCACCTCGATCGTGGCTCGGGCGCCCGTGCGGGGCTCCGCCTGGAGGGAGAAGCGCGCCCGGCTGCCATACAGCGCCTGCAGGCGCTCGCGCAGATTGGTGAGCCCCACGCCGCGGCCGATCTCTCCACCCAGGCCCTGGCCGCTGTCGATGACCGACACCGTCACCGTCTCGTCGTCCTGCTGCGCTTCGATGCGGATCGTCCCGCCGGCGGCTTTGGGCTCGATGCCGTGCTTGACGGCATTTTCGACGACCGACATCAGCAGCATCGGTGGAAACGGCGCGGCGCGCAGCGACTCGGGCAATGCGACAGAAAAGGCGAGCCGCGCTCCCATGCGCATTTGCATGATCGACAGGTAGGCCCGTGCGAGCTCGATCTCCTGGCCCAGCGTCGAGCTGCCGGAGCGCAATTGCGGCAGCGCCGCGCGGAGATAGGCGAGCAGGTGCCCGAGCATCTGCCCGGCCTTCGGGGGATCGGTCTCAGTGAGGAATTGCACCGAGGCCAGCGTGTTGAACAGGAAATGGGGCTCGACCTGGGCCTGCATCAGCTTCAATTGCGCCTCGATCGCCTGCCGTGACAGGCGATTGCGGTCGGCCTCGCCCTGCAGAATTTTCGCCCGGGCCCGCGCCTCGCGGAATTTGAGCAGGAAAAAGAGACTGACAAACACGCCGTTGGTAAAGCCGCCGAACGCGGTCCAGGCGAATTGGCTGGTGCGCGTGCTGAGCTCGGACCAGCTGTACATGTGCAGCAACGGTATTTTGACCAGGATCAGCAGCGCAAAGCCCGCCGCCGTGCCGATGCCCACCGCCGACAGCAGGCGCCAGAGCGGACGGCCTTGCTCCCACGGCCGCGCCGCGTTGACCATGTAGGCGATGGCGAGTCCGAAGCATTGCGCGGTGATGAACGGGTGCCAGAAGGTGCGGTGGTCCTCGATCCACAGAATCGCTGCGTAGCCGGTATTGATCGCCAGGATCAACGCGACCGTTTGCCAGGACACGCCGCGAAAGCCGGCAAAGGCGGGGCGCCACCGCGCCGCCGGCCTGCCGCCCGAAGGTGTGCTCATCGTCGTCATGGGCGCCGATTGTACGCGCGCCGTTGAGCGCGATCGGGTCGAGCGACGGGCCGCGCCACGGCACGACAAAACGGCGCGGGCGGAGACGGACGGGGTCGGCCCGTCAGTCGTTGCGCGCGAACCGGACGAGCCGGTCGATCCCTTCCGCGCATTCGTCGAATTCGGCGACCAGCGCGATGCGAACGTATCCGGCCCCCGGATTGACGCCCCCGACCGTGCGCCCAAGGTAGCTTCCGGGCAGGACGCTGACGGCCTGGTCGGCGTAGAGTCGACGCGCGAAGTCCGCATCGTCGCCGCCGACGTTGGCCCACAGATAGAACGCCGCGTCGGGCATTGGCGCGGTGAGCGCCGCATCGACGCGCGGCGCCAGCGCCGCGAATTTTTGCGCGTACAGCGCGCGATTGGCGCGCACATGCGCTTCGTCATTCCATGCCGCGATGCTGGCAGCGGCCACTGCGGATGACATCGCCGAGCCGTGGTAGGTGCGGTAAAGCAGGAAGGCTTTGATCAGCGCGGCGTCGCCCGCGACGTAGCCCGATCGCAGCCCCGGGCAGTTCGAGCGCTTGGACAAGCTGCCGAAGACGACCAGCCGTGGAAAGCCGTCGCGTCCGAGCGCCGCGGCCGATGCCAGCGCGCCGAGCGGAGGATTCGCTTCGTCGCAATAGATCTCCGAATAGCATTCATCGGAAGCGATGATGAAGCCATGGCGATCCGACAGCTCGAACAGCGCCTGCCACTCCTCGTGCGTCGTGACCCGGCCGGTGGGATTGTCCGGCGAGCACACGTAGACGAGCTGCGTGCGCGCCCAGACCGCGTCGCCGACGTCGCGCCATTGCGGCGCAAAGCCGTTCGCCGCCAGGCTGCTCACGTAATGCGGCGTTGCTCCCGCAAGCAGCGTCGCGCCTTCGTAGATCTGGTAGAACGGATTGGGGACGATCACCGTCGCCCCGACGCGACTCGCATCGACGACCGTCTGGGCAAAGGCGAACAGCGCCTCCCGGCTGCCGAGCACGGGCAATACCTGCGACATCGGATCCAGCGCGGGCAGCCGATGACGGCGCGAAAGCCATGCCGCGATCGCCTCGCGCAGCGCGGGCACTCCGGCCGTTGTGGGATAATTCGACAGGCCCGCGCTGCCCGCGGCGAGCGCATCGCGAATGAACTGCGGCGTCGGATGTTTGGGCTCGCCGATCGACAGGCTGATCGGCGACATCGCTGCGCTCGGCGTGACGCCGGCGAACAGTTGGCGCAGTCGCTCGAACGGATAGGGCTGCAACAACGCGAGCTGCGGGTTCAACGGCTTGAGACTCGAAGGCATCGAATCGTGGCGAGCAATGCCGGATTATACGTGACCCATGAAGCGCCGCCGTCCTGGCGCTGGCGCGCGGCGGCGGCAATCGCATTGTTCGTGGCGCTGGCGCTGCTGGCGCTCACGCTCGCGCACTGGGGCTGGATCTGGTTCGGACCGCAGCAGCCAGCCATCGCCGCGCCGGCGCCGGAAACCGATCTCGCGCGACGCGCCGCGGAAGCGCACTTGTTCGGCACCGCCGGCGCGCTGCCGGCGAACGCGTCGGGCAGCGCAGACGTCGGCGACGTTCGCTTGCTCGGCGTCTTCGCGGAAGCCGACGGCAAGGGCTATGCGCTGCTGCGCGCCGGCACCGGCGCCGCGATGCTGGTGGCGGCGGGTCAGGACATCGCGCCCGGCGTGCGCGTCGAAAGCGTGCGCCCCGACGGCGTCAGTGTGCTGCGTGGCGGCGTTCGACGCGAACTCTCGCTGCGTGCACAGCCGGCCGCGGACCGGCCACGCACGGTCGCGGCCGCTGCCGGGCCGACCGCCTGCGCGATCCCGCCCGGTTTCAAGGGACCGGTCGTGCGCCTGAACGCCGAGCTCCTCGGCGGCATGATGGATGCGCCCGACGCATGGAAGGCTTTGGTCGCGCCGGCATCGGGCGCGCTCGTCGTGCGCGATCAGAGCGGATTTGCCGGCATGCTGGGCCTGAAAAATGGTGACCGCGTCGAGCGCGCGAACGGCATCGCGTTGGCGCTGCCCGACGACATCGCGGCAACGATACTGCGCCCGCTGACCCGCAGCCAGCCGGTATGGCTTGCCGGGACGCGCGAGGGCAAGCCGCAGCAATGGCTGTATCTGAACGCGGGGTCGTGCCCCGGTTGATCGCACCTCACGGCGCCAGAACGGACGAACCTACGTCGCCGCCGTGTCCGCCGCGAGCGGAAGCCAGTCGAGCAACTCCGGCAGCGAGTCGAGCTCGCCGTCGGCGTTCCATGCCGCCGGCGTTTCGTCGGCGCCGACGTAGCCGTACGCCGCGAACAGCGTGCGCATACCGGCGGCGCGGCCGGCGATGATGTCGCGCTCGGCGTCGCCGACATAGACGCATTGGCCCGGCTCGACGGCCAGGGCCGCTGCGCCCGCGAGCAGCGGCGCCGGATGCGGTTTGCTCTGTGCGGTCGTGTCACCGCAGATCACGGCCCCCGCGCGCGCCGCCAGCGCAAGCCGCTCGACCACCGGTACGGTGAAGCGCGCCGCCTTGTTGGTTACGATGCCCCAGCGCAGGCCGCGACGCTCGATCTCCGCGAGCACCCGGTCGGTCTCGGGAAAGAGCGTCGTCTGTTCGCATAGCGCGTCGGCGTAGTACGCGAGGAACGCGTCGCGCAGCGGCGGGAAATCGGCGTGTTCCTTGCCGATGCCGAAGCCGGCCGCCAATAGTCCGCGCGCACCGTGCGACGCCTGCGGGCGCAGCGTCGCCAGGGGCAGCGGCGGCAACGCGCGATCGGCGCGCACGCGGTTCAGCGCATTGCCCAGATCGGCGGCGGTATCGGCCAGCGTTCCGTCGAGATCGAACAGCACGGCGCGCACCGGCATGCGCTCCGGCGGCTTGCGCGCGCCGCCCTCGCGCGTATCGCGCGCCGGCCGGTCAGACATCGCGGCGGAACGTCGCGATGTAATTGACCGACGTGTCGGCCTCGAGCCGGTAGCTGCGCGACAGCGGGTTGTAGGTCATGCCGATCAGGTCGGCGGTCTCGAGTCCGGCGCGGCGGGCGAACGCGACGAGCTCGGCGGGTTTGAGCAGGCGCGCGTAGTCGTGCGTGCCGCGCGGCAAGAGCTTGAGCACGTATTCGGCGCCGACGATCGCAAACAGGTACGACTTGGGATTGCGGTTGATCGTCGAGCAGACGACGATGCCGCCGGGGCGCACGAGCCTGGCGCAGGCCGCGACCATCGCCGCCGGGTCCGGCACATGCTCGAGCAGTTCCATGCACGTCACCAGATCGAACGCGGCGGGACGTTCCTCCGCCAGCGCTTCGGCGGCGATCATCCGATACGCCACCGAAGAATTTGCTTCGAGCTGGTGCAGCCGCGCGACGGCCAATGCCGCTTCGGACAAATCGATGCCCACGACGCGCGCGCCTGCCTCGGCCATCGCTTCGGCAAGGATGCCGCCGCCGCAGCCAACGTCGAGCACCGATTTTCCGGCGAGCCCGTCGCATTGCGCCGCGATGTAGCCGAGGCGCAACGGGTTGATGTCGTGCAGCGGTTTGAACTCGCTGGTCGGATCCCACCAGCGATGCGCCAGCGCACCGAACTTGGCGAGTTCGGCCGGATCGGCATTGTCGATGATGTCAGCCATGGGAGCGATGCGAAGAGCGGGAAAGCCAGCGCGATCGGCCAGAGTAAAGTCGATTCTACTGCGCCGGCGAGGTTTGCTGCGCCTTCAGCCGATCCTGCCAGAACAAAACGCGCGCCGCGAGCTCCTCGACGTCGATTCGCGTCAGCCTGCGCTCGGCGACGACGCGCCGGCCCGCGACCCAGACGTCGGTGACCTGATCGCGGCCGGTGACATGGACCAGGTGCGAAACCGGATCGTAGCAGGGGGCGTGCGCCACGGCGCCCAGGTCGACGGCGATCAGGTCGGCCTGTTTGTCTGGCTCGAGCGAGCCGATATCGCGTTCGAGTCCCAGCGCCCGTGCGCCGTTGAGCGTCGCCATCTGCAGCGCATCGGCCGCGGGGATCGCGCCGGCGTCGCCGCTGACACCCTTGGCGAGCAGCGCGGCCACCCGCGCTTCGCCGAAAACGTCGAGGCGGTTGTTGCTGGCTGCGCCGTCACTGCCGAGCGCAACGTTTACGCCACGCCGCATCAGCTCGGTGACCGGTGCGATGCCGCTGGCGAGCTTGAGGTTGGAGACCGGACAATGCACGACGTGACAGGCGTGCGCGACGAGCAGCTCGATGTCGGCGGCCACGAGATGCGTGCCATGGACGGCGATGAAGTCCGGACCGGTGACCCCCAGACCGACCAGGCGCCGCAGCGGATCGATGCCGAATTCGGCGATGCTGCGCGCCCGCTCGTCGCCGGTCTCCAGCAGATGCGTCTGGATCGGCAGGTCCAATTGGCGCGCGTAGACGACGATCTTGTTCCAGCTCGCGTCGCCGACGGTGTACGGCGCATGCGGCGCCAGCGAAAAGCGCAACAGCGGCTCGTGCTTCCACCGGTCGCGCGCGGCGAGTCCCGCCTGCAGGTAGCCGTCGCCATCGACGGCGTACGCGGTAGGAAAATCGAGCACGGCGAGGCCCAGCATCGCCCGCATGCCGCTGGCCTGGTAGGCGCGCGCGGCCGCGTCGGGAAAGAAATACTGGTCGTTGCAGCAGGTGATGCCGCCGGTGAGCATTTCCGCCGCGGCCAGCAGCGTTCCATCGTGCACGAACTCCGGCGACAAAAAGGCTCTTTCGCGCGGCCAGATGTGGTCCTGGAGCCACGGGGCCAGGGCGATGTCGTCGGCGCTGCCGCGCAGCAGGCTCATTGCCGCATGCGTGTGCGCGTTGATGAGGCCCGGCAGCACCGCGTGCGTGGGTAGCATGAGGTGCTCCGCCGCGTCGTAGCTGCGCTCCGCCTCCGCGACCGGGATGACAGCGACGATTCGTCCGTCATCGACGATGACCGAGTGCCCGGTCAGAGCGCCGCGCGGGACGATGGGCACCACCCAGCGCGGGTCGAGCCGCAGAGCGACGGTTTGCATGATGGCGGAGGCGAATCGTTAGACAGAGCCAAAGAAAAAGCCCCGCACTCGGGCGGGGCTTCTTCCGCATACAGCGTCGCGCTTAGCGCCGGACGGCTTCGCCCTTGACTTCGACCTCCACGCGACGATTCGGTGCGAGGCAGGCAATCAGTTCCTTCATGTTCTTCTGATTGCAGACCACACCCGGAATCGGTTGCGTCTTGCCCATGCCCAGCGTCTCGATCTTGTCGCGTGCGACCCCGCGGCTGACCAGATAGTCGCGCACCGTATTGGCGCGACGCTCCGACAGGCGCTGGTTGTACGCTTGCGTTCCGATGCGGTCGGTATGGCCGGTGACCAGCACGAGCTCGAGCTTGCTCACGTCCTTGAGCTTGTCGATGACCTCGCTGTCGAGCGCCGCCTTGCCTTCAGGCTTCAACACCGCCTTGTCGAAATCGAACAGGGCCTTGCTGGCCAGCGTGATCTTCTGCACCGTCGGCGCAGGCGCGGGGGCCGGGGCGGGAGGCGGCGGCGGGGGCGGCGGCGGCGGGGTTACCGCGGGCGCGGGCGGCGGTGCCGCGACCTTGACCAGATCCGCGTCGCATTCCTTGATCGCCATCGCCGGCGTCCAGTAGCCGGCGCGCCAGCACAGGCCGGTGCCGCTGCGCCAGACATTGGCGTCCGGGGTGCCGTATTGTTCGAGCCAATAAGCGGAGTTTTTCGGATCTGCTTGACCGAACGCCGCGCTTGCCATCATGGCCGCGAGCGCGCCGGTCACGACGGTTGCGATCAGACGATTCTTCATCACTTTGACCTCTCTGCCTGGAGTTGTTGAGTTTTACCCGTTCATTTCGGAGCGTAACGGCAACTTTTTTTCGCGTTCGTCTGTAAACGCCGACTTCCCGGTCAATATAGCATGGGCAAGATGCCCCTGCAAAGCCAAATCGGCCCTTTCGCGAGGCAATATCGGCTGTTGTCGCGGCAATACAACGGTCATGCTAAAATTCACTGTTTCCCGCTATGAACGGTTGCACGGCGCCGCGCGCGGCTGCGAGAGCGAATTTCGGCCTCGCGGCGCGGCCATTTGCGCTCCGCCGATTGTAAACATTTCAACAGATAAAGAGCCGGTCCACGATGGAGCAGTTCGCTAAAGAAACCCTGCCGGTAAGCCTCGAGGCGGAAATGCGGCATTCCTACCTCGATTACGCGATGAGCGTAATCGTCGGGCGGGCGCTGCCGGATGTTCGCGACGGCCTGAAGCCGGTGCACCGCCGCGTGTTGTTTGCGATGCACGAGTCCAACACCGTCTGGAACCGGCCCTACGTCAAATGCGCGCGCGTCGTCGGCGACGTGCTCGGCAAATATCACCCGCACGGCGACAGCGCCACCTACGAGGCGCTGGTCCGCATGGTGCAGGATTTTTCGCTGCGCTATCCGTTGATCGATGGCCAGGGCAACTTTGGCTCGGTCGACGGCGATGCGCCCGCGGCCTACCGCTATACCGAATGCCGGCTGGAGAAGATCACCGCCGAGATGCTGGCCGACATCGACAAGGAAACGGTCGATTTCGCGCCGAACTACGACGGCAAGGAGCTCGAGCCGACGGTATTGCCGACGCGGATACCGAATCTGCTGGTCAACGGGTCGTCCGGTATCGCCGTCGGGATGGCGACCAATATCCCGCCGCACAATCTCACCGAGATCGTCACCGCGTGCCTGACGCTGCTCGACAATCCTGACACGACGGTCGATGAGTTGATCGAACACGTGCCCGCCCCCGATTTTCCGACCGCGGGCATCATCTTCGGCACCGAAGGCGTCCGGGAAGGCTATCGGACCGGACGGGGCCGCGTCGTCATACGCGCCCGCACGCACATCGAGGACCTGGACAAGGGCGGCCGCCAGGCGATCATCGTCGACGAGCTTCCGTACCAGGTCAACAAGGCGACGCTGCTGACGCGCATCGGCGAGCTGGTGCGCGAGAAGAAGCTCGACGGGATTTCCGATCTGCGCGACGAGTCCGACAAATCGGGCATGCGCGTGGTCATCGAGCTCAAGCGCGGTGAAGTCACCGAAATTATTCTCAACAATCTGTACAAGCTGACGCAGCTGCAGGACAGCTTCGGCATGAACATGGTCGCGCTCGTCGACGGCCAGCCGCGTCTGCTCAATCTGAAGCAGTTCCTCGAATTCTTCCTGCAGCACCGGCGCGAGATCGTCGTGCGGCGCACGCGCTTCGAGCTGCGCAAGGCGCGCGACCGCGGGCACATCCTCGAAGGGCTCGCCGTTGCGTTGTCGAATGTCGACGAGATCATCGCGCTGATCAAGGCGGCGGCAACACCCGCCGAGGCCAAGACCGCGTTGATGGGCAGGAGCTGGCGCTCGGCGCTGGTCGAGGACATGCTGACTCGCTCCGCGGCCGACGCCGCGAGGCCCGAGGGCCTGGCCCCGGAGTACGGCTGGCAGCAGCACGGCTCTGCGCAGGGTTACCGGCTGTCGGAAGCGCAGGCACAGGCGATACTCGAGCTGCGGCTGCAACGCCTGACCGGGCTCGAGCAGGAAAAGATCACCGGCGAATACCGCGAGGTGATGGTACAGATCGTCGACCTGCTCGATGTGCTGGCCAAGCCGGCGCGAGTCACCACGGTGATCGGCGACGAGCTCAAGGCGATCCGCGATCAGTTCGGTGACAAACGGCGCTCCGAGATCGTCGCGCACAGCGCCGACCTGTCGATCGAGGACCTGATCGCGCCCGAGGAGATGGTCGTCACGCTGTCGCACGGCGGCTACATGAAGGCGCAGCCGGTCGCCGAGTACCGCGCACAGCGGCGCGGCGGCAGAGGCAAGCAGGCGACCGGAACCAAGGAAGACGATTTCATCGACCACCTGTTCATCGCCAACACGCACGATTTCATCCTCTGCTTTTCCAACCGCGGGCGCGTGTACTGGCTCAAGGTGTACAACGTTCCTCAAGGCGGCCGCATCTCGCGCGGCAAGCCGATCGTCAACCTGGTGCCGCTGCTCGAGCACGAGAAGATCACCGCGATCCTGCCGGTCAAGGAGTTCGTCAGCGACCGCTTCGTGTTCATGGCGACGGCCAAGGGGACGGTCAAGAAGACGCCGCTGTCCGATTTTTCGCGGCCCCGTCCCTCGGGCATCATCGCGGTCGATCTCGACGACGGCGACTTCCTGGTCGGCGCGGCGCTGACCGACGGCAAGCACGACGTCATGCTGTTCAGCTCCGGCGGCAAGGCGGTGCGCTTCGAGGAAGGTGACGTTCGCTCGATGGGCCGGACCGCGCACGGCGTGCGCGGCATGATGCTGGACAAGGGCCAGCGCGTAATCTCGATGCTCGTCGCAGAAGACGAACAGCAGTCGGTATTGACCGCAACCGAGAACGGTTACGGCAAGCGCACGCCTATCGTCGAGTACACCCGACACGGCCGAGGCACCAAGGGCATGATCGCGATCCAGCAGACCGCGCGCAACGGCAAGGTCGTCGCCGCGGCGCTGGTCCTGCCCGACGACGAGGTGATGCTGATCTCGACCGGCGGCGTGCTGATCCGGACCAGGGTATCGTCGATCCGGGAGATGGGTCGGTCGACGCAGGGCGTGACCTTGATCAACCTGGGCGAGGGCGAAAAGCTCGCCGGCCTCGAAAGAGTCGTCGAGACCGAGCTCGCCAGCGACGAGCCGGAATAGATCGGCAAAAAGCGACAGTCGTCGGCGCGCCCGGCGACGACTCCCGCCACGACCCGGGCAGGCAATGAACAACGACGACAGCGAGCAGGAGTTCCAGCGCCATCGCGCGGCGATCGATGGTCTCGACCGCGAGATCCTGCGCGCGCTAAACCAGCGCGCCACGCATGCGCAGGCGATCGGCAAGCTCAAAGGCGAGAGCGCCGCCTATCGTCCGGAGCGCGAAGCGCAGGTGTTGCGCACGGTGCGCGAGGCCAATCCCGGACCGCTGCCGGGCGACGCGGTCGCGGGGATATTCCGCCAGATCATGTCCGCCTGCCTTGCGCTGGAACGTCGACTGCGGATCGCGTACCTCGGACCAGCCGGTACGTTCAGCCACGGCGCGGTCGACCGGCATTTCGGCGAATTCGTCGACGCCGAGCCCTGCGCGTCGATCGACGAAGTTTTCCGTGCCGCCGAATCCGGGCAAACCGACTACGCGGTCGTGCCGGTCGAGAACTCGACCGAGGGCGCGGTGGGTCGCACGCTGGACCTGATGCTGCAGACTGAGCTGACGATCGTGGGCGAGATCCGTCTTCGCATCCAGCAGAATCTTTTGGCGAAGGCGATGCCGCTCGACGCGGTGCGCAAGATCTACTCGCACTCGCAATCGCTGTCGCAATGCGTGCTGTGGCTCGCGCGCCATCTGCCCGCGGTGCCGCGAATTCCGGTCGCGAGCAACGCCGAAGCGGCACGGCTGGCGGCGACCGAATCCGGCGCCGCGGCGATTGCCGGCGAAACCGCCGCGGCGATCTACGCGCTCGATGTGCTGGCGCCGCACATCGAGGACGATCCGAACAACACGACGCGCTTCTGGGTGCTGGGCCGGCACGCAGTGCCCCGCTCGGGCGACGATGAAACCTCGCTGGTGATGTCGGCGCAGAACCG
>Ga0070714_100001693_pt1 | contig 16032 bp, 11 predicted proteins | sample LARL83metaG_FD_65450 | JGI IMG/M metagenome (GOLD analysis project Ga0070714, IMG submission 65450) | Corn, switchgrass and miscanthus rhizosphere microbial communities from Kellogg Biological Station, Michigan, USA - LAR L8-3 metaG | ecosystem: Host-associated > Plants > Roots > Rhizosphere ...
TCTACAATTGTATTATCCATGTTAAATTATTCATTTATCTCCGACATTGATATTGATAGAGACCCTGGCATACTCAAGAAATTTGAAAAGGTGATATTGCTGCACAATGAATATGTCACACAGAAAGAATTTGATTCAATAACCAATCATCCAGATGTCATCTTTCTTTATCCCAATGCGCTGTATGCCAAGATAGATGTAGATTATGTCAGGGATACCATTTCTCTAGTCAGAGGTCATGGATATCCATATCAGGATGTTAAAAATGGCTTTAATTGGAGATTTGACAATAGCCGGTTCGAGTTTGACGTAAAATGCAGCAACTGGAAGTTCTATGAGATTGAAAATGGAACAATGCTGAACTGCTATCCTGATTATGAAATGTTTACAGATTCAGGTCTATTGAATAAAATCAGGACACTTGTAGATTAGTATGGAATTTACTGGCCATGACATACATGAAAATACTTTCAAAATTCCTTTATTTAGAAAGTTTTGTCAACCATGAATAATATTTCTTAAAATAGATGAATCCAGTAGATTGTTCTATTGTTGAGATCTAAAAAGGACGAGTCTGGAAAAATTTCAGAGATTGCAGAGATACTGGGGTTGCTAGATGAGACCCATAGAGGAAAGGACTGGATTTTACAGCAGATTAAAAAGTCACGTGTCAAGGCGCCGTTCAAGCATACCATGAACAGCTTTCAGATATTGAAATCATGTCCTGGTGAGTTTGTGTCCCATGTGTTACAGATACTGCAGGGAGATGACTTTGAGAACTTTGGCGATGTCAAGACATTAACTCGCACATATCACTGGTTCTTCTGCGATATTGTGGCAGGCTCCAATCCCACCGTTCCAACAAAGGACCAGGTTCGAAAGGTTGTTGCAATAAATGAAATCGTTGCAAGGGTTGAGACTTTTAAAAATCGTGACAAGGATTCCACGGTGATTTTATCAACTGGAGATGGCATGGCAATTGGATTTTCCGACAGTCCTGAAAAACCATTGAAGCTTGCAATTGAGGTCCACAAGGCACTGAACAAGTATAATTTGCAGAGGAGGGGAAAGGAGAAGCTCTCGATTCGAATTGGAATTGACATGGGACCTGTTTATTTTATTAAAGACATTACCGGACATACAAATGTCTGGGGTCCGGGGATTATCGTAACAAGGAGAGTAATGGACTTGGCAGGTGACATGCAAATTTTAGCATCATCCAGAATTGCTGAGGATATTAGAATATTATCACCAGAGTACAAGTTCATCATGCATCCAATTGGTGACTATTCCATAAAGCATGGCGAGCAGTTGAATCTGTACAACATCTATGGCGATGGTTTTGGAAATAAGGTTGCTCCTAGAAAATCAAAAGTGCCAAAGAGCAACCAGGAAAAAGAGATCAAGAACACAAATAATTTCCTTTTCAATAAAATTGAGATTGATTTAGAGGTTGTAAATGCAAAGACAATGCTTACTCACCATACCTGGATTTGGAATGTAAGCAACATAGCAAAAGAGCCAAAGGACCAGGTGTTTTACTATCTGGATGGTGATATTCCAAAGGAATTTGCAGACATGAATGTCACGGTACGAGATGAGAAGGGAAACAAGCTAGAGATACAGAGCCTCAATGTGAACAAGCCATACCACAAGGAGTTTAATGTGAAACTTAATCGTCCATTAAAGCCAAAGCAGAAGAAGATATTGATACTTGAATATGACTGGGAGGAGCCTGAGCGCACGTTCTTTTACAGGTTTGCATCAGACTGTAAGAAATTTGCGTATACGTTTGCATCCCCAAAGGGAATTGAGCTGAAGACTCGAGTCTTGAAGGTTGATACTGAAACAGGATACAAGATGCATGCCTCTCCTGCTCCTGTTGTTAGTTATTCTGGAAAGAAGACAAATGTGAAATGGTCAAAGGAGAACCTGCATGCATATGATGCATACCAGTTTGACTGGTAAATTATTTTGAAAATTACAGACTGGAATTATTTTATGTAATTTATCTACCAGTTGCTGTGTGGCATGATTCCCTTTTCCAGTGCAGTTGCCATTGCCTTTGAGGCCTCACTCTGCATTGCATCTTGTATTTCTTGCTCATTCCACCTGTTAAGCTGCTTGACTGTAAAATGCATGAATTTGTAGTCACCCTTCTTTTCTACAACAAAAGGTTCAAGGTCTCGCTTGATTGATGCAAGATTGTTCTCGTTCTTGTCCTCGATGACCAAGGTTACTGTATGGTTTATTGTATCATACAACCAATATACACTACCATATCCAGTTGAGCCAAATACGCTTTCTGTGTTGCGTATGTGATTTAGTATATTGGGGTTGTAGAATCCATCCTTTTCAAGTGCTGTCTGCAAGTCACTAAAGTTGTCATACCGGACTGTTCCGGCTGGAAGTGTTGCTGTCGGCACTGGCGCATCCACGGCATCATGAAGTCTGACATCAGTGGAATACATGTGATCATTCCAGGCCCTTGCAAGAAATGACATTTTATCATATGACTTGGTTGGGATAAAATCAAATTTTGTATACTGGAACTTGCCATCAGAGACAGAGTTTGCAGTGACATTTGACAATATGTGGTTTGGATCATTTACCTCAAGGGGTGAATTCCTATCCCAGACAATGGATGCAATGCTGTTTGTGGTAATCATGTCCTGTCCTCGCGGGATTAGATACAATCCCATGTGAATGATGGCCTCTGGGTTGTAGCTCTCAAATGTCTTAAAAGTCATAGATGTATTATTACCAGACATCAGGACTTGGCGGGGGATTTCATTGTTGTATCCAGATATATCAAATGTCTCCTTCTTGCCAGTTTGATTCAGTGTGAAACCATCAGAATAGTGGTAATAACTTCCTCCAAATGATGGTGGAGAGACTACATATGGACTTCCACCTATTGCAGCAAGAATGTCCAGTACAAGACTTGGTCGTATAAGGCCACCTCCACCACCACCTCCACCACCTAGAATTGAAGTTCCCAAAGTAATTTGTGCTGTAGATTTTACACCTTTGTAAATCGCAGTTACATCATCTCCAACTTTTGCAGCAAGTGCACCTGTTGCAGGATCAAGGTTTGGTGATACAATTTCATTTATTATGTTAAAGTCTGAAAGAGATCCATCCAAATTGATGATGGATACAATGTCACCTGCATGAACAGAAATTGCGCTCCCATTTACAGAAGAGCCTGTGGTAAATTTGAGTTTGTTTGAGTATATGCTTGTGTTTGGTCCTGTCTCTGTCATGTTAAGATAGATTCCAGTAAATGGATCTGTGCTAGAAAATACTTGGATTCCATCAGTAGGGACAGGACCACTGACTATTGTATCCGGTACTAAAGGGTTGTTTGGAAAAGACGTGTCTTCTACAGAAACAGTTTGTGTACTTGAAGTGGTAAATGTATCAGAACTACTTGTGTAAATTAGATCATGATTTTGAAATGTATCAAATGATCCAGGAGAGTTATATAATGTAAGGGTTATCCCGGTCGGATCAGATGTTGAATTTACCAGAATAGTTATGCTTGCAAGCGATGTAAAGTTTCCATCAATTACTGTAATTGTATTGTTACCCCATGGCCCTCCACCGGGTACAAACCCACCGGTGTTGATGCTTTGAATTGTTGAACCCCAGATGACAGATATTGCATTGGCGTCGCTTGAAAACAAGAATGGTATGGCAAGAAGTGAAAATAAGGTCAAAATCCAGATTCTCTGGGATACCATAACATATACTAGAGCAATTCTGGGTATATCTCCGTTTTTCAGCGGGATGTTACCAGCATATAAAAATTACATAATAATTAATATTTTCAGAATTTTTTTGATTATTTTTGAACTACACAAAAATAACTATTGAGAGTTTGATCATCGAAACAAAAATTTTAAATTCATTGAGTTCAAGTATCTGCGAGATGAGACACCTCAAGATTTACCTGTGTACAATCATGATATTTTCAGTTCTTGCACTTGGCTCAAGCCATGTCTTTGCAGATACTGAGACTGATGTTAACTATCCAACAGGAAACTCAAACTATGCCAACACTGGAATTGGAAAGATAAACTGTGCAAACTATGGAGGAGACAATGACGGTGACGGCATATGTGACAGTTGGGAGGTCTCAACGCCAGATCCAAGCGACAATAACTTTGCAGGCCTGCGTGTATCATTTACCGATCCTTCCAATCCAGCAGTGACATACAAGTACAAGCTTGCATGCAACACATCAATTTCAGGAGACTGTCCATCACCAGCACAGAAGGATGTCTACACAGAACTTGACTGGATGAATAATCACGACCCGGACCCAACAGCTATTGCAGATGTTGTCAATGCCTTTAGAAATGCACCGACTCCAATTTACCTGCATGTCCAGGACGGTGAAGACCCAACAAATCCTACATTTAGCCAGACTGGAAACATACAACAGCACTTTAACAATGTCAGGGTATATTCTGCAAATTTGGCAAATTATTATGTTAGTTATCTGAAACTAAAACAGACATACTTTGGAACTATTTCAGAGAGACAGAATACAAGCTCAGCATCATGCCCTAGCAATTCTACACCATCAACAATTCCTGCAAGTTATTCATACAACTGCCTTACAGCAAAAAGACAGGTCTTCCACTATGGAATGTTTGTAAATACAATATACAGCGCGCCATCATCAAATCCAGAGCCATCACCATCAGGATGGGCTGAGATAATTGGAAATGATTATTTCATGTCACTTGGTGGACTGACAAATGGCAAGGGTTCAATTGATGAACAGGAGAGCTCGTTTATGCACGAACTTGGACATAACCTTGGTCTGTGGCATGGAGGCATGACGCCACCAACCGGTATCCAGGATGATGACAACTGCAAGCCAAACTATCTCAGTGTTATGTCATATACGTACGAGTTTAGGAAAAATTCCGATATTTGCAGACCACTTGACTTTTCCCGCTCTGCACTAAATACATTGAATGAGAATTCATTAGCAGATAGCGCAATAGGCAGTTATCAATATCCAGCCAACAATCCACCACCGCCAGCAGGAACAATATCAGGCCAGCCATCATCATGTCCTGCAAATACTGAAAGACCAATCTGGTTTTCCACACCAAGTGGAATCAAGCAGGGAATAACCGGCTCTATCATAAATGACTGGAATCAGAATGGTCAGTCTGATAGTGGATACGCGCAGAACGTCAACAAGCTAAGCCTATCAGGAGGAGGATGCACGTCATCGGCATCATCAAACTTGAGTGGATACAACGACTGGGCAAATCTTTACTTTTCATTCCAGAACAGTGGCAACTTTAATGGTGGAATTGTTCCAGCAGAATCCGAAGTAAATGGAACCGAGATTACAAAACTTGGCATACCAGTTCAGACATACGACCATTTGCCACAAAATGATACGGTAGAGGGAACTGGATTTGTCGCAGATGAGCAGGCAAATGATGTCAGTGTACAGCCAGTACCAGTACCAGATCAAACATCTAATGCTGGAACAATACATGAACCAACACCTGAACCAATTTCTGAATATGGTCTGCTAGCAGGAATTATTATTGCAGTTTCAGTCATGGCAGGAATTGCAGCTGCAAGAAAGCGTCCAGGCAAGTCTTGAAATTCAAATTGCTAAAGAATTTTTTCAAAAATAAAACAAGTTCATCATCAACAAGAAAATGATTCGTGGTATGATACATGATTGTTAGAAACATTGCAGTCAATGTAATCAGTGTCATTTCATTTGCAATTGTATTTGCCGCTGCGGGAATTCTTGCATCTCATGACATGTTACATCCTGCATATGCCAGTACAAATCCAAACTTGTTTGTCTCTGCTGAGAACTCTCAATGGAATAACTACTTTGCAGGGCCTCAGGTAATCCAGGTAGTTGTGGCAGATCCTGCCATAAACAGGCTAGACCAGGCCTTTGGAGAACCTACAGTAACAGTAAACGGCAAAAAATTAAGGATGACGCAGAATACGGATGGGAACTGGTATGCATACTTTGCAGACAGAGACCAGGCAATAGAAGCAGACAAGACATCGGGCCTGGCAGGAAAGGGTCTTGACTTTGGGCAGTTTTGCAGTTCAACATCTGCTGTATCCCCATCATTTACCGAGACCAAGGGATTCACCGTTGCAAGAGCTGTTGGAAATTCAGTAGACAAGCCATTAAAGTTCACAAATTTTGGCACCTGTACAAACTTGATTGCAACCGGCTCGTTATTGGAGCATGTAGTAAGACAAAACAAGACAATGACACCTGCAAATGGTGCCGTAAGTACCGGACAGATTGGCTATACGGACTCAAATGTATGGCCAATTATACAACTCTATGACTTTTCTTCATTTCCAACCGCAGTAGTTGTAGATTATCAAAAAGGTGGAGGAGACCAGATAGTCAACTTGACATTTGACAGGATTCCAACTAATCTTGTCAATGCAACCATTGACAGGACATCATATCCACAAAAAACTCAGGTATTCATGACAATAGACGACCCTCAACTAAACATTGACCCAACGGAGGAAGATTCCTGGACATGGGGTACAAGTGCTTCAAACAATACACTATACTATCAAGCCTTTAACCGAAACGGTGTACCGGACGCGGACGGTACTGCGGGAATGCAGAACCTTGTGCCATCCCTTGGCACCTTCATGTTTGACCACAATGGAAAATTGACAGTAAATCCTGCTGCGTCAAATCCATCTGTCAGAGTAATTGACTTTGCCGCAAATGGCAAACAATTACTCAATGGTACCACAATATCTCACGGAAATCCCGCAACATTGCACACCGCAAGCATTGGCGCAGGCTCCGACCCAGTTACATTTACTGAATCAGGCGGTGTAAGTACCGGAGTATTTGGAAACTGGGATGCTGCAAAACATGCCAACATTGTTACAGTAAACAGCCTGGCAATACGCGGCCAGTCTGCAACGTTTAGTTACAATGATGTTGTAAAAACCATAGTAGGCGGGTTTTTCTTTGGTTCAATTTCCCAAGGCACCGGTGGAAGCAGCTGGGTGTCAAGCCAGGAATCTGCAATAGCATTGACTGATGGAGACATTAACCTAAACAGCAAGTTGACTGAGCATCTAAATATCTACGACCCAAGTGAGTCCAGAATTCCAACCATGGTCATAGGAACTCCATTTACGTTATCATCAGGAGGTACGGCAAGCGAGACTGCACAGTTGATTAGGTTAACAGGTAGCTCCTCACTTGTCAGCGGCAGTGGAACTGCAGCAGTATCTCTTGCTTTTATTCAGAATGCAATCAATCTGCAAGAGGACGAAGCAACCAGCCAAAGGCCAATCTTTAGTTTTTCAAACAATAATGCAAGAGCCGAGATCAATTCAACCACTGCATTATTCATAGACCTAAAGACGACCATGAGTAAGCTGCTTGGAACAATACACAATACCAATAAAGTTGGCAACTCGGAGAACTTTACAGGCTATAACTTTCTCAACTATGACCTAAGATCACTTTCCAGTCTAAACGGCGCAACGGGTAGTACGATAACCAATATTGGAATAAATCTTGTTTACAACAATGCAGGAACTGGATTGACAAGTAGTGGAAAATTATATTCTGCAACTCCCACCATTATCCACATTGCCAACTCTACCAAGCTGCAGGATTTCCTTAACCTCAACTATACCGATGGTACGACATCTGATCTAAACAACAATCTCTTTGGTACGGTTTCAAGTAATGCAAACATTGGCATCCTAGTTACATTTACAACAACTGGAGGACAATCAGTATACCTGTCACCAGATGGCGAACCAATGGTGATTGACTTTTTTAGCATGGGCATCATTGGCGATGGCTCGCAGAGCTCACAGAGGATAAACAATGGCATATACAGGTTTGAGCTTGGAGAGACTGGCGACAACACCGGAGTCTTTGTTGGCACAAGCCAGTACGCACCGCTCAACCAAGTGAACATCTTCGATCCAAGTACCTACAACAGTTTGAGACCAGTCAATCATGATGTGAAATTTTTTGTTTTGGATAGGATGACCCAGGCAAACAAGGATGCACCTATGGTATCCTATCTTGACCTGGGACAAGACGGTATCAATACAAAGATAGCATCACAGCAAGACACTACAACATTTAGCGGAACCATATCTACAGATAAAAAAACATACAACATTGGAGATACCGTAACAGTAACACTGACAGACCCTGACCTTGACATTGATGGAAGCCTTGTTGACATTTACACTACAGTTGCACCAACTCCTGCAGCAGTACAGGATGTTGCAGTGGATACAATCGGCAGGTCTGGTCTGGGGGTGTATAGCAACGGTCAGCCAATTGGAGAATTGGCAGATGTGGTGTTTGGGCCAGATGAGATAAGGTGGTCCAACTCTATAATCCCAGGCGACTCACACCATACAGTATCATGCTTTGTCAACGAATCACCCACCGGTACGCGCGGTGGATATGCCACAAGCCTATCTGCAAGCGGTTTTACACTTGTTGAGACCGCACCCAGCTCGGGCATATTCACTGGAAGTTTTCAGATGCCAGACCAGTTGTGCCAGGACGGTTCCATAGTGTCATCCATAACTCAAATCGTCCGGGTCAATTACATGGACTTTCTTGATATGATGGGACACCCAAGTGTGGCAATAGGCAACTCTCTTGCATTTCCACTAAAGCCCGGATCAATCTCTGACATTCATACATATCCAAATGGTGATACCATAACGATACCATTTGTAAGCCTGAACAATACGCTATTGACGATTGATTATCCAGAGGGAGTCTTGTTTGCAACGGGTGACCCTACAAACCATAACAATACGTATGTTCCAGAACAGCCCAAGCCATCAGACCCGATTTGTAGTACCGGACAATTTTATTCCGAGTCGGGCCAGTGCCTCTGGGCCCCAGACAGGTGTCTAGAGGGGATATTACCTGATGCCACTGGCCACTGTTCTTTAGGATCGGGTCTGCCACAACCAACAGTGTGCTCAAACGGTAATGCGAATAATTCTGCAGGCTTTTGCTTTTCATCTCCAACATGCGCAAGCGGTTTTAGTTTTGATGCATCAACCAAGCTTTGCGTGCCAAGTACATGGCCTGTTGACTGCAGAGAATCTCCTGACATGGGATATCTTAACCAGGAGGGGTGGGACTGGGCAATACCCCATGGTCTCAATACAACAGTAAGTGATAGGACAAATCATGGCAATACCATTGTAACAAAGGCAAACAGCACTGGCTTTGTTGTACAATGGATGATGCCAAGGGGATTAATTGTAGGCTATGAGGCTGGTGTGTATTACAATCCCGTCAACTTTTACCAGAATGTTCCAAGTGATACTAGTAACCAGAAATACATGTTTTATCAGGTGGACTATGGTGTTGGAAAGTTACTTGGCAACAGACAGGGACTTGTTTTGACATTTGAGCCTGGTGGAAGTGAATATTATTCATTTATCCAGCTAAAGGAAGTGCCTATCATGCCAGGCTCAAAGTACTGGATAACCGGAGTGCTTGAACCGACACCGCTTGCAAACCCTCCTGCATATGTAGTTCAGATAGTACAGGGGACACACTCGTGGATATACAAGACAGGAATTGATGAAATCAATCCAAGGACAAGCCCTGTCTACAAGTTCCAGAGCTTCCAGGACCAGTGGATTAGCTCTCCCTTTGCAAGCAACCTGACCCGCGATGAGGTTTCCTATCCGGTGATTATTTCAGTAGAGAATGGAAACCAAATTTCCCTTGGCAGTTTTCTTACTAGTGCTGCACCATACTACAACTTGGCTAAAGCAAGCATTAATGGCTCATACAAGTTACTCAGTCCGCACCTGACAACACCAATACCATCGCAGCCAAATTTCTATACGAATTCAAGGGACTGTCAGGGGTTTGGAAATATCAATATCGATGTTGATGAGAAATCACAATTACCACCCACAGATAACTCGACAAATGGAACCCACACTACCGTCCCCACTCCCGCGATACCAGAATTTGGTCCGCTTGCAGGAGTTGTCGCAATAGTTTTGATAATTTTCGTAATTGCAATTACAAAAAAACATCCAAGTTTTGGGAATTAGATTTGCCGGAAGACCATGCAGTATGCAACCAGGTAGCAGAAGATGAGTGAAGATCAGAGAGCTCCCATAGGTGCGGGACTAGGAACAGGCGGTCTTGCATTACCTCCTCTACCTCCGCCAAAGCGTAAATGGTTCGGAATCATTCCAGGTGACATTTCAGACAGAGGCATCTCCATCATAATCCTGGTTGCAGTCTTGTCTATCATATTATTGTCTACCTCATTTCTGGCATATACCACACAAAACAAGCAAGAGCCTCTTGTATTTCCACTAAAGCCCGGATCAATCTCTGACATTCATACATATCCAAATGGTGATACCATAACGATACCATTTGTAAGTGTAAACAACATCCCCCTGACAATCAGCTATCCGTCAGGAGTTTATTTTCCGCAGGGCGATATTTCAAATCATAATAATACATATGTTCCAGTACAACCCATACCATCAGATCCGGTTTGCAGTACCGGACAATTTTATTCCGAGTCTGGCCAGTGCCTCTGGGCTTCAAGCACATGCCCAACCGGCCAACAGTCCAACTATACAGGAATGTGTTTCTCACCTCCACAATGTCCTAGTAGTGATTACAAGTATGATGAATCATCAAGACTTTGCGTATCAAGTACTACATGGCCTGTTGACTGCAGTCCAAATGCCCATTTCCTTAACCAGGAGGGATGGGTGTGGACAATACCTCCAGGTGATACCACAACAACAAGCGACAGGACATCAAATGGTACAGATACTATTACGGTTACCAATAGCATTGGCTTTGTTGCACAGTGGATGATGCCAAATGGTACCATTACAGGTTACAAGGCAGGAGTGTTTTACAATCCGGTAAACTTTTACCAAAATGTTCCAGGCGATCCAACAAAGTACATGTTTTACCAAGTGGACTATGGAGTTGGAAAGGTACTTGGCAATAGGACAGGATTGATTATGACCACAGAGCAGGGAGGAAGTGGAATCTATCCGTTCATCAAGCTAAACAATGTGACAGTTGTACCAGGCTCAAAGTACTGGGTGGCTGGAGTGTTAGAGCCTTCACCACTAGCAGTGCCCCCTGCATATGTAGTTCAGATAATACATGGAAACCAATCATGGGTTTATGAGACAGAAATTGATGACATCAATCCAAATACAAGCCCTGTCTATAGGTACCAGAGTTTTCAGGACGAGTGGATAAGCACTGACTTTGCAAGCAACCTTACGCGTGATGAAATTTCCTACCCGATAATTATTTCAGTAGACAATAACAACAACATCAAACTTGACAGTATTCTTAATGCAATAAACTATTCTTCCCTAGATCAAAACATAGTCACTTCAGGCTCGTTCAAGTTACTCAGTCCACACCTGACAACACCTTTGCCATCAACTTTGTCATCTCCTCTGCCATCACAGCCTTATGCCTACACAGATTCAAGAGATTGCCAAGGATACGGAGACCCAAGTAATGATACAGATGTGCAATATGTACTTCCTTCAGATCCCCTAAATGATGGACAATATACAATTATTCATCCACCTTCAGTACCTGAGTTTGGCACTGGATCAATTGTACTATCAATAGCTGTGTCATCTATCGTATTGGTGTTTTTTATTCTAAGACAAGTGTTTGGAAAAAATAACAAACTGTTTCCAGTCTAGTAGACAAGAATTGGTGAAGAGACAAGTGTGGTAGTTGAGCGAATCTTGTCTATCTTTCTTATCTTCGAATATATCACATCGCGCAACGAGTCTGCCGAGTCTGTCTCGATTTTTATGATAACATCATAGTTGCCGCATGTTGGCTGGACTTCTTTTACCTCAGATATCTCCCTGAGTGAATCCACCAGTGATTGGGTACAGTCCTCGCATGTTATCATGACAAATGCGCTCTGCACATATCTTGGACTATCAGTTGATCTCTGCATATGTATCATTGCACTTTATACCATATTGCTACGCCTTGCGATTCCAGCTCAGTACTTTACATCCAAGCTAAGTCACATCTTTTCTATACAGAGAATATACTGGATAGTCAAGCCTAACACCGACAGAGAATCCAACCAAGGAATGAAATCCATATCCCTTGAACTGTCTTGCTACTTGGTACAGGTCTCCTCCAATTATCGTACTGTTTGGCATGGCAATTCCGTTTATCTTGGCACATGTGTTTACCGTTGGACCAAAAATGTCCTCGCGTATAGAAAATAATGATTTTGCAATTGTAAGTTTCCCATAGTCAGAACTTACCCTGTAATTGACAGGGGGCAATCCACACTCTGTCATGAGTATGTTTATCTCTTCATAGGATTCCACCATCGCAAGGCTGCACTCTAGTGAATTTTGTACAGATCTCTTGTCTTCGGCATCGCAGGTGTCAGGAAAATAATACAGTATGCTGTCTCCAATGTTTTTTACTACAACTGCTCCAAACTCTTTTGCAATCTCTGCCATGGCATTAAGATAGATTCTATAATATTCGCTCATCTTGTAGCTATCCATGTGGGCAGTTATCTTGGTAGAGTTTACCATGTCTACAATTCCCATGCAGTAACTACCTTGGGCGCCGCAAAAGGAGATCTCGCCATGGATTGTAGCCCGGATCTTTTCTATGATATTTTTAATTCGAAACCTCTCTATCCCATTTAATGGCACATTTAGTGTACTCATCAAGAGTATGATCGCGTGTTGACACATATTGTATAGTTAGCTGGTTTTGTAATGACTTAGCTTGCATGTCAAGTCTTTTTAAAATACGATTCGTGGTATATACAGTGCATGAAAAAAGCGCTTGCAACACGGTGCCAGTGTTGCGGTTCAAGACAAGCCCAGATACTTTTCATTCCCCAATACAGGGGATTTCGTGGGTTTTGTTTTCGTTGCGAAACAAACTGGCCCGAGTCTTGATGGAACCATGAGAACCTTTAGATTATTACAATCCGAATCCACCACAATGGTACAAGACCATGAAGATACTGCAAATACATTTCTAGAACTTGCAGGAGAGCAGCGCCTTGCAATTTTACTAAAACTGCAGGAAGGTCCTGTCAAGATTGCTACCATAGCAAAGGAGCTTGGTGCAACCGTTCCCGAAGTGTACAGAAACTTTGAGAGACTGGTCAAGGCGGATTTTATTGAAAAAAATCCTGACGGCAGCTATGGCATAACAACCACTGGAAAGATACTTGCATCCCAAGTTTCCCTCATTGGATTCCTGTCTGCAAACAAGAAATACTTTAAGGGCCATGACCTGGATACTCTTCCACAAAAATTCATCCAGAGGATGGGCTCACTTGAACAATGTGAAACAGTAAAGGGGTTTGTAAAGGTGCAGGAAAAGTGGAAGGAGCTATATGGCGATGCAGAAAAATACATTTACAATATCTTGTTTGAGGTATCATATACGCCAGACCTCATGGAGTTGCTTGCAAGAAAGGTAAGCTCGGGGGTAAAGGTCCAGTCAATTTTTTCTGAATCTGCAGTGATACCAAAGGAGAGAAAGCTTGCCTTTGAGAAGCTAGGATTCAAGGAATTCATAGCGCAGGGAAAGATTGAGCGCAGGATGCAGCCAGATACTAGAGTAATTGTAATACTAAACGAAAAAGAAGCTGGAGTCATGTTTCCATCAGGCGGGGAGGTGGACATGAGCCATGCATTGTTTTCAAAAGATGCTGCGTTTCACGAGTGGTGCCTTGACTATTTTGTATCCAGTTGGGATGCTGCAGGGCCATTTCGTGAATCCAAGCTAAAAGAATAAAAAATTTATCTCGGACAGAGCACTCCGCCCTGGCCAAACTTTGTCGCATGTATTACGGTGTGGTGTGTCTTGCGAAGACTCTCCATCCATGCCTTTCTTTTTGTCTTTTCTATGGTAGAGATGTCATATGTGCACATGACAGAGCCGCGAAAGTCCTCAAAGCATGCATGTGTCTTTTTTTCAAGGTCCATCTGGACTGACATGCCATCAAGTGTGCTGATGTTGGGAACTATCCTTCCAACAATTCTATATGGCGGGATGAGTCCCTCAAGTATTTCCTCGACGCGCTTTTTTGATTTCTCAAACATTGCCTCACCTGTGCTGCATGTCTCATGCATCTGTATCACCCGGAGCTTGCCGTTCTGGAAATACTGCATGGGGATTCCATAGTTTAGGAATTGTAGTACAATCAGACCCGAGTCCTCGTGGGTTACATAGACACAAGTCTCGCCATCTGCCAGTCCGTTTTTTATGAATCTAAATTCTATCAGTCTTGCATATGCGGGATCCTCGTACAGCAACAGGATGTGCTGCTTGTGTTCTATAGAATCGACATACTTGAACGGCACTGATAATGTTTCATAGATGCTCATGGTTTATCCTAATCCATTGTTGCATATTATCTCCAGTTTGCAACACAGCTAAGTGGTTGCGATTCTAGCTAATTAGGATTTATGATATATCAAAACTGATGAAGACTTGAATTTGCCACTAGGAATCAAGACATGGATATACACAAAGAGTGTTGTTGTATTAGAGCGTGATGAGTATGGTGTATATGAGTTGCTTGATTCTCGGGGAAATATTTTGTACATTGGGTACGGAAAAATAATTACGTCTCTATTGCAGCACTTTGAAGACGGTACACATCCTGTAGCTGGCGCGCATTGCTTTAGTGTAGAATATACCTGGGACAAGGCAAGGGCAGAGACTAGGTACAGGGAGGAGCTTGCCAGATTCCACAAGGAATATGGGACATATCCCAAGTTCAACTAGTCTTTTGATACCATACTAATTTGGAATTTGTTAATAATGACTATCTTCAGATGTGACAATCATTCTTCACCTTCTGCTTCCCTGGCCTCTTCTTGTTCATCCTGTCCTACTTGTTCCAATTCATGAGTCTCTTCTTTCATTTCTTCCTGTTCGAATTGGACTTTCTCTTTAGTTGTCTCTTTACTTTTAGTTTTATCGTGAAATACTCTCAAAAGTTTCTTTATCATTTTAACCCACACTTGCCTCTGCAACAAGAAAGCCCTTCATCAAATTCGTATGTCTCTGCTGCACAGCCCTGACTATACGTAATGTCATCTCGGCCTGTGTGTTACCTTGATTGTGGGCATTAACGATTTGTCCATCAATATGTAATAGAAATTTGAGTTTTTTTATTACTTGATTTGCGGATTTACAGTAATTTTCATTTTGTGAGTTATTTATCATCACCTAGTTACGTGATCATTGCACTTAAGGTAGAGCAATGATTCATTCTGCATAATTGGAAAGACTGCCAGAAATGAAATTTCATCATTCCAGTCATACTAGCAAGAAGTTATTTTTATAAAATTTAAAATATTATCAAGGGTGATCGTGACCGTTTGGCACATATTTTCCCAAAAAGTCTCCTTGACTAACTTGGTTGACAAGTAATTTCTTATAATCTTGACGGACAAAAATGTAAATAATCTTGACAAATATGTACACAATTTTTTTAATTCTGTGCAAATTGGTATGATGTAAATCCGTTCAACAAAACACGATGGATCAAGTATCCACGATGAATATTTATTTTATAATAAAAAAATTGATTATCTCAAGCATACTGATGTGTAACACATTATTTTTTATTACATCATAAATTAATTTTTTTATTTACATTTTGTAATATTTTCAATTTAACCCTGTAATAGATACGAAATTATTAAAAAAAGAGGGGATTACTTTCTAGTTATGTGGTTGGTGTCCAATGTAACTGCACCATTTAGTGCAATCAATCTACCATCTACCACTGCATTGGTGGTTGATGTGATTGATGAGTAGGCAATTACAGTTCCTTCCATTACTGAGCCAACTCCAAGAGTTGCGGAACTACCTACCTGCCAAAAGACATTGGAAGCTAGTGCTCCATGTGTCAGTACTACACGACTGTTGTATGCTGCAGTGGTAAG
>Ga0070714_100001694_pt1 | contig 16030 bp, 13 predicted proteins | sample LARL83metaG_FD_65450 | JGI IMG/M metagenome (GOLD analysis project Ga0070714, IMG submission 65450) | Corn, switchgrass and miscanthus rhizosphere microbial communities from Kellogg Biological Station, Michigan, USA - LAR L8-3 metaG | ecosystem: Host-associated > Plants > Roots > Rhizosphere ...
TGCGGAACAACCTCGGTCGCGCACTACCTCGGTGACCCCTCGTTCGTGAGGACGTATATCGTCCCCCAACTCCAGACAGCGCTGGGAGACCGCTGGTGGCTCGTGCTCGGCGTCGCCCTCGCCGGCATGGTGGCCGGGCTCGCGTCGCGCCGCAGGACGGAAGTTGGCCTCGCCGCTGCGGCTGCCGTCAGCGGCGCCGCCTACCTCGTTACTCCGGCCACCGCCGGCGGGATGCGGGCGGTCTGCTTCGCGTTCAACACGCGCTTCGCCACGCCGGTGCTCGCGCTCGCGCTCGTCGTGCTGCCGCTCGCACTCGCTCCTCGTCGGCACGGCCCGCTCGCCACGGTTGTCGTCCTCGCGGCCGCGATGGCCCTCACGATCCACCTCTCGTTCACCGTCAAGGCCGTAGTCGCCACGATCGCGCTCACGGGCACCGCCCTAGTGGTCGGGCTCGGAGCATGGCGGCGGATTCCCCGCACCGCGTCCGCTCTCACCGCCGCGGCGGTTGCGGCGATCGCCGTCTTTGCCTGGTGGCACGAGGAGCGGAGCTACCTGCAGCTCCGCTACACGGCTGGGGCTATCGGCTTCGCTCAGCCGATCGAGCGGATTGCCGCCGTGCTCCGCGGCGTCCACGGAGCACGTGTCGCGGTGTCCGGCTTCTACGAGAACTACCCGTTCTTCGGGCTGGAGCTTTCGAACACCGTCGCCTATCCCGCGATCCGGTCGGGCCCCCGCTTCTACCCGTACCCGACGTGTGGCGCCTGGCTTCGTGCGCTGCGTGCCGGTCGGTACGACTACGTCGTCACCGCACGCGAGGGAGGAGGCTCTCCGCCTCGCGAGGCGGCATGGACGCGGGCGGCCCCCGGCGCCATCGAGCTAGCGGCCTCAGTGCCCGGGACGCGGTGGCGCGGCGAACTGTGGAGCTGGCAGCTCTTCCACCTCGACCGAGGCCCCGGCCTCAATGCGCGCGCAGCCTGTCCCGGCGGCCGACTCGGGCCGTTCCGTGAGCCGCGAGCACCGCCAGAAGCCGGCGCCCATGCGCGACCGCGGCGGCCGGCCGGGGGACAGGCAGGTACGGGTAGCCCGCCTGCGGACGCGTCAGATGCTGGTTGCAGCGTCAGCCGTCGCTTCACGCTCTCCGAGATCGTCTGGCCTGGACCGCCGCGACGCCGGCTCCTGACTACCGCTCCGCTGCGGGCCGTCCTCCCGTGCGGCACCGGAGCACTGGCGGATCAGGCCGGGGGTGAGAGGGCCGGAGCCGCGGTCATGGACCACGCGCATGACTTCCGGGTCGGTTAGCAGGGGCTGTATCTCCTCCGGATGCTCGTCGTGCGGTGACTCGAAGGCAGACGGATGGTTGCGCAGGTAGTCAGCCAGGAGAGGCCAGCGGATCTCGATCACGGTCCACAGAGCGAGGGGACCGGTCGGAACCAGCACCTCTTCGAGCGTTCTTAGACACCGCTCGATGCCGTAGGTGTTGACGAACAACCTCATCGTTCGGGGGTTGGGTTCCAGGAAGGCGCGGAACCGTGTCAGCTCGTGTTCGTACTGGGCCCTGACGGAGCTCTCCGATAGCCGAACTACCACATTCCCGAGGATTTCCATCCGCTTTTGCGGGTCCGTGATCTCGGTCGCCAGCCGGGCTGCCCTGACCAGCTCCGCTTCCCCAGTTGCGCGCTCGGTGGCAGCCTGTGCGGCCTTGTAGCTCTCCCGCGAGGCGTCGCTTTCTGACGCGGCGCTGTGGTTCGCGTCGGCCCCTGTGCCATCAGCCGCCGCCTGGGCCTGATTGCAGTTGAGAAGCGAGGCGAAGAACGCGTCTCGCGTGCTCGGAGTGATGGACGGAAGTCGTATGTGGAGCTGGAAGATCTTCTCCAGGAACAAGTACCCGAGCGGGCGGCCCGGAGCCGATGTGTTCATGAAGGAGCAGTAGTGCCGTTCGTAGCTCGATCGGATCCACCGGCCGTCAGCAGCGATGAATGCGTATGGTCCGGCAGGCGCGCGTTTGTGCCGGTACAGGCCGGATCTGGTGCCGGGCTTGCCCGCGCCGCGCTGGGCGCCTCTTTGGCTCCGGTGGTCGGTATCTGGTCCAATCACCGGGGCATCACGGACCAGGGTCTGCATGACCTCGAGAAACTCCACTACGTACGCGTCGTCGCACCGGTCGAGGTCGTCGATGAGGTAAACGACAGGCTTTCGTGCCCTTCTCAAGGTGCGGGCAAACAGCCTCCGGACCTCCTGCATTGGGTTGTCGTTCGTGTCCACGAATCCCTGGGCCGACCTCTTGGACCCAAGCAGAAGGTAACGTGCGGCGGCGACGAGTCCGGCCGCGCTGACCGATGCCAGTGAAATGATCTTCAGAGCGGAGTCCGCGATCTTGCTGCTATTCCCGAGGTCGTGGCCTTGCATGACGATGAACCAGATCACCGCGGCGCAGACGACGAGAACCGCCGCCACGAAAGGCATCCAGTTGGCCCGGATGCGGTCGGCGAATCCGGCGAGCCAGACCGCTGGGCGCAACCATGGTGAGCGAGATGACGTAACCCTGCGGCGAAGGGAAGTCAGGAGCGTCCACCACGGAAGTCCGACCTGCTGCTCGCGCCAGGCATTGACCTCAACCACCAGAAACGCAGGCTGGAGCTTTTCTCGCAAGAGCTGGAAGAGTGAGCTCTTTCCCGCGCCCCACGGCCCGTCGACATGGATTAGGAAGGACTGACCAGCTAGGGTGCGATCCTCCGTCAGTCGTTCCAGCCGTTTGACCAGGGTCTCGGCCAGAGACTGCCGGCCAAGCCGGTCCGTTGTCGCGGGAGCGTCGGGCGACCACTCCGTGCGGTCAGGTCTCCTCCGCTGTGGGATGACTTCAGCGTCTTCTGCCAGCTTGTCAAGGAAGCCCTCGGCCCGCAGGTCTTCGGCCAGTGAATCGTCGAGCTCAGCCAGACCCAGCAGCGCCAGCTGGCCATCGATTACCTGATGTCGCGTCTGGCTCACTTGGCCCATGTCGTAAAGACTGCGTACTTGGTGCAGCCACTCGTCGACGGCAACTTTGCGCCCGACTTCGGGCCGGAGAGTGATCTTTGCGAACCTGCCATCGCCGTATTTACCATGATCCTTCTGAATCTCCTCGGCGATGCGCGCCGCGGCGACCGCCGCTGTGGGATCGAGCCTCTGGCGAACCGCACGGACGCTCCGCGAATAGTCCTCGGCACTGAACTGAGCAGGCGGCGTTCCGGAGATCAGGTCCTCGATGCGCAGGACAGCAGAGTCCAGGTCGCCTTTGAGGCGGCTCAACCGGTCGGGCAGCAGGCCATCCCTGCCGTCACGAGCCGCGAGGAGGACGGCAACGGCTATGTCAGGCAGGTCAATGAGCTGGCGTTGCGGATACTGGGAAAGGTAGCCGCGCAGGGCGCGGGCAAAATACTCGTTAAGATCGGCTTCCTTGCTGGCTGCAGGCGGGGCGGCAGGAACGGATATGAGCTTGCCGAGAGCCGCCTGGCGAATGCCGCTGTCCTCCAGCGCGGTCCGCGTGGGCTCGTCGATCTCCATCACTGCCCACAGCGCCGCCGTCCGCGTGATGCGGGATGTGTCGGAGACACCGGACTGGAAACGCTGGGCCTGAACGGCCGTGGCAAGTCTGGCCAAGTCGCTGACCCGGGTGCTGGCCTGGCGTCCGGATTCACTTATCAGCTTCTGCAGGGATGTTCCGCGCGCGGCGTATTCGCTTGGCGGCTGCACCTCAGACATCAGTTAACGGCCCCCTCCCTCGTCCAAGAAGATGGCCTCCCCTAGTGTCAGAGCACGACCTGACTGCACAGATACACATGGCCTTCGGCCTGCGCCGCCCGTCTCGGCTCGTACAAGAGGCCGGGCCGCCAAGTCGTCATCGGGCGTGCCCGCTCCCACGTATCCCGCTCGGCCTGCCAAGCCGCCAACTCGGCCGCGAACCACGCGCAACCATGCGGTTAGTTACTGCGTCCTCCGCCTTTGCGGTAGACGGTGACGCTGAAGGCGTCAGCGAGGTGGAATTCGTCGGAGAACACGACGGCCTCCCCCTCGGGGAGGTAGTCGACCTGGGAGATCCGCAGGAGCAGTGAGTTCCGCTTGATCTGGAGACGACGAGCCTGGGTGTCGGTGGCCATGGCGGGGGTGATTTCGGCGATTCCGTGGTGGATGACGAGCCCGATCTTGTCCAGGGCCCGCTGCATGGATTCGGTCTTGGTGACGACGGCAGCCATCTCGTCGGGAGCGATGCCCAGTTCGGTCAGCCGGACGACGGGTAGCACATCGGTCACGTCGGCGACGGGCGTGCCGTCGGCGGTGCGGGTGCGGGTCAGCGTGATCACGTCCGAGGTCTGCGGCAGGCCAAGCGCCCGCAGGGCCCGGGCCGAGCCGCGGCCGAGCCTGACGGAGACGTTGACGGAACCTGGCTGCCGGCCGGCGGACTCGATGACGTCGGTGATGCCGAAGTTGACGTTCATGTTGTTCTTCAGCCCGGCGGACGGGAGCAAATACGTGCCCGAGCCGTGGCGCCGGTCGACGAGGCCCTCGCTTTCCAGCAGCGTGATGGCCTCGCGCAAGGTGGCACGGCTGACCCCGAGCATGGCGGCCAGTTGAGGCTCGGCGGGCAGCTTTCCCGTGGCGGGCAGGGTCCCGTCGGCGATGGCTTCGCGCACACTGTTCGCCACGAGCTCGGGGAGGTTTCGTCCCCGGGCTACCGCGATCTTGCGCACCATCGTGACCACGTCCACACGGATGTTGGGTCCAGAACTCGCTGTCTTGCTGCCGATCTTAACTGTCGGGCCGGGGTGCGGCCGCGCAGCGCGGGGCGGCGCCGGCGCGCATCAGGCCGGGCCCGTGGTGAGGTCGTTGACCAGCGGCTCGCCCGCGCAGAAGCGGCGGATATTGTCGACCACCAGCTGCGAATGCCGGGTCATCACCTCGACTGTCGCGCCGGCGATATGCGGCGTCAGCACGACGTTGTCCATCGCCAGGAACGGGTTGTCCGCGCCGAGCGGCTCGTCGTGGTGGACGTCCAGCCCGGCGCCGCGGATGCGCCTGCTGGTGAGCGCGTCGACCAGCGCGGGACGGGAGACCAGGCCGGCCCGCGCCGTGTTGATGAGCACGGCGTCCGGCTTCATCAGGCCGAACTCCCGCTCGCCGATCATCCCGGCGGAGTCCTCGGTGACGCGCGCGTGGATGGACACGACGTCGGCCTCGGCCAGCAGCGTGTCGAGGTCGCACATCTGCACATCCCCTGGGTCCCCTATATAGGGGTCGTGGGCGAGCACGCGCATGTCGAAGCCCCGGGCACGCTTGACCATCTCCCGGCCGACCGTGCCGAGACCCACCAGGCCGATAGTCCTGCCGGTGAGCTCGAACCCCTTGAACCTGTTCCAGGGATCCTGCGGGCCCATGCCCCATCCCGTCTCGCCGCTGTCATCGTCTGGGTCGCTTGCCAGCCCTCCCGTCCTCAGCATCCGGTCGGTGAGGGTGATGTGCCTGAGCACGCTCAGCATCAGGCCGAAGGCGTGGTCGGCGACCGGCTTGGCCTCACGGCCCACCGTGCCGGTCACGGGGATCCCGCGTTTGGCCGCTGCGGTCAGGTCGATGTTCGCGCCGGGCCCGCCGCGGATCGAGGCCAGATACTTCAGGTCCGTCGCGGCGAAGACCACCTCGGTGACCGGCTCGTAGCCGATGGCGACGATGTCGGCGCGCGCAAACATCCGCGCGGTCTCTGCCTCGCTGGCGATGGCGCCGGTGACACCCCAGCCGTCCACGGTCACCTCGCCCAGTTCTCGCAGCTGCTCGAGGCCCTCCGGAGAGAAATCGGCGGTCACCAGAATGTTAGGAGCCATGTACAGCTTCGTCCTCTGTCACGTGTTTCATTGCTTGCCACCGCGCCGTGAGGTGATCGCGTGGCTCACTGGCGCCACCGCCCCGACCAGTTCCAGGTAGTCGGCGAAGATCGCGTCGTAGGCCTGCTGACGCGTGGGATCAGGCTCGAAGACCCTGACCGGGCGCACCCATTCCCTGATCGGGTCGGCGGCAGAGTCGAACAGGCCCGCGCCGACCCCGGCCAGGCAGGCCGCGGCGACGCAGCCCGACTCGTCGACGTTGACCGTCGAGATCGGCTTGCCGGTGATGTCGGCCTTGAGCTGGAGCCATTGCGGGGACCTGGCACCGCCGCCGGTCGCGCGCAGGGCGCCGATCGGTACTCCGGCTCCCTCGATCCGCTCGATGTTCGCCCGCAGCTCGAATGCGGTTCCTTCGAGGAGGGCCTTGACGAAGTCCCCCCGGCTGGTGGCTAGGGTCAGGCCGACGACCGTGCCGGTCGCGGCCGGGTCCATCCAGGGGTTGTAGGAGCCCTGGAAGTGCGGCAGCACGATCATTCCGGTCGGCTCATCCGGCATGTCCCTCAGGATCACCTCGAACGGGTCGGCCCGGCTGCGCCGGGCGCGTCGCACCTCGTCGGCGCCGAAGGTGTCCCTGTACCAGCGCAGCAGCGACCCGCCGCCGGCGTTGCTGGCCAGGCAGAAGAACCGGCCGGGGAGGACATAGCAGCCGAACGGATAGCCGGCCTCGAGCATGCGGCCGGTCAGCACGGGGGCGTCGGTGACGGCTGTCAGCGCCTCCCAGGTTCCGGTTCCGACGCCCGCGTCACCCGCGTCGATGAGCCCGGAGCCCAGGGCGGCCATGGGCTGGTCGAACCCGCCCGCGATGATCTTGGTGCCGGCCTGAAGACCCAGGTCGGCGGCGACCCGCGCCGGAACTTCGCCGATCACCGTCCCCGACGGCGCCAGCCCGGGCATGAACGAGGCGGGGATGTCCGCGGCGGCCAGTACCTCCGCTGACCACTCCTGGCGGACGATGTCGAACGCCATGGTGCGGGAGGCGACGGAGTAGTCGCTGACGGCTGCCCCGCCAAGCAGTGAGGTGATCAGCTCCGACCAGCACAGCATCTTGGCCGTGTTGGCGAAGATCTCGGGCTCGTGCTCGCGGATCCACATCAGGCGGAGCAGCGGGTGCATGCCGTGCACCGGCAGGCCGGTGATCTCGTAGATGCGCTGACGCCCGGCCTTGCGACCGAACATCTCGGCCAGGCCGGCGGTGCGGTTGTCCATCGCCATCATGCACGGCCGCAGGGGCCTTCCTTCGGCATCGACCGGTATGGCCTCGTCGCCCGATACGGACAGGCTGACCGCGGCCATCTCGCCGCCGCCCGCCCGCGCTTGCTCGCTGACCTGCCGGATCAGCGAGGTCACCGCCGCCCAGACCACGGCCAGGTCGAGTTCGACCCAGCCGCTGTCGAGGTAGGCCAGTTGGTACTCGACGCGGCCGCGCGCCATCTCGCGTCCGCTCTCGGCGAGCACCAGCGCCTTGCAGGAACTGGTTCCGACGTCGAGGCCGAGCAGCGCGGGCTCGGCCATCAGGCCTCGGCCTTGACGTCCTCGGCGGCCGTTCCGGCCTCGGGCAGGACGAAGCTCTTGCCGGTGAATACTTCGGGCCTGCTGGCCCGCAGCCAGGCGACATACGCCAGCGCCACGATGCACCAGACCACGGCGAACACGACGACGCTGCGCCCGGTACCGAACGGGCCGTCCCAGAGCGCGACGAAGAACGACTGCCACAGGACGTAGATGTCGAGCCCGATGCCGATCACCGGCACGATGAGGTTCAGGACCGGGTTGAACCGCTCGCGGACGAAACGCCGGTAGAAAGCGATGCTCGCGATGTTGACCAGGACGTAGGTGACCAGAGCGAAGAACACCGAGGACTCACCGAACCAGACGTAAGCGTTGTAGTAACTGTGCTGCAGCAGGCTCATCAGCAGCGCGCCGAGCGTGCCGACGATGAGCACAAGACTGACACCGTTCGCCGGGATTTGTGTTCTCGGGTGAATCGTCGCGAGTTTCTTGGGGGCGACGCCATCGCGGGCCATGGCGTACAAGACCCTGGCGGTGACTGGTACGGCAGCGACGTAGATACCGATGGACGCGGTCAGGCCGCTGATGGTGATGAAGATCCGGCCCGGGCCCCAGTAGACCTTCGCTATCGGGGTGATCGCGGTGAACCCGGAGCTGATGTAGCCAGGGATATCGCTGAGCGGCACTGACTCGGAGTAAGCGTACGAGCAGACGATCCAGAACAGCCCCACCGTGACGGCGGCGAGCAGGACCCCGAGGGGCATGAACCGCCGCGGGGTCTTGGACTCTTCCGCAACCACGCACGCGTAGTCGTAGCCGATGAAACTCAGGATGCCGAAGATGACGGCGGTCTTGATGCCGGCGAACCCGGCGGTAGCTTTCCCGAAATTAAACGGCGCCAGGCTCAGGTGACCGTGCGCTCCCTGGTGGATCAGGATGGTCACCGCCAGCGCGAACGCGACGAGCGATTCGAAGATCATGAAGCCGAGCGCGACCTTGGCGTTGAACCGGATGTCGCGGTAGACGATGAGCGCGGTAAGCGCGCCGAGCAGCACGATGCCGATGGCCGCGGCGACGGAGTTGTTGCCGACGCCGAAGTAGCGCAGAAGCTCGGCAAAGAACAGCCCGAAGAACATGTTCACCAGCCAGATGCCGGCCAGGTAATACATGACCAAGACCGGGCCAAGCCACATGCCGGCCGAGGGACGCAACGCCCGCCACAGCCACGTGTAGGCCTGCCCGGCGGCCGGGAGTTCCTTGCTGACCATCGCATAGCTGATCGCCGTGGGGAGCGAAATGAGCAGTGCGAGCAAGAAGATCAGCGGGGCAATCTGACCGGTCGTGATGCTCATCGGCGCCCAGTTGAAATACAGCCCGAGCGACGGCGACATGATCACGGCACCCATCGTCGCCACCGCCACCAAGCCCAGAACGTTCCGCTTCAACCTCAACGGCCTGGGGGAACCAGCCGATCCGGTCGACGGCGTCTTGGTCATGACGGCACGCTCCTCACTACCCTTCGGTGGCTAGCCGGCGGCAATACGCGAATGTTGTCTGATGACCTGGTCACTAGTCAAGAGTTGCGCGACCGGTATCCTGGCGTGTGGCGTCGCGTGGGAGGACTACATGGCAGACGACTTCACTCATCGCCGCAACGCGGCCTTCCGGAACTCCACGCGGATGCTGATCGCGCACGGGCGCCAGACCCAGGCTGCCTGGCTGCGTGAGCTCGCTGACTGGATCGAGGAGGCGACGGGGGGTCTTGACCCGCTGCCTGACCGCCGCGGTGTCGGTGCCGAGGTGACCGACCTCGAGGAAGAGGTCGCCGATCTGCTGGGCAAGCCGGCGGCCGTGCTGATGCCGAGCGGGATCATGGCCCAGCAGGCGGCTCTCAGGGCCTGGGCCGAGCGTTCCGGGCGCAACACGGTCGGACTGCACGACAAAAGCCACTTCTTGGTCTACGAGCTGGATGCCATCCGCGAGCTGCACGGCCTGCGCCCGGTGGTGGTGACTGAGCCGCCCCGGCCGACCTTGGCCAGTGACCTGGCCAAGATTCCCGAGCCGCTCGGCGTGCTCACCGTGGAACTACCGCTGCGCGACTGCGGGCACGTGCTGCCCTCCTGGGGCGAACTGGTCGAGCTCTCCGAGGCGGCCGCGGACCGCGGCGTCCCGTTCCACATGGACGGGGCACGGATATGGGAATCGGCGCCGTTCCTCGGCCACACCTGTGCCCAGATCGCGGACCTCGCCGAGTCGGTCTACGTCTCGCTGTACAAAGGCCTCGGCGGCATGGGCGGTGCCCTGCTGGCTGGGCCGCAGGACTTCATCGCGGACGCGCGGCGCTGGCGGGTCCGGCACGGCGGGAACCTGCCGAGCCTCTTCCCCTTCGCTGCGGCCGGGCGCATTGGCCTGCGCAAGTATCTGCCTCAGGTGGAAGTGTACGTGGAGCGTGCCCGGGAGATCGCTGCCGCGATCCAGGCATCCGGAGTGGGCCTGACCTACCCCTCACCGCCGCACACCAACACCTTCCGCGTATTTCTCACCGCACCCGCAGCAGCACTCAACCTCGCAGTGGTCACTTACGCGGAAGACACTGGAGTATGGTCCTTCCCGCGAGATTTTCGCGATACTGAAGTGCCTGGCTGGGCTATGGCGGAATTTACCGTCGGCGAAGCTACCCTGCCCTGGCAGTCTGATGAAGTGGTCGACCTGCTCGCCGAGCTTCGTGACCGAGCTCGTGGGAGGGAAGATTCCGCGACCGCCCTAAACCCGATATCCGGGTGATGAGGACGCGGCCCTCTGTGGTCTTACAGCGCCGTGTTGGCGGGGCTTTAGGCCAAATCAAGAGCCAACGGCTGTCGCAAGGAGGCGTTGGGGCTAGAGAGCTCGCGACGAGCCGGGCACTGCTTCCGGTGTGACCTCCATCATGGACGCTATCTCCGGGACAGGCGGCAGACGCTTGAGGACGGCGGGGGTGATGTGGCGGTAGGCAGCCGGGTTGACCGGCATGAGCCAATGCCAGGCCCGGATCGCGGCGCTGATGTTGATGCCGAGATCGCTGAGTACTTCATCTACGTTGTGCAATGAGAACGGGATAATCTTCCCGCCGTGGCAGTGGTGAGTGTCGGTGGCGGCGTCCATGAAGGCGAGCTGGTCGGCGACCTGCTGGCGCATGGCCGCTGGCTCGGGCAGTCTGACCGCACCGGCCAGGTCGGCGGCGATCCAGACCGCGGCCATCTCAGCGTTAAGCGGGCTGAAGAATGAGGAGTTGTACCCGTTGAAGTACAGGTCAGGCACGTCGGCGGGGCGGATCTGCCGGTAGAGCATGAAGTTGCCGCGCTCGTCGAGTACCTGATGTTCGACGTTGGCGGGCAGGAACGGCACGCTCTGGCTGAATCCGGTCGCGCAGACGATCAGGTCAGCAGGGAGCCGAGTACCGTCGTCGAGCTCGGTCGTCGGCTTCCCGTCGTCGGCCCGCAGTCGGGCGATGGTCCGGTTCGGGTGAACGACGATGCGGCCAGCTGCGACACCCTCGTAGAAGCCCTCGGTAGACAGGCCAATCGCGCCGCGCACTATGTCTTCCATCTGTCCGGGCGGTACCAGGCGAAGCCGCTTGAGCCCGAACTGGCGGACTGACGCTGAACCGATCGAGTTGACCATCCGGCCGCGGATTCCGTTGGCCGGGCCGTGCAGGAACTTCTCCACGCCACGCGGGCGCACGTACTTGAACAGGGCCTCGCCCATGCGGGTCAGCAACAGCATCTTGAAGTTGAGGAACCCGCCGATGCGGCGCGGCACTTTCCACAGCAGGTGGCGGGCGATCACGTCGGTGCTGGCCGCCACCTGGCTGACCGGCACGGCGATGTCACAGGCCGACTTGCCGTAGCCGACGACCAGGACGCGCTTGTCCCGGCCCTGCTCCTCGTCGTGCAACTCGGGGCCTGCGAGCACCCGGCCGCCGGCCGCGGTGAACTCGGCCTCGCCCGGGTAATGCGGCACGGCAGGCTCGCAGAACACCCCATTGGCCACCACGAGCTTGTCGACGTGCTCAGCCTGGCCGGCAGCGGTGACGGTCCAGCCGCCACCGGGCGCTGGTGCCGCCGACGTCACTTCGGTGGACAGACGCAGCGCCGGGTCAAGGCCGAAGTGGCGCGCGTACAACTCAAGGTAGGCCTGGACCTGGGCACCGGTCGGCCACTCAGGGTAGTCGCGCGGCATGGGATAGTCCGACAGGGAGTACTGCGCCTTCGGGCTCTGCGTGGTCAGTCCCGGGTACCGCCGGATGCGGCTCCACACGCCGCCGACGTCGGGCGCCTTGTCATACACGACGACCTCGTGCCCCGCCTGCTTTAGCACCTTGGCGGTGGCCAGCCCGGCGACCCCTGCGCCTATGATCCCGACGCGCATGGTCAGCCCACCTCAGGCGGCAACTGCAGCACGATGCCGAAGTCAGCCATGATCTGCTTGATCTTGCTGATGTCCTTAGGCCCGGGCGGCATGTCGGCCAGCGCCTGGTAGTAGCCCTCCAGGCCGGCCGGGGACACGACGGAGATGACGCGGGCCTCCTCGTCGTAGGTGTTGCGGAAGGTGTGGACGACATCGCGTGGCAGGTACAGGTAGTCGCCCTGGCCGAGGGTGAAGTCCTCGCCGCCGAGGTGAACGTCGAGCTGGCCGGCCAAGGCGATGAACGACTCGTCCTCGCGGGTGTGGACGTGGGCAGGAGGTCCGTCGGTGCGCGGCGGGATGGCGTACTCGAACAGGGAATACGCGTCGCGCGTGGACTTGCCGTTGGTCTTCATGGTGATGCCGAGGCCGATGGCCGCGATCTGGTGCCCTTCGCGCGAGGGCAGCATGTATCCGCCGCCAAGACTCATCGTCGCCTCCTCAGGTCGCACACCGCGTGATTCGCGCGTGTAATGTCACAGCGTGCGGCGGAGCGATCGGCGCCGCAACAATTTGTCCCGCTCAGCGGGACTGCGATCGAGGACGGCTGGTGTAGGCGCGGGACGCCGCGGCGGCCGCCATCCGCACCGCAGGCCCGATGCGGTCGGCCCGCACCAGCTGGCTGGGGCCGGTGACTGACAGCGCCGCGGCGACGTCGCCGGACGGGCCGAAGATGGGCGCGGCGACACAGCTGACGCCGATGTTGCCCTCCTCGCGATCAATCGCCCAGCCGCGTTCGGGTACTGCGGTCAGCTCCCGCATAATGGCAACCGGGCTGGTCAGCGTGCGCGGGGTGCGCGCAGGCAGCGGCCCGGCCAGCGCCGCATCAATGACCTCCGGCTGTGAATACGCGAGGATCGCGCGGCCCAGCGCCGAGCAGTACGCCGGGATCATGCCCCCGGTTTGCGACAACATCGGCATGGGCCGGTGCCCGGTGATTTTCTCCACCACCAGCACCTGCGTGCTGTCCAGCACGCCCAGCTGCACGGTGATCTTCGTGGCCTGGTGCAGATCCTGCAGGAACGGCAGCGCCGCCTCTCGTAGCTCCAGGCGGATAGGCGCCAGGCTCGCGAGCTCGAACAAGCGGTTGCCGATGCGGTACCTGCCGACCGACTTTTCCAGCCACCCGAGCCGGATCATCCGGTCGGCGGTCCGGTGCACGGTCGAGCGGGGCAGCCCGCACCGGGCGACCAGGGCGGCCAGCGTGAGCTCGCGGTGGGCGGCGTCGAACGCGCCGAGGATCACCGCCGCCCGCTCCAGTCCGCTATCCGGCGGCCCTCCTTTAGGTAGCACTTTGTCCCGCTGAGTGGGACTCATCGTTGGCTCCGCGAGGGCATACAGGTCAGGCTAAGCCCAGTACCGCATCGGGCACGAGTTCCCTGGGAGGCCATCATTACCGCACGGACCGCACTGATCGGCGGCGGCGCCACCGGCATCGGTTTCGCGATCGCCGAGCGGCTCGCGTCGGCGCACCGCGTCGTCATCACTGGCCGCCGCGCCGAGCTGCTGGAGAAGGCGGCGGCGCAGCTGGCGGAGCGGACCGGGACTGCGGTCGGCACGCTGGTCAGCGACATCGCCGCACCGGACGCGGCAGCGGCCGCGATGGACGCGATGACGGCCCGGTACGGCGCGCCGGACGTGCTGGTTCTCAACTCCGGCGGACCGCCGCCCGGCCGGATCCTCGATGTTGCCGACGACGCCTGGCGGGCCGGCACCGAGCTGCTGCTACTCGGCCCGATGCGTCTGGCCCGCCTTGCGCTACCGGCCATGGCATCCCGCGGCTTCGGCCGGCTGATCTTTGTGACCTCGACCGCGGTCCGTCAGCCTCAGCCGGACCTGGCCATCTCGGTGGTGCTGCGCGCGGGGGTCACCGCCGCCGCCAAGCTGCTGTCGCGCGAGCATGCCGCCGACGGCGTCACCGTCAACTGCGTCGCGCCCGGTGCCACCGACACCCAGCGCCGACGGGAAGTGTTGTCCGCACGTGCCGCGCGGGCTGGCCGGGCGCTCGCCGAGCTGGACGCGGAGGACACGGCGGAGGTCCCGGCCGGCCGCCCGGGCACCCCCGACGAGATCGCTGCCGCGGTCGCATTCCTGGCGTCGACCCAGGCCAGCTACGTCAATGGGACCGTGCTCACCGTCGATGGCGGAAGGACGGAGACGTTCTGATGGGACTTTCTGGCGCTGGCTTCGACATGGCCGACTTCCTCAGCGCGATCAATGGCTCTGTCCGCCCCGGCACGGCCCGGCCGGCCGTGGTCCGCGCCGCCGAACTGGAGACGCTCCCCGCCGGGCAAGTCCACAACCCGACCACGCTCGCCATCGCCGGGCGACTGCCGACCGTCACATTCGAACTGTTCCGGCAGACTATCCCGCCCGGCCAGAGCTCAGATATGCAGCGGCACCACCACGAAACGGTGCACTACGTCATCTCTGGCCAAGGGCACAGCGACATCGAGGACGACATCGCGGCGTGGGAGGCCGGCGACTTCATCTACACCCCGCCATGGACATGGCACCGCCACTACAACGACTCGGCCAGCGAACCGGTCGAGTTCCTCACCATCGAGAGCTCGCGCCTGCTGCAGGCGCTCGGCGTCGGCCGCCGGCAAAGCGCAGGCCTGTGCACCGTCGCCCAGGCGCGGGCCCGCTTCCCTGAGGACGAATCATGATCAACCTGCCCGAGCACATCAGCATCTGGGGCGAGCTGGCCGACACCGACCATGAGCTGCGCCACGTAGACGTGCGCGGCGTGCGCACTCGCGTCCTGCGTGCTGGATCCGGCCCCGACCTGATACTTCTGCACGGCACCGGCGGGCACCTGGAGGCCTACGCCCGCGACATCGCGGGCTTGGCCGCAGACTTCCGCGTGACCGCCTACGACATGGTCGGCCATGGCTGGTCGGATTTGCCAGACCGGCCATACACCATCGACGTGCTCTGTGATCACCTGGTCGGGCTGATGGACGTGCTGGACATCGGCACCGCGCACCTGTCCGGCGAATCACTGGGCGGCTGGGTCGCCGCGTGGGCCGGCGCCCACCATCCCGCCCGCGTCGACCGGCTCGTGCTGAACACGCCGGGCAACATCGCCAACAAGCCTGAGGTAATGACGCGGCTGCGGGAAAGCACGCTCGCCGCGGTCCGTGACCCGAGCGACACCACAGTGCGCCGCCGGGTCGAGTTCCTGTTCCACCACACCGAGATGGTCACCGACGAGCTGGTCACCCTCCGCCGGGCCGTCTACAGCCGGCCGGGATTCCTGCGCGCGATCACCAACACGCTCGTGCTGCAAGATCCTGCGGTCCGCAAGGACTTCGCCTGGGACCCGGGCTGGGTGGGCAAGATCGGCGCGACGACGCTGCTGCTGTGGACCGACCACGACCCAACCGGGGGGCTGGACGAGGCAGCGATGCTGCTCGACTGGCTGCCCGACGCCCGCCTGTACGTCATCGCCGACGCCGGCCACTGGCCGCAGTGGGAAAAGCGCGACGAATACCTGCGCGTGCACCGCGACTTCCTGCTCGGCGGCACAGCCGGGGAGGCGGCGCCGTGAGCGAGATCATCGGCATGGTCGGCATCTCGCACTCACCGTTCGCGACGATGCTGCCACCGCCGGGTCCGGCCGCACCGGGCGGCCGGTTCCTGGCCGATGCGTCCCGCGTGGCCGCCACGGTCGCCGCGCTAGCCCCCGACGCCGTGGTGACCATCGGACCCGACCACTTCCACGCGAATTTCTATGACGCGATGCCGCCGTTCGTGCTCGGCGTCGAGCAGGCCGACGCGTTCGGGGACTTCGGCAGCCGCTCTGGCCCGCTGCCGGTCGCATCCGGCCTCGCCTGGTCGATCCGCGACAGGCTGGCCCGCGACGGGTTCGACATCGCACTGTCCTACGCACTCACCGTCGACCACGGCATCGTGCAGAGCTACGACATGGTCTGCGGCACTGCCGGCGTCCCGTTGGTGCCGCTGGTGGTCAACACCGCTGGCCCCCCGCTGCCGTCGATGCAGCGCTGCGTGGCACTGGGCCACTCGCTGGGCACGGCGATCCAGGCCGCCGAGGCGGGGAGGGTGCTGATCCTGGCCAGCGGCGGGCTGTCGCACTGGCTGCCGTCCAACGACCCACGTGACCCCTCGGTCCCGGCCGAGCGGCGCGCCGCGATGATCCACGG
>Ga0070714_100001695_pt1 | contig 16030 bp, 13 predicted proteins | sample LARL83metaG_FD_65450 | JGI IMG/M metagenome (GOLD analysis project Ga0070714, IMG submission 65450) | Corn, switchgrass and miscanthus rhizosphere microbial communities from Kellogg Biological Station, Michigan, USA - LAR L8-3 metaG | ecosystem: Host-associated > Plants > Roots > Rhizosphere ...
GCGACCTCGTCTCCTACAACGACAAGCACAACGAGGCGAACGGCGAGGACAACCGCGACGGCACCGACGACAACCGCTCGTGGAACCTCGGCGCCGAGGGGCCAACTGACGACGAGGGGGTGCTCGCGCTGCGGGCCCGCCAGCAGCGGAACTTCCTCGCGACGCTGCTGCTCTCGCAGGGCGTGCCGATGCTGCTCGGCGGCGACGAATTGGGGCGCACGCAGGGCGGCAACAACAACGCCTGGTGCCAGGACAACGAGATCTCGTGGTTCGACTGGGGCTCGGCGGACGGCGAGCTGCTCGAGTTCACGCGGCGCGTGATCGCTCTCCGGCGCGAGCACCCGGTCTTCCGGCGCACGTCGTTCCTGACAGGCCGCGCGGGCGACAGCGGGCTGCCTGACGCGTGGTGGTTCCGGCCGGACGGACGCCGGATGACGCAGCGCGACTGGACGAGCCCCGACACCAAGACGCTCGGGGTCTTCCTCAACGGCCGCGAGATCCGGGAGCGGACGGCGCACGGAGAGCCGCTCTTCGGCGAATCGTTCCTGCTCGTCTTCAACGTCCACTCCGAGCCCGTCGTCTTCACGCTGCCGGCCCGGCGCTTCGGCGCGCGCTGGCAGGTGGAGCTCGCGACAGGCGAGGCGCCCGAGGCCCAACTCGGCGCCCGTGCTCTCGTCGCGGTGCAGGAGCACTCGCTGCTGCTGCTCCGCCGTGTCTGACCTCCGCTGCACCTACCGCGTCCAGCTCACCCATGAGCTCGGCTTCGGCCGCGTCCGCGAGGTCGTCCTTCCGTACGTGCGCGATCTCGGCGTCTCGCACCTCTACCTCTCGCCGGTGCTCCGCGCGCGGCACGGCTCGACGCACGGCTACGACGTCGTCGACCCCACCCGCGTCTCGCCGGAGCTCGGCGGCGAGGAGGAGCTGCGCGCGCTCTGCTCGGCCGCCCGCGAGGCCGGCCTCGGGACGATCCTCGACGTCGTCCCGAACCACATGGCGGCCTCGGAAGAGGAGAACCGCTTTTGGCGCGACCCGGCGCTGCGCGCACGCTTCTTCGACTGGGACCCGGAGACGGGGTGGTACCGCCGCTTCTTCGACATCGGCGAGCTCGCCGGCGTCCGCGTCGAGGACCCCGAGGTCTTCGCCGAGACGCATGCCAAGACGCTCGAGCTCGTGGACGAGGGCCTGGTGGACGGGCTTCGCATCGACCATCCCGACGGCCTCGCGAACCCGCGCGAGTATCTCGAGCGGCTGCGCGATCGCGCGGGAGTGCCGATCTGGGTCGAGAAGATCCTCGAGCACGGGGAGACGCTGCGCGCCGACTGGCCCGTCGAGGGGACGACGGGGTACGAGTTCGCGAACGACGTCACCGCGCTCTTCGTGGACCCGGCGGGCGAGGAGCCGCTGACGGAGCTCTACGCCGAGCTGACCGGCGAGCGGCGACGCTTCGCCGAGGTCGCGCACGAGGCGAAGCTCGAGGTCGCGCGCGAGTCCTTCGCGCAGGAGTTCGAGCGATTGCGCTCGCTCGTTCCTCTCGAGGGGCTCGAGGAGGCGGCGGCCGCGCTGCGGGTGTACCGCACCTACGTCGAGCCCGGGCGCGTCGACGAGGAGGACCGGAAGGCGTGTGCGGTCCTGCCCGAGGATCTGCGCCGCGTCGTCCTCGGCTTCGAGCACCCCGAGTTCGTGACGCGCTGGCAGCAGACGACCGGGGCCGTGATGGCCAAGGGTGTCGAGGACACGGCCTTCTACCGCTGGTTCCGGCTCACCGCGCTGAACGAGGTCGGCGGCGACCCGGACCGCTTCTCGCTCGCGCCCGAGGGCTTCCACCGCGCGGCGCTCGAACGGCTCGAGCGGCATCCGCGCGCGCTCCTCGCCTCGCAGACGCACGACACGAAGCGCGCCGGCGACGTCCGCGCCCGGATCGGTGCGCTCGCCGCGCTACCTGACGAGTGGGCCGAGCGCGTCCGCCGCTGGCATGAGCTCACGGGCGGGATGGACGACCCGAACGAGGAGTACCTCGTCTGGCAGACGCTCGTCGGAGCCTGGCCGATCGTTCCCGGCCGGCTGGAGCTCTATCTCGAGAAGTCGCTACGCGAGGCGAAGCGGACGACGAACTGGATCGAGCCCGACGAAGCGCACGAGCGACGCGCGAAGGAGTTCGTCCGCAGCCTGTACTCGAACCACGAGTTCCTCGACGACTTCGAGCCGTTCGCGGCGCGCGTCGCGCGGGCCGGGGAGCACGCCTCGCTCGGCGCGCTGCTGCTTCGGCTGACGAGCCCGGGCCTCCCCGACATCTACCAGGGCGACGCTCTCGTCTCGCTCAACCTCGTCGATCCGGACAATCGCCGCCCGGTCGACTGGTCCGCGCACGTTGCCGCCCTCCGCGAGCCGTCCCCGACGCGGCGGACCATGAAGGCCCATCTGATCAAGCGCGTCCTGCACCTGCGTGCCGAGCGGCCGGATGCCTTCGCCGGCGGCTACGAGCCGCTCGACCTCGGCCCCGACCGAGTCGGCTTCGTTCGCGGAGGCGCAATCCGCGTCGTCGTACCGCTCCGCTTCGGAGAGGCCTCGGACGGCGGCGACCGCGATCTGCTCCCGGAGTACGACCAGGAGCTGAGCGTCCTCGCCTAGCCGTCGCCGCCCGCGAGCCAGTGCAGCCACGGCTGGGCGTAGCGGACGGTCGCGAGGGCGAGCACGAGGCCCGCGACGAGCGTTCCCGCGAGGAGCAGTCCCCGCCAGGTCGTGCCCGGCACCGTTCCCTCCGGCGCCACCGGCCTCCGCCGCCAGTCCGCGAGCACGAGCCCCGGAACCCTGCGCACGTGCGCGAGCACGTGCACGCCGGTCGCGGCGATCCAGACGATGAACGACGCCTTGTGGAGGCCGACCACGATCCCGCCGCCGGGGCCGACGACGAGCAGTGCGACGCCCGTGGCAAAGACCGCGAGCGTGGCCGCGACGACGAGCGGCGCCAGGAGCCGCAGGCCCAACAACGGTGGGCCGCGGAGGACGTACTCCTCCGCTCCGCCGTAGTAGCGCAGGAAGCGCCAGCCGGTGCTCCCCAGCTTGAGCAGCACGGGCGGGATGAGGAGCATCCCGAGCAGCACGTGCCACCAGATCAGCGGCTGGATCGAGAGGATCGTGACCCCGAGCGCGGCCAGCAAGACGACGAGGACGACCCCGGTCGCCGCCGTCAGCCGCTCGTTTCCCTCCACCCCGCCTGCGCGCATCGACCCATGGCAGCGCCGCCGGATGAGAGGCGCCTGAAGCGCCTCACCGCGTTCTCACGCGGGGAGAGACAATGGACGCATGCGGGTTCTCGTGGTCGAGGACGAGAAGAAGCTCGGCGAGCTGCTCGGGCGCGGCCTGCGCGAGGAGGGCTACGCGGCCGACGTCGCCGACCGCGGGGAGGAGGCGCTCTGGATGGCGCGCGCGGTTCCGTACGACGCGATCGTGCTCGACGTGATGCTGCCGGGCGCCGACGGCTTCGAGGTCTGCCGCCGCCTGCGACACGACGGCGTCTGGACGCCCGTACTGATGCTGACGGCCCGCGACGGCGTCGACGACCGGGTGGTCGGGCTCGACGCGGGCGCCGACGACTACCTGACGAAGCCGTTCGCGTTCGAGGAGCTGCTCGCGCGGCTGCGGGCGCTGACCCGCCGCGCACCGGTGGAGCGCCCGCCCGTGCTCGAGGTCGACGACCTCCGCCTCGATCCGGCGGCGCATCGCGCCTGGCGCGCCGACCGTGAGCTCGATCTGTCGGCGAAGGAGTTCGCGCTACTGGAGCTGTTCATGCGCCGGCCCGGCGTCACGCTCAGCCGCACGCAGCTGCTCGACGGCGCCTGGGACATCGCCTTCGAGAGCCGCTCGAACGTCGTCGACGTCTACGTCCGCTACCTGCGCGAGAAGATCGACCGTCCCTTCGGCTGCGACTCGATCGAGACCGTCCGCGGCGTGGGCTACCGGCTGCGCTCGGACTGACCCGTGTCGCGGCTCCCGATCCGTGTCCGCCTCACGCTCGGCTTCGCCCTGGCGATGGCCGCCGTGCTCGCCGCCGTCGGCTTGTTCGTCTACCAGCGCGTCGCGACCGAGCTGCTCGGAACCGTCGACCAGACGCTCATCGCGCAGGCGAAGGAGGAGGGCGACGGCGGACCTGTCGATGCCGACACCGGCGGCGGCGCGACGCTCGGCCAGCTCTTCGGGGCGGGCGGACAGCTGCGCCGCTCCAGGCCGGCCAGCCTCCAGCCGCTGATCGGGCGCGCGGTGGTGACCGAGGCGCTCACGGGCCAGCGGCGGGTCTGGCGGAACAGGCATCTCGCGGAGCCGAAAGGGGAGTGGCGCGTTCTCGCGGTGCCGACGAAGTCCGGCCAGGTCGCCGTCGTCGCGCGCTCGCTGGGCCCGAGAGCCGAGTCGCTGGACCATCTGCGCCACGAGCTCCTTCTCTTCCTGCCGCTGGCGCTCCTCGCAGCCTCGCTCGGCGGCTACGCGCTCGCCGCGGGGGCGCTGCGGCCCGTGGAGGTGCTCAGGCGGCGGGCGGAGGCCGTCACTCCCGGCGAGCCGAGCCGCTTGCCGGTGCCGCCCGCGCGGGACGAGGTCTCCCGCCTCGCGCACACGTTGAACGAGATGCTCGCGCGGCTCCACGCCGCGTTCGAGCACGAGCAGCGGTTCGTCGCGGACGCGAGCCACGAGCTCCGAACCCCGCTCGCGCTGCTGCGAACGGAGCTCGACCTCGCGCTACGGCGTCCCCGCTCTCGGGAGGAGCTGGAGAGCGCGCTTCGCTCGGCCGCCGAGGAGACGCAGCGGCTCTCGCGGCTCGCCGACGACCTGCTCCTCATCGCCCGCGCCGACCAGGGACAGCTGCCGATCCGGCGAGAGCCGGTCGCGGCCTCCGACCTGCTGGACGACGCGGCGACCCGCTTCGCGAACCGCGCCGACACGCTCGACCGTGAGTTGCGCGTCGAGCCGACAACTCTCGAGCTCGACGCCGATCCGCTGCGTGTGGGGCAGGCGCTCGTGAACCTCGTCGACAACGCCCTCGTGCACGGCGCGGGGCAGGTGGAGCTCGCGGCCGTGGAACGCGACGGCTACGTCGAGCTCCACGTCCGCGACGGCGGCGCCGGCTTCCCGGACGCTTTTCGCCCGCGCGCGTTCGACCGCTTCAGCCGTGCCGACGAGGCGCGGAGCCGCGGCGGCTCGGGGCTAGGCCTCTCCATCGTCGAGCTCGTCGCCCGCGCCCACGGCGGCGGCGTCGGCCTGGCCGAGCGTCCGTCCGGTGGCACCGACGTCTGGATCTCGCTGCCGAGCGCCTCGCTCCAGCCCCACAGTCCGGCGCCTTACCCGCAGGGGATCCGGGAAGACGCCGGACCGGGCTGGCCACGGCTCACCACGAAGAGCGAGCCGGGGAGGGGTTCGATGCAGGTCGAATCGAATCACCCCAGCATGAAAAGGGGATAAGAGCCGCTTAGGGTGTCTGGCCGGCCCGGGCTGCGCCGTTCAGCGAGAGCCGAACCAGTGCGCCGCCGCCCTCTGCGTTCTCGGCCACGACCGTCCCACCGTGCACCTCGGCGACCTCGCGCACGATCGCGAGGCCGAGGCCGGCTCCGGGCATGGAACGCGCCGCGGCGGAGCGGTAGAAGCGGTCGAACACGAGCGGCTTGTCCTCGACCGCGAAGCCGGGACCGTGATCCCGGATCTCGAGGTCGCCCCCCGCCAGCGAGACCTCTACCGACCCGCCGTCGCCGCTCCACTTGCCCGCGTTCTCGAGCAGGTTCCAGACAGCGCGCTCCATCCGGTCCGGGTAGCCGTCGACGATCGTCGGCTCGAGCTCACCGGCCTCCCAGCGGACGCCGGGGAAGCGGCCGCGGGCGCGCTCGAGGGAGTCCTCCACGAGGTCGTCGAGCTGGAACTGCTCCTTCTCGGCCGTCGCGCCGGTGCGCGCGAGCTCGAGCAGTCCCGCGATGAGCGTGCGCATCTCCTGCGACTCGCGGTGGAGGTCGTCGAGGAGGCGGCGCCGCTGCTCCGCGTCGAGCTCGACGCTGCCCCGCAGGACGTCGATGTTCGTCTGCAGGCTCGTCAGCGGCGTGCGCAGCTCGTGCGAGGCGTCTGCGACGAAGCGCCGCTGCGTCTCGAGCGACTCCTCCAGCGCCGCGAGCATCGTGTTGAACGACGCACCGAGCAACGCCATCTCGTCGCTGCCTCCCTCGGGCACACGCTCGCTCGGATCGCCCGTGCTCGCGATCCGCTCGGCCGCCTCGGTCAGCCGGCGCACCGGCGCGAGCGTCGCGGTCGAGAGGAGCCGCGCGGCGGCCGCAGCGACGATGATGCCGCCGAGCGAGACGAGAACGAGGACGAGCCGCAGACGCTCGAGGTCGTGGTTGATGTAGGCGATGTCGCGGGCGACCACCACCGCGCCCTGCCCGCTGATCGGCACGACGACCTCGCGCATGGGCAACGTCCCGGTGCCTCCCGTCGCGATGACGGTGATGTTGCGGAAGAAGCCATGCGCCTGTCCCCCGGCCACACGACGTATCTGGACGTCGACGGGGATCGCAGCACTGTCCGCGGTCCGCTCGCCGTCGGGGGCGACGATGGCGACGTAGTCCTGCTGGTACGGGTTGAAGCCGTTGCTGTTCGCGTACGGGTTCTTCGCGTGCTCGGTGAGCTGGGAGTCGACCTGCGAGTAGAGCTGATGCCGCATCAGGAAGTAGGTGGCGGTCGAGGCGAGCACGACGACGACCGCGACCACGCCCGCCGCAACCAGCGTCAGACGGCCGCGGAGACTCATGGCTCGCGCAGCACGTAACCCGTGCCGCGGACGGTGTGGAGCAGGCGCGGCTCCTCCTCCGCCTCCGTCTTGCGCCGGAGGTAGCCGACGTACACGTCGAGGGCGTTCGAGGAGTGGCTGAAGTCGTAGCCCCAGACGCGCTCGTAGATGAGCGAGCGCGGCAGCACCTGGCGCGGGTTGCGCATGAAGAGCTCGAGGAGGTGCGCCTCGGTCGTCGTGAGCTCGAAGCGGCGCCCGCCGCGGCGCGCGTCCATCGAGCCGAGGTCGAACGTCAGGTCGGCGAAGCGCAGCACAGCTCCCGGCTCCTCGGGCTTCGACCGGCGCAGCAGCGCGCGCAGGCGCGCGAGGAGCTCGTCGAGGTCGTAGGGCTTCGGGAGATAGTCGTCGGCTCCGGCGTCGAGCCCTTCCACGCGGTCGCCGACCGCGTCGCGGGCCGTGAGCAGGAGGATCGGCACGCGATTCCCCTGGCGGCGCAGGCGCCGCGTGACGTCGAGACCGTCGAGCCCCGGCATCATCACGTCGAGGACGAGCGCGTCCGGCGTCCGCGAGTCGACGGCCGTCAGGGCCGTGTCTCCGTCGGACGCGAGTGCGACCTCGTAGCCATGCAGCTGCAGCGCGCGCTCGAGTGCCTCGCGCACCGCACGGTCGTCGTCGACAACGAGTACGAGCATTTCGCCTCTAAGTTTGCCCCGCGAAATGAGACGGCGCTAAGCGGCGGGCAGATCCACCACGAAGGCGGCGCCCTCGCCGGGCTCCGAGCGGACGGTGAGCGTCCCGCCCATGCGCGAGACGAGCTCGCGCGAGATGTAGAGCCCGAGCCCGCTGCCGCCGACGCCGCGGGTGAGCGCAGGATCGAGGCGGTAGAACTTCTCGAAGATCCGCTCCTGCTCCGACGGCGGGATGCCGAGTCCGCCGTCGCGCACGGTCAGGCGCGTGCGAGCGTCGCCACCGGAGAGCTCCACCGTCACGTCGCCGCCGTCGGGCGAGTACTTGATCGCGTTGTCGAGGAGGTTGACGATGACCTGACGGAGCTTGTCCTCGTCGGCGAGCGCGACGACCGGGCCGCCGTTCTGCTCGACCCGAAGCTCGATCTCCGCGGGCGCGCGCAACCGCGTCGACGCCAGCACGCTCTCGACGAGCGGCCCGAGCTCGGTGGCCGACGTCGCCACGTCCACCCGGCCGTCCTCGATCTGGCCCGCGAGCAGGATCTGGGAGACGATCGCCGTCAGCCGGTCGGTCTCGCTGACGATCATCTCGAGGAACTGCTCGCGCTGCTCGGCGGGAATCTCGATGTCCGAACGGCGCAGCGTGCGGGCGGCGCCGTACACCGCTGCGAGCGGAGTGCGCAGCTCGTGCGAGGCCGTCGCGACGAAGTCGCTCCGGGCGCGCTCGAGCGCCTGCTCGTCGGTGACGTCGCGGAGCGCGTAGACGACGCCCTCGTCGAAAGCGACGCCGGTTACCGCCACCCAACGGTCACCAGCCGCGGTCTCGATCGGCACGGTGACCGGCCGGGCGCGCTCGGGTGCCTCGGCGTCGGCGAGCTCGGCGAGGCGGTTCAGCTCCTCCCAGGCCGGCAGGACCTCGGCCGGGGCCCGGCCCAGCGCGTCCTTCTCCGGGACGGCGGTGATGGCGGCAGCTGCCGAGTTCCAGAAGCGGACGCGGCCTTCCTCGTCGAGCAGGATGACGCCGTCGCCGACATAGGCCAGCGCCAGGGCCGCCTCCGCCCGGCGCTCCGATTCCCGATAGAGGCGAGCGTTCTCGACGGCAATCGCGGCCCGCCCCCCGAGCTCCTGGGCGAGCTCGAAGTCGGAGTCCTGGAGCTCCCTCGACTCGGAGACGAGGGTGAGAGCGCCGAACGTCCGCTCACCGGCTCGAAGCGGGATTGTGATCGCGCTGCGGATCGAGATCTCTTTGAGCGCGGCTGCGGCATTCGGATCGCGCCGAACCGCCTCGTCCAGCAGCTCCTGCGGCACCTCGCGGAGGAAGAGCGGCTCTGCCGTGCGAATCACGCGAGCCGTCAGGTCGAACTCGTCGTCGATCAGAACGGTCCGGGAGCGTTCGCGCACTGCCTCGGCCCACCGCTTCCGCTCGGGGTCCTGGTGTGCGACGACGACCTGCTGGATCTCCCCGGTCTCCTCGACCACCATGTCGATCGCGCACCAGTCGGCGAGCAGCGGAACGGCGAGCTCGGAGAGGCGCTCGAGCGTTCGCTCGAGCTCCAGTGAAGAGGCGAGGAGGGCGGTTCCCTCGACGAGAAAGGAAAGGCGCTCGCGCAGCGCCTGCTCGGCCTCGGAGAAGCGAGCCCGTTCGAGGGCGATCGCCGCCTGCCGGCCCAGTGCGATCTTGAGCGCGCGACGGGCCGGCGGAAAGTCCTGATCGGTCGGGAAGGAGAAGACGAGGCCGCCGATCACACCGCGCTGGCCGAGCAACGGGACGCACACGAGCCCGTGTCCCGGCTGGGAGCGGCCGACGAGCTCCGGATAGCGCGCGTCGCGCTCGGCCTCCGACCGGATGAACACCCCGTCGCCGGTGCGTACCGCCTCCGACAGCGGGAAGTTCCCGTCGACGGGAAAGCGACGGAACGGCTCGATGTACTGCATGTCGTACCCGCGCGACGCGATGACCTCGAGCCACTCGCCGTCGTCGCTGAGTGTCGCGATGAGGCCTCCGCGTGCTTCGGCCACGCGCACGCCCTCCGTCAGCACCGCGTCGAGAACCTCCTGCGGCGACCGGGCGGTCGCGAGCGCGTCGGCCACGTATTGCAGCCGGTTCGCAGTGTCGAGCGCACTCTCGCTCTCCCGTACCGCGCGCTCGGCCCGCTCACGGGCCGCACGTTCGCGACCGAGTACCTCGCTGCCGAACAGCGCCGCGACGACGAACACGATGAGAGCGGTCGCGCCCTCGGCGTTGAGCTGTTCGCGGTCGTAGCGCGAGGCGAAGAAGTAGAAGAACGGGAACGCTGAGGCGGCGACGGCGACGAAGCCGCCGATCCGGCCGCCGACGGCGGTGGCAAGGATGATCGCGACCACGTAGAGCAGCCCGGGAACGACGGTGCGAACGCTCGTGAACGCGAGCAGCGTGACGAGCGCCGGCGCGCCGAGCGCGACCACGGCGGCCGTCCCGTAGCGCACTCCCACGTGCGGCCACCCAGCGTCTTCGGCGGGTGGCCGGGCCGCCGCCTCGGAGATCACTCCCGCTCCGAGAGCTCGCGATTGAGCTGCTCCCGCTCTCCCCCGGCCACGCGTTCGAGCACGTCCCGCACCTTGCCGGCGAGCTCGATCGGGTCGAACGGCTTCACGACGTAGCCGACTGCACCGAGCTGCTGGGCGCGCAGGCGATCCTCCTCCGCGGCGCGCGCCGAGAGGAAGACGACCGGGATGTCCCGCGTCTCCTCCTCGGCCGCGAGCTGGGCGGCGACCGACCAGCCGTCGATCTGGGGCATCATCACGTCGAGGAGGACGAGCGACGGCTCCTCGCGGCGGACCTGCTCGAGCGCTTCGGCTCCATCCTGGGCCTCGACCACCGCGATGCCGTCGCCTTCGAGGTTGACGCGGCAGATCGTGCGGATGGCGCGCTCGTCGTCGACGAGCAGGACGAGGGGCGACTCCTCCGGCTTCCGCCCTCCACCGGCTCCTCCGCCGGGATCGGGGCGATGTCGGACGCGGCTCCGCCAGGTGCCCGAGGCAAGGTGCGCGGGCCGGTACGCGCGCGACGCGCGGAGGGCTTCGGACCTGCTCGACTTCGTTCGCTGCACGACCGTCATTATCCCCCGAGCGCGCGCATGGCTGGACTGACGGAGTGTGCCCGAAGAGGGGCTTCTGCGCTAGCTATTTTCGTGCTCGCGGTTCCAATCCTCCGCGAGCTCGCGCAGGCCGGGACCGCGCACGTGGAGGGCGTCTCGTGCATGCAGCCGCATCCGCGCCGCGAAGTCGCGGTCGCGTGCCCGGAGCAGCGAGCGCAGCCCGTACTGCGCGCCCGTGGAGATCGCGGCAGCGCGCGCTCCGGCCGCGGAGTGGTGCTTCTGCCAGTAGCGGTGACGGCCGCGCCACATCTCGTTGATCCGCCGCTCCGGGATCCCGACGCTGAACTGCGACTCGTGGTGGACGACGGTCACCTGCGGGAAGTACTGCGTCCGCCAGCCCGCCGCGCGCAGCCGACGACACAGATCGGTCTCCTCGGAGTAGATGAAGAAGCCCTCGTCGAAGAGGCCGACGTCGTCGAGGGCCTCGCGGCGTACGAGCAGGGCGGCGGCCATGGCCCAGTCGACGTCACGCGTCTCGCTCCCTCCCGACTGCACGATCCCGGCGCGTCCGAGCGTCACCAGGCCGAGCGCCGCCGTCGCGGGGGAAGGAAAGCGCCAAGCCGAGGCCTGCAGGCGGCCGTCCGGATACACGAGCCTCGGAGCGAGCGCGGCGACGCTCGGATTCGCGTCCAGGTGGGCGACCATCCGGTCGAAGCCCCAGTCCTCGCTCGTCGTGTCCTCGTTCAGCACGAAGACGTAACGGCCGGTCGTGGCGCGGATCACCGTGTTGTGGTTCGCGCCGAAGCCGGCCCGGCGGTGCTGCTCGATCAGGCGGACGTCGGGGAAGTGCTCGCGGACCGCAGCGGAGGAGCCGTCCTCCGAGGCGTTATCGAGCACGACGACCTCGACTCCTGTCCCGCGCAGCGACTCGAGGCAGGCGAGCAGGAGGTCGCGCGAATTCGTGTTGACGAGCGAGACCGAGACGTCGGGCGGCACTACGCGGTCTGCGTGAGACCTTCCGCCCACGAGGGCGGCATGTTGCGCAACACCTCGACGCTCTCGAAGCGGATCGGCTCGCGGACACCGGCCTCGAGCGCCCACGTCGCCATGCGGCGGAGGCCGTCCTCGAGCGACACCGTCGACTGCTCGCCGAAGACGCCGTGCAGCTTCGCGTGGTCGGAGAAGGCATGGACGACCTCCTTCCGCGCGGGCAGGAAGGCGATCTCCGGATCCGTAACGCCGAGGGCGGCCGCGACCTCGTTGGCGAGGTGGAGGATGGTGTACGGAGTCTCGGCGCCGACGTTGAAGACCTCGTTCGCCGCATCGGGCACCTCGATCGAGCGCGCGATCACCGGCGCCACGTCGTCGATGTGCGTGAAGGCCCGGGTCTGCGTCCCGTCGCCGAAGACCGTCATCGGCCGGCCGCTCATCAGCTGGTTCATGAAGATCCCGATCACGTTCCGGTACGGATCCGCGAGGTTCTGGAGCTCGCCGTACACGTTGTGCGGGCGGAAGACCGTGTAGTCGAGCCCGAACATCCGCTGTGCGGCGGCGAGGTCGAGCTCGACCGCGTACTTCGCGATGCCGTACGGGTCTTCGGGCTCCGGGACGACGTCCTCCCGCATCGGCGCCTGGGCGGGGCCGTAGACGGCGATCGAGCTGGCGAAGACGAAGCGCTCGACCGTCTCGGCCCGCACCGAGGCGTTGAGCACGTTGACCGAGCCGAGGACGTTGTTCGTGTAGTTGAAGCGGCGGATGAAGTGCGAGAGCCCCTCGGCCGCGTACGCAGCGAGGTGGAAGACGTGCGAGAACTCGTGTGTCCGGAACAGCTCGTCGACGAGCTCCGGGTCGGTGACCGAGCCGTCGACGAAGGTCCCACCGTCGGGGACGTTTGCCTCGTAGCCGCCGCTGAGATCATCGAGGACGACGACCTCATGACCGGACTCGAGCAGATGCCGCGCGACGTGCGCTCCGATGAAGCCGGCTCCGCCGGTGACGAGGACCGCCATCGCGGGCCTGAGGCTAGCAACGTTCCTAGACTTGTCCGCATGCGGAGCCGCCGCCGGGCCGTCCTCCGTTTTGCGCTCGGCGTCGCGGTCGCGGCGGCGGTCTTCGCCTATGCCCTGCCGCATATCGCCAGCTACGGCGACGTCATCCACGAGCTCGGGACGATCTCCACCGCGTGGGCGGTGGCGCTCGGAGCTGCCGCGCTGCTCGACGTCCTGACGGCGGCCCTGCCGTGGATGGCCGTCCTCCCGCAGGTGTCGTTCCTCCAGGCGCTCGCCTTCACGCAGGCCTCGACGGCACTGACCACCGTGCTTCCCGGCGGGGCGCCGCTGGGGATGGCGATCTCGTTCGGCTTCCTCCGCAGGCTGCGCGTCGACCGCGGAGGCGCGGCCTTCGCGGTCGCGGTCACCGGCATCTGGAGCCAGACGATGATCTTCCTCTACCCGCTCGTCGGCGCCATCCTGGTCTTCGCGACCGGCCAGCTCTCGACATCGACGGCTGTGATCGCGGGAGTCAGCGCCGTCGCCGGTGCCGCGATCGTGGGGATCGCGGTCGCTGCGTTGCGGAGCCCCACCGCAGCGCTGCGACTCGGAAACGCCGCAGCGAGCTTCGTGGCGTGGGTCAAGGGGATCTTCCACCGCCCGCCTCCTGCCTGGGGCGGCGAGTCGCTCGTGCGCTTCAGGGAGGAGCGGCTCGTCCTGCTCCGGCGGCGCTGGGCGGTGCTGACCGCGGCGACGCTCGCCAATCAGCTCACCGCCTACATCACGTTCGTCTTCTCCCTGCGGGCGGTCGGGATCTCGTCGGCGACCATTCCGCTGAGCGAGGCCTTCCTCGCCTGGGCGCTCGGGCGCGTGATCAGCTCGCTGCCTCTCACCCCCGGCGGCATCGGCGTCGTCGAGCTCGGGATGATCGGGACGCTCGTCGGCTTCGGCGCGCCGAACGCGCACGTCGTGGCTGCTGTGCTCCTGTTTCGCGGCCTGGTCGTGCTGCCCTCGCTCGTCGTCGGCGCAGTCGGCCTGCCGGCACTTCGTTTTCTCGCGCCGCCCGAGCCCGAGCCGTCCTAGGGAAGCGCCTCGGCGATCTCCTCGCGCGGCTCGTCGGAGCGCAGCCGCTCCTTCACCTCCGCGACGATCCACTCGAGGCGGCGGAAGACGAGCGAGCTGCGCCGCTCGGCCTCGAGGCCACGCCGGGTGCGCGCGAAGCGGCGGTCGATGTATCCCACAGGCGCCAGGCGCCTGTCGGGATAGAGCCGCCGGAGCGCGTGCTCGAGCGGGTCGTGGGCGAGGACCGCGTCGGCGTAGTCGACCGTCTCGCCCGGCAGCGCGTCGAGTACCGCCTCGGCACGAACGAGGCCTTCCACGAGAGCCCAGGGATTCGCGTCGAAGAGGCTCGCGGCCCTGGCCGGGTAGAGCCACTCCCGCTTGAGCATCGCGTAGGCGACCTCCGCGAGGTTCCGACGCACCTTCAGAACCTCGAAGTCGCCGAGCCCCTCCCAGCCGCCGATCACGAACGGCTGCACGACATCCTTGTAGGCGAAGCCCTGGCGCCGGGCCGCGCGGTCGAGATAGCTCGTCATGTCCGCGAACACGTCGGGCGTCGAGCCCAGGAGGGTGAAGCGCTCGTCCACGGGAGCGAGGCGCCGGAGCCGCTTCGGCACCCGGTCGCGGTTGAGGATCTCCCCGTCGCTCGTCCACGCGGGCTCGGCCAGGCCGACGGCGCGCGCAGCCGCCACGTAGAGCAGGCTCGAGAGCGACCGCGGCAGCGAGACGACGAAGAGCGAGCGCATCCCCTCCGCGTTCGCCCGGGCCAGCCTACGGGCGCGGGAAAAGAGCCAGATGTGAATGGAAAGGCGGCCGGGCGCCTTACGCAGGGCTTACAAACTCTTGGGGCGAACCTGACATCGGCCGAAGATAATGGGACTGCAGAATCGGGAGATTAAGGAGACGGACCTGATGAAGAAAGCAATCGTTTTCGCGGTGGCGGCGCTGGCGCTTCCGAGCGTCGCGCTCGCGGCACCGCCGAGCACGCACACGAACCACAGCAAGGCGGCCCCGAAGGTCATGTACGTCCTCAAGGGCACGATCTCGGCCTACGTCGCGCCGACCTCGGCGACCCAGGACGGCTCGATCACGATCATGGTGAACCACTCGAACTACCACGGCAGGTTCCTGAAGAACACCGCGTTCACGTTCCCCGTGTCGATGAACACGCGGTTCACGTACCAGAACGGCACCACCGCGGCCACCATCTCCGGCACATCTACGGCCAACGGAATGGTCAAGTTCAAGGCGCCTTTCAAGGTCCAAGGCGGCGGCAGCGCCCTTGCGGCGGCCCTTCCGACGATGGCCAAGGCGCTCCACGTGATCGTGAACGCGCCGAAGAGCTAGCAGGCCCACCCACCATGTGAGACCGAAGCGGCTGCGCCTCGCGCGGCCGCTTCGTCGTTCCCGGCGGGTCAGCGCGTCAGCGTCACCTTGTGCAGCCCGGCCGGGTGGTCGAGATCCAGGCCGCGGAGGCTCGCCAGGCGCATTGCCGTCACCTGGCCTGGGACGACCGCCGTCAGGGGGCTGAGCCACTCCGGCACGCCGGGCGCGAGCTCGAGCTTCGTCTGCGCGCGGCGCAGCACCGCGCGGACGTCCGACACGGCGAGGAGTCGCGCGCCGCGTGCCCGCAGCGGAGGGACGATCTCCTCGACGCTGGGCCGGGCCGGCCCGCTCGGAGCGACCACGACGACCGGCCACCCGGGCTGGATCGCCGCGATCGGGCCGTGCATGAGGTCGGCCGGCGAGTAGGCCTCCGTGATCAGGCCCGACAGCTCGCGGATCTTGAGCGCGATCTCGTACCCGCTTCCGTAGTTCACGCCGCGCGCCACGACGGTCAGCCCGACGGCGTCCCCGTACTCCTCGAGGGACGGTGGGTCGCCGAGCGAGAGCTCGATCTGCGCCGCCAGGGCCTCGGGCATCCGCGCCAGCTCCTCGCGGGCCGTCGCTTCGTCCCCAGCCTCAGCGAAGAGGAGTGCGATCGCGCCGAGCGAGTTGACGTACGTCTTCGTGGCGGCGACCGCGTGCTCCTCGCCCGCCTCGAGCGGGAGCACGGCTTCGGCGGTGCGTGCGAGAGGGGAGTCGACGTCGTTGGTGATCGCGAGCGTCGGCCGTCCCTGCTCACGCGCCTCTGCGAGCACGGCGACGACGTCCGGCGAGGCGCCAGACTGCGAGATCCCGATCACGACGCCACCGTCGAGGCGCGGCGGCTGGCCGTAGATCGTGTACAGCGACGGCGTGGCGAACATCACCGGCACCCGGTGCGCGCGCCCGAGGAGGTACTGCGCGTAGCGTGCCGCGTTCCCGGAGCTGCCGCGCGACGCGATCAGCACGTACCGCACGTCGGGCCGCCGGAAGAGCCCGGCCGCCTCGCGGGCAGCACCGGACTGGCGGTCGAGCAGGCGCCTTAGCGCCTCCGGCTGCTCGCGCAGCTCAGTCGCGAGCCACGACATCGCCCTGTCC
>Ga0070714_100001698_pt1 | contig 16016 bp, 22 predicted proteins | sample LARL83metaG_FD_65450 | JGI IMG/M metagenome (GOLD analysis project Ga0070714, IMG submission 65450) | Corn, switchgrass and miscanthus rhizosphere microbial communities from Kellogg Biological Station, Michigan, USA - LAR L8-3 metaG | ecosystem: Host-associated > Plants > Roots > Rhizosphere ...
AACCTGCTGGCCGACTTCCGCGCCAACGCCGCCGCCGAGGCCCAGGGGCGGGTGCAGACCGCCCGGCTGTACAACATGACCGACGATCGCGGCGTCAAGGACATGCTCAAGTTCAACCTGGCCCGCGACACGCTGCACCAGAACCTGTGGCGCAAGACGATCGAGGAACTGCAGGCCGGCGGGCTGGAGACCACCGTGGCACCCAACGCCCTGTTCGACGAGGAGTACGCCGAGCACGCCACGTCGGTGTGGCACCTGTCCGGCGGTGCGCATGGCCCAGACGGCGGCTGGGCCTCCGGGCCGCAGCCCGACGGCCAGCACGAGTTCGGTTATCTGGCCGATCCCACGCCGCTGGGTGACGTGGCGTCGGTCCCGGCGCCGGACCCGCTGCTGTATGCCACCTACGACGGGTCCATGGGCAAGCCCAGCGGCCCGGCCCTGGGCACCGAAACCGGTCTCGCCGGGCAAAATCAAGGACGCGCTCAGCTGACCTGCGGCCGGGGGCCGCCACCCGCGGACGTGGCGGCCCCCGGACCTCCCCTTGGAGTCGTCAGTGGCCTGAGTGTTCGTTATCTCCGGTCCGCCGCTGATGACGGCTATTTCGGCCACATCTGCTGAGGACGGGCCGCAGCCCGCATGACCGAGCTGCAGTTCCAGGAAATACAGAAAGTGACTAACGATGCGTCACCCACCAGAAATCGGGACAACGCCGAACACGGAACTACTGGGCACGACGGCGGGAATTATCTTGACCGCGGTTGTCGCGGTAACGGGCTTGGTGGTGCTGATCGGTATGACGTTCTGGGCGGATCTGCACTCCGCCACCGGGCGCCTGCGGGCACCGCGGCGAGACGAGGTCAGTGGCAGCGGGACCCGTCCGGAGATTTCCCCCGGCCAGGGAGACAACCCCCGGGAATCGCTTGGGCAGCGGCACGTCCCCGAAGGAGGCCACCCGCACGGCAAGCCAGCATCCTGGGTCCTGGTGGCGGTGGTGGTGGCCGCGTTCACCACCGGCGGCCTGGCGATCGTCGCGCACGCCTGGTGGCTGATGTGGACCTGTGCCGGGATCTGCCTGCTCGCCATCCCGGCCGGAAAGGTCGTCGGCATCATGAACGATACCGTCGCCTGGGGCAGCACCCCAGCGGCCACCCACGATTCACGTGCAGGCCTGGAAGCTGATCAGGGCGACCGGAGAGTCCCGGCCGGAGATGAGCCACCAGTCTGACCTACGTCAAGGATCTTGGAAGGTTTCTCGGGTTGTTAATCATGCCGTAGCTGAGGGCTGAGTGGAGCTGCCGGCGGTTATGGAAGACCTCAACGCGGCCGGCCGCCGAACGGCGCGGGCGCGGCCGGGGAACGACTGGCCTCGGCGACAATGCTGTCGCTCCGTATCACTGACGGCACTCATGCTGCCCGTCGGAGCCTCCAGGTCGACCGTCTCGGCCTCTGCTCGTGGCCGGCATGCGACTGGAGGGGGCCCCAAGATCCGCAGCGGGGATGGACGCTGCCACGTCCGCCGGCGTGCTGATTAGCGCTGCCCGGCTGGCAATCTGCCAAAGACCGCAGCTTGTCCGCGGGATCTGGGCCTTGCGGTGCGCGGCGGGGAGGCGCGGGCAGGCCTTTCCCTCCGTGGGCTTTGCCGGTCAGGTGATGACGTCGTCGATGGTGACGTTGACGGTGACGTCCTGGAGCCCGGTTCTGGTGCGTAGTTCGGTGATGGCTCGCTGCTGGACTTCGCGGGCGACCGTTTCGAGCTGGTCGCCGTATTGGACGGCGATGGCGAGGTCCACGGCGGCGGTGCGGCCGAGGACGCCGGCGGCGGCGTGAGGGTGGCGGTGGCGGAGGGTTGCTTCCTCGGCTGGGCCTGCGGTCTTGATGTCAGTGCTGCGGCCGAAGGCGACCCGGACTCCGGGGACGGTGCGGGCGGCGTCGCGGGCGATCGTGGCGACCACGCGGGCGGCGATGCGGATGGCTCCGCTGTCGCTGAGCTGCAGGGTGTACCAGACGTCGGTGATGAGCTTGCGGATCTGGCTGGCTACTGCGGTCTTGAGGGCTGCGGGAACGGCAACGTGTTCAGCAGCGAGGTTGCGCACAGGTTCCCAGATCCGGGTGAATTCGTGCAGGGCGGCTTGGCAGTGGAGGCAGTGGCGCTGGTGGTCGGTGAGCTGGCCTGCGTGCCCGTCGGCGGCTTGTTCGAGCAGCTCATCGGTGTCGGCGCCGCAGGCAAGGTGGCCGATGGTGCCGCTGAGCAGCTGGCGGCCATCGCTGGTCGGCTGGCCGGGATCGGTCACTTTCCGTTCACCTCCACTGCTCTAGCGTCTGACTTAGTGTGCGCCTTCCGCGGAACAGGTGGCTACGGACGGCCGGGATAGTGCTTGCGGTGATGCGGGCGATCTCGGCGTTGGACAGGCCCTCGAAGTGGTGCAAGACGATCGCTATGCGCTGCGGCGGGGGCAGGGCGGTGACGGCGTTTGTGACGGCATCGACGGTCAGGTCACGTTCAACATGCTGGCCGGGGTCGTCGCCGGTGTCGCTGAGTTCGCCGAGCAGGTCGAGGGACTGCGTGGCGCGTGTCCGGGTGATCCGGTTCAGCGCCTTGCGGGTGACGATCTGGTACAGCCAGGTGGAGAAGCTGGAGGTCGCCTTGAACCCGGGCAGTTGCTGCCAGGCAGTGACGAGCGCTTCCTGGGCGATGTCCTCAGCGTCGTGATGGTTGCCGAGCAGCCGCAACGCGACCCGGTAGGCCAGAGCGCCGTGGCGGTCGACGAGGTCGCCGTAGGCGTCGAGGTAGCCTTCCCGGGCACGCTGGACGAGGTAGCCGTCATCGACGTCTGCTGCCACCGCCGCTCCTGAGCCTGAAGGGTTTGCCTGTCACGGCCCAGCTACGGCACCGCAGTGTCCGGTGCCGGCTGCCATGCCCATGAGACCGGGGCCTGTGAGGCTTTCCCGGTTGTGCCGGCGTCTACTTCCCCGGGACCGGCAAATGATGTGCGACGTTTCCGGCTGGACTGTGTCTAACAGGGCAGAGCCGGTCAGGAGAATGTGCCGGCTGACGCGGCTGATACCAAAGCCGCTGATTACGCCCCGACTGAGAGAGTGTTTTCTGATGACCCAGACAAGCTCCGCACCGCCGGCCACGCCAGCCGCACGGCTAAACGACCCAAGCCAGGCCCCCGCCGAGCGCATGTCCACCGGTGACGGCAAGATCAGCGTGGCGCAGGGCGTCGTGCAGAAGATCGCCGGAATTGCGTGCCGCGAGATCAGCGGTGTGCACGCCATGGGTGCCTCGACCAGCCGCGCGTTCGGCGCGGTCCGTGAGCGGATCCCGGGCAGCTCGGGCCCGAGCGTCGCGCAGGGCGTGGGCGTGGAGGTCGGGGAGACCCAGGCCGCCATCGATCTGGACATCGTCGTGGAGTATGGCGTCAGCATCGCTGATCTGGGCCGGAGCATCCAGCGCAACGTCAAGCTGGCGGTGGAGCGGATGACCGGCCTCGATGTCGTGGAGGTCAACGTCAATGTCGATGACCTCTACCTGCCAGACAGCAACGGCCAGGATGGGGACGCGCCAGCGCGCGTGTCATGACCGGCGTCATCTCTGCTGCGGGCAGCCTCGCGGCGCCGGCTGTCGCCGACGGCGTCGACCTTGACGCCGTCGCAGCAGCGGCCCGCAACTGCGCGGCCGTCGATGATCTGTGCCCGGGTCCCTGGGGGGGTGTCGTGTCCTACCTGCCAGGACGGCAGGTAGCCGGGGTGCGGGTGGCCTCCGATCATGTGCTGATCTCGGTCCGCGGCCGGTGGGGGATTCCGGTCAGCGATCTGGCCGACCAGGTTCATGCCGCTGTCAGGCGCCTGGTCGGCCCGCGGCGGATAGACATCGTCGTCGCCGACCTGACCGAACCGGCTGCCGAAGCTCCGGATGACAGTGGTCTTCTTGCCGCTGCCGCACACGGCGATGAGGTGAGTCCGTGGACGAGCAGTCCCAGCGCCGGCTGGCCCGGCGGGAGTTCATCCGCGCCCATCACCCCGACAACGGCGGCGATCCCGCCGCTTTCATGGTCGGTCTAGCCGCTTTTGACCAGCTCCCGGCCGGTACGCCGCCCCCGCGGGTGGTCGTGGTCGCGGACACGCCGCTGCTGGCGCAGCTGCTGGCAGCACTGATGCACCGGATCGGCTGGCGCCGCCCGCCACCGCGAGTGAAGTAAGACCACAAGTTGAGCCGTGAAGGTGAGATGACATGACACGTACCACCCTCGGGACCATCATCGGGGCCGCGCTGGGCCTTGCCCTGGCGTTCGGCAGCTTCGGGCAGATGCTCATCGTGGCGCTGTTCGCCGCGGTCGGCTTCGTCGTCGCGAAGGTGCTGGACGGCGACCTGGACCTGAGTCCCTACCTGTCGCGGCGGCGCAGCGGCCGATGACCACCGCCACCATTCCCCGGCCCGGCGGACCCGGCTCTCCGCCCGGGCGCACCGAGCTGGGCATGATCAGTATCGAGGACCGGGTGGTGGAGAAGATGGCCGCCCGCGCCGCGGTTGAGATCCCGGATGCTGGCGGCGCCGCGCCCCGGGTCCTGGGCCGCTCCCTGCCCGGAGCGGGCGCGTTCGGGACACGGCAGACGAGCCTGACCGGGTTGCCGAAAGTTGCGGCCGACGTCGACGGGTCGGTCGTGATCCTGGACCTGTCGATCAGCGTCCGCTGGCCCGCGTCCGTGCCTGAGGTCAGCAGCGCAGTCCGCGAGCACGTCCGCAGCCGGGTCAGCGACCTGACCGGCCTGACCGTGACCGAGGTGGTCATCGCGGTCACCGACCTGGTCACCCGGCTCCCTGCACCTCCCCGGGTGCGCTGACAGCAGGAAGGACAGACAGATGAGACACGCCAACCGTGTCCTGGCCGCCCTGCTGAGCCTGGCGCTGGTCTCCGCAGGCGTGCTGCTGATCATCGAAGTCATCGCCGACCGGGTGAGCAACCGCCCGTCCGTGGTGGACTGGCGCCCGGCCTATGACTGGGCCAGGCACACTACCTGGAACGAGGGCAGCATCCGGGTGGCCAGCGTGGTACTGATACTGCTCGGGCTGGTGCTGCTGATCGCCGAGCTGAAGCCAGCCCGGGTGTCCCGCCTGGCCGCCGACCCCGCTCACGCCGGCGTAGCCGGCATTGACACCGCCTACACCCGCCGTGGCCTGGCCGCCGCCATCCAGTCAGCGGTCACCAGCGTTGACGGCGTCCGGAACGCGTCCGTGAAGGTGAAACGGCGCAGGGTCACGATCGCGGCCACCGCCGCAGCCCGGGACAAAGCCGCCGCGCGGAACCTGCGCGATCCGATCTCAGCCGCCGCCGGCCAGCGCCTGACGGCGCTGAAGCTCCGCCGGGCGCCCTCGGTCTCGGTGCGAGTCACAGCCAGGAGCCGCTGATGCACGCCGACCGGACCAACCGCATCATGCTGCTGCTGCTGGCCGTGCTGCTGATCGCCGCCGGCCTGGCCGCAGGCGCCGCATCCATCGGCGTATTCGGGACCGCCACCCGGCACAACCCCCTGATCGCCAACCCGACCGGGAACTTCATCGGCGCCCAGGGAGACTGGCTCTGGCCCGTCGCCGCCGTGGCCGCAGCGATCGTCGTGCTGCTCGCGTTGCGCTGGCTGCTTGCGCTGCTGTTCTCCACCGACCGCTCCGCTGACCTGCTGATCCACCCGGGCAGCCCAGCGGGGCGCACCACCCTCGCCACCGGAGCCCTGACCGAAGCGGTCGTGGAGGAGATCGAAAGCTACCGGGGCGTGAACTCCGCCCGTGCCCGGCTCCTCGGCGAACCCCAGGACCCCGAACTCGTCGTCACTGCGGCCCTGGAAGAAACCGCCGACTTCGCCGCGCTGCGCCAGCGCATCGAAACTAGGGCCCTCACCCACGCCCGCACCGCGATCGGCAACCCGTCGCTGCCCACCCAGCTGGACCTGACCGTCACCACAAAACGTTCCACCCGGGTCGCCTGAACCCAGGCCGCCCGGACCACAAGAAGGAGACACCCGCGATGAGCACAGAAGACAAGGCCAAGAACGCCGCCGAGAAAGGCACCGGCAAAATCAAGGAACATCTCGGCAAAGCCACCGACGACGAGACGCTCGAAGCCGAAGGCCAGGCTGACCAGGCCAAAGGCAACCTCAAAGACGCCGGCGAAAAAGTCAAAGACGCCTTCAAGACGTAACGCCCCGCATCCCCTCGACGAGCCCGACACCGACGCTGCCCGCCATAACCCGGCGCTGCATTGCAGCCGCGCTGGCGGGTCACCCACAAGGACACGTCCGTTAGCACCGCCACAGCGCGCGCTCGCACGTCGCTCATACCGACAACCAACCAAGGAGGTCACCCATGAATATCGATAAAGACCAGATCCTGCAGCTGCTGCGCAGCCAGGGCCAGCACGATAGAGCAGACAAGGCCAGCGCCGAACTGCCGGCCAAGATCGACACCGGCAACGCCCAGCACGCCGGGATGCTCTCGAAATACGGCATCGACCCGGGCAGCCTCGGCGACAAGCTCGGCGGACTGGGCAAGCTGATCTGACCAGCCGCACGGCAGGCGTCTGCCCTTGGAGTGTCAGGGTGTCCTTTCCCCTGGCCCGGAGTTCTGTCTCCTGGCCGGGCGGGTATCCGGTCCGCTTCCAGTCAGGAGAACGAGTCCGGGGGCTGATCGGTTGTGGTTGACCCCATCGCCCGCGGGTAGTGCGGGGGCTTACCGAGAGGCTGTGACTCATGGCGGATCAGGACCACAAAAGCAGCGAAGCGACTCCCGTTGTCAAGCCCGTGCCTGTGACTCCGTCAGCGGGGACGGAGAGACCAGAAGGACTGGCATTCGATGTAGAGGAGGGTGCCGACCTGTCAGGCGTTCCAGTAGGCGACCAGGTGCCAGCCAACCCTGGAGCTGGCCGCACACTGGTATCTAAGGAGGCGGGCCACGGGGTCGGGCTGGCAGTTCCCGGAGTTCCGACCCAGAACGTGGAAGAGCGCATCGACGGCGACGATACCGAACGCTGATATTGGGGCTTCCGACTCGACCAATGCGCCCGCGAACAGTTCGGACAGGATGCCCGGCCGCCGGCGTTTCTCGTCCAGCGGCGGACTGCACCCGAGGAGTATCCGGGGCCCGCCGACGGCACCGTCCCGCTGTCAAGCGCATGACGTGCACTCAGCGGGGAACCGGCGAAGGGCGGCAGCTTCCATCACAGCTTGACAGATTGGCTGCCCGGCCCGGATCGGACCGGTCGGCCGACGCCCTGTCGCCCGCCCCAGAGATCACCTGCTCGTACAGGTCCGCGTACCGTGCCGCCATCACGGCGGGCGTGAACCTGCGCGTGGCCTGCTCGCGGCACTCTTGGGGGTCGATCCGCCCGGCCGCTTGCACCAGCGCCGCGAGATCGTCCGGCGACTTCGCCAGCCACCCGGTGCGCCCGTGCTCCACGAGCTCCGGCAAGCAGCCGCGGGACAGGCCCACTGCCGGAGTGCCTAGCGCCAGCGTCTCGACCACCGCCGTCCCTCCGGGCTCTTCCCACAGCAGCGGAAACAGTGAGACCCGCGCGGACGCCACCAGTGAGTTCCGCTCATTGCCCGTCACGGTGCCGATCCACCGCACCCGGATGCCGTCGACTAGCGGGCGCACGTCGTCCTCCCAGTACCGGACGTCCGGGTTGGCGGCTGCGGCACCGCCGGCCGCCATCAGGTCCATCGGCTGCCGGTGAGGGCCGACCGGGCCGGCGAGTATCAGGTCGAAACCGCACTCGTGGGCAAGCCGGGCGGCCAAATGCTGGCCCTTGCCGGGAGTGATCCGGCCGATCACAACGGCATGGCCGGCCTTCTCCACCAGCGGCCGCCGGTCGGCACCCATGGCCAGCGGCGTGGCAAGGTGCACGTGTCCTAGCGAGTGTCGGCGTAGGGCCTCCGGCGCCCGGTTGAGCTGCGACGCAGACACGCCGTTGACCCGTATCCGGGGTCCGGCGTCGAGGCCGGAGTAGAAGTCGGCGTGCTTGCGCAGGTCCCAGTGCAGAGTGTGCAGCACGGGTGGGGCTGTGGGGGCCAGCGCCGCTGCTGACAGCACGGCAAGTCCCACTACCTCGACGTGGTCGTGCACCAAGTCGATGTCGTCCCTTTCGCGCAGCGTGCGCACGACGGCGTGCATGTGCGCGTGTGCCACCCCGGACACCTGGTTATACGGGCGCTGCAACACGTCGAACTGGCCGTCAGGGAACGACGTCAGGCGCTCGTCCACGGGCAGGGTGCTGCGGGCCACCGTGGCCAGCAACACGCGGACTCCCCGCCTGCGCAGTTCCGGAACGAGAGCCGCGACCACGTTCTCAATGCCGCCGTACCCGTCGGGCGGCACCGGCAGCCACGGACCGGCGTTTATCAGCACGGTGCGCGTCATCGGGCGGCCGTCCGAGGCGCCGGCTGCCGGGGGTCGGCGCTAGTCAGGGGCGGTCGCTCGTCGATGCCGATGTCGGAAATGACGATCTCGCGGCCCAGATTGGGCAGCGGCTGCTCTCCCCCGCGCCGGAATTGGGTTAGCACTCTGGGCAGCGGGGTATTCCCGTCAGCTCGCCCCTGACGCACGAGCCGCGACCAGACGGTGAGCAGGATCTGTGCGGCCATCTGGCCCAGCGCCTCATTGCTCTGGTTGCGGTGCGCACGCTCGGCTAGATCCACCTGGGCGAGCGCGTCAAGGCCGACGAGGTCGAGCAGGTCCACCAGCATGGCGGTCTCGACACCGTAGCCCGACACGAACGGCACCCGGTCCAGTACGTCCCGCCGGCCGGCTGACTCCCCTGCCAGCGGCTGCACGAAGCCAGCCAGGTCGGGCCAGAAGAGGTTGAGCAGAGGCCGGGCGACCAGCTCGGTGACGCGGCCGCCGCCGTCGGGCTCGGAGTACCCTCCGGACGTCAAAGGGCGATGGTAAAAGCCCTTGACGAAGGAGACGGAGGGGTCGGTCAGCAATGGTCCCAGGAGGCCGCTGACAAACCGCGGATCGAAAGGGTCCACGTCGGCATCGATGAACGCGACGACGTCACCTGAGGCCGCGGCCAGTCCGGCCCACATCGCGCCGCCCTTGCCGTGCATCGGCGGCAAGCCCCGGACGATGTCGTCCTGGGACACGACGAACGCGCCCGCGGCCCGGGCCACAGCTGCGGTGCCATCCACGGACCGCGAGTCGACCACGATGACTTCATCCACCAGCGGAACCGACTGGATGAAGGTGTTGCGGATCGCCGTCGCGATCGCCCCGACGGTGGCCTCCTCGTTGCGGGCGGGGATGATGACGCTCACTGTGGCGTGGCCCTTGGCCTGCAGCAGTTGCTCTGGCGGCCAGTCCTGCGCACTGCTCGTCCGGCATGTCGACCATGCCTCGATGACCGGCGACATGCTTGTGCAGCGCATGTTCATCCTCCGTCACAGTCGTCGGTCCGGCGACCCTGGGGAAGGCGTACTTCCCGCAGGATCCGGGGCATAACGCCTGCGGGTAGGCCAATATGCGGGGCGAGGGAAGCGAGACAATGGACATATGCCGGATCGGGCTGATCGGCGCCGGAAACGTAGGGCGCCGGCATGCGCAGGTGCTCAGGAGTTTCCCGGACGTTCACCTCGCCGGGGTCACCGATGTGGTCCCGCAGGCGGCGGCGGTGCTGGCCAGCGACGTCGGCTGCGGGACGTTCCCCGGCACCGACGAACTGCTGTCCGCCGGTGTCGACGCGGTGTACGTTTGCGTGCCGCCGTTCGCGCACGGAGCACCCGAGACCGCTGTCCTCTCCGCACGGGTCCCACTCTTTGTGGAAAAGCCGCTGGCCACCACGGCAAAGACCGCCGAGCGGGTGGGCGCCCAAGCCGCCGCGGCGGGCGTAGTGACCGCCGTAGGTCACCACTGGCGCTACCTGAGGGTGGTGGAACGTGCCCAGCGATTGCTAGACGGGCGGCCGGTACGCCTGGTCGGCGGGACCTGGCTGGATAAGGTCCCTCCTGTCGAGTGGTGGCCGGTCCGGGATCGATCCGGAGGACCAGTGGTAGAGCAGGCCGCGCACGTTCTGGACCTCGCCCGGCTCTTCTCTGGCGAGGTGGCGGAGGTGTTCGCGATAGGTGACGGGCGGCCCCCCCAGGTAACCGGAGCTGATGTCGACGGAGTGACCATCGCCACGCTGCGATTTCGTAGCGGTGCCCTGGGAACGCTGAGCACCACCTGCCTGCTCGGCTGGAAGCAGCGCGCTGGCCTGGAGCTGATCGCTGACGGGCTATGGCTATCGGTGGGCGAGGACGGGCTGGCGATCCGGGAAGGTAGCGCCGATCCAGTGGAGGAACTCGTCGCCGCAGATCCGCTAGCGGCCCGGGTCGCGGTAGACCGGGCCTTCGTCGACGCAGTCCGCGGCATCGGCGACGACGTGCGGGCACCGTACGCGGAGGCGCTGCGGACGCACCGGCTGGCGTGCGCGCTGGCCACGTCGGCGGCCATGGGCCAGCCCGTGCGGCTGGCGGACGGGCCAGAGGCAGACCGCCCGGAGGCCAGGGATGCAGCGGCCTTCGAGGAGAGCCGATGACGGAGGACAAAGCCGCCAGGGCGGGCGCCCGCACAGCCGGCGAGAAGACCGAACGCAACGTCGTAGTGGAGGGCCCCGGCCATGTAGCAGTGCGGGAGGAGCCGCGCACGCCAGTGCAGGCGGGCGCGTTCCGGGTGACCACTCTGTTCAGCGGCGTCTCCGCCGGCACCGAATTGAGTTACATCAAGGGCACGAACCTGTTCCTGTCGGAACGCTGGGACGCGGGCCTAGGCCTTTTCATGCCAGGCAAGCCCAACGCCGGCTACCCGGTCACTCGGCTGGGATACATGGAGGTGGGCACGGTCACCGAATCTAGGACGCCCATGATTCCAGTAGGTGGCACCGTGGCAATGGCCTACGGCCACCGCACTGGGTACATCGGTAACCCGCTTACAGACCGAGTAGTACCGCTGCCGGGGGACCTCGACCCGCTGCTCGGCATCTACGTCGCGCATATGGGGCCAATCTGCGCCAACGGCCTGCTGCACGCCGCTGCGGACGTGTGCGGGGCGGACGTCCGGTCGCTCGGAGATGGAGTGCGCGGCCGGCGCGTTGTGGTGATCGGCGCCGGTGTGGTGGCTCTGCTTACTGCTCTGCTCGCCCGTCGGCACGGCGCCGCGTCCGTGGTGGTGCTCGACCCAACTCCCCACCGCCGGGCGGTGGCCGATGCCCTGGGGCTGGAGTCACTTGACCCGCAAGGCCCGGAAGACGTGGCTGCCACCCTGAAGACCAGATGGCGGCATGCCCGGGGCGACCGGGGGGCAGATGTGGTGTTCCAATGCCGGGGACACGCCGCGGCCCTGCACCTGGCGTTGCGGGTGGCTCGCCCGCAAGCGACCGTGATCGATCTGGCCTTCTACCAGGAAGGGGCAGCCGAGTTGCGGCTCGGCGCGGAGTTCCACCACAACGGCCTGGCGGTGCGGTGCGCCCAGATCGGCCGGGTACCGCGGGGCGTAGCGCATACCTGGGATCGGGAGCGGCTATCCGCCGATACAATCGACCTCCTGCGCGCGGATGGCACAGCGATCCGAGAGCACCTGGTGACAGCAGTCGTCCCGTTCGAGGATGCACCAGAGCTCTTCGCGGACTTGGCCGCGCGGCGCCGACAAGAATTGCAGGCCGTCCTCACCTTCGATCACTCGACGGCAGAACCACGCCCGGCCGCGGCCGTCAAGCGCGAACTTGGCTGACGGTACGCCGTCCCCGTCGGCTCAGCGACCGCGACATGGGCTCGTCAGACTCGCCAAGCTCCCGACGATCAGCAGGATCCACCGGTCCGTCTGGCGGCACTATGGGCTCTCAGTGCGAACGCACCAGCCAGCAGGTATCGGCCTATGGGTGCGTTCGCCCTCGAACACGAAGGCTGCTGGGATCGGTAAGCGCCTAAACGGCGCCGAGCCTCCTTAGCAGCGCGTGGCAGTGGGCAGCTCGCGCCGAGTCCTCTTCCATGAGCTGCCGGACGAAGTAAGCAAACTCCGGCAGCCCTGCATCCTCGGCGTCCCGGAGGTACCGGCCGTACTCCCGTACGGCCGCCAGCGCGCGGGTCTGGATGGACAGCAAGTCGAGCCTGGCATCCTCGAGCCTCGTATCTTCCCCAGCCATCACCGGCCACCTCCCCTGAGTAGGTGCTGTCGCCGCGCTACCCCGGCACCACTTTCGAAACTTCGACGCCTGCCGTGGCTGAGGCTGTTTATGTCGCGACCGAATGGTTGTTCTGAGGCGGGTTCTCTGATGGCTGCCGCCGAGCTATCTAAGACTGAGATCGTCAACCGGACGATCACGCTCTACGACCTGAGCGAGCCGGTGACCAGGCTTCAGAATGAAGAGTGCGCAGTCCGGGCCGCCAGCCCAGGTCGGCCGTGATCGCCGGGCCATTAGCGGGCCATTAGCCAGGGTGATGAGGGGCAGTCGCGGTCACCCAGGACCGCCAGGGGCTCCAGGTCAGTGCCCCTGGCTGCCGTAACCGCTGAACTTCCCAAGCTGACAGTTCGAGTTTGGCTCAGGTAAACGTCCATGTCCCAGCAGTTGCGGACACGCGGGGCTCGTCAGGGCTGCCGTGGCCCACCTCGTAGGGACATCACGCGGATGATGAAACGCTGGGTGCGCTGTCAGCCGTGGAGAGGCCCGAGACCGAGACGGTAGAGCAGCTGGGCCATGAGCTGCTGGCCTTTCGCGCTTGGGTAACAGCAGGGGTCCTTGGTCATCAGCCCGGCCTTGTAGGCATCGCCGGTCCCGGAAGAGCCGTTGAAGGCGCGCACTACGTCAATGCAGTCGCCTCCGTGCTTCCGCACTGCACCGCAGACGATGGTTCTTTCTGTGACCGCCTGATAGAGAGATATGCCTGGGGTGATGAACGGCGGAATCGCCTTTCCGGCGCCGGGGTACCCGTTGGGGAGGCTGACCGCCCGGAGCAGAGCGGAGCGGCCCGCCAGCTGGCGGACGGTTGCGAGTGCCGCGTCGACGTTGCGGCCGAACTGGCGCAGCAGCGGGGTATAGCAGGCACGGCCTTTGCACTTGCCCGCCTGCAGGTCTTCATCGCCCCGGTTGAGGTCCGCGCCGCCGATCCCAAGCAGGACGACCCGGGCGCCTCGCAGGGCTTGCCGCGTGGCCGGGTCCGACTGGACCTCAGTCAGCAGCACGTCACTGGTCTTGCCGTCGCTCGCGAGGTTAGTCGCGTGCACCGGCGAGGCAGTCACCTTGTGCACGAGTGTGGCGTAACGCCCGACCCAGCCCTGCCCGGTCGGGTCACCCGCGCCGGTCGCATCCGAGTCGCCCAAGGCGACTATGCGGACCGCTTGCGCCGATGGTAAAGAAGCCGGGGACGCCGAACCGTGACCGCCCGGATGGCCAGATCCCCCGCAGCCAGCCAGCGCAATGAGCAAACACACCACTCCCAGCGACGGTCCACTTATGTTGCGCATGGCTCCCCCACGCCCAAGGGCGGCCCGCTGATCAGACCGCTCGCGTGGCCCACACTAGGAGGCTGGGAGCCAGGGCTCCAGGGTGGCTCCCTTACGTTTCCATGGTGTGGCTAACACCAGCAGTTGACCCGGCCTGTTACACCCGGGCGCCAAGCAGCGATAAGGCAACCGGCAACCGAGCATCAAGCTGCTGGTCAGATGTCCCGGGGGGTGATGAACGCCGATCATCTGCAAACCGCTCCCTGACGGAGTGGTTGGCCACCCGCAGCCAGGTGATGCGTGTGACCTGCGGAGACGTCGGCTAGCAGCGTCTTTGTTAGCCTGCGCTCTCAGTTCGGGACTAAGCGTGCCGCCTATCGACGTCCTCGCTCAAGAGCGTCTAGTGCGGACCGGGCCTGGCTGCAGAACCTTCGTGATCAATGTGTGGCGCTAACTGAGCGCTGATCGGGTGCGCGACAGGCTGGTCAGGTAGTGCCGCGACCGACAACGTTTGCCTCGTGGGATAGTTCCTGCCGGGAGACAGAGCGGTATGCCGAACGCCGAGGGACAGGGGCGCCGACCGCGGGAGCGGTCCGGCCCCGCGTCACGGTCCTGATCTGGCCGTGCATCGTCCAGCCGCCAGGCCCGGGGCCGCCGGTCGGGTGGCTTGCCGGTGTAACGCCTCGGGCGTGTCCTGGCGTTTCGCAAACGGTGCTGGTGACCCAGCGACAACGCCGGCAACGCACACCGCCGGCGCCGAGACTGTGCCCCGGCTGGAGCCATTGACTCCCGCAAGGCCTGGCCGGGGTACCCGCCGGCGGGCACGGAAATGAGGAGAGGGCTTGTGAACAGCGGTATCTGGCCGGCCCCTGCTGGGCGTCATCGCCGCGATCCTCACCCCCGCGCCGCTCAGCATCCGCGACCGGTCCTAGGCGTTTCACCGGAAGAGACTACAGATTGGCCGGACATCTGGGGCCGGCCCGGCAGGGCACCGATGACCGGCGATTCGCCGGCCGGGGAGGTCGGCTACCGTCAGCATTTCAACCTCGACCATGACGACGCGGCGGAGATCGCGGAATTTCTGCGGCGCAGCGGCTACTCGGGCTGCTGCGCCAGCCAGGTGACCGCCGAACTGGCCAAGCCAGAACGTGAACGCAGCATGATCGGGCTGATCGCGGCCGGGATGCTCCAGAGCGCCGGATGGTGGCTGTAACCAGCCCCACGGCCAACCCTCACCGCCGGAAGCAAGCTCAACCCCCTTACCTTCTTGGCTGAGCCCAGGCCAGTACGGTCCCGGGATCCCTGGAAACGTGTCCACGCTACGAGGGGAAGCCCACGCTGCCTATCCGGCACACAACCTCATACGGCAGCGCCGGCAGCTTACCCGGGCTGGACGTCCGTCGCGGGACGGTGCAGGCGCCCGCGCGCCTGATCTGCCTACCCGGGACCGCCCAGCCCGCCCGGCGCCGCGGGCCTGGCAAGCGGCAGGCGGTGCGCCCGCCGGAACACCAGGACCCGCTGAAAGCCGAGGGTAACGGCCAGATAGAGGACAATGGTGGCGGTCCCCAAACCCCGGGCACCCGGGCCATGCACGACCAGAACGTCATAACCCAGATGCGCGAGCAACGAGGCAATCCACAACACGGCGGTCACCCAGCTGCCTTGCGACCAGGCCTGGCCGTCGTCCATCCAGACCCGCACCGTGCTAGCCCGCAGCACGCCGAAGATCGCCGCAAGCACCAGGCTGCCCCCCAGCGCGGCGAAGGTCAGCGGGTGATCATGGCCTTTGCTCAGAAACTGGTAGGCCTGAATCAGGCCGATGACCGCCAGGATCGCAATGAGGCGCAGCGCCGAGGCATTGACGGGGCGGGCGGCCAGCTGCCGGTAGATCAGCAGGGCCAAAACCGCAAGACCCAAAATGACATCGAGAACGATCACCTGTACCACCCCTCAGCGTTCGGCCCCGATCGCGCACCGCAGGGTCGCACCGCGCAGGCAACACCCATTCAACGGTACGACCGCACACCCCAACCCGGACACACCCCGCCAGGCCGTTTTGTGCCAGCCGTGGCACAGACATGCCACTCCCATGAGCATCTGCAGGCAATGACCATCACTCGCCGCCACCGCGGCACCGTCGCCGTCCCTGCGCCAGTCCTGCTGGGGCTAATTAGTCCTGCCGGAGGGCCAATCAGGGCAACAATGAATCAGCTGTGCTCACGATGGGGTTGGTTTGCTGCTGGTACCTGGAGACGGCCATTCTGGGGGGATGCACAAGACGACTGGGCTGCGGGATCCGGCTGTTGCCTTTCCGCTGCCTCAGCTGCGGGATGACGCTCAGGACCGGCGTGAGGCCAATCGTGCGATCGCTGTCAGCGCCGCCGGGCTGGCAGCCACGGGCATCATCGAGCTGGTTATCGCGTTCGTGACCGGTTCGGTCGGCTTGCTCGGCGACGCGATCCACAACCTGTCTGACGTCTCCACCAGCGTCGTGGTGTTCCTCGGGTTCCGGCTGTCCAAGCGGCCTCCGATGGAGCGTTACCCCTACGGC
>Ga0070714_100001699_pt1 | contig 16015 bp, 9 predicted proteins | sample LARL83metaG_FD_65450 | JGI IMG/M metagenome (GOLD analysis project Ga0070714, IMG submission 65450) | Corn, switchgrass and miscanthus rhizosphere microbial communities from Kellogg Biological Station, Michigan, USA - LAR L8-3 metaG | ecosystem: Host-associated > Plants > Roots > Rhizosphere ...
CAGGCCGACGTGAAGATCGACAACTACGACATCGTCGGGATCATGGGCGTCCACTCCGGCATGAACAGCGTCGTCACGACGCCCGCGATCAAGACCTACGCCGACATCAAGGGCAAGGTCGCGGCCAGCGACGCGCTGAACTCCGGCTACGGCGTCATGCTGTTCGCCATCCTCGACAAGCACGGCCTCAAGCTGAACCGGGACTACACCGCCATCGCCGTCGGCAGCGGGCCGAAGCGGCTCGAAGCCATGAAGGACGGCAAGGCGGTCGTCGCCGCGCTGTCGGCCCCGGAGGACACCGAGGCCAAGAAGGAAGGCTTCAACATCCTCGACGACGCCGTCACCGCGCTCGGCATGCCCTATCAGGGCAGCGCCTATGTGGTGCGCCGCTCGTGGGCGAAGGCGCACGAGAAGGAAGTGGAGAGCTTCATCCGCGCCATCGTCGCCGCCCACGATTACGTCTACGCCAACAAGGCCGGATCGATCGAGATCCTGAAGGCCCACGTCAAGAAGCTCTCGCCCGAGGATCTCGATGTGGTCTACGCCGCCCTCACCAACAGCAAGGGCGGCCTCAACCGCGGCGCGAAGATGAACATCGACGGCGTGAAGACGCTCCTCAAGCTGCGCGGCGAATACTCGGAGCCGAAGAAGACCCTCACCGATCCCTACAAGTACGTCGACCTTTCCTATTACGAGAAGGCCACGAAGAAGAAGTAGACCCTTCGGATCGTCGGCATGAAAAAAGCCCCCGCGCATCGCGCGGGGGCTTTCCCGTTCCGATACCGCTTACTGGGCGGCCGTCGGATTCGGATTGGTCTTCTCGTGCTTCGCCTTCGCGGTTTTCGTGGTTTGCGCGCCGTCGCGCTTGGCGACGTGCTTGACCTGATGTCGCTCCTTCGCGGCTGTCTTGTGAACGTTCTTGGCCGCAGCCTGGCCGCTCTGCATCGTCTGTTCATGCGTACCGGTGCCCGACGCCGTTTGCGCGAACGCCGGAACGGCAATGCCGAATGCAAGAAGGGAAGCCAGGGCCGCCTTGTGGATGTTCATTCGTCCTCTCCAATGTTGCGCCCGACGCCGCGAGGCGTGCGAGCGAGACGATGCTGTTCCACGATTGCGGCGCCGCAAGAGCGGGATTGTGACGCTTTGGCGGCGGCGAGCCGCGCCGCCACTAACCATTAAAAACATGATTCGCTTATCTGGAATCAGAATCATTATCGTCGTCATTCCCGCGCCACCAGCCGCACGGCCGGTCTCTTTCAAAATTAGAGAGCGGGAATCCAGCGGCTTCTGGAATGCGGCGCGACGCGCGAAGGACGGACGGCTCCGTTACGCGCGGGGGGTCGAGTGGGTGAAGATGTCCCGGAGCCGCGATGCCAGCCGGATCTGGCGATCGCTGCGGCCGACCGACACCGCCTTGCCGACGCCGAGATAGCGCTCGGCGACCTCGGGGTCGTTCAGGAGATCGCGGCCGCTGCCGGCCATCACCACGCGTCCCATCTCGATCACGTAGGCGCGGTCGGAGATGCCGAGGCTCATGCGCGCGTTCTGCTCCGACAGCACGATCGAGATGCCCTGCTCCTTGAGCCCGTGGACGAGGCGGAAAATCTCCTCCACCAGCACCGGGGCCAGCCCCAGCGACGGCTCATCAAGGATGAGGAGCCGCGGCGACGCCATCAGTCCGCGGGCGATGGCCAGCATCTGCTGCTGGCCGCCGGACAGATTGCCGGCCGGCTCTCCGAGGCGATCGAGAAGGATCGGGAACCGCTCGCAGACCGCGCGCGTGCGGCGATGGAGCTCGTCTGCGCCGACGGAGCGCCCCTGAGCGTAGGCGCCGAGACGGAGATTCTCGGCGACGGTCATGCCGGGAAACATCTGCCGGCCCTCGGGAACATGGGCGATTCCGAGCCGGACGCGGGCGCGCGGCCGAAGCCCATCGATGCGGCGGCCGTCGAAGACGATCTCGCCGCGGTGCGGCGCCAGAAGGCCGGAGATCGTTTTCACCAGGGTCGATTTGCCGGCGCCGTTGGCGCCGATCAGCGCCACGATCTCGCCGGCGCCGACGGTAAGGTCGATGTCGTGGACGACGTCGAGACCGGCATACCCGGCACAGAGCTTCTTGATCTCGAGCATCAGACGGCCACCGTGCCGTGGCCGACATAGGCAGCGATCACGCGCGCGTCCTTCTGGATCTCAGCCGGCGAGCCCGACGCGGCAATGGCGCCGGCATCGAGCACGACGACCTGATCGGAAATGCTCATCACCAGCGACATGTTGTGCTCGACGACGATGACGGTGATCCCGGCCGCACGCACCGCCGAGAGCAGCTCGGCGAGATCCTCCGTTTCCGTGTCGTTGAGGCCGGCGGCCGGCTCGTCGAGGAGCAGAAGGCGCGGATGCGCCATCAGCGCGCGCACGACTTCGAGAAGCTTCTGGCCGCCCATCGGCAGGTCGGTTCCGGCGGCGTTGCGGAAACCCGACAGTCCGACCAGATCGAGGAGCTGATCGGCCTCGGCCGTCAGCAGCCGCTCCTCGCGGCGCGCCGAGGGAAGCCACAGCATCTGCTGGAAAAGCCCCGAATGCACCTTGAGATGCGCGCCGGCGAGCGCGTTCTCCAGCACCGTCATGCCGGGGAACACCCGCGCGGTCTGGAACGTGCGGATCAGCCCGAGCGAGGCGATCTCCTCCGGCGAGCGGCCGATCAGCGAGGTGCCGTAGAAAAGAATCTCGCCGGCATCGGGCCGGAACAGGTTGGTGACGAGATTGAACACCGTCGTCTTGCCGGCGCCGTTGGGGCCGATCACCGCCGTCAGGCTGCCGTCGGGCACCGTGAACGTCACGTTGTCGATGGCCTTGAGGCCGCCGAACGCCCGGGCGAGCCCCGTGACCTGGAGTGCCGCCGCCGCGGTCATGACGCGGCCTTCCGCTGCCGACGGAGCCGGCGCGCGAGACGCGCGGTCCAGATCGCCGCGGTGCCGAACAGGCCTTCCGGCAGCCACAGGAACGATGCGACCAGCATCGCGCCGACCGCCAGCGTCAGGTACTCCTTGAATGGCTGGAAGATCGTCGGCAGCAGCGTCAGCAGCGCCACGCCGAACAGCGGCCCGATCAGGGTTCCCTCGCCGCCCACCACCAGCATGGCGATCATCTCGAACGAGCGCGGCGTCGACACCATCTCCGGCGATAGGAAATGGAAATAGAAGGCGTAGAGGCTACCCGACAGCGACGCCAGCACCGAGCTGATCGCGGCGGCCATCAGCTTGTAGCGCGGCACGTTGACGCCGAGCGCCGCCGCCGCCGTCTGGTCGGTGCGCACCGCCTTGAGCGCGCGGCCGAAGCCCGAGTTCATGGCACCCATCAGCGCCAGCACGAGAACCACCACGACGGCGAGGACGAGGTAATACATCGAGGTCGAGGTCGAGAAGGCGAACGAGCCGATCGAGAACGACGGAATGCCGATCAGCCCCGAGGGACCGCCGGTGGTGTCCATCATGCCGACGGCGAGCGAATCGACGAGCAGTCCGAACGCCAGCGTCGCCAGCGCGAGGTAGTGGCCGCGCAACCGCATGGTGACCAGCGACAGCACCAGGGCGGCGATCAGCGACAGAACGATGCCGGCGGCGATCCCCACCAGCGGCGGCAGACCGTAATGGGTGGCAAGGATCGCTGCGGTATATCCGCCGATCGCCATGAATGCCGCCTGACCGAGGCTGACCTGACCGGCATGGCCCATGAGCACGTCGAGGCCGAGCACCGATATGTAGAGGATGCCGGTGATCACCAGCGAGCTGAGAAGCCCGCCCGGTGGCAGGAACCAGGGCAAGGCCAGGGCGAGCGCCAGCAGCGCGAGGCCGAAGGCGAGGCCGCCCCGGCCCCGGAGGTGGACGATCGCGCGGTAGACCCGCTGCTCGTCGCGCACGTCCTGGCGGCGCGCCGGACCCGACGCGAAGAAGCCGTGCGGGCGCCAGATCAGCACCACCAGCAGCAGGCCCAGCGCCAGCGCGTTAGCGAACAGCGAGGACACGTAGCCTGCGGCAAGCTGCTTCGAGATGCCGATCACGAAGCCGCCGACCACAGAACCCACGAACGAGCCGATGCCGCCGATGGCGACGGCGATGAAGCCGAAGTTGGTGAAGAAATGGCCGGCATCGAACTGAAGCGAGGTGATCGGCGCCACGACGATGCCGCCAACGCCACCGATGAGCGCCGCCAAGGCGAAGCTCAGGAGCGTCATGCGGCGGACGTCGATACCCATAAGCTGGGCCGCCAGCCGGTTCTCGGCGCAGGCCCGGAGCGCCATGCCGACCGAGGTGCGCGCCAGGAGGTACCACAGCCCGACGATGATGACGACGACGGTGCCGAGGATCCAGAATCCCTGGGTCGAGACACGAATGCCGAGGATTTGAACGGGAGCGAAGCCCGAGTAGGGCGGGAGCTGATAGGGCTCGCTGCCCCATCCGATCAGGATCGCGCCTTCGATCAGGGTCAGGAGCCCGGTCGTGAGCATCAGGACGCTGCTGTTGGGGAGCTTTCCCAGCGCCGGCACGAAGCATCCGGCGCCGAGGGCGAGCCCCACGGCAGCGGTGACGATGGCCGCAATCGGCAGGGCCACGGGAATCGGCAGCCCCAGCTTGACCTGAAACGTGTGCATCAACAGCGCGCCCAGGACGCAGAATGCGCCCTGGGCGAGGTTGATGACGCCGGTTACTCGGAAAACCAACGAGAAGCCCAGGGCGACGATCGCGAAGACGATGCCGTCCTGGAGCAGTCCGTTGATGACGATCTGAATAAGCTGGTTCACGCCACCGACTGCTTCTGTTCGGAAGCGTTGCCGCTCCGATCGTATCCTACTCGAGCGGAATGCCCGTCGGCTTGCTCCTCACGACCCAGTGTTTGTCGGCGGGGCTCCACTGCGTGACCACGACGTTGTCGATGTCGAGACCGCGCTGCGGCGTCTTGACGAAATCGTAGGTGCCGTTGGCGCCGACGAAGCCCTTGAGCTTGGACAGGTGATCGCGCACCTGCGCCGCCGTCGCCTTGGGCCCGAGCTTCCTGAGCGAGTCGATCAGGATCATCGCCGGATCCCAGGCGAGCTCGGAGGCCACGTCGGGTTGGATCTTGGCGTTCTTGAAGGCGTCGAAGAACTCCTTCTGCTTGGCCTTCTCCGCGGCCGGGAGCTGGATCGACGGGCTGTAGCCCATCACCCACTGCGCCGCCGGGATGTAGAGCTGCTTCGGCAGGAAGTTCGCGTACTGCGTCATCTGGGCGTAGGTCATGTTGCCGTCGGTGGTCGCCACCGGGATATCGAGACCCGCCTGGATGATGCCGCGGAAGATCGTCGCGATCGGCGTGCCCGTGCTCCAGGCGATCAGGACCTGCGGATTGGCCGCCTTGATGCGCTCGATCTGTGCCGAGACGCTGACGTCGGTGGTGTTGAAATGCCCGGCCTCGACGATCTTGACGCTCTTGTTCTCCGGCATCTTGACGACGTTCTTGAGATTGTTCTCGGCATCCTGGCCGCTCGCGTCGGTGCTGGTCATGGTCGCGATCCGGGTCCAGCCCTTGAGGCGGAAGTAGCGGACCAGCGCGATCGCGAGGTCGTGGGTCGAGGTGCTCGAGGTGAACGTGTAGCTGCCGTCCTTGGGATGGATGCCCGGCGAGAGGCAGTACTGGACGGGGCCGTTCGCCTGCATCAGTGGCGAGATGGCGTTGCACATCGCCACCAGCGACGAGCCGATCATCACCGCGGGCTTCGACGCGATCACCTCGTTGGCGAGCTGCACCGCGACCTGCGGGTTCGACTGATCGTCGTGGAAGATGAACTTCAAGGGCTTGCCGCCGATGCCGCCCGATGCGTTGGCGACCTTCTCGGCGAGCTGGAGCGACTGCTGCTCGGCCTTGCCGAGGAACGAGCCGCCGCCGGTCAGCGGCTGGACGACATGAATGTCGTAGGTGCTCTGGGCACCGGCCGGTGCGACGAACAGCGCCGCCGCGAGCGATGCGACCGCCGCGCCGATAAGGAAAGTCTTGGTGCTCATGTGTGCCCCCTGAATCGTGCGTTCTCGGATTTGTTAATTCGGATGCTAAGGACTCTTAGCCTGTCGACCGCGTCGACCGCAAGGGCAGCCGTCGCCGGAAAATATCCCTACCGCCATCGTGGAAAAGGCGGATGAATTAAATAAATGACCGTTCGCAAATTACGGCCGGGCGGCCTGGGCGGGCGCCCCCGCCATGAGATCGTCGCCCGGCAACTGCGCGGCCGTCCAGCCGCCGCCGAGCGACTCGATCAGCGTGACGCTGGTCGCCAGCCGGGTCTGCAGGATCGACAGCGCGTTCTGGCGGGCGGCGAGCGCCGTCGCCTGGGCGGTGACGACGCTTGTATAGGCGATGATGCCGGCCTGGTACTGATTGAGGGTCAATTGCTCCGCTTCCTGGGCGGCGCGGACGGCGCCTTGCTGTACTTTGGACTGCTCTTCGAGGATGCGAAGTGTGGAGAGATTGTCCTCAACCTGTTGAAAACCGGTCAGCACCGTCTGGCGGTAGGCGGCGACGCGCTGGTCGTAGGCCGCCCGCGCCGCCTCGACCGCGGCGCCGCGCAGGCCGCCGTCGAACACGGGTGCGCTGGCCTGGGCGCCGAGTGACCAGACGCTGCTCGCGGCACGCAGCAGGTTGTCGATGGCCGTGTTGGCGAAGCCGTAGGACGCCGACAGGGTAATGGCCGGAAAATAGGCCGCTTCGGCGACGCCGATCTCCGCGTTGGCGGCCGCCATCAGGCGCTCGGCGGCGGCGATGTCGGGGCGCCGCTCGAGCAGCTCCGACGGAACGCCGGGCGGAACGACTGGAACATCCGCCGAATATTCCACAGGTGGGATCGAAAAAGTCGCCGGCGGTTGCCCCATAAGCACCGCGATCGCATGCTCCAGTTGGGCGCGTTGCACCCCGATTCCGACCGCTTGCGACCGCGTTGTCTCGACTTGCGCCTGGGCCTGGGCGACGTCGGCGCGAGCAGCGACGCCGACGGCGTAGCGGTTCTGGGTGATCGCCAGCGAACGCTGGAAGGCGACGACGGTGGCGTCGAGCAGCCGCTTGATCTCGTCGTCGACGCGGAGCTGGAAATAGGCGACCGCGAGCTGCGCCTGGGCCGAGAGCCGCGCCGATGCCAGATCGGCGGCGCTCGCCTGGGCGGTGGCGACGTCGCTTTCGACGGTGCGGCGGATGCGGCCCCAGACGTCGGCCTCCCAGGTCGCCCCGGCCGAAGTATCGAAGCTGTTGCGGATGCGCGACGAGCCCAAGCCGGAGGTACTGCTGGTGGAGCCGAGCTTCGAGCGCTGGCCCGAGGCGTCGAGCGTCACCGTCGGGAAATAGCCGGCGCGAGCCTCGGCGACCAGCGCCCGCGCCTGCCGGAATGCCGCCTCCGCCGCCTTCAGGTTCTGGTTGTTGACGTCGACCTGACGCACCAGCCGATCGAGCACCGGGTCCTGATAGACCGACCACCAAGGCGCGCCGCTTGCCGCAAGCGTGGGCTCGGCGCGCTTCCAGCCGGCAAGCTCCTTGTAGGCGACCGGCACCGGCGCGGGGGGGCGAACATAGTCGGGCCCGACCGTGCATGATGACAGCAGCACGAGCGTCGCGAGCGCGGCGAGCGGCAAGCAGCAGGAAAGGCGTTTGCGTGTCTTGTTGTCCGGCATGGTTAGGTCCTGAATGCGTCCGGTAGCCGCGTGCCGCCGGCGTCGGGATGGCCACGCCGCCAGGCACCGGTCGCCCACAGCCGGAAGCGATCGAGATAGAGATAGATCACCGGCGTCGTGTAGAGCGTCAGCATCTGGCTGACGATCAGCCCGCCGATGATGGCGATGCCGAGCGGGCGGCGGAACTCGCCGCCTTCGCCGGAAGAGAGCGCCAGCGGCACCGCCCCGAACAGCGCCGCCATGGTCGTCATCAGGATCGGCCGGAAGCGCAGCAGGCAGGCCTGATAGATCGCATCATGGGTCGAAAGGCCCTGGGTCCGTTCCGCGTCCAGCGCGAAGTCGATCATCATGATGGCGTTCTTCTTGACGATGCCGATCAGCAGGATGACGCCGATCATGGCGATGATGCTGAACTCGAGGCCGCCCAGCATAAGCGCCAGCACGGCGCCGACGCCCGCCGACGGCAGCGTCGACAGGATCGTGATCGGATGGATGTAGCTCTCGTAGAGGATGCCGAGCACGACATAGACCGCGACGAGAGCGGCCAGGATCAGATACGGCTGGTTCGCCAGCGATTGCTGAAACACCCGCGCCGTGCCCTGGAAGCTGCCGTGGATCGTGCCGGGGACGCCGATCCGGTTCATCGCCCCGTTGATCGCATCGACCGCATCGCCGAGCGCCACGCCCGGCGCAAGGTTGAACGACAGCGTGGTGGCGACGAACGGGCCCTGGTGGCGGACCGAGAGCGGCGTCGTGCCGGGCCCGTAGGAGCTGAAGGCGGCGAGCGGCACCATGGTTTCGGGCGTCGTGCTGACGGCGGCTCCGGTGGAGGCGCCGCCCCGGCCGCTCGAGGCGATGGCGTTGGTCCGCTGGTTGGCGACGGCGTCCTGCCCGGCGGCCGCCGCACCGGTGATGCCCGCCAGTGCGTTGGTCGCCTGGGAACCGCTGATCGCGCCCGAAGTGCTGACGAAGATTTGCTTCAGCGTGTCGGGCGACTGCCAGAACTTGGGCGCGACCTCCATCACCACATGATACTGGTTGAGGGGGTTGTAGATCGTCGATACCTGACGCTGGCCGAAGGCGTCGTAGAGCGTGTTGTTGATCTGGCTCGTGGTAATGCCGAGCCGGGCCGCCGTGTCGCGATCGATGACGATGTCGGTCTCGAGTCCCTTCTGCTCCTGGTCGGAGTTGACATCGGTGAGCTGAGGAATGCCCTTGAGGGCATCGGCGATTTTCGGCGCCCAGGCGAACAGATCCGGCATGTTGTCGCCCTGCAACGTGTACTGATACTGCGCGTTGCTCTGGCGACCGCCGACGCGGATGTCCTGGACCGACTGCAGGAACAGGCTGGCGCCGGGCACGACGGCGAGCTCGCGCCGGAGCCGCGCGATCACCCGATCGGCGGGGAGCTTCCGCTCCGCCAGCGGCTTCAGCGAGACGAACACGAAACCCGAGTTGGTCTGGCCGCCGCCGGTGAAGCCGGCGACGCTCTCGACCGCGGAATCCTTCTGAACGATGGAGACGAATTGGGTGAGCTTCTGCTGCATCGCCTGGAACGAGATGCTCTGGTCGGCCTGAATGCCGCCGACGAGGCGGCCGGTGTCCTGCTGGGGGAAGAAGCCCTTCGGCACGACGACGAACAGAAAGACGTTGAGCCCGAGCGCCACCAGGAGCGCCAGCATGATGACGCGCGGGTGATCGAGCGACCAGCGGAGCGAGCGATCGTAACGACCGAGAATCGCCCGGAACCACCTCTCGCCGCGCTCCGACAGCGATCCCGGCCGCCGGATCCTGGGCGGGAGCAGGATCTGCGAGCACATCATCGGCGTCGTCGTCAGAGAGACCAGGAGCGACACCAGAATGGCGATCGAGAGCGTCATCGCGAACTCGCGGAACAGGCGTCCGATGATTCCGCCCATGAGGAGGATGGGAATGAAGACGGCGATCAGCGACGTGCTCATCGACAGCACCGTGAAGCCGACCTCGCGGGCGCCCCGCAGCGCCGCCTGCATTCGCGACATTCCCGCCTCCATGTGGCGGGAGACGTTCTCCAGCACGACAATCGCATCGTCGACGACGAAGCCGGTGGCGACGGTCAACGCCATCAGCGAGAGATTGTCGAGGCTGTAGCCGAGCAGATACATGATGCTGAAGGTGCCGAGCAGCGACACCGGCACGGCGACGCTCGGCACCAGCGCGGCCCGGACGTTCCGCAGGAACAGGAACACCACCATGATGACCAGGGCGATGGCGATCAGCAGGGTCCGCTCGACGTCGTGCAGCGAGGTGCGGATGGTGGTCGAGCGGTCGATCGCGACGTCGACATCGACGTCGCTCGGGATCGACGCCTCGATCTGCGGCAGGAGCGCCCGCACCCGGTCGACGGTATCGATGATGTTGGCTCCGGGTTCGCGATTGAGAATGACGAGGACGGACGGACGGCCGTTGGCGATCCCCGCGTTGCGCAGGTTCTCGACGGAATCGTTGACCTCGGCGACGTCGGAGAGACGCACGGCGGCGCCGTTTCGGTAGGCGACGATCAGCGAGCGGTATTCGTCGGCCTTGCGCGCCTGATCGTTGGTGTAGATCTGGAAACGCCGATCGCCCTGCTCGATCGCGCCTTTCGGGGCGTGGGCGTTGGCCGCCGACAACGCCGCGCGCACGCTCTCGAGGCCGATGCCGTACTTGAACAGCGCCTGGGGGTTGAGCTCGACCCGCACCGCCGGCAGCGAGCTGCCGCTGATGCTGACCTGGCCGACGCCGGGCACCTGGGAGAGCCGCTGCTCCAGCACCGTCGTCGCCGCGTCGTAGATCTGGCTGCGGCTTCGGGTGCCGGAGGTCAGCGCCAGAACCATGATCGGCGCGTCGGCCGGATTGACCTTACGGTAGGTCGGGTTGCTGCGGAGATTGGCCGGCAGGTCGACGCGGGCGGCGTTGATTGCCGCCTGGACATCGCGCGCGGCGCCGTCGATGTCGCGGTTGAGGCCGAACTGGAGGGTGATGCGGCTGGTACCGACCGCACTCGACGAGGTCATCTCGGTCACGTCGGCGATGGTGCCGAGGTGACGCTCGAGCGGCGTCGCCACGCTGGTCGCCATGATCTCGGGGCTGGCGCCGGGAAGCTGGGCCTGAACGGAGATGGTCGGATAATCGACCTGGGGCAGCGGCGAAACCGGCAGCTTGAAGAAGGCCACGGCGCCGGCAAGCGCCACGCCGACAGTGAGCAGGGTCGTCGCGACCGGACGATGGACGAAGAGCGCCGACAGATTCATGGCGCGACCCCTTCCTCGCGATCCTCGCCGGCGCCATGGGAAACGGTGCCGCCGAACCGCCGCGCGAGCCGATCGAAATACAGGTAGATCACCGGCGTCGTGAACAGCGTCAGGGCCTGGCTGACGATGAGACCGCCGACGATGGTGATGCCGAGCGGATGACGAATCTCGGAGCCGGTGCCGCTGCCGACCATCAGCGGCAGCGCGCCGAGAAGCGCCGCCATGGTCGTCATCAGGATCGGTCTGAGCCGCAGCAGGCACGCCTGATGGATCGCCTCGCGCGGGCTCTTGCCCTCGTTGCGCTCGGCGTCGAGCGCGAAGTCGATCATCATGATCGCGTTCTTCTTGACGATGCCGATCAGAAGAACGATGCCGATGATGGCGATGATGGTGAGATCGTCGCCGGCGACGATCAGCGCCAGCAGCGCGCCGATGCCGGCCGATGGCAGCGTCGAGAGGATCGTCACCGGATGGACGAAGCTTTCGTAGAGCACGCCGAGGACGATGTAGACGGTGATGATGGCCGCGAGGATCAGGAGCAGTTCGTTGGCGAGCGACGCCTGAAAGGCAAGGGCAGCGCCCTGGAACGTCGGGAAAATGCTCTGGGGCATGCCGATGTCGCGCTGGACGCGCTCGACCGCAGTGACCGCGGCGCCGAGGGAGGTGCCGGACGCCAGGTTGAACGAGATCGTCGCCGCCGGAAACTGGCTGAAGTGGTTGATCTGGAGCGGCGCCGTGCGCTCCTCGACGGTGGCGATGGCCGACAGCGGCACTTGGCCGCCGCCCGGCGCCGACGACGGCAGATGGATCGTGCCGAGCGCCTGCAGCGAGCGTTGCAGGTCGGGATCGACTTCGAGGATGACCCGGTACTGATTCGACTGGGTAAAGATGGTCGAGATGATGCGTTGGCCGAACGCATCGTAGAGAGCGTTGTCGACGGTGGCGGCGGTGATGCCCATACGCGCCGCGGTATCGCGGTCGACGGTGACGTAGGCCGCAAGTCCCTGCTCCTGCATGTCGCTGGCGACGTCCTCGAACTCCGGCTGCCGGCCAAGCGCCTCGACCAGCTTCGGCACCCAGGTCGTCAGATCGTCCGGATTGGCGGTCTCCAGCACGAAGCGATACTGGGTGCGGCTGACCGTCGCGTCGATGGTGAGATCCTGGACCGGCTGCATGTAGAGCGAAATCCCCGGCACGTGGGCGACCGATGCCTGCAACCGCCGGATGGTGTCGCTGATGGTGCCGTGGCGCTGGTCGTGCGGCTTCAGGTTGATCAGCAACCGGCCGCTGTTGAGCGTCACGTTGGTGCCGTCGACGCCGATGAACGACGACAGGCTGTCGACGTCGGGATCCTTGAGGAGCACGTCGGCGAGCGCCTGCTGCCGCTCGGCCATTGCCCCATAAGAGACGCTCTGGGTCGCCTCCGAAATGCCCTGGATCAGGCCGGTGTCCTGGATCGGAAAAAAGCCCTTCGGAATGACGACGTACAGAAGCGCGGTGAGGATCAGCGTCGCGACGGCAACGAGCAGCGTTGCCGGCTGGCGGTCGAGCACCCAGGTGAGCCCGCGATCGTAACGCGCCGTCAGATGCTCGAACGCGATCCGGCTCCAGCGCTCGAAGCGTCCTTCGGTCGCTTCCGTTACGCGGCGCAGAAGCTTGGCGCACAGCATCGGCACGAGCGTCAGGGACACCACGGCCGAGATCAGGATGGTGACCGCCAGCGTCACCGCGAACTCGCGGAACAGGCGGCCGACGACGTCGCCCATGAACAGCAGCGGAATCAGCACCGCGATCAGCGACACGGTCAGCGACACGATGGTGAAGCCGATCTGCTCGGCGCCCTTGAGAGCCGCCTTGAGGGGCGTCTCGCCCTCTTCGAGATAACGGGCGATGTTCTCGATCATGACGATGGCGTCATCGACGACGAAACCGGTCGCGATGGTGAGCGCCATCAGGGTGAGGTTGTTGAGGCTGTAGCCCAGGAGATACATCGCCGCGAAGGTGCCGATCAGCGACAGCGGCACCGATAGGCTCGGGATGATGGTGGCGCGGAACGTGCGCAGGAACAGGAAGATCACCAGCACGACGAGGACCACCGCCAGCACCAGCTCGAACTCGACGTCGGAAACCGAGGCGCGGATGGTGTTGGTGCGATCGGTCACCACCGCAACGTCGATCGCCGCCGGCAGCGACGAGCGAAGCTGCGGCAGGATCGCGCGAACCCGATCGACGACCTGGATCACGTTGGCGCCGGGTTGGCGCTGGATGTTGAGGATCACCGCCGGCGTCGTGCCGCTCCACGCGGCGAGCTTGGTGTTCTCGGCGCTCTCGATCACCTGCGCCACGTCGGAGAGCCGCACCGGCGCGCCGTTCCGGTACGCGAGCACGATGTTGCGGTAGGCGTCCGGGCTCTGCAACTGATCGTTGGCGTTGATCGTGTAGGACCGCGTCGGACCGTCGAAGTTGCCCTTCGGCGTGTTGACATTGGAATTGGCGATGGTGGTGCGCAGGTCATCGAGATTGAGGCCGTAAGCCGCCAACGCCCGCGGATTGGCCTGGATGCGCACGGCCGGACGCTGACCGCCGGCGATGCTGACCAGCCCGACGCCGGGAAGCTGGGAAATCTTCTGGGCGAGCCGGGTGTTGGCCAGGTCCTGGACCTGGGTCAGCGGCATCGTTTTGGAGGTCAGCGCCAAGGTCACGATCGGCGCGTCGGCGGGATTGACCTTGGCGTAGATCGGCGGCGCCGGAAGATCCGACGGCAGCAGGTTGCCGGCGGCATTGATCGCCGCCTGGACCTCCTGCTCGGCGATGTCGAGGGTGAGATCGAGGCTGAACTGGAGAGTGATCACCGACGCGCCGGCCGAGCTCGACGAGGTCATCTGATTGAGGCTCGGCATCTGCCCGAACTGGCGCTCCAGCGGCGCCGTCACCGACGACGTCATCACGTCCGGGCTCGCCCCGGGATAGAAGGTCTGGACCTGGATGGTCGGGTAGTCGACCTCGGGCAGCGCCGAGAGCGGCAGAAACCGGAACGAGATGATGCCGACGAGGAGGATCGCCACCATGAACAGCGAGGTGGCGACGGGCCGCAGGATGAACGGACGGGATGGACTCATCGGAGGAGCGCCTTGGCCATGGCCGGCGCCCGGCTAAGGCCGCGCGCCGCGCTGACGGGAGCGGACCGGCACGGCGTTGCTGTTCGCGGGCGCGGCAGCCGTCGGCTCGCGCACGCTGACCTTCGCCTTGTCGCGGAGCTTGTCGGCACCGTCGACGACGACGCGATCGCCGGGCTCGACGCCCGACAGCACCGCGACGCGTTCGCCCTCGCTCGCGCCGAGCTTCACCGGCCTGACCGAGACGGTGTCGTCGGCATTGAGCACGAACACGAACGTTCCCGGCGAGCCGCGCTGGACCGCGGCGGTCGGGATGACGGTCGCGTCGTGCAGCGTGTCGGCCAGAAGCTGGACGTTGACGAACTGATTCGGGAACAGGCTTTCGTCGGCGTTGGCGAACTCGGCCCTGAGCCGGAAGGTGCCGGTCGAGGTGTTGATCTGGTTGTCGATCGTCGTCAGCGTGCCGGTGGCAAGCTGGGTCGTGTCGTTGCGATCGTAAATCGCAACCGACAGCGTCGCGTTGGCGTGAAGCTTGCGCAGGATCGGCTGCAGGCTGTCCTCGGGTAGGGTGAACATCACCGAGATCGGCTGGGTCTGGGTGATGATGACGATGCCGTTGGCGTCGCTGTTCTGCGCGTAGTTGCCCTGGTCGATCTGGCGCAGGCCGACGCGGCCGCTCACCGGGGCGACGATGTGGCAGTACAGGATGTTGAGCTTGGCATTGTCGACCTGCGCCTGATCGGTCTTGACCACGCCGTCGTACTGGCGGACGAGCTGCTGTTGGGTGTCGACCTGCTGGCGAGCGATGGAATCCTGGGCCGCCAGCGTGCGGTAGCGGGCGAGATCCTGCTGCGCCGTCTTGAGCAACGCCTGGTCGCGCAGGAGCTGACCCTGCGCTTGATCGAGCTGGAGGAGATAAGGACGGCTGTCGATCTCGGCCAGAAGATCGCCCTTCTGCACCCGCTGCCCCTCCTTGAAGTCGAGGCGGACGATCTGGCCGCTGATCTGCGTCTTCACCGTCACGGTGCTGAGCGGCGTCACGGTGCCCAGCGCCTTGAAGACGATGTCGATGTCGCCCTTCTCGGCGGTGGCCGTGACCACCGGCATCGGTCCGTTGCCGGCGAAGCGGCCGGTCGGCACGCGCGGGGTCTGATGCGACGACACCCACCATACCGCGGCGACGATGGCAACGATCGCAAGCGCAATGCCGGCGACGGCGCGCCACGAGAGGGCGCGCCGTGGGACGGCGCGCTGCGAATCGCGGTGGCGCTCAGCTCCGACGAGCGGCGGCGGCGTGACCGGAGGGGTTTGGGTCTTGAAGTCGTCCATACCGAGCCGAAGCGGCGTGAATGCCTTTCAAAAAGGGCCGCCGGCCATCAGGAGGCGGCGGGCGCGGCGTCCATTCTACGCCAAGCGGAAAACGGCGACCGATATGGGTGCGATCGCGGCCGAAAACAAGCGCTTAGACGGTTTCACGGCGCCCGGGCCCGAATCCGTCGCGGAAATACTGCCCGTCAAACAAGGCGGGAATCCGGATACGCCGGAGAGAAGCGGCCGTTCGTCGTTATCGGGAGCGGGGAGCCGCGCCGTCCGCTTCCTCGCGGTAGAGCCCGAGTGCGGCGAGCACCGGCGCGTCATTGACCGAGAACAGGATTGCCTCGTCGCCGGCGCGGAGGTTCTCGTGGGCATGCCAACTCCAGTTCGGCACGACGAAGCAGTCGCGCGGCTTCCAAGCGAGTTCCTCGCCATCGACGATGGTGCGTCCCTCGCCGCGGACGACGAAGTAGACCGCGCTCGACGTGTGGCGGTGGCGCGCGGTCTTCTGACCCGGCTTCAGCCACTGCACCCAGGCGCTCAGCGTCGGCAGCGTCGGGCCGCCGGTGATGGGGTTGACGTATTCGAGGGCGACGCCGTCGTGCGGGCTGCCGGCATGGCCGGCGAG
>Ga0070714_100001703_pt1 | contig 15996 bp, 11 predicted proteins | sample LARL83metaG_FD_65450 | JGI IMG/M metagenome (GOLD analysis project Ga0070714, IMG submission 65450) | Corn, switchgrass and miscanthus rhizosphere microbial communities from Kellogg Biological Station, Michigan, USA - LAR L8-3 metaG | ecosystem: Host-associated > Plants > Roots > Rhizosphere ...
CGTGCGCGCGGCGATCGAGCAGGCGGGGATCGAGATCGGCACGGCCGAGGTGACGCAGCGCCCGAGGACGCGCGTCGAGCTGGACGAGCAGCAGGCCGGCAGACTGCTGCGCCTGATCGAGGCGCTCGAGGACAACGACGACGTGGGCGAGGTCCACGCGAACTTCGACGTCGACGCCGAGGTCCTGGAGAAGCTCGCGGGCTGAGGGCCGGAGACGGGCGCGAGCGCCCGGCCGTGTTGGCGTCGCGTTAGGACGCGCCAAACATGAGAGCCTTCCGCAGGGTCGCCACTCTGACCGGCGAACCACTCGCGCGATGCTCTCGATCCTCATGCCCGTCTACAACGAGCTCGACCGCGTCGAGCAGGCGATCGAGGCCGTGCTCGGCACCGAGCTGCCCGTCCCGATCGAGCTGATCGTCGTCGACGACGGCTCGACCGACGGCACGCGCGAGCTGTTGCGCGCGCGTCCCGCCGACCCGCGCGTGCGCCTCTTCGAGCACGAGCGCAACGCCGGCAAGGGCGCTGCCGTGCGCACCGCGCTGCAGCACGCGACCGGAGAGCTGGCCGCGATCTTCGACGCCGACCTCGAGTACGAGCCGGGCGACTTCCGCGAGCTGCTGCCGCCGTTGCTCGGGGGCGAGGCGAACGTCGTCTTCGGCGTCCGTGCGTTCGACGGCGCCACGAGCCACTCGTTCCTCTACGTGATGGGGAACAAGGGAGTCACGCTCGCCGCCAACGTGCTCTTCAACGTCTACCTGCACGACATCATGACCTGCCACAAGGTGCTGAGGACCGAGCTGTTCCGCAGCCTCTCGCTGCGCGCCCGCGGCTTCGAGATCGAGCCGGAGATCACCGCGCGCCTGATCGAACGCGGCGAGCGCATCTTCGAGGTGCCGATCCACTACCGCGCGCGCTCGACGGCCGAGGGCAAGAAGCTGCGCGCGAGCGACGGGCTGCGGGTGATCGCCACCTTGCTGCGCTGCCGCCTGACGCCCGCATGAGCGCCGTCGAGACGCGCAGCCGCCGGGCGGTTCCGTCCGCGCCGGCCGTCGCGGCGCTGCTGATCGCGCTCGCCCTCGCGCTCGCCGCGCTCTCGCTGCTCGCGCCGTCGGTCCCCAGCTACGACCCGTTCGCGTGGATCGTGTGGGGGCGCGAGCTCGTGACGCCCTCGCAGCAGTTCGGGCTCGCCGGCGGGCCGTCGTGGAAGCCGCTGCCGGTGCTCTTCACGGCGCCCTTCTCGCTCGTCGCCGACAGTGCCGCGCCGAGCCTGTGGCTGCTCGTCGCGCGCACCGGCGCGCTGCTCGCGCTGGCCGGGGCGTGGGCGCTCGGCGCGCGGCTGGCCGGCGCGTGGGCCGGGCTCGTCGCCGCGCTCGGCGTGCTGCTGACCGACCAGTTCACCGCGCTCGCCTGGCGCGGAGCGTCCGAGCCGCTGCTGCTCGCGTGCGTGCTGTGGGCGCTGGAGCGCCATCTCGCCGGCCGGCGCGGGAGCGCGTTCGCGCTCGCCGTCGCCGCGTCGCTGATACGGCCGGAGGCGTGGCCGTTCCTGGGGCTCTACGCGCTCTGGCGCTGGGGCGCCGTCGGGCGCCGCGAGCGGCTGCTGATGGTCGGCGGCCTGCTGCTCGTGCCGCTGCTGTGGTTCGGGCCGCCGGCGACGATCGGCGAGCCGTTCTCCGCCAGCACGCACGCGGCGGACTACAACGGCCAGACGGGCTCGGATCCGGCGCTCACGGCGCTGCGCCGCGGCCTCGGCCTCGCGCTCGCGCCGCTGTGGGTGCTCGCGGCCGGCGCGGTCGCGCTGCGTCCGCGCGACCGCGTCGTACGGGGGCTCGCGATCGGCGCGGCGGCGTGGCTGCTGCTCGTCGTCGTCATGACCGTCGGCGGCTACCCGGGGCTGGCGCGCTTCATGCTGCCCGCCGCCGCGCTCGCCTGCGTGCTCGGCGGCGTCGCGGCCGTTGAGCTGGTGCGGCGCGCCGCGGCCGGGAGCGGTCGGGCCGCCGCCGCGTTCGCGGCCACGGCGCTGCTCGCGCTCGGCGTCGGCTTCGCGCTCGCGCCGGCCCGCGACACGGTCTCGAGCACCCGCACCGCGATCGACGCGGCGCGCCCCCAGGACGAGCTGACGAGAGCGATCGCGGTCGCCGGTGGCCGCGAGCGCGTGCTCGCGTGCGGGCTCGTCGCCGTCAACCACACCGCGCAGACCGCATTCGCGTGGAAGCTGGACGTGCCGCTCGCGCGGATCGCCCAGGACGTCGTCAGACCCGGGATCGTCTTCCGCGGCCCGCGCAGCCTCGCGCTCGGCGGGACGCCGCGGATCAGACTGCCGGGCCCATACCGCAAGGTCCTGCTCGGCCACACCGGCGTCTGGTACGTCAAGGCGGTGCTGGCGGACCACGCGCCGCTGCCGCCCGGCTGCGGCCCGCGCCGCTGACGGCGCTCGGGCAGGCGTCCGGCCTCGGGCGCAGAATTCCGAACGTATGATCGTCCTCGGCATCGACCCGGGCACCGCCAGCACGGGCTACGGCGTGGTCGCGTCGGATCCCGCCCGCCCCGGCCGCCTGCTCGCGCTCGACGGCGGCGTGATCGAGACGTCCGCGGGCGCGGCGCTCGAACGGCGTCTGACGACGATCCACGCGCGCGCGCTCGCGCTGCTCGACGAGCACGCGCCGGACGCGGTCGCGATCGAGGACCTCTACTTCGGCGCCAACGCGCGCTCGGCGATGGCGGTCGGTCAGGCGCGCGGCGTCGTGCTGCTGGCCGCCGGCGAGCGCGGCCTGCCGTGCGGCTCCTACACGCCGCAGCAGGTCAAGAGCGCTGTCTGCGGCTCCGGCCGCGCCGAGAAGGCGCAGGTGCAGCAGATGGTCCAGCGGCTGCTCTCGCTGCCGGGGCCGCCGACGCCCGACCACGCCGCCGACGCGCTCGCGGTCGCGATCTGCCACCTCAACCGCGCGCCGCTGGCCGCGGCGACGGCGGCGGGGGCGCGCGCATGATCGCGCTCGTGCGCGGCGAGGTCGTCAGCCGGCGCTACTCCCCACCCGGGGGCGGCGAGGTCGTCGTCGACGTCGCCGGCGTCGGCTACCGCCTCGCGGTCTCGGGCGAGACGCTCGAGCACGTCCCGGCAGCCGGCAAGACGGTCACGCTCCACAGTCACCTGATCGTGCGCGACGACGCGCTGGCGCTCTACGGCTTCGCGACCGAGGAGGAGCGCGATCTCTTCCTGATGCTGCTCGGCGTGCAGTCGGTCGGCCCGAAGGTCGCGCTCGCCGTCCTCTCCGGCGGCTCCCCGCGCGAGCTGCTCGCCGCGCTGGCCGCCGGCGACGCCGCGCGCTTCCAGGCGGTCCCGGGGATCGGCAAGCGCACGGCCGAGCGGATCGTCGTCGAGCTGCGCGAGAAGGCCGGCGTGGCGCTCCCCGACGGCGAGATCGTCGTCAGCCGCGCCGCCGGCGAGGACCCGCGCGCGCTCGCGCGCGAGGGCCTGCTCGGCCTCGGCTACAGCGCGCAGGAGGCCGAGCGGCTGCTCGACGGCGCCGCCGGCGAGACGCCCGAGGACCTGATCGCCCACGCGCTGCGGACGGCGCGCTCGTGAGCGCCGTTCCCCGCATCCAGACGCCCGACGCCCTGGCGGCCGAGGACGAGCTGGACCGCTCGCTGCGCCCGCGCCGCCTGGAGGACTTCGTCGGGCAGGCGTCGGTGCGCGAGCAGCTCGCGATCTCGATCGAGGCGGCCGTCGCACGCGGCGAGGCGCTCGACCACGTCCTGCTCGCCGGGCCGCCCGGGCTGGGGAAGACCTCGCTGGCGCAGATCGTCGCGACCGAGCTGGGCGTCCCGTTCGAGCACACGGCCGGGCCGGCGCTCGAGCGCAAGGCCGACGTGGCCGCGTTCCTGACGGCACTCGCGCCGCGCTCGGTCTTCTTCGTCGACGAGATCCACCGCCTCCCGCGCGCGCTGGAGGAGACGTTCTACCCGGCGATGGAGGACGGGCAGCTTCCGATCACCGTCGGCCAGGGCGCCGGCGCGCGCGTCGTGACGCTCGACCTCCCGCCCTTCACGCTCGTCGGGGCGACCACGCGCGCCGGGCTGCTGAGCACGCCGCTGCGCGACCGCTTCGGCATCCAGCACCGGCTCGAGCACTACGAGCCCGAGCAGCTCGCGCGCATCGTGCACCGCTCCGCGGCGCTGCTGCGGATCGCGGTCGAGGACGAGGGCGCGCGGGCGATCGCGGCCCGCTCGCGCGGCACGCCGCGCGTCGCCAATCGCCTGCTCAAGCGCGTGCGCGACTACGCGGAGGTGCGCGGCGACGGCACCGTCACCGCCGCCGTCGCGGGCGACGCGCTCGACCTGCTCGAGGTCGACCACGAGGGCCTCGACCGGCTCGACCGCGAGCTGCTGCGCGCCGTCTGCGAGCTGTTCGGCGGCGGCCCCGTCGGGCTCTCGACGCTCGCGGTCGCGGTCGGCGAGGAGCAGGACACGGTCGAGGACGTCTACGAGCCCTACCTGCTCCAGCGCGGCTTCCTCGAGCGCACCCCGCGCGGGCGCGCCGCGACCCGCCGCGCATGGCGTCACCTCGGGCTCGAGCCGCCGCCCGAGACCGCCTCGCTGTTCGCCTGAGCGCCGGCGCGACGATCCGCGCGAAGGCGAGAATCGCGCCTGCCCGGACGCTCGCGCGTGCTTACCCGCGCTTGAGGCCGGGGCTCGTATGCTGTGGCGGGATGGCCCACCTGTTCATCTGCCCGAACTGCGGCACGCGCTCGACCGCGACGGACCGGACCGCCGGCTTCCGGCGCGAGCCGAAGGGCTGCACGAGATGCGGCTTCGGCTTCCTGTTCGAGCTGCTCGACGACTACTACCCGGCGCCCGACGCGGCGTTCTTCGTGTGCGACCGCGAGGGCCGCGTGATCGGCTGCGGCCGCGGCTCGTTCGAGCTGACCGGCCTCGACGACGAGCGGGTGATCGGACGCAGCGTGCGCGAGGTGCTCGGGCTGGACTTCGGCGACGGCGCGGAGGACGTCGTGGGGACGGTGCTGGAGTGGGGCGTGCGCGCCCTAAACAAGCGCGTCACCGTCAACGCCGAGGGCGACCTGCCGGCCCAGGCCGTCGCCGACCTGTTTCCGGCCTACGACGACGACGGTGGGCTGCTGCTCGTGCTCACGCCGGCCAAGTAGGATCGGCGCTCGATGACCGACCGTCGCCGCAACGGCCTGATCCTGCTCCTCGTCGTCGGCCTGCTGGCCGCGTCGCTCGTCGTGATCGCGGTGCGCCCGACGCACCTCGGCCTTGACCTCAAGGGCGGCGTGGAGCTCGTCTACCAGGGCGAGCCGACCCAACAGGTGCCGAAGGTCACGCCGGAAGCGCTCGACCGCGCGCTCGACATCATCCGCGCGCGCGTCGACCAGCTCGGCGTCGGCGAGCCGGAGATCCAGCGCTCCGGCAGCAACGAGATCTCGGTCGGGCTGCCGGCCGTCCAGAACCTCAGACGCGCGCAGGACCAGGTCGGCACGCCGGCGCAGCTCTACTTCTACGACTGGGAGGCGAACGTCCTCACGCCGGACGGCAGAACGGTCGCCCCCCAGCTCCCGGTGCAGAACCCCGACGCGCAGCGGCTCAGCCAGGCCGCCGGCGACCCGAGCCAGGGCCAGCCGATCTACGACGCGGTGCTGCTCGCCTCCAGACAGAGAGCGGTCGCGAACGACAGAAGCGGCTCGCGGCTGGGCCCCGCCTACTACCTGTTCGACAGAGATCATCGCTGGCTCGCCGGGCCCGAGCGCCTCTACGGCGACCTGCGCTCGGCGATCGGCAGAGCGAGACTGCCGGCCGGCAGCACGGTCCTGGCGGTGCCGCAGGGCTACGTCGTGCTGCAGGCGGTCGCGGCCACGGCGAACGCGAGAGTGCCGATCGGCGACCCCTCGGCGCGCTTCTACGTGATGCGCGACAACGTCGCGCTGTCGGGCAAGGACATCAAGGATCCGCAGCAGGGCTTCAACGAAAACAGCCAGCCCGACGTCGAGTTCAGATTCACCGACGCCGGCAAGACGGCGTTCCACGACGTCACGCGGACGATCGCCCAGCGCGGCACGAACCTGCGCCTGCCGGGCACCAACCCGCAGGCGGTGCTCCAGCACTTCGCGGTCGCGCTCGACGGCAGACTGATCTCGGTCGCCTCGATCGACCCGCAGCAGCTCCCCGACGGGATCGACGGCCAGAACGGCGCCGTCATCGAGGGCGGCTTCACGATCCAGAGCGCGCAGGATCTCGCGAACCTGCTGCAGCTCGGCGCGCTGCCGATCGGCCTCAGACTGATCTCGCAGTCGCAGGTGTCGGCGACGCTCGGCAAGCAGGCGCTCAACCAGGGCCTGCTCGCGGGCGCCGTCGGGCTCGCGATCGTGGCCCTGTTCCTGATCCTCTTCTACCGCATGCTCGGCGTGATCGCGACCGGCGCGCTGGGGATCTACGCGATCTACCTGTACGCGCTGATCAAGCTCGTGCCGATCACGCTCACGCTGCCGGGCATCGCGGGCCTGATCCTCACGATCGGCGTCGCCGCCGACGCGAACATCGTGATCTTCGAGCGCGTCAAGGAGGAGCTGCGCGCCGGCAAATCGGTGCCGGCGGCGATCAGCACGGGCTACAGAAAGGGCCTCACCGCGATCGTGGACGCCAACGTCGTGACGGTGATGACGGCGTTCATCCTCTTCATGCTCGCGACCGCCGGCGTGAAGGGCTTCGCGTTCATGCTCGGCGTCGGCACGCTCGTCTCGCTCTTCACCGCCGTGATGGCGACGCAGGCGATACTCGCGACGCTCGGCCGCAGCCGCGTCTTCTCGAACCCGGCCGCCGTCGGCGCGCATCTCGCCGGCAAGCGCTGGCGCTTCGACTTCATGGGGAACTCGAAGTGGTTCTTCTCGATGTCCGGCGCGATCCTGCTGATCGGCGCGCTCGCGATCGGCGGCAAGGGCCTGAACTTCGGCATCGACTTCACCTCCGGCACGCGCATCACGACCGCGCTCGTGCAGCCGGCGAGCGAGAACGCGATCCGCTCGGTCCTGCAGTCCAACGGCATCACCGACGCGAGCATCCAGAGAATCCAGAACAAGGCGCTCGGCGCCAACGTCGTGCAGATATCGGCCAAGCAGATCCAGCCGACGAAGGTGCTCGACATCCGCACGAGACTGAGCCAGCGCTTCGGCGGCACGCACAGCTTCTCCAGCACCTCGGTGGGCCCGACGTTCGGGCAGACGGTCGCCAACAGCGCGGTCATCGCGATCATCGCCTCGCTGCTGGTGATCTCGGCGTACATCGCGCTGCGCTTCCAGTGGAAGTTCGCGATCCCGGTGCTGATCGCGCTGATGCACGACCTGCTGATCACCAGCGGCATCTACTCGCTGACGGGGCGGGAGGTGACGTCGGCGACCGTGGCCGCGCTGCTCACCATCCTGGGCTTCTCGCTCTACGACACGGTCATCGTGTTCGACCGCATCCGCGAGAACATGCCGCGCATGCCGCGCGCCGCGTTCTCGCAGATCGCGAACCGCTCGATGTCCGAGGTGCTCACGCGCTCGCTGGCGACGTCCTTCTCGACGGCGCTGCCGGTCCTCGCGCTGCTGCTGTTCGGCGGCGAAACGCTGCGCGACTTCGCCTTCGCGCTGCTCGTCGGCGTGATCTCCGGCGCGTACTCGTCGATCTTCATCGCCACGCCGGTGCTGACCGCCTGGAAGGAGCGCGAGCCGGTCTACGCGGCGCGGCGCGAGCGGATCGAGGCCGAGAACGGCGGCGTCGTGCCGGCCTACGCGGTCGCGACCGTCGGCGGGGAGCCGGTCGAGGTCGAGCCGGAGGAGAAGCCCGAGACCCCGCGCAGGCGCCTGACGGAGCCCGAGGATCCGTCGGCGATCTCCGACGAGGAGTTCGCGGAGCTCGCGCGCGACCTCGACGTCGACGACGAAGCCGCCGTCGCCCGTCCGTCGCGCCGCGGGCGCGCCGCGACCGTCGTGCCGCCTCCCGACGAGACGCGCTCGCCGCGGACGCCGTCCTCGCCGACGCCGCCGCCGTCCGAGGACGGCCAGGCGAACGGCCGCGCGCCCGACGAGGCCGAGAACGAGGGCATGCTCAAGGAGCCGCGCAAGCCGCGCCGCGCGAGCAGACGACGCCACGGGAGGTCGCGCTGATGGCCCGCGCCGCCCGCCATCCCGTCGCGCGCATCGGGGAGGTTCGCTGATGGGCATGCTCGCCTGGGTCATGATGGGCCTCGCGATCTGGCACTTCACGATCTTCCTGCCGGACCACTTCTGGGGCGGGATCGTCGGCGCGTTCATCGGCGCGCTGATCGGCGCGATCGCCTTCGGGCTCGTCGTCAACGGCTTCAGCGTCCCGGGCCAGCACGCCACGCACCTCGTGACCGCGCTCGAGGGGATACCGGGCGCTCTGATCGGCCTCGCCGTCGTGTACGCCGAGGGCATCCGCCGAGAGCGCGTCGAGTACGCCTGACGCGACGGCGTTCCGTCGTCCTTCGCCCGTAGCCTGCGAGCGTGTCCGCGCTGGCTTCGCCGCCCGCGGCGCGATCGGCGCCGCCGCTCGCGCCGCGCATCGAGATCGCGCCCTGCGAGCCGCTCGCGGTCGAGCGCCTGCGAGAGGCGCTCGGCTGCTCGCGCGCGTTCGCGCAGGTGCTCGTGCGGCGCGGACTCGCCGAGCCGGCCGCCGCACGTGCGTTCCTCGCGGCCGAGGAGGAGCACGACTCGCGCGCGTTCGAGGGCATGGACGCAGCCGTCGAAGCGATCCTGCGCCACCTCGCCGCCGGAACGCGCATCACCGTCCACGGCGACTACGACGTCGACGGCGTCTGCGCGACCGCCCTGCTGCTGAGCGCGCTGCGGCGGCTCGGAGGCGAGCGCGCGGACGTCGACTGGTTCCTGCCGAGCCGCGTCGACGACGGCTACGGCCTCTCCGCCGCCACCGTCGAGCGGCTCGCGGCGCGCGGGACCAGACTGCTGGTCACGGTCGACTGCGCGATCACGGCCGTCGAGGAGGTCGCGCTCGCCCGCGCTCGAGGGATCGAGGTCGTCGTGACCGACCACCACCGCCCGCGCGCGGACGGCGCGCTGCCCGACGCGCCGATCGTCCACCCGGCGCTCGGCGGCTACCCGTGCCCCGACCTCTGCGCCGCCGGAGTCGCCTACAAGCTCGCGCAGGCGCTCGCGCTCGGCGCCGGCGCCGATCCGGCCGCCGCGGACGACGACCTCGACCTCGTCGCGCTCGCGACGATCGCCGACCTCGTGCCGCTGCGCGGCGAGAACCGCCGGCTCGTGCGCGCCGGCCTGCGGGCACTCGCGTCGACCGCAAAGCCGGGCCTGCGCGCGCTGATGCGCGTCGCGCGCGTGGACCCGAGCGGCCTCGACGCGCGCGCCGTCGGCTTCCGCCTCGCGCCGCGCGTCAACGCCGCCGGGCGCCTGCATCGCGCGGACGCCGGCGTCGAGCTGCTGCTGACGACCGACGAGGCGCGCGCGCAGGCGGTCGCGCTGGAGCTGGACGCCGCCAACGCGGAGCGCCGCTTCGTCGAGCAGCGGATCCTGTTCGAGGCCGAGGCGCAGGTGCGCGAGCTGGGTGAGCGCCCGGCGTACGTGCTCGCGGGCGAGGGCTGGCATCCGGGCGTCATCGGGATCGTCGCCTCGCGGATCGTCGAGCGCCATCACCGCCCGGCGCTGCTGATCGCGCTCGGCGAGGACGGCACGGGGACCGGCTCGGGCCGCTCGATCCCCGCCTTCGACCTGCTCGGCGGGCTGCATGCCGCGGCGCCGCTGCTGACGCGCTACGGCGGCCACCGCGCCGCGGCCGGCCTGACGCTCGACGCGGCCTGCGTCGAGGCGCTGCGCGAGGCGTTCGAGGCGCACGCCGCCGCTGCCCTGAGCCCCGAGGACCTCGTGCCCCGCGAGCGCGTCGACGCGCTCGTCGGCGGCGCCCAGCTCGGCCTGGCGCTCGCCGACGAGCTGGCGCAGCTCGAGCCGACCGGGATGGGGAACCCCGGGGTGACGCTGCTCGTCCCCGGGGCCGCGCTGCGCGATGCGCGCCCGATGGGGGAGGAGGGCAGGCACGTGCGCTTCAGCGTGGAGTCCGGCGGCGGGCGCTGCCGGGCCGTCTCCTTCGGCTGCGACGGCCGCCTGCCCGTCGCACCCGACGTGCCCGCCGATGCGACCTTCCGGCTCGAGCGCAACGCCTGGAACGGCGCCGTCGAGCCGCGCCTGCGCCTGCGCCACGCCCGGCCGGCCGCGCCGGCGCCGATCGAGCTGCTCGGCGAGCCGGAGCCGGGCGCCTGGCTGGTCGCGGTTCTCGCGGCGCGCGCGAGCAGCCTCCCGCCACCGCCCGGGGAGGCGAGGCGGACCGTGCTCGACCGTCGGGGCGAGAGCGCCCCGGCGGTGCTCGCGGACCTGGTCGCCACGGGTGAGCCCGTCCTCGCCGTCGTCGCCGACGTGGCGCGCCGCCTCGCCGGCCTGCGCGAGCGCGCGGGCGGCTTCGCGCTCTGCTCGCACGCCGCGCTCGCGCGCGATCCGGGGCTCGCGGAGGGCTACCGCCACATCGTCGTGCTCGATCCGCCGGCCGCTCCCGAGGAGGACGCGCGGACGCGCCAAGGACCGGCCGCTGCGTGCACCCACCTGTGCTGGGGGGACGCTGAGCTACGCTTTGCCCAGCAGATCCATGAGTCGGAGCACGATCTTCGCGCTGCGCTCGTGCCGCTCTACCGGGCCCTGCGGGACCGCGGCGGGGCGGCCGGCGAGGAGCTCGAGACGCTGCTTCGCGGGGATCGCGTCCACGCTCGATCGGTCGCGCAGGCCGCACAGCTGGTGGCGATCCTCACGGAGCTTCGCCTCGTCAGCCTCGACCGGGACCTGCCGGCCCTGGCGGTCGAGGCGACCGGGCGCACCGCGCTCGAGCGCTCCGCGACCTACCGGGCCGCGATGCGGCGACGCGAGGACGGCCTCAGATGGCTGAGACGAACGGCAACGGAAGCGGCACCACCAGCGACGGCGAGCAGCCGCGCGGCTCGCGCCTGACGCGCGCGGGCGTCGGCGTCGCGCTGCCCGCCGGGGCCGACGAGGGCCGCATGCCGGTCGACGGCATCGACCATCCGGTGACGCATCAGCCGGTCCGCAGGGAGGGGCTGAGCGACACCGAGCGCGAGCTGCTCGGCGACCTGTTCGCGATCGTCGAGGAGCACGCGGCCGAGAGCACGCTGGAGATCGACCGCGAGCAGGTCGAGCGCGCGTTCGTCTACGCCTGCGAGCACCACGCCGACCAGCGGCGCAAGTCGGGCGAGGAGTTCATCATCCACCCGGTCGGGGTGGCGAAGATCTGCGCCGGCATGCGGCTCGACACCGAGACGCTGTGCGCCGCGCTGCTGCACGACACCGTCGAGGACACCTCCGCCTCGCTCGAGGACGTCAGAGCGGCGTTCGGCGAGGAGGTCGCGCAGCTCGTCGACGGCGTCACGAAGCTCACCGGCCTGACGTTCTCCTCGCGCGACGAGGCGCAGGCGGAGAACTACCGCAAGATGATGGTCGCGATGGCCTCGGACATCCGGGTCATCCTGATCAAGCTGGCCGACCGCCTGCACAACATGCGCACGATCGGCGCGATGCCGAAGCAGAAGCAGATCGAGAAGGCGAAGGAGACGCTCGACATCTACGCCCCGATCGCGCACCGCCTCGGCATCCACGCGATCAAGTGGGAGCTGGAGGACCTCGCGTTCGCGGCGCTGCACCCGCGCAAGTACGCCGAGATCAAGGGGCTCGTCAACCAGCAGCGCGCCGAGCGCGAGCGCTACGTCAGCGAGGCCGGCTCCTACCTGGCGAGAGAGCTGGAGGCGCTCGGAATCGAGGCGGAGATCTCCGGGCGCGCGAAGCACTTCTACTCGATCTACTCGAAGATGACGAGAAAGGGCCGCGAGTTCAACGAGATCTACGACCTCACCGCGATGCGCGTGATCGTCGAGAGCGTGAAGGACTGCTACGGCGCGGTGGGCGTCATCCACTCGCTGTGGAAGCCGCTGCCCGGCCGCTTCAAGGACTGGGTCGCGATGCCCAAGTTCAACATGTACCAGTCGCTGCACACGACCGTGATCGGGCCCGAGGGGCGGCCGCTGGAGATCCAGATCCGCACGCGCGAGATGCACGACATGGCCGAGTTCGGGATCGCCGCGCACTGGCTCTACAAGCAGGACAGAGGCGCCGACGACGACGGCAAGCTGCGCTGGCTCAGACGGCTGCTCGACTGGCAGCAGGAGCTGAGCGACCCCAAGGAGTTCATGGACACCTTGAAGGTCGACCTGTTCGAGGACGAGGTGTTCGTCTTCACGCCGAAGGGCGAGGTCAAGTCGCTCGCGGCCGGCGCGACGCCGCTCGACTTCGCCTACGAGGTGCACACCGACGTCGGCCACCGCTGCGTCGGCGCGAAGGTCAACGGGCGGATCGTGCCGCTCTCCTACGAGCTGAGAAGCGGCGACATCGTCGAGGTGCTCACCTCCAAGCGCGAGCGCGGCCCCTCGCGCGACTGGCTCGCGGTCGTCAAGACCACCCGCGCGCGCAACAAGATCCGCCAGTTCTTCAAGAGCGAGTCGCGCAAGGACACCGAGCACGCCGGCCGCGAGCTGCTGCAGGAGCACCTCAAGAAGCAGGGCCTGCCGGCGCAGCGGATCGTCGGCTCGCCGCTGCTCGCCGACGTGATCCGCGAGATGGGCTTCCGCAAGGGCGACGAGTTCTACATCGCGCTCGGCGGCGCGAAGATCTCGCCGACCGTCGTCGTCAACAAGGTGATGCAGCGGCTCAAGCAGGGCGAGGCGGCCGAGGGCGCGCGCACCGCCGCCGACGACCTGCTGCAGACGCGCCCGCAGCGCGAACGCCGTCCGACCTCCTCGACGAAGTTCGGCATCTCGGTCGACGGCGTCGGCGACGTGATGCTGCGCCTGGCGAAGTGCTGCCGGCCGGTGCCGGGCGACCCGATCGTCGGCTACGTCTCGCTCGGACGCGGGATCACGATCCACCGCGAGGACTGCCCGAACGTCGAGGTGCTGAGAAAGGACCCCGACCGCTTCACGCCGGTCTCGTGGGAGGGCGACTCCTCGACCTCCTTCAAGGTCGAGCTGCACATCGACGGCTGGGACCGCCACCGCCTGCTCGAGGATCTCAGCCGCACGTTCTCCGAGGCCGGGATCAACATCGTCGAGGCGCGCTGCATGTCGAACCCGCCGATGATCAAGAACCGCTTCGTGATCGAGGTCGCCGACACGAAGACGCTCGACGCGACGATCAACCGCCTGCGCAACATCGAGTCGGTCTTCGACGCCTATCGCGTCACGCCCGGCGCCGGCGCATAATACGCTACAAAGCTGACTGCTGGTTTACAGTAGTTAGGTGTCTCGGGGGACGCTGGCGACGCGCGCACCTGCGGGCACGCGGGCGATGCGCCTGCGCGTGCCGCGCTGGAGCGCGCCCGCGTGGGGTGCGATCGGCGTCGCCGCGCTGTTCGTCTCGCTGAGCGCGTGGTGGCTGGCCGCCGATCGCGCCGTGCCGTTCGGAGGCGGCGCCTCGCACCTCTACGCGTCGCTGCTCTACCTCGAATTCGTGAGGGCCGGAGACCCGCTGAGGGCGATCACCTTCGCGACCTACTACCCGCCGGGAGTCCGCCTCTTCGGCGCCGTCGTGCTGGCGCTGTTCGGCAGGAGCGCCGACGGGCCGATCCTCGCGCAGAACGTCGTGTTCGTGCCGCTGCTCGCGCTCGCCTGCTACCGGATCGGACGCATGACCGCGTCCCCGCCGGCCCCCGCCGCCGGCCTGCTCGCGGTCCTCTTCGCGCTCGGCACGCCGCTGATCGCCGAGCAGCTCCACGTCTTCATGCTCGACGCTCCGCAGGCGGCGCTCGTCGCGGTCGCCGTCTGGCTGCTGCTCGAGAGCGATCGCTTCGCGCGCGTGGGTCCGGCCGCGCTCGCCGGCCTCGCGGTCGGGATCGGCGTCCTGACCAAGCAGCTGATGCCGCTCTATCTCGTCGGCCTCGTCGCCTGCGTGCTCGCGCGCGGCGGCGGCTGGCGCAACCGCCGCGGCCTCGCCGCATTCGCCGGCGTGGCACTGGTCGTCGGGGCGCCGTGGTACCTGATCCATCTCTCCGAATGGGGCAGATTCCTCGGCGCGGCGGGAACGGGCAGCGCGAGCGAACCGGTCCCGCCGGCGGCGAGCCCGCCGCTGCTCTCGCTCGCGAACCTCGGCTGGTACGGCTGGGCGACGCTCAACGGTCTGCTGCTCGCGCCGCTCTTCGCGTTCGCCGCGATCGGCGTCGGGACGGCGCTCGCTCGCGTCCTGCGCACGCGGGCGAGCGCCCTCGACGACGTCAGCGTCGAGCTGCTGTGCGGGCTGCTCGGGGCGTGGCTCGCGCTCACGCTGCTGCGCCACCACGACGTCCGCTACACGATGGGCGCGATCGTCTACCTGTCGGTGCTCGGCACGGCGTGGATGGTGCGCCTCGCACCGCGCTGGCGGCTCGCCGCGACGGCCGCGCTGCTCGCCGCCGTGCTCGCCGCTCAGCTCGGCGCGACGTTCGGCGTCGGCCGCACGCCCGCACAGCTTCCGCTCAGCAACGGCGCGACGCACGAAGGCGAGGGAGTGCCTCCGCGCGACCGCGTCGTCGTCTACTCGAGCCTCGACTACCTCGTCTCCGGACCGCAACGCGAGGGCGACCTGCTGGGGCTGATGCGCCGACTGCGCGCGGCTGGCGTCGCGGGGGTCGCATGGGAAGACCGCGGTGACGTCGCGCAGATCAACGACCACCGCTTCGAAGGGGTCGGCCTGATCGTCTTCGCGCGGATCGCCGGTCTGAGCGTCGCGGCTCTCGACCCGCCGCCCGCCGGACCGGTCGCGCGCCTCATACGCGCCCGCGCGTTCGACGGCACCTCGCCCTGCACGCGGCTGGGCAACGGCACCGCCGTGTGGGTGCAGGTGAACGGGCGCGACGCCTGTCCGGCGTAGAGGCTCTCAGCCTGGCCGCTGGAGCGCCATGCTGTCGACGACCTCGAAGTCGGCGCCGCTGAAGCGGTCGAGCGCGTGGAGCTGGTCGTTGCTCCAACGCGGGTCGGGCGCGCCGCTCACATACCAGGGCGAGCCGTTGTCGGCGAGCATCAGGCCGTAGCGCTGCATGGCGAGCGCGACGATCCTCGCCTGTCGCGGCAGGCCCTTGAGGTTCGCCGTCCGCTTCAGGCGCACGCGCAGGCCCATCGGCGGAAGAGCCGGGGAGGGAGAGGTGCCGGCCTCGTGGCGGGCCGGCCAGATGAACGCGGTCCGGGTGCGGGGCGCCGTGAACCGCAGTGCGTGGAGGATCGCTCCCCGCGCGACCTCGTCGTAGCGGGCGAGGCCCGGGAGGATCGGGAGGCCGGCGGCGTCGGCCGACGTCCACGTCTTCGGCCGCAGGCGGTTGGTGCGCAGGTCCCACGTCGCCCCGCTGCCCGCGTGCCATGAACGGCCGCCGCGAAGCGGGTGGGCGTCGTACAGCTCGTAGAGCCTGCACGCGGAGCGGTCGACGATCAGCACGTGCCGGTCGCCCGAAGCGTGCGGGCCGCCCTCGATCGGCGCGTTCGGCGGGATCGGATACGGACCCCGATCGGACTCGCCGGCGTAGTCGAAGCTCACGGGCACGCGGCGCTGTCCTCTGCCGACGACGGCGTAGGGGATCCCGATCGGTCCGCCGTCCCAGGTGCCGCTGCCGAAGTCGGCATGCACGTGGGCGCCGAGGCCGATGCTGCGGATGAGCGTCGCGCTGCTCCTTGCGACGGGCAGCCGGTCCACCCGTTGGTTCCAGGGGCTCTCGGCGGGGAAGACGGGGCAGCCGGCGACGGTCGGGGCGGCGCTCGGCGCCGGCGCCGCCAGCGCGACCGAGGTCGCCAGCAGGGCCGCGAGGGGAAGCCGGGCCAAGCGCCGGGGCACGGCTCGCAGCCTACGACCCACCATCGACGTCAGCGCGATCTGTGCCCATTCGGTC
>Ga0070714_100001705_pt1 | contig 15986 bp, 14 predicted proteins | sample LARL83metaG_FD_65450 | JGI IMG/M metagenome (GOLD analysis project Ga0070714, IMG submission 65450) | Corn, switchgrass and miscanthus rhizosphere microbial communities from Kellogg Biological Station, Michigan, USA - LAR L8-3 metaG | ecosystem: Host-associated > Plants > Roots > Rhizosphere ...
ACGGCGACGATCTTGAGCAGCGTGCGCAGACTGACGTCGAGGGTCACCCTGGACTCCATGCCCGGTTCTTCGCCGCCCGGGCCGGATCTCTTGCAGCCGCCTGGCTAGCCCGTGGCCGGGAGGCCGCTGGGGCCGAGCACGATGGCCACCGTCGTCAGCGGCGGCGTGCTGGTGAAGCCGCTGATCGACGACTCCGGCACCGCGGTCAGGTTGAGCTTCTTGGCGACGGTCTGGGCGGGCACCTTCTTGCCCGGCGGATAGACCACCTCGGTGCTCGTCACCGCGGGACTCGCGTCACCGGCGGCGGCGATGTTCCAGCCGGCGGCCTGCAGCGCGGCCTGTGCGTTGCCGGCGAGGTTGGGCGTGCTGGTGCTGTTGAGGACGGTCACGTGCACCTGGCTCCAGGGCACCACCGGCTGGGTGTTGGTGCTTCCGGTGGTGTTGCTCTTGCCGCTGTTATTCGACTTCTGCGAGCCGGCCGGCGGGATCACCGGCGTGGTCGGGGAGGAGGCACTGCTGGTCCCCGAGCCGCCGGCCGAATAGAGCACCCAGACGAGCAGCGCGACGGCGACCGCAAGCGCGCCCACGGCGAGCACCCGGGCGCTGGAACCGGGCCGGCGGCCGGGATCGATTCCATGCGACTCCAGGCGGCGCGCGAACCAGTCGTCGAGGCCCTCGTCGCCACGAGGCGGGTCGTGGGGAGGCGCCACCGGCGCCCGCCGTTTTCTTCTGCGCGTCTCCAGGTTGTCCCTCCGCCACGTCATGGACGAAGCCCCGGCCGGACGGCCGGGCCGTACGATGTTGTGCGTGACCCTGGAAATGATAGAGCGGTGGGTGGCCGAATCAACCGTACCCGGCGCCGCCGCGGCGGCGATCGGCCCGGACGGGATCCGTGACAGCCGGTACGCTGGCGTTGCCCGACCGGACAGCCTGTTCGCGCTGGCGTCGCTGACCAAGCCGCTGCTCGCCGCGGCCTGCATGGTCGCGGCCGAGGAGGGGGCGATCGACCTGGACGCGCCGGTCGCCGACCATCTGGCCCCGTACCGGCGGCCCGGGCGGGCTGTCATCACCGCCCGTCACCTGCTCTCCCACGCCTCTGGCCTGCCCGAGTCGGCACCGCCCGACACCGACTCGCTCGACGTGGAGCCGGTGGCGCCACCGGCAAGGCGCCGCATCTACTCGAACGAGGGGTACGCCGTGCTCGGCGAGCTGCTGACCACGGCGACCGGCATCCCGTACGGCCGGTACGTTCAGGAATCGGTGTTCGAGCCGCTCGGCATGGACGCCCACCTCGGCCTGCCCGAATCCGAGTACGGGAGAGCGCTCGAGGTGCGCGAGCCGGGACTGTCGCGGCCGGGGGTCGCCCTCTTCAACTCCCGCCAGTGGCGGCGCCGGGGCACCGCCGCCGGCGGCGCCTTCGCCACCCTGGAGGCGTACGCCCGGTTCGCGACCATGCTGGTCCGCCGCGGCCCGCCACTGCTGGCACCGGAGACGTTCGAGGAGATGGCGGCCGTCCAGTTCCCCGGCATTCCCGGCGGTATCGAGTCCTTCCAGACCTGGGACGTGGCCGACTGGTCGCTCGGCTGTGACGTTCGCGACCACAAGCAGCCGCACTGGACGGGCAGCCGGACATCGCCCTCGACGCTCTCCCACTTCGGGGCGTCGGGAACGGTCTTCATGTCCGACTACGAGGCGGGCGTCGGGCTGGTCGCGCTGGCCAACCGGGGCACCTACTCGGGCTGGCCGATGCGGTCCGGCCATTGGCAGGACCTATGCGATTCGCTCTACGAGCGCGATTCTGTGAGCCCGCAGGCCAATTTGTGAGGAAGACGTAAAGCCTGGGCCACATGCAGCCGATTAAGGGTGCACGTTGGGCCTCCGGCGCCGTGCAGGACTTCGCCGGCGGAGGCGGAAATCGCGTCACCCGGACATTGACCCGTCTGGAGAGAGTGATCATGGACGAGCTGCATGACAAGCACGTGGAGATCGACGAGCGGTGGCTCTCGGAGTGGTTCGAGTTCGGCTTTGCCGAGCTGTCCTCCTACCTCGCCAAGCACGCCGCCTTCGACGATTACTGCGCGAACAACGACGCGGCCTGACCCAGTCCCGTAAGGCGGCGCGAGGCGCGGCAATAGAATGCCGCCCATGCCGCCCTTCCGGTCCGTCGACAAGACCCCCGACCACATCGCCCTCGAGCATCGCGGGCTGGAGCGCTGGCAGCGCGAGCGCACCTTCGAGACGCTGCGCGACGCCAACCGCGGCAACCCGCCCTTCAGCTTCTTCGACGGGCCGATCACGGCCAACAACCCGATGGGCGTCCACCACGCCTGGGGTCGCACGCTGAAGGACGTCTGGCAGCGCTACAAGGCGATGGACGGCCACGACCTGCTGTGGCAGAACGGCTTCGACTGCCAGGGCCTGTGGGTCGAGGTGGGGGTGGAGAAGGAGCTCGGCCTGAACTCCAAGCCGGAGATCGAGGAGTACGGCCTCGATCGCTTCTCACGCGCCTGCCGCGACCGGGTCGCCAAGTACTCCGAGGTCATCACCGAGCACTCGCGGCGGCTGGGACAGTGGATGGACTGGGATCGCTCGTACTACACGATGACCGATCCCAACATCAGCTATATCTGGGCGTTCCTGAAGGAGTGCCACGACCGCGGCTGGCTCTATCGTGGCCACCGCTCGATGCCCTGGTGCCCGCGCTGTGGGACGTCGCTCTCCCAGCACGAGCTGATCGACTCCTACAAGGACATCACCCATCCGTCGCTGTACGTGCGGCTGCCGCTGGCCGGCCGCGACCGCGAGTACCTCGTCGTCTGGACGACGACGCCGTGGACGCTGCCCGCCAACGTCGCCGCCGCGGTCCGTCCCGACGCCGACTACGCCCAGATCGAGACCGGCGCCGGCACCGCCTACGTGGCCGCCGACCGGCTCGAGCAGGTCCCCGTGGCCGGCCGCCGGCTGGGCACGGTGAAGGGCGCCGACCTGGTCGGCCTGCACTATCACGGACCGTTCGACGACCTGCCCGCGCAGGACGGCGTCGAACACCGGGTGGTGGCCTGGGAGGACGTCTCGATGGATGAGGGCACGGGCATCGTCCACATCGCCCCCGGCTGCGGCGCCGAGGACTTCGAGCTCGGCCGCCGGGAGGGGTTGGCCACCCTGATCCCGGTCGACGAGGCGGGCGCCTTCACCTCCGACTTCGGCTGGCTGCACGGCAAGCGCACCAGCGAGGTGCCGCAGTTGATCACCGAGGACCTGGGACAGCGCGGATGCCTGGTCGAGGCGGGCGAGATCACCCACCGCTACCCCGTCTGCTGGCGCTGCGGCACCGAGCTCATCTACCGCCTGGTGGACGAGTGGTTCATCCGCTGCGACGACATCCGCCAGCCGATGATCGAGGCGGCCCGCGGCGTCGAGTGGACGCCTGCCCAGTACGGGAAGCGGATGGAGGACTGGCTGCGCAATATGGGCGACTGGTGCATCTCCCGCAAGCGCTACTGGGGCCTGCCGCTGCCCTTCTACTTCTGCCCGGACGGGCACATGACGGTGCTCGCGTCCAAGGAGGAGCTGCTGGAGCGGGCGGTTCGGGGCACCGAGAACCTCTCCGAGCTGCACCGGCCCTGGATCGACGAGGTGGTGATCGCCTGCGCGTGCGGGCAGGAGGCGCACCGGCTGCCGGACGTCGGCGACTGCTGGCTGGACGCCGGAATCATCCCCTTCTCGACCCTCGGCTGGCGCAACCCCGAGTTCCGCGAGCGCGGGTATGCCGAGGGAGCCGGCGAGGGGGTGACCATCGCCGACCTGCCCGACCACGCCTTCTGGGAGCGCTGGTATCCGGCCGACTGGGTGTCCGAGATGCGCGAGCAGATCCGCCTCTGGTTCTACTCGATGCTCTTCATGGGCGTCGTCCTGGACGGCCGCGCGCCCTACCGCCGCGTCCTCACCTACGAGAAGGTGAACGACGAGAACGGCCGCCCGATGCACAAGTCGTGGGGGAACGCGATCTGGTTCGAGGAGGCGGTGGAGAGCATGGGGGCGGACGTCATGCGCTGGATGTACGCCGGCCAGAACCCGTCCCAGAACCTGAACTTCGGCTACGGGCCGGCGCGCCGCGTCAAGGAAGATCTGCTGACCCTCTGGAATACGTACGCGTTCTTCGTCCTGTACGCGAACATCGACGGCTACACACCCGGCTACGCCACCCTGGCCGAAGGCCCGCGCACCGTCCGGCCGCTCGACCGGTGGCTGGTCGCGGCCACCCAGCGGCTGGTGGGGGAGTGCCGGGCGGCGCTGGATGCGTACGACTCGCCGCGGCTGGTGCGGGCCTTCGAGCAGTTCACCGGCGAGCTCTCGAACTGGTATGTGCGCCTGTCCCGGGCCCGCTTCTGGAAGAACGACGACCCCGACGACCAGTCCGCGGCCCACGACGTCCTCTGGTATGCCCTCGTCCAGGGCATCCGCTGCGTCGCCCCGGTGATGCCCTTCCTCGCCGACGATCTATGGCAGAACCTGGTCCGCGGCGCCTGCCCGGATGCTCCCGCCTCGGTGCACCTGGCCGGGTACCCGCAGGCCGACGAGTCGCTGGCCGACGCGCCGCTGACGGCGGCCATGCGCGACGTGCGGACGGTGGTGGCGCTCGGCCACAGCGCCCGTAACGATGCTGGGATCAAGCTTCGCCAGCCGCTTTCGGCGGCCACGGTGGTCACCGCGGACGACAACCGGCGGGAACACATCGAGGCCCACCGGGAGCTGGTGGCGGGCGAGCTGGGCGTCAAGGAGGTCCGCCTGGCCGCCTCCAGCGACGAGTTCGCCGACGCAGAGGTGATGCCGAACCTGAAGCTGCTCGGCCCCAAGTACGGCCGCGACCTGGGAATGATCCGGGGCCTCTTGCGGGAGGGTGACTTCACGCTCGACGACGGCCTCGTCGTCGTCGGCGAGTGGACGCTGGAGGCGGGCGAGTTCGAGCTTCGCACGCGCGCGCGGGAGGGCTTCGCGGTCGTCGACGGCGACGGCTTCGCGGTCGCCCTGGACACCGAGCTGACACCCGAGCTGCGGCTGGAGGGGGCGGCCCGCGACGTCATCCGCTCGGTGCAGCAGCTGCGCAAGGACGCCGGGCTCGAGGTGACCGACCGGATCGTCCTTCGCTACCCGCAGGCCGACAGCGACGCCGCGGCGGCGTTTGCCGCCCACGGTCCGTGGATCGCCGGCGAGACGCTGGCCGAGAGCGTCGAGCCGGGCGAGGACTGGCTCGTCCGCCGGGCCTAGGACTCCGGCGCGGTCACCGCGCGCCGCAGCTGCACCGGCAGCTGGAAGTGGACGTCCTCGTCGACCAGCTCGTGCGACTCGACGTTCTCGACGCCCATTTCCCGGAAGTGCTCGACCACCCGCATGACCAGTGACTCGGGCGCCGACGCGCCCGAGGTGATGCCGACCCGGTCGACTCCCTTCAGCCAGGCGGGATCGATCCCGCGCTCGTCGTCGATCAGGTGCGCCGGCACCCCCATCTCGCGGGTCACGTCGACCAGCCGGTTGGAGTTGGAGGAGTTGCGGGAGCCGATGACCAGCACCAGGTCGACCTCGGCCGCCAGCTCCTTGACCGCGTTCTGACGGTTCTGGGTGGCGTAGCAGATGTCGTCCTTCTTCGGCCCGACGATCTTCGGGAAGCGCTCGCGCAGGGCGTCGATGACGACCAGCGTCTCGTCCACCGAGAGCGTGGTCTGGGTGATGTAGGCGACCCGGTCGGGGTCGGGGATGTCAAGGGTGTCGATCTCCTCGACCGATCCGATCAGCTGGATCGCCTCCGGCGCCTCGCCCATCGTGCCGACCACCTCCTCGTGGCCGTCGTGCCCGATCAGGACGATCGTGTAGCCCTGGCTGGCATAGCGGCGCGCCTCGGCGTGCACCTTGGTGACGAGCGGGCAGGTGGCATCGAGGACGTGCAGGCGGCGCCGGCCGCTGTTCCGGTACACCTCGGGCGCGACGCCGTGCGCCGAGAGGACGACCACGGCACCCTCCGGCACGTCCAGCTCGGAGTCGACGAAGACGGCGCCGCGGTCGGCGAGCTCGCGGACGACGTGGCTGTTGTGGACGATCTCCTTGCGCACGTAGACGGGCGCGCCGAAGTGGTCGAGCGCCTTGGAAACGGTGTCCACGGCCCGATCGACTCCGGCGCAGTAGCCGCGGGGCGACGCGAGCACGACGGTTCTCGGAGGCACAGGAGGATGCTACCGTGGCCCGGTTGCGCGGGAGTTAGCCTTGTGTTGCGTCACGCAGAAACCTGCCAGCCGCCGCTGTGGCGGTGGAGGCGAAGCGGGCGGCCGGCGGTGACCTCGCCCTGGAACCCCTCCAGCACCACACGGGTGCTGCCGCCGGCAGCCTCGATCCTCAGGGCGTCGGGGGAGATCGTAATCGTCAGCGGGACGCCGAGGTGCTGGATCCGGAACCGCAACTGTTCCCAGCCGTCGGGCAGCCGCGGATCCAGGCGCAGCGCATCGCGCTCGGCGCGGACGCCGCCGCAGCCGCAGACGACCGCCTGCCAGAGCCCTCCCTGGGTGGCCATGTGGAGGCCGTCGGGCCGGTTGCCCCGGCTGTCGTGGAGGTCGATGGCGATCGCCCGGGTGAGATAGTCGTCGGCCTGGTCGTCCAGCCCGACGCGGCGGGCGACCAGCGAGTGGACGGCCTCCGACAGCGACGACAGATGCCGGGTCAGCGGCTCGTAGAGCAGGTAGTTGGCCCGCCGCTCGTCCTCGCCGAAGAGCGGCTCGAGGACGGCCATCAACATCACGACGTCGGCCTGCTTGACGTCCCGCCACTGCATCCGGTCGCCTTCGAAGGCGAGCTCCTGGCCCTCGGCCGTGCGGACCTCCGGCAGCGGCAGGTCGAGGAACCCCTGATGCTGCTCGATCCGGCCCTGGCCGTCGTGGAGCACGACCATGCGGTCTGCCAGGTCGCGCCAGCGGGCGACCTCGGCCGCCGAGGCGTCCACCTGGCCGGCGTCGGCCAGGCCGGCCGCCATGCGCATCGTCCAGGCGCCGAGGACGTTCGTGAAGGCGCTGTTCCGCACATCCTCGTGCAACTCGTCGGGCCCGATCACGTGGTCGATCTCGTATCCCTGCGGCGTCTCCTCGCCGCGGCTGGCGAAGAACCGCGCCGCCTCCGCCACCATCTCGGCGGCGCCGTCGCGGAGGATGCTCTCGTCGCCGCTCGCTCGCAGGTAGGCGTCCACCGCCCATGCGATGTCGGCGACCACATGGATCTCCTGCTCGCCGGTCAGCACCCGGATCTGGCGCCCGCGCCGGTCGGTCACGTGGTCAGGCGTCACGTCGTCACCCGTGGCCGCGCTCTCCCAGGCAAACCAGGCGCCGTCCAGATCGTGGTCGGCAGCGTGCCGGCGAGCGGCCGGAAGGGTACCCAGGCGGTACTCGATGATTCTCCGTGCGACCTCCGGCATGGTGAGCGAGTAGAACGGCATCAAGAACATGTCGGTGTCCCAGAAGACGTGGCCCTTGTAGCCCTCGCCGGTCAGGCCCTTGGCGCCGATGGACGCCCGCGATCCGGCAAGGGGGGCGTGGGCGATCAGCTGGGCGACGGCGAAGCGGAGGCCGAGCCGGGCGTCGTCGTCGCCGGCGATGTCGACGTCGGCCCGCGCCCAGGCGTGCGCCCAGGCGGCGCGATGGGCGGCCTCGAACACCCGCCAGCCGTCCCGCCGGGCGCGCTCCGCCGCCTCCGCCGCGGCGCGGGCTGGCAGCTCCTGGTCGCGCTCGCTGTAGACGGCCAGGAAGCGCTCGAGGACGAGCTCCTCGCCCTCGTCCAGTGTCGCGGTCAGCCGCCGGCCCGAGAAGCGCTCGTCGGCCACATGCTCGCCTGCCAGCGGCGCCTCGCCGATGCGGGCGGTCAGGGTCTGGGCGATGTCGACCGTCACCCGAGCCCCCGGCGTGCGCGCGTGCAGAAGGTCGGTCCCGTCGCGATGGCCGGCGGCCAACGCCTCGCAATGGGGCAGGACGCCGCCGGCATCCCTCGTCTGCATGCCGGCGACCAGTTCGACGCCGGTGGAGGGGCCGTGCTCGACGGTCAGAGTGAGCCGGACGCCGGCGATGTGCGGCTCGTCCAGGCTGAGCAGGCGCAGAGACTCCAGCCGGATGCGGCGCCCGTCCGGGTCATCGACGACCAGCTGCCGGCGGAGGGCGAGCGCGGCCAGGTCGAGCGTCTGCTCCTGCGAGCGCACCGTCCATTGCCAGGGCGCGAACGGCCGGCCGGCGATCTCGATCTCGACCGTCGTCCAGTCGGGGATCACGGCCATGTCCTCGACCCCCGCCTCGTCGCCGTCGTAGAGGCCGGCGATGTACGCCCCCGGGGTGGCGGCCGGATGTGGCTCGTCCAGCGAGCCGCGGACGCCCATGTACCCGTTCGCCTGGCCGAACAGGGTCTCCAGCGACGGCTCGCCGCCGGCGTGGAAGCCGTCGGCGCGGATGACCCAGCCGGCGCCGCCCGTCTCCTCGGCGGCGGCCGCGGCGGGAGGCGGCGGGGGCTCGTCGGCCGGTGGCGGCAGCGCGGCCTGGCGCTCGAGGATGCGAACGAATTCCTCCGGCCCGCCGCCGGTGTGGACGACGCCATCCGGTACGCCGTTCGGCTCCCTGCCGACCGAGACGAGCGTCGCCCCCTCGGCCAGCCGGGTGACCATCCGGTAGTCGCTGCCCTCGACGCCCGAGATCGGCCCGAACTCGTCGCCGGCGATCAGGATCTCCTGCGGTCGGATCCCGCGCATCGGCGCCAGCCGGCGCATCAGAAAGGCCACCGAGTCGGACTTGTCGGTGAGCCCGATCTCGACGTGCTTGACGTCGCTGGTGATGCGGGCGTCCGGGAGCCCGTGCTCGACCGCCATACGCGAAGCGAGGTCGATGACGGCGCCGATCCCGCCGGGCAGCTGGGCGAGGCGGCGGTCGACAGCCTGCAGCAGCTCGCCGATGCGAGCCTTCGGCGGGTCGGCCCACTCGGGCTCCGGGATCAGGTCGATCTTGCGCCGGTTGAGGCGGTCGGCGACGAGCCCGGTGGTGATGCCGTGGCGCTCGGCGAGATCGTCCCGCACCGCCGCCGTCGTCTCGTCCAGGCCTCGGTTCTCGGCGTCGCTGGCGTCGCGCCGCCAGAGCAGCTCGAGCTCGCCGCCGGCGTCATAGGCGTACACCTCGGAGCCGCGGTTCACCATCAGATAGAGCCGGCCGAGCGCGTTCGCGCTCAGGAGCGGCGCGATCTGGCGGCTGACGTTTCCGGCGTTGGTGCCGGTGATGACGGCCAGGGTGACGCCCGATTCGAGGATCCGGCCCATCGCCCGCGCCAGCTCGGCCGGATGCTCCGAGCGGTCGGTGACGGCGGTACCGTCCCAGTCGAACGCGATCAGCCGGTATCGATGCTGGGCGAGCCTGCCGTTGTTCATGATGCCGCGTTTGCGGGCGGCCCCGGTCAGTGGATGAGGACGCGCGTGCCCAGGGTTGCGAAGCGCCAGACCTTGCCGATGAACGGCGATGCCACGCGCACGCACCCGTGCGAGGCCGGGTATCCGGGCACGTCCGGGTACTCATGGAACGCGTCGCCGGAGTAGAAGTAGCTCGCCCAGGGCAGCCAGACCTGGAACTTGCGCGACCAGCTCATGCGCTGCTTGCTGTAGATGGCGAACGATCCGGCGGGCGTCGGCAGCGACGGCCGGCCGGTGGAGACGTGGATCGCGCGGGTGACGACGTGCCGGGCGTTGATCAGGAGCAGCACCTGCTTCTTCAGGTGCAACTCCATGTGCCGGTTCACCTTCCCCCACGGCCGCGGCACATGGGCCCTGGCCAGGGCGTGGAAGACCTTCGGCCCGGCGATCCCATCGCGCTGCAGTCCCGTCCATCCCTCGAAAGCCATCACGGCCTGGGTCGTCCGGTAGTTGTAGACGTGGGTGACCGTGCCGGGACCCATGTAGTGGAGCTCGATCAGGCGCCGTTGAAGGGCCCCGACGGCCGGGCCGCGATGGCCGGGCCCCATGGATGCGAGGGCGGTGGCCGGCGCTGCCAGCGCCGCCACGCCGAGCAGGAGGGGGAGGACGAGTCGTTTCATGGCGGAGAACGATACCGTGAACACGACACCGGAAGCGAGTGACTGTTGGCACCACCCCGGCCTCCGGAGCGGTCTCCCGCCCCCCCGCCGGAGGCCGGGGCGATGCGCGCGTCATTCCCCCGCAGGTCGAGCCAGGCAATGACCGAGTGCATCAGTACCCGGCGGAGGCGCCGGGCAAACCAGGTTTCTGGTCAGAGCGCCGGGTCTGGGATGCCGGAGTGCCCGCTCTGCTCGCCGCCCGTCGCGGCCGACGGTTCAGGCTCCGGCACACGATCCCACGGCGAGATGGTGAGGACGACGATGTCGTCATCCATGCTGCCGGCGTTCGCCTCCTCGACGGTGGCCAGGACGTCGTCGAGGTCGGACTCGCGGAGTAGCGGCCCGCGCCCGGCCAGGATCGGCAGCAGCCGCTCGATGCCGAACGGCCGGGAGCCGTCGGGGCCGCGGCCCTCGACGAGGCCGTCGGTGTAGAAGACCAGCGTCCACGAACCCTCGGCCAGCGCGACCCGCCCGGTCGGCCAGGTCCGGCGCGCCACCACCCCCAGCGGCGGCCCGGCCGGGACGTCGACCTGCACGGCAGACCCGGCTCCCACCAGCACCGGTCCCGGATGGCCGGCGACGACCAGCGACAGGGTCGACCGGTCGGCAGCGATCGTCGCCAGGCAGGCGGTGGCAAAGGCGAACGTCGTCGCCACCCGCTGCTCGGCCAGGAGCAGGTCGTTGAGAACCCCGACAGCCTGCTCGGGCGGCACCTCGGCGGTGATCAACGCGCGCCAGGAGGCGCGCAGACGGGCTGCCACGGCTGCCGCTCGGGGCCCGTGGCCGGAGACGTCCCCGATCAGCACCGCCACGCCGCCGTCCGCCGTTCCCAGAATTCCGTAGAAGTCCGCCGCCAGGAGCTGCGCGCTCTCGGCAGGCGCGTAACGGGTCATCACCTCCAGGGGGCCGACGTGCGGCGCTGCGGACAGCGCCACCAGGCCGCGCTGGAGTTCTGCGATGACCTCGCGACGGAGCGCCTCGCCGCGGCTGAACCGGGCTCCGAGGATGCCGCAGACGATCGCGGTGGGGATCCACACGAGCGGCTCGAAGTACTGGTTCTCGCCGATGATGGTCACCGCCAGCAGGACGGCGAGGGCGGTCAGCGCCGCCCCTGGCAGCGGGCCGAGTGCGTAGCTCGCGGCCAGTGCGACCACGATCAGCAGCGGCCCGGGGATCCCGCGCACCGTCTCCGGATCGATGAAGAGGAAGGGCAGGGCGATGGCCAGCTCGAGCAGGGCGACCGCTCCGGTGGCCAGCAGCCGGCGCGGCCAATCGAGCTCGCCCGGGACGTCGCGCAGAGTGGTGCGGTGCGGGTGCGGGTCCACTGGACGGGCGGACCCTAATTCATCGGCCGCCGCGATTCAGGCCCGGCTGGGGAGCACGTCCTCGCGGGCAATCTCGTCCGGGCGCAGCGTGTCCATGAACGAACTGACCGAGAAGACGGCGTTGCCGGCGCCGGCCGCCCCGTAGCCGGGCGGCGGCTCGAGGCCGTGGCGCTCGAGGGTCGCCCGGTACGTCTCCAGCAGCCGGATGTGATACTCGAGCGGCGCGCCGTCGGGATTATCGCGTCCGAGCGGGGTCGCCGGCTCGGGGCACCAGGTGGTGAAGCGGGGCGTGATGCCGCGGCTCATGAAGAAGTCCAGTCCCTCGGTGGTGCTCCGGATCGCGTCGTCGAGCGAGGCGAAGCCGAACGGCTTCGCCATCTCCACTCCCGCGACGAAGTTGGGGATCACGTAGCGGGGACCGAACACCTCGGCCGCATCGAGGATCCGCCGGTGCCACTCCTCGCGGCCGACGTATCGCTCCTTGCCGGGGCAGATGATGCTGAACAGGCGCTTGTCCCAGACCTCGTAGTTGGGGTGGTAGATGGTGATCCCGTAGTCCTTGTAGCGCTGGATCTCGGCCCGCGGCAGCGCCTGGGCAACGACCTTGCCGATCCATCGCCCGGGGAACCGCTCCTCGATGGCCTTCGCGTAGCGGCCGTAGAAGTCGGCCTCGGCCAGCCCGTCCACGCTGCTCGTCACCGATCCGCCGGTGAGCGTGTAGGCCCGGCTGGCGCCGGCGCTGTCGTAGCGGTCGATGAGCGCGAGCGCCTCCAGCACGTCCTCGACCGGCTTCACGCCCGTGTACGGGCGGCCCTCCCGCTTGTGCTGGCGCCAGTTGTGGTTGATGTCGCAGAAGCGGCACTCCTCCTTGGCGCCGAAGTACTGGCAGAGCCGGAGCACGGTCAGGTAGATCAGGTAGCCCCACTGGATGGTGGGGGCGGTCTCCATCACCGTCTTGCCGTTGGCCAGCGTGTGCCGGTAGTACTCGGGCATCGGCGGCAGCCCGACCTCGGCCAGCGGCGAGCCGTCCAGCGAGAGGCCGAGCCCGCCGTCGGTGAGGCGCGAGACGCGGTACGGCGAGTCGGGGTTGACGCGCACCGAGACGATCGTCCGGCGCAGGCCGTGCGGGCCGCCGGTGAGCGCGATCTCCTCGGGCGGCCGCCGCTTCGCGGCCTCGCCGAGCTCGGTCAGCGGCTTCTGGTCGAACGAGAAGATGAAGTACGACTTCGGCTTCACCTCGCCGTCCAGATTCTCGGTCAGCGCCGAGTCGTCGAAGGCGATGCCGCCGCGCAGCAGGTCCTCCTTGATCACCGCCTCCGCAGGGATGTGCGGATAGCGGCCGATCAAGTCCTCGATGAGCGCGGTGCGGGTGGCTTCGATGGTCATGCCGGGCGGCGTCAGTCTAGCCAGGGTGCGGGGCGGCGCCGGGCGAACCACTGCACCCACTCGGCCTGTGCGTCGGTCTCCACCGCGCGCACGTCGTAGGACCGCCGCACCCACGCGACCGCGTCCTTGGCCGGCACGCCTGCCAGGACAGCCATGCAGGCGAGGACCGTGCCGGTGCGGCCGAGCCCGCCCAGGCAGCCGATCTCGACGACCTGGCCGAGCGCCGCGCGCGCGTATGCCGATTCGATCTGCTGGGCCGCTTCCTCGGGCCTTGCGGGAACGCCGAGGTCCTGCCAGTCGATGATCTCCGCCGGCCAGGTCGGCCTCCACGCGGCATCCATGTAGAGCCCGAACGTCCGGGTCGGGTCGTTCGCCCGCCGGTCGGCGATCGACGACGCCCGGACTGTCGCCCCGCCAGGCAGGATCACGTCCACGGTCACAGCATGCACCGATCTCTTGCCGCTTGACATATGCCGATATCGGAATATGATGTTCCCGTGGCCCGCTCTTCCACGACGTCGGATGTCTTCAACGCAGTTGCCGAGGCGCACCGCCGCGAGATCCTGGACGTGCTGAACGCGGGCGAGAAGGCCGTCGGGGCGATCGTGGACGACCTCGCGCTGTCGCAGCCGCAGGTGTCAAAACACCTGCGCGTCCTCAGTGACGTGGGACTCGTCAGGTGCCGGGCGGAGGGACGTCGCCGAGTGTACCGCCTGGAGCCGGCGCGGCTGCGGCCGTTTCACGAGTGGCTGGCCAAATACGAGCAGGCGTGGAACGAGCGGCTGGATCGGATGGATGACTATCTGCAAGAGCTACAACACGAAGGGGGCAGCCGTGACACCTAATCGACACGGGTCAGCAGTCATCGAATTCCCGAACGAGCTCGAGATTGTCACCACTCGAGAGTTCGACGCCCCGCGCGAACTCGTCTTCGACGTACTGACCAAGCCGGAGCATGTGCGCAACTGGTTCGCTCCGTTCACGGACGAGGTGACGGAGTGCCGGATCGACCTGCGCGTCGGGGGGAGTTACCACATCGTTATCGTGAGTCCTGACGGAACCGAGTGCTCGTTTCGGGGAACCTACTCGGAGGTCGAGCCGCCGATCCGGACCGTCGCAACCTGGCTGTTCGAAGGGTGGCCAGATGCGCACGCCGTCGAGACCACGGAGCTCCACGAAACCGACGGAGTGACGAAGCTGACGATGACGCTGGCGTTCCGCGACCAGGCCGGCCGTGACCACATGACCAGGTTCGACGGCCAGGAAGACGGTTTCAACAAGATGGAGGATTACCTGAGGTCACTCCTCGATCGAACGGAAACGGTCTCTGGATAGCTTGTGCTCGAGCGGGTGGTGGCCGAGGACGGCGCCTGGTCTGGGGAGAGAGCAGGCGCGTCCAGGAATCACGCCCCGCCACGTGGTTGAGCCGTTCTCGGGTCGGCCGGGTTGACCGTGGATCTCGACCGGTCGGTCCCTCGCGCCGAGGCGACACCCCGGGAACCGACCATAGACGGCGGCCAGGCCGCCGGACATTGAGTTCGGGTCACGGGAGGAGCGGAAAGTCAGCGTCCCGCGGCGTGCGTGCTCATGCGCCGGGAGAGCGGGCTGGCCTGGTGGGCTGTTTCGCGCTGTTAGCGCTCGACGTGCGAAGCCTCTTTGAGTTCAGCTTCGGTTGCCACCCACGATTCGAGGAGGCGCATCGCGTCTTCTGACGGCGAACCAGGCTCGACGGAGTAGAGGAAGAGATACTGATCGCCGTCGGGGAGCCGAGTTGCTTCGTGGAAGACAGTGATGTCGCCGACGATGGGGTGGTTGTAGCGCTTGCTCCCGTAGTGATGCGTCTCGACGTCGTGCTGGGACCACCAGCTGCCGAACTCGCTGCTGATTACTGACAGCCGGCCGATGAAGGCCTGCAAGGCGTTATCGGTCGGCCAACGGCTGGTGTCACGGCGGAGCACGGCGACTGTCTCGCGGGCGTAGCCCTCCCACCTGTCCTCGAACACCTGGCGTGCCATCGGATTCGCGAACAGCCAGTGGGCGTAGTAGCGCTCCTCGACCGGCATGGCGTCAAAGTCGGCGATCAGGGCGCGGCTCAACGCATTTGACCCGAGCACCGACGTGCCGCGTCCGATTACGAGCGCCGGCGTCTTGAGGAAGGCAAGCAGGCGCCCAACCCCGGGGCGTACCGTCGGCGGATCCGCGAGGTTGGAGGCTGGCGTCGAGCGAGAGGAGCGGACGAGGGCGTAGAGGTGCGCCCGTTCGACCGCTTCGAGCCGGAGCGTGCGGGCGAGTGCGTCGAGCACCGAATCCGACGGCGACACGTCGCGTCCCTGCTCGAGCCGCGTGTAGTAGTCGACGCTCATCCCGGCGAGCATCGCGAGCTCTTCCCGGCGTAGGCCGGGAACCCGTCTGTAACCGGACGCCGGCAGGCCGACCGCCTCAGGCTGTAGCCGAGCGCGCCGGGAGCGAAGAAACTCGCGAAGTTCGGCATTGCGGGCCATACCCCAGACTAGCTGCGCGCCTGCGCGCGTGAGGGGGTTTGCGAGTACCAGGAACGTGGTGCCCGCGGTTGATCCCGCCTCTTACGCCTGTGGGACGGCTCGTCTTTACTGGCCACCGACCAACCACCCCAGGTGACAGGAGACACGATGACTCTCACCCTCACGAACGACCATGTCGGGATCTCGGTCACTGACGTCGAAGCGACGATCGAGTGGTACACAGAGAAACTCGACTTTGTGGTCGAGCAGCGCTTCTCCGCCCACAACCACTCGTTCGCGTTCCTCACCCACGAGGACGTCAAGCTCGAAATCCTGGGCGGCGCGACCAGCAGCGAAACGCCGGCGATCACCGACATCGTCGCCAGCTTGAACCCGGCGCGCCTGCATCACCTCTGCATCGCCGTTGCCGACCTCGAAGCGACGCTCGAGGAGCTCCGCTCTCGTGGCGTCAACGTCATCGGCGAGTCCTTCGACGTCGAGGTGATCGGCCAACGCGTAGCCTTCATCACCGACAACTCGGGCAACGTCATCGAAATCACCGAACCCGGGACGGAGTCCTGGGGAGCGGCGCCCTGACCGAGCTGCCTGACTCGGCGAGTCTGCTGAAGCGGGCCGCCCACGCCCGAGGAGATCGCCGACGCGG
>Ga0070714_100001707_pt1 | contig 15984 bp, 17 predicted proteins | sample LARL83metaG_FD_65450 | JGI IMG/M metagenome (GOLD analysis project Ga0070714, IMG submission 65450) | Corn, switchgrass and miscanthus rhizosphere microbial communities from Kellogg Biological Station, Michigan, USA - LAR L8-3 metaG | ecosystem: Host-associated > Plants > Roots > Rhizosphere ...
GAAAGATGTTTTCGTCATGCTCCTTAGCAACGCTACTTGCCAACTGTCAACCCGTTTAGCGATTTGATCGTTTGCCCCACGATAGTGGTTGATGGAGCGTTCCAGAAGCAAGATCGCCTGATTCTGCGGTGTCATGTTGTCCAGTGCTGCGATCTCATGTTCGGAAAGGACATTCGCTGAGGCTGGCTTTGGCTCGCCGCGAAGGCCGACATAGTCGGCAAGTTGATCCCAGACGGATTGTGCACTCACCGGGGCGAATAGGACCGCGAGGACAAACCCGGCAAGAGCTGCGCATTGTATTGTTCGCCGCCCCACGGTGGGTTGAGGGCTCATGCTTAAAGATCGTGAGATCGTAACCCAGCTTGCCACAAATTTTTCAAATTTCTTTCTGAACACGAACCGCACCTGTGCGAAATAGGGGTGGTACCCCTTGAAGGATCAATGGGTTATCCGAACGATCGCTAATACCGTAATTCGGACTCAGACGGCTGCTGGGAATTCCCTTGACATGATCCTATATTTCTGCAATTATGGAAATATGCTAAGTTCCACAAAGTCTTCCGGCCAAGTCACAAAATACGCCGACATGTTCTCGGCTATGGGCACGGAAGCCAGGCTGCGGATCATGCAACTGCTTTTGTCCGCGCATCCCGATGGCCTCGTCGTGGGAGAAATTCAGGAAGAGTTGGGCATTCCCAACTCCACGCTGTCTCACCACCTCGACAAGCTGAAGAATGAAGACCTTGTCCGCGTACAACGGGAGAGCACTTATCTTCGATATTCCGCCAATACGGAGGCGCTGCAGGAGATCCTGCAATTCCTTTATTCCGAGTGCTGCACGCGCAATAAAGCACTCAGGCCCCAAGACATCATCCAGATCTGCAAATAGGAGTCATGAAAATGAGTACCACCGAAATCAAAGAAGGTGTCGACATTAAAGAAGTTGTCAAAGAAAGATACGGTCAGGCCGCGCTTCGCGTAAAGAATGGCGGCAGCAGTTGTTGTGGGTCCTCGCCCGCAGGCGGATCGTCCTGCGACCCGATTACTTCCAACCTCTATGACATCTCTCAGGCCTCGGAAATTCCCGAGGACGCCATGCTGGCGTCGCTCGGCTGCGGAAATCCTACGGCTCTCGCTCAGTTAAATCCCGGCGAAGTTGTGCTCGACTTGGGATCGGGAGGTGGCATCGACGTTCTGCTTTCGGCGCGTCGTGTGGGCCCCACGGGCAAGGCCTACGGGCTCGATATGACCGACGAAATGCTGGCCTTGGCGAACGAGAATAAGCGCAAGGCGGGTGCCGCGAATGTTGAGTTTCTCAAAGGCGAGATCGAGCACATCCCGCTCCCGGACAATTCCGTGGATGTGATTATCTCGAACTGCGTCATCAACCTTTCCGCTGATAAGGATCGCGCGCTGCGCGAGGCCTTTCGTGTTCTAAAGCCGGGCGGCAGGTTCGCGGTTTCGGACATCGTGACCCGCGGCAAGCTTCGTGAAGACATCCGCGGCAATGTGCTGCTGTGGGCGGGCTGCGTGGCCGGCGCCTTGGACGAAAATGATTATCGCGCCAAGCTCGCGGCAGCCGGATTCGAGGAGATCTCTATTGAGCCGACCCGAATTTATACCTTGGAAGACGCCCGTAGATCGTTCAAAGGGTCGGGTCTCGACCTCGACGCAATCGCGCCCGAGGTCGAAGGGAAGTTTATGAGCGGCTTTGTGCGGGCGGTGAAACCTGCCGCCACGGGGTGCTGCGGTCCAACGTGCTGCAACTGAAATGGGAGAAGTAATGGAACGCCATTACAACGTGCTGTTTCTCTGCACCGGTAATTCAGCCCGGTCTATTCTTGCTGAGGCCATTTTGAACTCCAAAGGCAAGCCTAGTTTCACAGCGTACAGTGCTGGCAGTCACCCCACAGGAGTCGTGAGACCCGAAGCTTTGCGTCAGCTCGAACAGTCGCATATCTCAACCAGCGGGCTCCGAAGCAAGAGTTGGGAGGAGTTTTCCGGGCCAGGAGCTCCCAAGCTAGATTTCGTGTTTACCGTCTGCGATAACGCAGCCAACGAGGTCTGCCCGGTATGGCCAGGACAACCCTTGACTGCTCACTGGGGCGTTCCCGATCCGGCAGCCGTTCGCGGCAGCAAAGGCGATATCCAACGAGCCTTTCGAGACGCATTTTTCCTTTTGGATCGAAGGATCAGCCTTTTTCTCTGCCTTCCCTTCAAAGCTCTCGACAGCATGTCACTGAAGCGAGAGCTCGACAACATCGCGCAAACCACGTCTCCAGTCGCTGAGCAGAAGTGAGGCTAGGACCTAAATGCATACGAGTAGCCGTCTCAAGTTTCTCGACAGATATCTCACTGCGTGGATCTTTTCTGCTATGGCTCTTGGCGTAGCTCTAGGGTTCTTCATTCCAGGAGTTGTGCCGTTTCTGAATAGGTTCAGCGTCGGTACAACTTCGATACCAATAGCAGCCGGCTTGATCGTGATGATGTATCCGCCGTTCACGAAAGTGCGCTACGAGGAGCTACCCGAAGTATTCCGAAATACGAAAGTGCTTTTGTTGTCTCTCGTGCAGAACTGGGTCGTTGGGCCAATTCTGATGTTCGCCCTAGCGATTGTTTTCCTGCGAGGCTACCCCGAATACATGGCAGGCTTGATCATGATTGGTCTGGCTCGGTGTATTGCAATGGTTATCGTCTGGAACGAACTAGCCAAGGGGGACACGGAATACGCTGCTGGCCTCGTTGCCTTCAACTCGCTTTTTCAGGTGTTCTTCTATTCTGTTTATGCCTGGGTATTCATTACCGTACTGCCTGCGAAGCTTGGTCTCCACGGAGCGGTTGTAAACGTTTCTATCGCAGACATTGCAAAGAGCGTTTTCATATATCTTGGGATTCCGTGCCTCGCCGGTTTCACAACCCGCGCTATCCTTATCCGCTCACGCGGACGTGAGTGGTATGAGCACAGCTTCATTCCGCGTGTAAGCCCGCTGACCTTGATTGCACTGTTGTTTACGATAGTGGTGATGTTTTCGCTCAAAGGAAACTACATTGTTCGGCTGCCCCTCGACGTGCTGCGCATCGCGATTCCGCTATTGATCTACTTTTTGGCAATGTTCTTGGTTTCGTTCTACATGGGGAAAAAACTGGGTGCGGATTATTCCAAGACAACCACACTTTCCTTCACGGCTGCTTCAAACAATTTCGAGCTAGCGATAGCCGTTGCGGTATCTGTCTTCGGCATCAATTCCGGAGCCGCCTTCGCTGCCGTAATAGGGCCACTGGTCGAAGTGCCGGTGATGATCGGTTTGGTAAATGTAGCTCTCCGTCTTCAGCGGCGCTACTTCTCAGCCTCATCGCTCGGCGAGCCTATCTCGCTGCGCAATTAACTTATCTTCCGCTTTACTTGTGCCCACCCGCTCCCGCCCGCCGAGTGCTTTAGTTTGCGCCTCAAAGTAAATCAGATTAGCATGTCAGCGCGCCTCATATGGAGACAGCTCATGCTTAGAATTTCCCGCGTCCCGCGCCTGGCGGTGATCTCGCTCGCACTGATGTTGGTGAATTCCGCGGTAATTCGCGGGCAGAACAAGGCCAGCAGTTCGAGCTGCGACCCGGCTACTTTCACCACCGACGAAGACCAGAAGAACATGATGCAGCAGTTGGGTATCCGTTCCATGAGACCCGGGCCTAGCGGCGACGAGCATGCGCCCAATCACGCCAATTACGACGAGTCGAAAGCCAATCCGTTCCCCAATATCCCTGATGCGCTCACCATGAATAATGGCCAGAAGGTCAGTACGGCAGAAATGTGGCAGAAGCGCCGCGCAGAAATCATTGAAGGCTTTGACTGCTGTGTCTACGGCCGCGTACCGAAGAATGTTCCCGCTGTGAAGTGGACCGTCGGGCCTGTCGATCACGAATTCATCGGTTTCGGCAACCTCGTCATCGCGAAGGAAGTCATCGGGCATGCCGACAACTCCGGCTGCCCTGCCATTGACGTGAACATTCGCATGATCGTGGTCACTCCTGCGAACGCCAAGGGTCCTGTTCCTCTTCTTATTATGTTTGGCCCGGCGGCCTTCCCCTCCCCCAATCAGCCGTCGGAAGAAGAGTTCTCGCGCATTAATGCGGCGCTGAAGGCGCTGCTGATCGAGAAAGACCCATCGCTGAAACAAGTTTTCGAGCAGCATCCCGCTTTTCAGTTGTCGGCACGAACCCCATTTCAGTTTCCCCAGATGAATGCCGACGGTGATCCTCCGAACCCTTGGGAACTCGTTGCCGACGGCTGGGGATTCGCGCTGCTCGATCCCACAACGGTGCAGGCTGACAACGGTGCTGGGCTGACACGCGGGATCATCGGCCTGACAAACCATGGACAGCCGCGTAAGCCGGAAGATTGGGGAGCACTGCGCGCCTGGGCGTGGGGCGCGAGTCGCGCGCTGGATTATCTCGAAACTGATTCCGCGGTGAATGCAAAGCAAGTTGGCATCGATGGCGTTTCTCGCTACGGCAAGGCCGCGCTGATCACCAGCGCCTTCGATCCGCGATTCGCGGCCGTGCTGGTCGGTTCCTCAGGGAAAGGCGGGGCAACACTCCTGCGCCGGAACTTCGGCGAAGCTGTCGAGAGCCTGGCGGGTGGCGAATATCACTGGATGGCAGGCAATTTCATGAAGTACGGCGCGGCCGACGCGACCTTCCCGAAGAATGCCTCCGACATTCCGGCAGATTCCAACGAACTCATCGCCTTGACCGCACCACGGCTCACCTTCATCAGCTACGGGGTTCCAGAGAAGGGCGATGCTAAATGGCTCGACCACAAAGGCAGCTTTATGGCGACGATATTGGCCAATCCGGTCTGGCCTCTCCTCGGTGCGAAGGGCCTGACTCCGCTCAACGACTACACTCCGGATAACATGCCGCCGGTGAACACCAGCATCCTCGAGGGACAACTCGGCTGGCGCCAGCATGATGGCGGACACACCGACGCACCCAATATGAAGTACTTTATCGAATGGGCAGATAAGTTTCTGGGAAGGCCTTCGGTTTACCACAACATCCATTGATCCAGGGCGTCCGCCCAAGACCTTAGGTAACTTGAGGCAGGTTTTGCTTAGGGCTAGACTGCCCGAATGCCGTCGGACCCGCTTCAGCCGCAACTGGACAATTACGAGTTTGCGAACAATCCGTCCGACGGGCCGATCCAACGAACCGCGCCCCCGAACCGGGTTCCAAGCGCCTTCGCGATAAGGATCGCCGCAATCGTTGCCGGCTTCGTGGGCACTATGACCGTCGCACATCTCAAGCAGCAGAATCACCCTGTGCTGCCAAGGCCTGCCACGGCGGACTCCACGATGCAAGCGCAAGCAGAAGGCCTGCTACAAGCTTTAGCGAACGGCGATGCGAGCGCTGCCGACCAGATTTCTGACCAAGCTCCTGCATGGATCGGCAAGACTCAAGTCACCAATCGCACGGATCAACTGCTCACTACAGCGATTAACTTGCCCGACATGCACTCCCGGCAAGCGGCCCTCGACGTGGAACTCGCGCTCAATGGCATACCCGAAAACCAAGACGGGTTCCAAATTCTGGCAACTTCCGTCGGCGACTCCGCCCGGAGGCCTTGGGCATTGTGGCTTCTGGGCGCCATAGGAAACCGGGGCGTTGATCCCGAACACGCGGGGAAAATTCTCGGAAGCTATCTCACGGATCCAGACGCCAATACCCGGTCGTGGGCAGTGAATGGTCTCGCGTTGTTAGGAACTGACGAAAGCATCACCATGCTACTGGACCGCTTTCGTAACGATCCTTCTCCCGTGGTGCAAGAACGTGCGGCGTGTGGCCTCGCAGAATCAGGGATCTACACGAAAGAGCAGCGAATGACGGCTGTTCAACCCCTGATCTCATACCTGGACGATTCGCAACTGACCGCGCAACAGCGCGCGTGGGACGTTCAGGCGTTAGGCGACATCACGGGACAGCATTTCGGCACCAATTCCGCTCAGTGGCGCGGGTGGTACGCCAACCGCCGCACCTGATCAACCTACTAAAGCTCCCGCCAATCTCTTCTTGCACTCATCCAGCATTTGCGCGGTTCGTGTGGCGCCTACCCGGGTGACGCCAATGGCGCGAACCGCGAGCAACGCATCGAGGTCGCGGACCCCACCCGCCGCTTTCACCTGCACGTGCGGCGGCGAATGTTTCCGCATGAGTTTCAGATCCTCGATCGTGGCGCCGCTCGGTGCGTAACCGGTGGAGGTCTTTACCCAGTCCACGCCAATCCCTCCGCAGATCTCACACAGGCGAATTTTTGCTGCATCGTCGAGGTAAGCATTTTCAAAAATGATCTTGATCTTCTGTGCGTGAGAGTGAGTCAGCTCGGTCAGCGCCCTGATCTCATCGGCAACGTATTTCCAATCGCTGCTTCGCGCTTTGCTGATATTGATCACGGCATCCAGTTCCGTCGCGCCGTCTTTCAGCGCCTGTTCTGCTTCGGCAATCTTGATTTCACGGCGATGCCCACCGTGCGGAAACCCGATGGTTGTGCTTGGCTGCACCGTCGATCCTTCCAGTAACCCCGCACACCGCGCCGCATAGTACGGCAGGATGCACACGCTGGCGACGTCGTAGTCGCGTGCCAGGCGACAGCCAGCCTCCAACTCTTCCACCGTCAATGCGGGATTCAGCAGCGAATGGTCGATCATCTTGGCGATATCGGAATAGGAATACATCTCGGACACAATGATCTCTTTTCTTGAAGTGGCAGATTCAGTGTCTCACGGAAGAACTGGACGGGGCGTTGGCGTTCTATCTGTTTTGTCGTTCGTAAATGTCCTTCACTCGTTCCAGCGTGTCAGCCTCTTCGGGCAGCTTGTCTGGCCTGAGCCGCACGATTCGCGGAAAGCGCAGTGCATACCCGCTGTTGTGCCGGTCGGATTGCATCATGTTGTTGAACGCAACCTCGATCACAATCTTCGGCTCAACCACGCGCCGGAAGCCTTGATCCTCAATCGTGTGATCCAGGAACCACTTGGTCATTTCGGCGATTTCGGTATCGGTCAGGCCTGAATATGCTTTGCCGACGTTCAGCAGTTGCTCTCCATTCCGCACGGCAAACGTGTAGTCGCTCAGCACGCCAATGCGCCGTCCATGGCCGAACTCCACAGCGGTAACAACCACGTCCAGTGTCGCCAGTTCGCGTTTCAACTTCAGCCACGACTTGCCCCGCCGCCCCGGCGAATAGGGAGACTCCGGATCCTTGATCATCAGGCCTTCGTTGCCACGAGCCTGGGCCTGATCGAACAATGCGTTAAGTTCGTCTGGAGATAACGCGTGAAAAGAGGGGGCACGAATAACGGCAATTGGCGATGGTCGGTGGTCTGTCGTGAGAAGAATCGTCGTACGTCGTACGTCGTCAGTCGTATGCGAACTCGTCGTCGGTCGTTCGTCGTTCGTCGTTGGCAGGCCCTTGGCGGTTGGGCCTTGGTTCCCAGTGGGTCTGAAATCGAGCAGTCCTTGCAATTCCGCTTTGGTTCTTCTTCTCCGTGTCTCAGCCTGCCCTGAGGCCAGTCGAAGGGTGTCTCCGTGGTGAACTATCTTTCGACCAGCCAGCAAGTCATCGAGGACCTTCGCGCGCTCCCGCAATGGCCGATCGATTACGAGTTCCCCGTTCGCATACAGGACGTCAAACACCAGATAAGCAACCGGGACTTCGCTGATTAAAGTGTCGCTCACTGCTTTCCGCCCAAGCCGCTTCTGCAAGGCGCTGAACGGCAAGGCCCGGCCAATTGCAGGCATAGCATCGGCCGTCCCTCCGGGACTACGCTCGACTCGAACCACGTTCCCAGCACTGCCGTGCCGGGCTAAGTTGGGTCGCTCCTCCGGAGCTAGGTTCTCGTGCTCGGCAGTGGCCGCCATCTGATAGTCGATGACTGCGGAGTCATTATTATTGGACGCGGCGTGCGACGCACGACGTGCGACGTGCGACTCTTCTTCCGACGACGTACGACCTACGACGCACGACGATTCATTCCCCTCGTCCGAATAGCTCCACGCCAATATCTCCCCATCCAGAATCGCGTCGCTCGGCAGTCCAGCCAACGCCTCCGGCAATTCAGGAAAGGACTCCGTAATTTCATCGCGGGTGCGTGAAAAGAATCGGACATCGTCCCCAGCGCAATGTGCCTGCGCACGAATGCCGTCATATTTATCTTCGACCCAGGCGTTTTGGAAATAGCTCAGCGCATCGGCTGCTGACTCCGCCGGACTCGCCAGCATGAAGCCAATCGGGTGGAACAGGCGCATCTTCGCATCGAGCAGGCGACCTTCCGCGGCGAGCTTCAGTGTCTCTCCGATATCGCCGAGGAGCATGTTCGCACGCTGGACAGCTTTGAGCGTCGTTTCAGGATGTTGCTCGACAAATGCTTTAGCGATCGCTTCTTCGACCAAACTTTCTTTTAACCCGATACGCAGGTCGCCAGTCATGATCTTGATGACGTACTTGGCTTCCAGCGGAGAGATGCCGTCGAGAAGCTGCCGCACAACTACAGCCTTGAATGCGGGCCGGCGCGCTGTGGAGATTTCGCGGAAGATGCGCTGGATTTCCGTCGCGGATTTAGCGGGTAGCGTAGGGCGGCTGCCGCTGCGTGATGCAGGCGCTGGCAGAACCGCTTCCGCCACCGCTCCCAAATCCCCATACTTCCGGTAAGCCTCGCTAAGCGCGTGCTCCGACTTCCCTGAAAAGTCGGCGACAATCCGCCAGAGCATGGAGCCACCCACTTGCAGGGTCGTCTCCTCCCATGCGGGAAACGGCCGCCCCGAAAAGAACACCGCTGCGACAGCCGCATCTTCCACCGGGACAGAGCGGAAATACTCCGCCAGGATCGCCGTCTTTTCTAGTTTTTTGGTGGTAGCGGCAATCCGGTCGGCGGTTTGGGAGAAGAGGAGCATGGACAAACTCAGTATCGCGCACGCAGCGGTCGTACGTCGTCCGTCGTACGCCGTACGCGAAAGCACCTCTCTGGCATGTCCGGCAACGGGACATTACCTCCGGCTGTTAATCGTCCGGAGCCTAAGTACCTGACCCCATACCACTTACATAGCCCGAATCCAGCCCGCCCTGTGCTACCCTAGTCCTGGAACATTACTGCCCTGAGAGTCATCCAATCTTTATGAAGTTTTTCCGGACACTGTGGCGTTTCCTGGTTTCGATTCAACTGCTGCCCGCGCTTGAAGGCGGCGAGGAGACGCTTGTCGGCGGCCAGGCCGTCCTCGAAGGCGTGATGATGCGCAGCCCGCATGCGTGGGCGATCACCTGCCGCAAACCGTCCGGCGAGTTGCTCAGCCATAGTGAACCCCTGGAGCGCCTGTCGGAAAAACATAAGTGGATGGGTTGGCCGGTGGTTCGCGGGGTCATGACCCTCGGCCACGCCATGACGCTAGGATTCCGCGCGCTCCGTTTCTCAGCAAACGTGCAGCTCGAAGAACTTCAGAAAGATGAACAGGGCAAGGTTCCCGAGAAGAAGTTCGAGATCGGCGGCTGGGTAGCGGCGGTGAACATCGCGATCTCAGTCGGCTTCTTCATCTTCATGTATAAGTACCTGCCGCTGCTGGCAACGACGGAATTGAAGAAATCGCATCCGGAACTCGGCGGCCAGATCATGTTCAACCTGGTGGATGGCATTATCCGCCTGGCGCTATTCCTGATTTTTATCTGGGGCACTTCCCTGCTGGCGGATATCCGCCGCGTGTACGAATATCACGGCGCCGAGCACAAGACAGTATTTGCGTTCGAGAACGGCGACCCGCTATCCACTGGAGCAGTTCAGAAGTACCCGACGTTCCATCCGCGCTGCGGAACCAGCTTCCTCATGACGGTGATGATCATCTCGATCTTCGTATACATGCTGTTCCCGGTGCATACGTTCTGGGCGCGCTTTGCGATCCGAGTCGCGTTGTTGCCGGTTATCACCGGCGTTTCGTACGAGATCATCCGGTTTGCGGCGAAGCATCGGAAATCTTTATTCGCAGTTATGACGGCTCCGGGACTCTGGCTGCAGCGGATCACCACTCGTCCTCCATCGGACGATCAAGCGATTTGCGCGATCACAGCTCTCGATGAAGCCATGCTCCTCGAGAAAGAACGTGGTGGCGAACTAGTGATTGCCTAGCGGCCCCGCCGCAAAAACCTTCCCTTCCGTCCTAAATTCAGAGCAAAATTATAGAAAGCGACTGGCCAACCACCGGCCACTGAACACTATGTTCGAACGCCTTGACCAAATCGAAGCCCGCTACGAAGAACTGACGCAGGCACTCGCCTCGCCGGAAGTCATCGGCGACTCGTCCAAGTACCAGAAGACTGCCAAGGCGCACAGCGAGATCTCCGCCGTCGTCGAAAAGTACCGCGAGTATAAGGACCTTAAGAAGGGCATCGCAGAGAGCCGTGCGCTGCTCGCCGACGAAAAGGATCCCGAGATGCGCGCCTACGCCCAGGAGGAACTCGACAAGCTCGAGGCTCGTGTAGGCGGCGTGGAAGAGGAACTCAAGGTTCTGCTGATCCCCAAGGATCCTAATGATGAGAAGAACGTGATCTTGGAAATCCGGGCTGGCACCGGTGGCGATGAGGCCACGCTCTTTGCCGCTGAAATGTTCCGCATGTATGACCGCTTCGCCGAAACCCAGCGCTGGAAGGTGGAAGTGCTCTCCACCTCGGACTCTCCGGTTGGCGGCCTGAAGGAAGTCATCGCGTTGATCGAAGGCGACAAGGTCTATTCGCGCCTGAAATACGAGAGCGGTGTGCATCGCGTCCAGCGTGTGCCCGCGACCGAGCAGCAAGGACGCGTTCATACTTCGGCGGTGACAGTGGCTGTCCTCCCCGAAGCGGAAGACGTCGACATCAAGATCGAAGCCAAAGACCTTCGCATTGATACGTTTTGCTCGTCAGGTCCAGGCGGACAGTCAGTGAACACCACTTACTCTGCGGTGCGAATTACGCATATTCCGACCAACACGGTCGTGAGTTGCCAGGACGAGAAGTCTCAAATCAAGAATCGCGAGAAAGGCATGCGGGTACTGCGTTCGCGTCTGTACGAAATCGAGATGCAGAAGCAGCAGGAGGCGCTGGCGAAAGAGCGGAAGTCCATGGTCGGCAGCGGAGACCGCAGCGAGAAAATTCGCACCTACAACTTCCCGCAGAACCGCGTCACCGATCACCGCATCGGCCTCACCATTCACCAACTCCCCGAAGTCATGGACGGCAAGCTCCAACCGCTGATTGACGCGCTAGTCACCCATTTCCAGGCGGAGAAGCTGAAGGGCGAGGCAGCGCTGGCCTAAGAGGCGTCGTTCGTTGTTGGTCGTTCGTCGTTCGCAAAACCTTCCACTCTCTGCAGGGCCTGCTTGGAATGACATCCGGTTTTGAATGTTCATCCGTCACAGACAGGATTTGTCCTGGATTGGTAAAACCTGTCCGGGAGGTGCGTATGTCATCTACGTTCCGAGACTTACGCGTTTGGCAGGAAGCAATGGATCTGACGGTTGAAATCTACAAAAGCACTGCGGCGTTTCCCAAGTACGAGATTTATGGTTTAGCTCAACAACTGCGTCTTGCTGCAGTTTCAGTCGCGAGCAACATCGCCGAAGGCAAAGGCCACCGCTCTACAAGAGAATTTCTCCATTTTCTGTTCCACGCTCGCGGATCGATCCTCGAAGTTCAAACTCAGATACTGGTCGCCACTAGGCTGAGCTATTTGCCTGAAGAGGCCTGCTCTGAATTATTGGATCGAGCGGAAGGGATCGGTCGAGCTCTAAGCGGTCTGATCACGTCGCTCGACAGGAGAGTAGCCTGAGCTTCCCGACGGCACACCCGACCAGCTTTCGAGGTAGAGCGAGATCCAAGAACAACGACGAGGACGATGTTAGGGTGTTGCGAACGACGAACGACCAACAACGAACGACGTTTCGCGCCTTCGGCGCTAGTCCTTTAACGGCACCACCACGCTCTCGCCCTTGCAGAACGTGGCCACGCGCTGAATCTCTCCCTGGACGGTGGTGAGGGTCATGACGGGGCCGAAGCAATAGGCGGCGTGACCGGAGCGGGTCAGGTACCACTTTCCGCCTTTCCGGGACGCCTTGGAAGCCGTCTGCTGCTGCGCGAAGTGCGGCTCCGGCTGGGTTGCAGGGCGCGAAATCTGGGGAACCGGGAGTGATGCCAAGATCAGAATGGCTATCGTTTTCATCTGCCTACCCTCAGAAACGTTTTAGATCGAAAACATCACCCGTCGCTGGTCCGACGGATCGGTGTACTCGGCCGGAGGCCTCACGGGAAGCTTTTCTTTGGCTTGCCGTGAGTTCCGGCCGGATGTTGCATCCTTTCCCTGGGAGGACGGGACGCGTGAAGATTCCTTTGCTTTGGGTTGAACCTTGGACTGAACCTGTGCAGACGGAGCTGACTTCGTTTGAACCTGGGCGTCCGGGAGTTGGACTGATTTCACGACCACTGGCGCTGGGTTCCCGTGCGAAACAGACGTAACCAGGGCGGTGTGCAAATCCTGCATGAGAAGCTGGATCAATTCGCGTTGGGCGTCAATGGCATGGTCTTGGAGAACAATCAAGATGGTTAACAACCCCCATGCGACCGCGAATGCGATCATCCATGCACCTTGTGGTACTCGATACGACTTTCTCCCGAATCCAGCCTCAACGTTGTAGTTCATGCGCCCCTGTCTTCGCCTGCTACACAACCGGCAATTAGACAAAAGCATCTTCAACGCCAACAATGCCACGCCGGGTATGTAGCTGAATCTGAACAGGCTTGCGGTCCATTCCGAAACCGCGCCAAATAGGGCGAACTGCAAACCCCTGCACATATTGGTAACCATGTGCAATTACCACCGTAAGTTGCCATGAATTTGCACTGCGATGCGCGAAGTGGGTATCCGGCTTCAATTCCGACCGGAGAAAACGTTTATTTCCGCCATAAAAAGTTGCAATTGGACACATCCCATCTGCGCCAGTAGCGTTGATGTATGTCCGCGTCCACCGTTGAAGATTCTCACGTAAACGTCCTTCACCACACGGTAACCAGAATTGCCGCCGCCGACGGATTCCACCAGGCGCTCGACCGAGTGCTGGATTTTGCGGTCGAGCTGGTCAAGTGCGATTCCTGCTTCATCTATGTGCTTTCGGGCGAAGATCTCGTTCTGCGAGCCTCAAAGAACCCGCACCAGGAGCTACTAGACCGCCTGAAACTCCGCATCGGACAAGGGATTACCGGCTGGGTGGCCGAACACCGCGAGCCGGTTGCGGTCTTTAAAGAGGCCTATAAAGACCCGCGTTTCCAGCGCTTCAACGAATTGCCGGAGGATCGTTACGAGGCTTTCTTGTCGGTTCCGCTCTTCTCCCGCGGACGGCTGGTGGGTGTCATGAACCTGCAGCATCGAGATTCGCACGTCTACACCGAGCGCGAAATCGGCCTACTGACGACGGTAGGATCACTAGCTGGCGCCGAGATTGAACTTGCCCGCCTCGAAAGCCAGAACTCGGAGCTTTCTCAGCAACTCGAAACCCGCAAAATCGTCGAGCGCGCCAAGGGCATTCTGCAGCGGGACCTCGGCCTGACCGAAGAGCAGGCGTATCTCAGCATTCAGCGTCAGAGCCGCCAGAAGCGTAAGACCATGAAGGAAATCGCAGAAGCCATCATATTGAGCGAGGAAGTGAAGAGCGGATCGAAAGCAGATTGAATCATAGAAATCGGGTGATCTCGCCATCGGGTGATCGGGTGACCGGGCGATCGAAATCCAGTTCGCAGACGATCAGATCTCCCGATAACCCGATCACCGGATCATCCGATAAAAAAGGCGCGGCTGGTTGGCCGCGCCTTTTTGTGCTTGCTCGAGTTAGTGGAGTCCCGAGGCTGACGCCACGGTAGGCGACGCAGCTTTGGCAAGCTTGGTCATTGCTTTCGGCACCGAAAACTCCAGCGCGACTCCAGCGTCTTTCAAGTACAGCGTCTTCACGTAGGTGACGCCGTCCGACCCCGCCATTGTCAGTTCCGATTCCGACGACATTCGTCGCTCATCGACGGCTGATGCGAGAATCATGCCGGTCCAGCCTGTGCTTTGCGATGTAACCGTCACGATTCGCGTGGCGCTGGTAGTATCCACGACGAACGCGTATTCGCCAGGTTCCAACACCATCTTTCCCCAGTGAGCGGCTACGGGCAATTTGAAGGTTCCGCGCACAGTCTCGGCTTTCGACAGATCGGAAAGCAGGCAAACTGCGCACACTGCAAACAACACCATGCGAACTGCGATGATCTTGCCATTCGGCTTCATTGTCTTCTCCTGTTGAGCTGGAAAGACACTACGGCGCATGCCGTAAGCGTCTTCAGTTGTCGGGATTGACTACGGGGTCCGGATGGAACTAAGCGCCCAACTTCTGGGCTGCGGTCGAACAGCGGGGTCCGTCTTCCCTACCGGTACTTCATATCTGGAAGACATGCTCAGTGTGTCAGAGCAACGAGGAAGAGTCCAATTGAAAAAAGTTATCGAAGCAATGAAGGGAAGCGTCGGTACTAACGTAATTAGCTCTTAGCCGTTAGCTCTTAGCTGGGATCCTGCAACTTCGGCTAAGTGCTGAAAGCTAAGAGCTAAAAAGCTGACTTCTACGACGCCACTCTACGACGCCACTCCCGCTGGCGGCGGAGGAGCGGGCTGATGTGCTGCCGCCGTCGCTGCCGCGGCTTCGTTCAGGATTCTGTGATGAATCGTGAACAGCGCCAGTTCGAGCCGGTCGGAAACGCCAATCTTGTCGTACACATTTCGCAGATAGTTCTTGATGACCTGCTCAGTAGTACCCAGCTGAGTCGCGATTTCCTTGTTCTTATATCCCTGCACGATCAGCGCAACGATGCGAAGCTCTTTCGCAGTCAAGCGATCGCGCACACGCAATCCGACCATATCGTTTTCGGTTAGTTCGCTCGGGACGGCAATGTCCTGAATCCAGGTTTCGCCGCGCGCGACTTTTCGAACGCAATCCACCAATGCTGAACTGGTCACGTTCCGATACACAACCCCGTGCGCGCCCGCGCCCATGTATTTCTGCGCGCTTTCGCCGGTGTCGGCCAGAACGACAACACGCGTGCGGACCTTATTGGCTGCATTAAGCACGCCAGCGAAATCGCCATGGAAGCCCCCGGCGATCACCAGCACCGCGGCGCGGAATTTATCCAGCGCCATGAACATCTGCTCAGGGGTCTGCGCCTGCGCCACAATGCGCATCTCGTCTTCTACCGCCAGAACTTTGGCGATCCCCGCCCGGAAAATTGCCTGATTGTCGGCCAGAATAAGTTTCAGCATCTTCGATTCACCTCGCGCCTACGGCTGGCGAACAAAATCGTAAGAATCAATTACGCAAGCAACGCCGGCAGGCTGATCGCCTTCGGCATCTTTGCGGACGACGCGGCCCTTGCATTGCACGATGACGTGCTCATTGCCGCCGGTCAACTCCGGGGGCAACGCAATCTCAAATTCAACGCTCGATCCGATCTCCAGCGCCGGGTTCCCGCGGATGTACACGCCCGCGGCACTCATGTTGCCGGTGGTGCTTCCCTGGTCGACGCCATGGATCTTGATCGGCAGTTCCAGCGGAAATCGTTTTCCAGTTCTCGCTTCGGTGGACACAAGCCCTCCTAAACCGATTGAATCATTCAATCATTGAGGGATTGAATCATTGAAGACGCCTACTGGGTGGCTTTTCAATGATTCAAGGATCCGATGACTCAATGATTCAATCCCTAGGGATTCTACTCCTCAAACCCACGCTTAGGCCGCCAAATCAGGGTTTCAACAGCCTTACGGCGTTATATCACGGATTTTGTTAGGGATAAAGAGATGGGTGCTTGAGAGGGCAATAGGCTCTTGGCTCTTGGCTCTTGGCTCTTGGCTCTTGGTGTAGACACGTATTGGGATTCGCGAGCCGGTCTAATTTCAA
>Ga0070714_100001708_pt1 | contig 15979 bp, 16 predicted proteins | sample LARL83metaG_FD_65450 | JGI IMG/M metagenome (GOLD analysis project Ga0070714, IMG submission 65450) | Corn, switchgrass and miscanthus rhizosphere microbial communities from Kellogg Biological Station, Michigan, USA - LAR L8-3 metaG | ecosystem: Host-associated > Plants > Roots > Rhizosphere ...
CTGCATACAAAGCGCCGCGAACGTGGGGCGACAAGCCCGATTTGCAGGGAATCTGGCAGGCCCAAAACACCGCGTCGTACGATCTGGAGGCGCACACTGCTTCCACCGGCGTTCCGGCCGGACCGGGCGTGGTCGTCGATCCGCCGGACGGCAAAATCCCGTATCTGCCCGCCGCGCTCGAGAAAAGGAAGCAGAATTTTCAGAACCGCGCTACTGCCGATCCTGTCGCCAAGTGCTTCATGCCGGGCGTTCCGCGCTTCACCTACATGCAGTTCCCGATCCAGATTTTTCAGACTCCGAAGTTCGCGATTGTCACCTCCGAATACATACACAACGATCGCACTATATATCTGGACGGAAGCAAGCATCTGGAGGGCGTCGATTTCTATGATGGCGATTCGCGCGGCCACTGGGAAGGCGACACGTTGGTGGTCGACGTTCGGGATTTCAATGATGAAACGTGGTTTGATCGCGCCGGAAACTACCACAGCGATGCGTTGCACGTAGTGGAGCGTTACACTCGCACGGGTCCCGACACGCTCAGCTATGAAGCCACCATCGAGGATCCGAAGGTGTTCAGCAGGACGTGGAAAATCGCCATGCCGCTGGCGCTACACAAGGAAAAGAATTTCCGTCTGTTGGAATATGAGTGCCACGCGTATCTGGAAGATGCAGCGAAGGGGAATAAGTGAGATGAAGATGGATCTTATCGCTCCGGTTTTTGTTATCGCTCTCGCGCTTGCTCCCTCGCTGGCGTTCGGGCAAGGCCAATACCTTCCCTATTACCAGCCGCCGGTCGTCAAAGGCGGCCCAGTGCCCAGGCTCCCCGACGGTCATCCGGACTTGCAAGGATATTACGGCCCGCGTTTCAACCAATCGATTTACGATATTGAGGATCATCTCGTGGCCCGTACGGGAATTCCCGCAGGCAAAGGCGCAATTGTCGATCCTCCGGGCGGCAAGATTCCCTACAAGCCCGAGGCCGAGGCCAAGGCCAGGGATCTTGGAAAGAATCACGTCTACGACGAACCCGAGGCACATTGTTTTATGTCCGGTGTGCCTCATTCCGCGTATCAGCAATTCGGGTTTCAGATCGTCCAGCCGCCCGGCTACTTTCTGATCTTGTTTGAGTACGCGCATTCCTTCCGCTCCATCCCGACCGACAACCGGCCGCATATTCCCGCGGACATCAAGATGTTCATGGGCGATTCAGTGGGCCATTGGGAGGGCGACACGCTGGTGGTGGACACCGCCAATCAGAACGGCCGGACTTGGTTCGACATGGTCGGCAATTTCACGACTCCCGACATCCATGTGGTCGAGCGCATCACGCCGATCGATTCGAATGCCGTCAACTACGAGGCCACTATCGACGATCCGACGATTTACACTCGTCCCTGGAAGATCGCCGGTACCTGGCAGCGGCGGCCGGACGACAAAGAATATCAGCAGATGGAATTCGCCTGCATCGAAGGCAATCAGGACCTGGAGCATTACGTCGAGGGAGTCGGGGGATCCGCTAAGAAGGTCCGCTAAGCGGACATACAATAGGTCTTTGAACCTCTCGCAACTTTTCGATCTCTCGCTTATCGGCCGCCGCGACACACCCGCGCTTGAATTTCAGGGCACGACGTACACCTTTGGCGACATAGATGCCCGCAGCAATCGACTCACCCAATTGCTGGCGCTGCGCGGACTCCACACCGGTGACCGCCTGTGCGTCTATCTCGCCAACTGCATCGAGATGATCGACCTTTATCTCGCCTGCATCAAGCTCGGCGTCATCTTCGTGCCCATCAACATCCTGTATCGCGATCGCGAGATAACGCACATTCTCAGCGACGCCGATCCTGTAGCAGTTGTTTCCACCAGTGAATTCATGAGTCCCGTTCCTATTTGGAATCCCGCTGATCTCGTGGGTGAAGCCGCCGCGCTTCCCGACGAACGCCCGCGTGTACACTTGGACGGCGACGCGCCCGCCGGCATCATCTATACCTCCGGAACCACCGGCACTTCCAAAGGCGCGGTGCTCACGCACGATAATTTCGCGGCCAACGCGATGAATCTCACCGCCTGCTGGCAGATCACCAGCGCCGATCGATTCCTGCTGGCTCTTCCGCTCTTCCATGTCCACGGCCTCGGCAACGGCCTGCATACCTGGTTGATCAGCGGATGCCGTATGCGGCTGCTCGAACGATTCGAGCACCAGAAGGCCGCCGCCGAGTTTCTCGACTTCCGGCCGACGCTGTTCTTTGGGGTCCCCGCGATATACGTCCGGCTGCTCGACATTCCAGTGGAACAGGCCCGACAGATCGGCGCTCAAATACGGTTGTTCGTGTCCGGCTCCGCTCCGCTGCCCTCGCAGATTTTCGAGGAGTTCCACGCGCGCTTCGGGCACACAATTCTCGAGCGCTACGGCATGAGCGAGAACCTGATGAACATGAGCAATCCCTACATCGGCGAGCGCAGGCCCGGGAGTGTTGGCTTCCCGCTGCCCGGTGTTTCCGTTCGATTGCTAGATCCCGACGGCCGGCCGGTTGCCGATGGCGAGACCGGCGAGGTTTATCTCAAGGGCCCCAACGTCTTTCCCGGCTACTGGCGGCGCGACGATGCCACGCGTGCGGCTTTCAACGATGGCTATTTCCGCACCGGCGACCTGGCCGTTCGCGCTCCCGACGGCTATTACACGCTGTGCGGACGTAAGAGCGACCTCATCATTTCCGGTGGCTTCAATATTTATCCAAGGGAGATCGAAGAGTTCCTCGAAGAGCAGGATGGCGTTTCAGAAGCGGCCGTCGCAGCCGCGCCCGATCGTGTCCGCGGCGAAGTCCCTGTCGCGTATATCGTCACCACGAGACCGCTAGACCCCGCCGATCTTGAAGCCTGCTGCCGCGAAAAGCTTGCATCCTTCAAGATTCCGCGATCGTTCATCGTCGTCGAAAAGCTCCCCCGTAATGCGCTAGGAAAAGTCCAAAAGCATCTATTGCCGAAAAACGAAGATGTTCGAAGTCGGTAAATATGAACACGGCCCCGCGACTCTCGCGGATTACGATTCTCGGGCGCCAAAGGTGGCACAGCTTCTCATCGATGCCATCCAGCAGCGCGATGCCCGGGTCGCCGTCGACGCGATCGGCTTTCAAAAGCAGAGCAGCCATGATCCGTGGCCAGAAACACGGCCGATGCTAGTGGCCTCGGTTTCCCCAACGTCAAAGAGTCTTTTTTCGCCACGATCCTCTCGCGACTTGCCAGCCCCTTAGAATAGAAATTGGCTCAAGCGACTTCTTCCTATCACAGCACTTGGTCGCCGCTGGCTTATACCTGGTTTCGTTGGTTGTGGATCGCCAACGTCGTATCGAACATCGGTACCTGGATGCAAAACGCCGGAGCGGCCTGGTTGATGGTGACGCTCGCACCGTCGGCCTTGCTCGTAGCGCTGGTCACGACGGCCACCAATCTTCCGGTATTCTTGCTCGGCGTCCCGGCCGGAGCAATCGGCGACATCATCGACCGCCGCAAAATCCTGTTGGTCTCACAGGGCCTGATGCTAGCCGCGGCCGGCGTCTTGGGCATCCTGACAGTCACGGGCAAGACTGGCCCCTGGACACTTCTGTGGCTCACTTTTTTGCTCGGCGTCGGCGCGACGCTGAATGGACCTGCATGGTCGGCCATTATGCCGGACCTGGTGCCAATGTCGGAACTTCCGGCCGCGATCGCCCTCAACTCCATCGGATTCAATCTTGCGCGCGCCATCGGCCCTGCCCTCGGCGGACTCGTAGTCGCCGCCATAGGTGCCGGCGCCGCCTTCATTCTCAACGCCATTTCTTTCGTCGGTGTGATGATCGTGCTCTACCTCTGGAAGCGCGAGGCGGATCATACCCCCAAGTCCACCGAAAGTGTCGGCGATGCGATCTGGGCCGGGATGCGCTACATTCGTTTCGCGCCGCCGATGCACTCGGTGTTGTTCCGCTCCGGCAGCTTTATCATCTCGGCCAGCGCGCTCTGGTCCCTACTGCCGCTAGTCGCCAAACTCGAACTGCACAGTGAGAGCACGGGCTTCGGCCTGCTGCTCGGATGCCTGGGCGTCGGCTCCGTCCTCGGCGCGCTGATCATCGGCCGGTTGCGCCAATTGCTTTCGCCCGACGTGATCGCGACCGCTGCCGTGGTGCTGTTCGGTCTGGCGAACCTGGCGCTGGCCTTTCTGGAAAACTTCGGAGCGGTCACGCTGTTGATGTTGGCTGCGGGCGTCGGCTGGATGTGTACCAACTCGACGCTAAACACTGCAGCGCAAACCTCGCTTCCCGCCTGGGTCCGGGCACGGGCTCTAGCGGTCTACCTACTCGTTTTTCAGGGCGCGATGGCCGTAGGCAGCGTAATCTGGGGCGAGGTCGCCTCGCGTTTGGGACTGCGCACGACTCTCGCCATTGCTGCCGTCACCCTGGTCGCTGGGGCCGCGGCTACTTCTCGTTTAAAGCTCGCCAGTTTTCCGGGCATCGACACCACGCCGTCCTACCACTGGCCGGAGCCGCCTCCGCTCACCGGCATTCATCCCGAACATGGCCCGGTACTGGTGACGGTTGAGTACTTGATTGACTCACGCCGAGGGAAAGAGTTCGCGCACGCTATGCAAGCCGTACGGCGAATCCGGCGGCGCGATGGGGCGATTCGTTGGGGCCTCTATGAGGATGCCGCCATCCCAGGCCGGTATCTGGAAACATTTGTGGTCGAGAGTTGGGCAGAACATCTGCGCCAGCACGAGCGCGTCACTGTCTCTGATCGGGACATGGAAGCGTTAGCGCAAGCCTTTCATCAAGGCCCCGAGCCGCCCAAGGTCACGCACCTGATCGCGGCACGGGAATAATCCCAATGGATCATATATTGCCACTGGACCATATATTGCCAGAGTACCGCGACAATAAGTCGCACCTAGTCCTTTCCTGGACACAGTTTTATACGATGAAAGACTCCTGTACTCAATGACTTCCAACTTTTGCTAGATTGGCCTACGATGTGCTTAGTCAGCTGTGGAGATTACGCAACGTGGTTACGACTTGCATGTTCTGTGAAGCGAGCCTCTCGGTCGGAACGAAATTTCTTCACGGCCGATACTGTTCCGCTGAGCACAAAGAGGCCTATTTCAAATCGATGGACGAGCTAGGGTTGGAGCGCCTGGTCGCGGCGAAACCCCGCATGCGGTCGTACGAGCCTTGCACCAAGCCGTTAGCTCTCGCACCGCAAGCGCCAGAGCAACCAGTGCATGTGCAGCCCGAACCAAAGACCCCAAGTTTCGCAGCGCGCATACGCCCGCACCTGGAACTCCAGCAAGGTGAAGCAGCAGTAGTAGCCGGTCTCTAAACTCAACCCCATCTTGGTTCGCGATCGCTTTCGGTCTACCGGCGGCGGGTATATACTAAGCCGTCAGGGAAGCCGAAAAGGAGCGACCACATGAAGGCAAAAAGAGCGCTGCACCTGGTAGGGATCATAGCGGCCGGCTACGTGGTGTACCTGACCGCGCAACAGGCCGGAAGCGATGTACGAATCGATAGCGACGATATCGGCGGCGTCGTCACCAGCGCCAAAGGCCCCGAAGCGGGAGCCTGGGTGATTGCCGAAACCAAAGACCTGCCCACCAAGTTTGCCAAGATCGTAGTCACCGACGATCGCGGCCGGTTCGTCCTGCCGGATCTCCCAAAGGCAAACTACACGATTTGGGCGCGCGGCTACGGACTCGTCGACGGACCGAAGGTTCAGAGTGCGCCAGGAAAAACCGTGAACCTGACGGCGCTGGTGGCGCCGAGTGCACGTGCGGCGGCCGATTTTTATCCCGCCAGCTACTGGTATTCTCTTCTCAAGGTTCCCGAGAAGAACGAATTTCCCGGTACCGGTCCGAAGGGCAATGGCATTTCCCCAAACATGAAGAGCCAGGCCGAGTGGCTGGAAATGGTGAAGACCGATAGCTGCTGGTCGTGTCATCAATTGGGTACCAAGGCAACGCGCGAGATTCCGAAAGCGCTAGGCAATTTTGATTCGCCGGCGCAGGCCTGGGATCGGCGGATTCAATCGGGACAGGCCGGCAGCATGATGATGGGCGGCATTGGGCGTATTGGTAAGGAACGAGCCGAGGCAATGTTCGGCGATTGGACCACCCGCATCGCACAAGGCGAGCTGCCTCCGGCGCCATCGCGGCCGCAGGGTGTGGAGCGGAACGTGGTCATCACCGAGTGGGACTGGGCGAGTCCGAAGTCCTATTTGCACGATGAGATCGCGACCGATAAACGGAACCCGACCGTGAACGCCAATGGATTGCTGTACGGCTCACCCGAAGTCAGCACCGATAACATACCGATTCTCGATCCGGTGCACAACACAGCGAGCTTTGTGAAAGCGATCGTGCGCGATCCGAAGACTGAAGGTCCACCGCCGCCGCTGAAGCCGTCGCCGTACTGGGGCGACGAAGCCATATGGGATAGTCTGACCAACATTCATAACCCGATGTTCGACGAGAAAGGCCGGGTGTGGCTGACGTCCGTGATCCGCCCGCCGGAGAATCCGGCGTATTGCAAGGAAGGGTCGAGCTTGCTATCGGCGAAACTATTTCCGGTGAACCGGAGCGGCCGGCAGTTGGCGATGTATGATCCCAAGACCAAGCAGTTCACGCTCATCGACACCTGTTTCAGCACGCACCATTTGCAATTCGCCGAGGATGCCAACCATACGCTGTGGACTTCGAGCGGCGGCGGTGGAGACGTGGTCGGATGGCTAAACGTCAAGATGTTCGAGGAGACACACGATGAGCAAAAGTCGCAAGGCTGGACTGCGCTGATTCTCGATACCAATGGTAACGGCAAGCGCGACGCCTATGTCGAACCCGGTCAGCCGGTAGATCCGAAGAAGGACATGCGGATCTCGGGATCCTTTTACGGCGTGACCGTGAGTCCGGCGGATGGTTCGGTGTGGGGATCGGTGCTCGGATTCCCGGGCTCGATCGTTCGGCTGAATCCTGGATCGAATCCTCCGGAGACCGCACTGGCGGAGCGTTACGAGCTGCCGTGGAATAATCCCAAGGCTCCGGTACAAGGTTTCTCGCCGCGCGGGCTGGACATCGATACCAATGGCGTCGTGTGGACCGTGCTCGCGAGCGGTCATTTCGCTAGTTTCGACCGGCGCAAGTGCGCGGTGGTCAACGGGCCGACCGCAACGGGGCAGCATTGTCCAGAGGGCTGGACGCTTTATCCGTTCCCGGCGCCGCAGTTTAAGAACGTGAAGGATTCAGGCAGCGCCGAGGCCAGTTACTACGACTGGGTGGATCAATTCGATACGTTCGGGCTGGGCAAGAACGTTCCGATTGCTACCGGCAACGGCGAGGATGCTCTCATGGCGCTGTCGAACGGCAAGTGGATCACGCTGCGCGTTCCTTACCCGATGGGATTTTTCGCGAAGGGTCTGGATGGCCGGATCGACGATTCGAAGGCGGGCTGGAAGGGCAAAGGCCTGTGGTCAACGTACGCGACTCGGGCGATGTTCCACACCGAGACAGGGAAGGGCACCATGAGTAAGGTGCTGCACTTCCAGTTGCGGCCGGATCCGCTGACGAATTAGTAATAGCCTATTCGTCCAGTGAACGTGACAGTGGTCAAGCCGAGTTTCTTTCGCAGCATGCGCAGAGCATAGCGGACATCCTGCATGACGAGGTTCATGGCTACAGATGCGACGCGATTTTGCGCGCGATATCGCCTCCGCGAGCGCTCGCATCCGGTACCCACATCAGCTCAAGGGTGATTTTGCTATCTCCGTGGAGCACATGGAGAACATGCCCGAAGGATCCGACCATGGCACGATCGTCGATGCCTTGCACTTCCTGGAATCCCGGAATCAGAGCCGTTGCTGCCCGAAGCGTCGTCCAGTTGGAACGTCCGAAGTTCCGATCCAGAGTAAACGCGAAGACGCGGCCCTCTTTGTCACCGCCTTGTGACATGCCCAGCGTCTTGATTACTCCTTCGAGCTGGTTGGCATCTTTCAATAATGTGAGCGGGTTATCCGATTTCGAAGCGGGTTGATCTTTCGCAGCCTCGGCCTGCTTGCGGGCCTGTTCGAGGGCCAGGTTGCGCAGTTGCTCAAAGCCCGCGGGATTTGTGTAATAGGCGCAGCCCGGTTCGGAGCCTTCTTGTATCTCCACCGTTTTTTCGATGGTAACGCCGAGAACCTGTTGCAGCTCATCACGAGAAAGCAGCGAGCAGGTATTTCCGTGCGCGACTTTCGTCTCAGACGGCGACCCGACCATGCCGCCCGTGTAGGTGGAAACCTTCGCCATGGCCTTGTTCTTGAACCAATACACTCCGTAGACCGCCGCTGCGGTTCCGGCGGCCAACAACACGAACACGATTGCGCAGCCGATCAATAGCGGCTTGCCCGCACCCGAGCTCTTCGGTGCAGCAGTTGGAGGCGCTGTGACGACGGTTGGGGGCAGCATCGGTGCTGAGGACGGTGGCGGCGGTGGTACCAGCGGGGTTGGAGCGGCTTGACTTTGGGCCCGCTGGCCGCAACTACCGCAGAATGGACCGGAGATGGGTGAGCCGCAGTTGGTACAGAAGCTCGGCATGGGTCGATTTTACAAGAGTAAACTTCCCGTTACAAATGACATCTTCCACAGTAAGATAGCTTTACGTTCGGGCATTGAAATTGCACTTCAAACCCGCGAAGGAGGACAGATATGAAAAAAGTACTCTTAGGTTCCTTACTTGCAGGCGGCCTTCTTTTTGCGGCTAAGAATAACGACGTGACGACCTCGCGTGTTTCATCCAATGAACGGATAGCACTCGAATCGCAATCGCCCCGCGTTCATCCAGCTCGCGTGCATAAACACGAAAAGGCCAATCGCAGGATGGATCAAGTGGTAAGCGATAAGCACACAGTCAACGCCTACATTCCGCAGGGCAAGTAGGCAGATCCTCCAGTAGTCAGCTAAGGCGGGTAGGTTAACTCGGGAAATCCGGGCTGATCGGCCCGCCTTCTTTTTTATCGAACACTCACGTCTAGTAGCGCCAACCAATACTGAACCGATTGCAGCGAGAAGCCTATGATGATCAGGCAAACTCCGAAGACTCCCATGGTTTTCTCGCGCATGTGATCCGCGGTCCACTCGACCAAAGGTATGCAGGCGCCAGCCACCGCCGTGACGGCTCCAATGGTGATTCCCATTCTTAGGCCGACGGCGATCGCGTGTTCAGGTTGCTGCGCGACCAGACTGCTGATGTATCCGGTGAGAGCGTACCCAACCGTGCGATTCACTGCCGCTAATAATTGGAACCGCGTTGCGTGGAGGCGAGCAGCTGGCTTGTAGTCGACAGTTGGCCGGATGCCAAATTGGTACGCGACCACCTGGCTGGCAATGCTCAGTAGGCCAAACGTGACGCCGAACCGCGGGCCAAATAGATAAGCCGCGCCGAGACCAAAACCACACCCACGAATTGCGCTCATGGCCGTATCGAGCCAATATCCCTGCTGGAGCTCCTGCCGAGACGCACGTGAGAACTCCCACCCAAGAGTGAGGCCGTGGACCACGCCGGTCGTGACACCAAAGACTGGCCCCAGGCCCAGACCGTACCCGACTCCAAACAGCACGCCGTAGGTGACTCCTCTGGTGAGAGTCCGCAACGGTCCGTGTTCTCCGCCCAGCAGATCGTAGGCGAGGTATAACGCGCCGAGCACGTCCACTGAACTTCCGATGATGCTGACCAGTGCGACGGTGTGCTTGTCGATGATCATGGAGTGTCCGCGAATTGGCCGTTCTTGAGAATCCAAAACGACGCGTTCTTCCGGCACGCGAGGAGCTCCTTCGCCGGAGCGTCGATTCCCTCATCTGTTAGTTGGAAGGTTCCATGGTGGATCGCAATGCTGGTCTTGGCGCCCAAGATCTCGTGTGCGCGAAACGCTTCATCGGGAGCCATATGCACCGATGACATGAACCAGCGCGGTTCGTAGGCGCCGATCGGCAATAAGGCGAGGTACGGCGATCCGAACATTTCCCGAATCTGAGCGAAATGAGTTCCGAAGCCGGTGTCTCCCGCGAAATAGATAAGCCGTTCCGGACATTCGATCATATACCCGCACCACAGGGTCTGGTTGCGGTCGAAAATGCTCCGGCTTGAGAAATGCATTGCAGGGACGCAGTGAATCGTGAGGCTGGGAAATGAATATGATTCGCCCCAATCCAGCTCGTGCACATGATTTATATTCTCGGAACGAAGCAACTGGCCAACGCCGATCGGAACAACGAACGTCGAGTCTCCCCGTGCTGATAACTGGCGGAGCGTCGGCAAGTCCAGGTGGTCATAGTGATTGTGGCTGATCAGGACGAGGTCTATCGGTGGCAGATTTTCCCAAGACACTCCTGGTTTCCTGCGGCGACGTGGACCGATCCGGGACAGCGGACTCGCTCGTTCGGACCAAATTGGGTCGGTCAGAATGTTGGAGCCGCGTTGCTGCAGGAGCACAGTGGAATGGTTCACCAGAGTGGCTCGCAGTTCGTTGCCTTCCACGCGGGCGAGTGGTATGGACGGCTGGACGTCCGCAACGAAACCGGGCCACGGTTCGGGCCGGCTGGTCAGTTTCCACCGGAGGAGATCGAGAAAGCCACGTACCTGCGGAGCGTCCGGATTGTAGAAGCGCTTGCCGTCAAAATGCTTCGGAAATTTCGGGCCGGTGGCAGCCTTCTGCATGAATCACAGTTTACTTGGGTGGCCTTTCCCCCGTGGTATCGTAATGCAGAAGTGCACCAGGAGGCGACTGATGCGCACCACGAGTTCGTTGCTGCTTTTGTTGGTTCTATGTGGATTTCATTCAGTCCGCGCGGCTACCACGGTTTCGCTCGCACTGACGGGTCTGGTGACTTCGCAAGAGGAAGGTCCGATGGAGGGCGTTCTCGTGAGCGCGAAGAAGACCGGTTCCAACATAACCGTCACGGTAGCGACCGATCAGAGCGGACGATATAGTTTTCCAGGCAACCGGCTGGAGCCTGGTCCATACGCGCTACGCATCCGAGCGGTCGGATATGAACTGGATGGTCCAAGTTCGGTCGAGATCAGCGGTGACAAACCCACGACAGCCGACCTGAAACTTCGGAAGGCCAAAGACCTGGCGTCCCAACTGACCAATGCGGAATGGATCCAGAGCATGCCGGGCACCGACGATCAGAAGTCGTCGCTGCTGAACTGCATTCAGTGCCACACGCTGCAACTTATCGCGCGGTCGCAGCACGATCCCGACGAGTTCATGCAGGTGCTGGAGCGAATGGGAACATACGCCAATCAGTCCTTTCCGCTGCATCCGCAGAAACGTCTGGCGGACCGATTGCTTGAAGTTCGAGGCGACGAGCGTCAGCGAAACCGGCAGAAGCAGGCTGACTATTTGAGCAAGCTGAATCTTAGCGCGGGCTCCCCGTGGCCGTATGCGCTCAAGACGCTTCCTCGGCCGAAGGGGAGAGGCACCAGGATGATCGTCACCGAGTACGATCTGCCGCGACGGATCATCGAGCCGCACGACGCAATCTTAGATTCGGACGGAATGGTCTGGTATTCCAACTTTGGCGAACAGAACCTGGGCAAGCTAGATCCGAAGACCGGAAAGGTGATCGAGTTTCCGGTGCCCGAGCTAAAGCACGGCTCACCCAAGGGCGCCCTGGGATTGCGATCGGACCCGGACGGGAATCTGTGGCTGGGCATGATGTTCCAGGGCGGGATCGCGAAGTTCGATCGGAAATCCGAGAAGTTCCAGACCTGGAGCTCGCCTGCCGATTTCAACAAAGACATGACGCAGATCAACATGGCGAGCCCGCAGCGCAGCAGCGTCGACGGCAAGATGTGGACGCAGAACAATGGGTTCGCGGTGATCCATCGCGTGGATCTGGCTACGGGGAAGATCGAGACTTTCGAGCCATTCAAAGGCGCCCAGGCAGGCGAAAACCACAATATCTACGACGTGATTCCCGACTCGCACAATAACGCTTATTTCACCGACTTCGCTAACGAGCATATAGGGCGGGTGGATGCGAAGACCGGCAAGATTTCACTGTGGCAAACGCCGACCCTGCACTCGGCGCCGCGGCGCGGTCAGATGGATTCCGAAGACCGGCTCTGGTTTGGGGAATATCGCGCTGGAAAGATCGGGATGTTCGATACCAAGACCGAACACTTTCAGGAATGGACTCCGCCGACGCCCTGGTCGTCCTGCTATGACGTGGTGCTCGACAAGAACGGCGAAGCGTGGACTGGATCGATGACCACCGATCGCGTGTTGCGGTTGGATCCGAAGACTGGTCAATTCACCGAATATATGCTTCCGCGCTCGACCAACATTCGCCGAGTGTTCGTCGACAATTCAACCACGCCCGTGTCGTTCTGGGTGGGCAGCAATCACGGGGCGTCGATCGTGAAGCTGGAGCCGCTGGATTAGGATCCTACTGCTTCTCGAAAACCCAGTCACGGATGCGTTCCAGTCGGGACTCACGATAGTGCTCTGACATCACGAGAACATTGCCACCTTCTGATAACGTCTGTCTGATATCGGAGACGTAGGTTTTGCCTTCCTCACTCAACTCCCAATGCTTTAGGAGTGCGTCTCCGGACCAACCTTGCTTTACCTTTTCGATACTGCCCGGTTTGGAGTGGCTTACACGCTCCCGTCCGTCGGTATACGCATCGCTCTCGGCGCTTTTCCTCACTTGACCGGAGACTGTCCGAATCTCAGACGACCTGATCAACGGACCGTCGTGATGAATGAACAGAGTCAACGCTTCAAGACCGCGAGGAAGAATCGGTCCGCTGCGTTGTACATTCAACCGCCATGTGCCGGAGAAGTTAGGTTTCGCCGGTGTCGCGTCGGACGGCGATTGTCCGAACGCGAGCATGATCGCAAGCAGCCCGAGTAGCGCAATTCTTCCAAAGGGAGCTCGCATCGACAGTTTGCCCTACGGATTAATGGGCGGGCTCCAATCCTCTGGCTTTGTAAGCGGGCGCGGCCTTGGAACTCGTGAAAAACTTCACCACCGAGCGCGCCGCCTCCGCATTCTTGGCATTGGCGCTGACGCCGCCCCGAAAACTGACATAGCTTTGTAACTCCTTCGGGACCGGCCCGAGCAGTTCGATGCCCTTCACCGGCAGGATCTCGCTGACCAGCGTCATCACTATTTCGGCCTTGCCCTCGGCAACGGCAGTTTGCGGGGTTCCCGGAACCGACTGCAAGATGATCTTGGGTTTAACTTCGCTGGCTATGCCGAGGCGATCGTATATCTTTTCGATCAGAACCCGAGCCGCGCCATCCTTGGCGTAGGTGATGGACTTCGCGTTGAGCAGCGTTCGTTTGAGCGCGTCAGGCGTACTGATGTCGGGCTTCGGCGCTCCGGCTCGAATACCTAGGCCCACACCGACACGCCCGAGATCGACACGCGAGTCAGCCACGACTTTGTGTTCTTCGATGAGCTCGTCAGTCACTTCCGTGGTGAGAAACGCGACGTCGAACTGCTGGCCGGCGTCGACCTTCTGTTTGAGCAGTGCCGCGGCGCTGTATTCAATGGCGAGCGGATGTCCGACCGCCTTCTCACATTGCGGCTGTAGATCTTCCACCACCGCCCTGACACCGTTGGAAACGAGAACGTGAACCGGCGCAGGCTGGGCTGCGGCGAACGAAGCGAATAGGATTGCGATAGATGCGATCAGCGAATGTGGCTTCATAGATATCAACCTGGATTGAGTATAGCGAGCGCACAGGCACCGCCTATACTGGGTATAGGTCATAGCTGGCGATCAGCTATCACACCGCCTCGCGGGCCGACGCGAAAACATGACCGAGCATTTGCCGGACGAACGGCTAGCTAAGTACAGTAAAGGCCAGTTGGACGAGCCTCAATTAGGCGAGGTCGAGGAACACTTGCTGATTTGCGAAAAGTGCCGGGTGAGGCTCACCAAGTTCGATGATGAGTGGGGCCTAAATGGCTGATCCTAGAGCGGAGTAACCGTTACATCCAAGCAATCTAGGATACCAGGGCCTGGGAGATGCTAGTATTTTTACTAGGCGATGGCCGGTCCGATGAATCCTTCTCAAGTGCTTCTTATCGAAGATAATGCCGGAGATGCACTTCTAGTAGGACAGGCCCTGGCCGAAGGTCGGGTATCAGTCCATCTACACATCGCGAGGGATGTGGAACAGGCCCTTCAAATATTGAAGCAGGCGGATTACAAACTCGATCTCATCATTCTCGACTTACACCTGCCCAAAGTCTCAGGCCATTCCGTTCTTGTTTTGTGTGTCCAGACAACGTCGGTTGTCGTTTTTACGGCATCTCTGGATGGCGAGGATGAGAATCGGGTAATGCTGCTCGGCGCCAAAGAATTCGTTCACAAGCCCATCGACCTCAAAGACTACAAAATTGCCGTGTGCCGCATGGTCCGCAAATGGGCGGTGCCCAAAGACAGTGCGGCGTAGTTCTTAGTAAAGTGGATGCTATGAAATCCGAGGCGGGCGTTGGAACGCGAAGTTCTCAAGGAACTCGTCGCCGGGAGTTTCTGAAGCTCCCTCTGGCTGCGGCAGCAACTCAGGCGATCTCCACCACACCGTTCGTTGCGAACGCGGCAACGCGCATGGATGAATACGATCCGAACAATACCAAGATCGCCACCATGGTGAACGCGCGCGCTACAGACGATCATTTCCTCTTCCTGAAACAGATTGGCGTGCGATGGGTCCACGTACAGTTTCCGTTGGATACTGATTTCGAGCTCATCCGGAGCACGCACGACCGTTTAGCGCGTTTCGGCATCACCATCCATTGCGGTATGGTGGATCATTATCGTTCCCAAAAGATTCAGCTTGGCAAGCCCGGGCGCGATGAGGACATTGAGAAGTTCCAGACGTTTATTCGGGATCTCGGCCGCCAGGAGATCTACTCCGCGAAAATCGACTTCCACCCAGGCAACACCTACACAACCAAGCAGATCGTATCGCCGAGAGGCTATAAGGTGCGCGAATACGATGTCGCGGATTTTCATCATGACGTCGAGAAGCAGATGTTCGATCGTGTGTATACGGCCGACGATATGTGGGCCAACTACACCTACTTCATCAAAGCTGTGCTTCCGGTGGCCGAGAAAGCCGATGTGCGGCTGGCGCTTCACCCGGACGATCCACCGACTAAAGCGTCGGCCATGATGAACGGCGTAGCGAAACTCTTCGTCGACTACGATGGATACAAGCGCGCCGATGACGTGGCGGGGAACAGCAAACACTTCGGCTATACATTCTGTGTCGGGACATGGTCCGAAGGCGGATCGCAGATGGGCAAGGACGTGTTCGGCATCATCGACGACTTCGGCCGGCGCGGTAAGATTTTCTGCGTGCATTTCCGCAATGTAAGCTCGCCGCTGCCGCGTTTCCACGAAACTTTTCAGGACGACGGTTACCTGGACATGTATCAGGTGATGAAGGCATTCCGCACTGTGAAATGCACGGCGTCACTAATCCCGGATCACTATCCTGGGATTGTCAACGATCCCGACCACCGCATTGCGGACACCTATAGCATTACCTATATGCGGGCTCTTCTGCGCCGCGCGAACGAAGAAGTAGGGTAGGGCGGATGGATCAAGTGCGTAGTTCGGCTCTGTCCGGGTGTATACTGTTGTGGTTGAAAAAATCGGATACGATTCAAGGCTTCGAACGTACTGGCGCGGAGTTCTCGCCGCGCATGCTCGGGCTTGCTCTCTCGCTCCTGGCGATCCCGGCCGCGGCGCAATGGATCAACTATCAAACCCCCGGCACGCCACGAACTAAGGACGGAAAGCCAAACCTTTCGGCGGCCACTCCCAAAATGCCTGACGGCCAGCCGGATTTTTCCGGAGTCTGGGAAGTGCCCACGCACAAGTTCCTCGAAAATCTTCCGGATGGCATTGAAATTTCCATGCTGCCATGGGCGGAGAAGCTATACAAGGAA
>Ga0070714_100001710_pt1 | contig 15967 bp, 10 predicted proteins | sample LARL83metaG_FD_65450 | JGI IMG/M metagenome (GOLD analysis project Ga0070714, IMG submission 65450) | Corn, switchgrass and miscanthus rhizosphere microbial communities from Kellogg Biological Station, Michigan, USA - LAR L8-3 metaG | ecosystem: Host-associated > Plants > Roots > Rhizosphere ...
CGTGCGGCGGTCGTCGCACAGCGCATAGGAAACCTCGCGTTTGGACCGTTCCGCCCACACCGGCACGGTCCGCACCCAGTCCGGCGTGTACTTCGGGACGTTCTTCTGCATGAACGGGTCCTGGCCGGGCCGCACGCGCATCACGGACAGCGGCCGGTCGCGCAGCACCGGCAGGATGCGGTCGCGGACGGCGTCGAGGTAGTCGACGAGGTCGCGTTTGGTCGCGCTCGCGTCGTCGAACAGGGGCTGGTCGAGATTGGTCAGCGCGACGTCGTCCCGCACCTCGCCCTTCGCAGCGCTTTTCCCGCCGGCCACGGTGCCACTGTGCCGACATGATCGGCTCCGGTCAACTCCGAGCGTGACAGGAAGCGCTTTCACGCATACGGGCACTTCTGTCAAACCGTCGTGACGGACGCAGTGGTCCGGACCATTGACAAGGCAGTCTTCCTAACGCCACTCTTTCTTCACAGTTCTGATTAAGACTAGAACTTTATCGGAGCACAGGAGACCCAACGATGCGCATCTCTCGTACCACAGCACTCCTGGCCGCGGTGTTACCCGTGGCCGCCGGGGTGGTGCTCCTCACGACGAGCCAGCCGGCCAGTGCGGCGGGCGCGGGGTTCCCGGCGCACTACAACGCGCCGTACCTCCAGATCAGCGGTGGCGACGTAGGCGACATGGCATCCGACATGAACGCCACCGGCACCAAGTTCTACACGCTGGCGTTCCTCATCCCGCAGTCCGGCTGCACACCGTTCTGGGAGGCGGACGGCGGCGGGGTCGGCACCTTCCAAAGCCAGATCAGCCAGCTCCAGTCGGCCGGCGGCAACGTCGCCATCTCCTTCGGTGGCGCGTCGGGCGGCGAACTCGCCCAGACGTGCACGAACACCGGGAGCCTCACCGCGGCGTACGCGAACGTGGTCAACACCTACGGCGTGAACCGCCTCGACTTCGACATCGAGGGTGGCGTCATCGGCGACACGGCGTCGACGTCCCGTCGTGACGCGGCGCTGGCCGCGCTACAGCAGCAGAATCCGAACGTCCAGGTCGACTTCACGCTGGCCGTCGACCCGAACGGCATGGAGTCGCCACAGATCAACCTGCTGCAGGACGCCAAGAACCACGGCGTCCGGGTCAGCGTCGTCAACATCATGACGATGGACTTCGGTAACGGCCAGAACGCGCTCAACGACGCCGAATCCGCCGCGCGTGGCTCGGTGGGCCAGTTGCAGAGCATCTTCGGCATCTCCTCGCAGCAGGCGTGGAACATGCTCGGCCTGACGCCGATCGCCGGCCAGAACGACGACAACGAGTTCTTCAGCCAGAGCGACGCGCAGACGCTGGAGAGCTTCGCGGCGTCCAACGGTGCCGCGGAACTGTCCTTCTGGGAGGTCGACGGGTTCGACAAACCGGTCGGCTTCAACTACTCCCGGATCTTCAACGCCATCACGGGTGGCGGCGGCGGTCCGCCGCCGCCTCCGCCCGGTGGCCCCACCGGTCAGATCACCGGCTTCGGCGGCAAGTGCGTCGACATCGCCGGCGCGAACACCGCGAACGGCACGCAGGTACAGCTGTTCACCTGCAACGGCACGAACGCGCAGTCGTGGACGGTCGAGTCCAACGGAACGCTGCAGGCCCTCGGCAAGTGCATGGACGTCTCCGCCGCCGGCACGGCCAACGGGACGAAGGTCCAGGAGTGGGACTGCAACGGCACGGTGGCTCAGGTGTGGCAGCACACGTCGTCCAACCAGTTGGTGAATCCCAACTCCGGCAAGTGTCTCGACGCGACCGGAGTGAGTTCGGCGGACGGAACTCCGCTGCAGATCTGGAGCTGCACCGGCGGTGCGAACCAGGCCTGGAACATCCCGTAAGTAGGCACGGGGGTGTGTGACAGCGGGCGGGGAGTGCGTGCACGCACTCCCCGCCCGTTCTTCTCTCAGGGCAGCGTGGCGGCGTCACCCGGGGTGAGTCGGGTGTACGTGGCGCCGATCCCGGGGCCGCTCTCCCCCAGCAGCCGGGCGACCAGGCCGAGGCCGGTGTCGTTGAGCAGGCCGTCGTGCACGCCGTAGGTCGCGCGCGGCTTGACCTCGCGGACCCAGTCGATCAGCTCGGCGACCTTCGACCACGGCGCGTGCACCGGCAGCATGAGCGTGTCGACGGGCTCCTCCGGCACGGTCAGCGCGTCGCCGGGGTGGAACACGACGTTGTCCACGAGGAAGCCGACGTTGTGGATGCGCGGGATGTCGGGGTGGACGACGGCGTGCCACGTGCCGTGCACCTGGATGTCGAACCCGGCCGCGGTGAACGTGTCACCGTGGCCGACGGCGTGCACCCGGTCGCCGAGGCCGGCGAGCTGGTCGGCGACCGCCTGCGTGGTCCAGACGTGCAGGTCCGGATTGTCGTCGGCGGCCTGCCGGATCGGGCCCTCCACGAAGTGATCGGCGTGCTCGTGCGTGATCAGCACGGCGGACGCGCCGGTCAGCGCGGTGGGATCGGTGAAGACACCCGGGTCGACGACCAGTCGCCGGTCGTCGTTGTCGTCCTTCTCCAGCAGGACGCAGGCGTGGCCGAACTTGGTGAGCCGCATGGCTATCTTCTCCGATGCTCGGGGATGTCGACACACTCACAGTAGTTTCAGGCATCCGCCATCCGGGCGCCGAGCTCCGCTCTGGATCGAATGCCGAGCTTGCGATACACGCGGGACAGGTTCACCTCGACCGTGCGCGCGCTGATGAACAGCGTGCCGGCGACCTGCCGGTTGGTCATCCCGCCCGCGGCCAGCTCGGCCACCCGCCGTTCGGACGGTGTCAGCGCGGTGCCGTCACCGACCGGCACGGTGGTGCGCGCGAGATCGGCGCGCGCCCTGGCCGCCCAGAGCGGCGTGCCGAGCTCGTCGAACAGCTGCGCGGCCGTGGTCAGCGCGTCGGCGGCCGCGGCCCGGCGACGACGGCGGCGCTGCACCTGGCCCAGCACCAGGAGGGTGCGGGCGCGCTCGAACGGCATCGGCCGCGCGTCGTGTTCGTCGAGTGCCATGGTCGCCGCGTCCACGGCGCCGTCGAGATCACCCTGCGCGGCCAGCACGAGCGCGCGGCAGCGCAGCCGGATGCCGCGTCCGTTGTCGGCGACGGTGACGGCAAGGACCGCGGCGTCGGCCAGCCGGCCGATGCCGATCAGCGCCTCCACCGCGTCCGACGCGAACGGTGCCGTGCGTGGTTCGCCGTAGCTGTCCAGCAATGGTGTCAGTGTCGTGGCGGCGGATTCGTAGTCGCCGATCGACACGTCGAGGAATCCCAGTGTCACCAACGGCCACGCCGTGATCGCGACGCAACTGCCGCGCCGGAAGATCTCCAGCGCGCCCTCCGCCGCCGCGCGTGCCTCGGCCACGTCACCGGTGTAGGCGGCCACGTGCGCCTGGGTGATCAGCGCGGTCGCCCGGCTCAGCTCGGTGCCGAGTTCGGCCGCGCGGACCGCGCTGTCGTCGGCGAGCAGATGTGCGTCGGTCAGGTTCCCGCGCCAGCACTCGGTGACGACGGTGTGGAACGCCGTGACGACGAGGTCGCCCTCCTCGCCCCGATCCAGGCAGCGGCGGCGCAGTGCGAGCAGGTGATCGTGCGCCTCGTCCAGCCGGCCGGTCCAGGCCAGCAGGAGGCCGCCGATCAGGGACGGGCGCAGTACGGCCGCACTCGGCGCGACCGGGTCGGGCAGGGCCAGGACGCGGTCGATCACGTCGTCGGTGATCACGTGGCCGGCGAGGGCGCGCATCATCGTTACCATCGCCTCGGCCATGGCGGCGTGCTCGGGATCGCCGAGCCGCGCGCTGTCGGCGAGCGTCGGGCCGGTGCGCGCCATGGCGTCGGCGATGCGGCCGAGGTTGAACAACACGAACATCAACGTGATCTGGATCCGCACCCGCAGCCCGAGATCGTCGCCGGCTTTGTCGAGCGCCTCGACGAGATGGGCGGCGGCCTCGTGGTAGCTGTCGTCGTGCAACCGGATCATGGCGAGCAGCACCAGGCCCTCTGCCCGTGTCGTACCTTCGAGAACGGCGCGAGCGCGGACCGGATCGCCGGCGTCGAACAGGTGCTGCGCCAGGCGATTGCGACGTTCCGGCGTGTCGGCCCCGAGTTTTACGGCGAGTTCGAGTAGTTCGGCCGCCGCGGCCGTCGCACCCCGCGCCCGGGCACGGATCGCCGCCCCGTCCAACGCGGCCACGGCGGTCCGGTCCAGACGTGTAGCGGCGAGCGCCAGATGGCGCGCACGTTCCTCCGGATCGGCGACGATGTCGGCCAGCTGCCGGTGCACCGCACGCCGTCCGGCAGCCGCGGTGGCCGCGTAGATTCCGGTGGCCAGCAAGGGATGCGTGAACCGGACGCGGTGCCCGTCGAGCCGGATCACGTCCCATTGTTCGGCGTCCTCGAGCAGCAGATCGACCTTGGCCGGCGTCGTGTCCAGCGCGCTCTCGATGAGTTCGACGGTCGGATCGGCCAAGGCGGCGGCGATGAGCAGGGCATGGCGGACATCGGGTTTGATGCCGTCGACGCGGGCGCGCACGAGTTGCGCGAGGGTCGGTGGGAGGTCGGTCGCGGTGTCGGCACGGGCGAGTTCGATGGCGTAGAAGGGATTGCCGCCGGAGACCTGGTGAATGCGCGTCATGGTCGGGCGGGGAAAGCTGCGACCGGTGCGTTCTTTCAGGAGTTCGTGCAGGCGTTGTTGCGGGAGAGGTCCGACGGTCAGGCGGTGGGATTCCCAGGCCGGCGTGTCGGTGCGGACCGTGACGAGGACACCGACCGGTCCGGTCAGGCGCCGTACCGCGAACGAGATCACTTGTGCGCTGGAGGAGTCGAGCCACTGGGCGTCATCGATGGCGAGCAGGACGGGGCCGTCCTCGGCGAGTCGGGTGAGCACGGACAGGAAGGCGGCGGCAGTGGCGCGCTGGTCGGTGGTGTGGGTGCTGGCGCGCAGCAGGACGACGTCGAGGGCCTGGCGCTGCGGTTCGGGCAGGTCGGCGATGAGGTCCGGGTCGACGTCGGCGAGAAGATCGGCGAGGGAGGCCGATGAAAGTTGCGTCTCGGCGGCGGAGGGTTGGCAGGCGAGGACGCGGATGGCACGGTCACGAGCCTTGTCGACGGCGTCACGCCAGAGGGTGGTCTTGCCGATCCCCGGCTCACCGACCAGGACGAGTTGGTCGGGCCAGTCGGCATCGAGGAAGCGCGCGATCGCGCGCAGTTCCTGGCCCCGACCGACAGCACTCACCTGCCGAGCCTACGGGACGCCGGCCCATCTCCGGAGGCGCGGGACGACGCTGGTCACCGGCTGATCACAGGCGACGGTCGGGCTGGCGCGGCCTGAGGGCTGGGCGCGCGGCCTGGTCGGTGTGACGTGAACGGACCACTCAGCCAGGCCCACCACTCAACCGCCGACCAGCAGCGCGAGCGGCTCAGGGCAGCGAAACCCATGGCTGAACAGGGCCGGTGACGCCAGATGGGACGAGGCCGAACCCCGGGACGTCGACTTCCGCCGGTGGCAACGCGAACTCGCCGGTGTCACGGTCGCCTCATCGTCAGGTCCTGGCCGGACCGGCGAAAGCCCAGCGATTCATACAATGCCCGTGCCGCCGCCGATGCGTGTGACACCTGGGCGGTTCGGGCGCCTGCCGCGCGCAACGCGTGCAGGGCCGCCAGGCACACGGCATGAGCAAGGCCCTTGCGTTGGTGGGCCGGATCGGTGCCGACCGGTTCCAGGACGCCGGCCGCGTTGGTCTCGTCCAGCCACGCCGTGCAGAACGCGACCGTCCGCTCATCCCGCCGGGCCACGATATCGAGATCAGTCCGGTACGGCCAGGTCGCCCGCACGCGTTGGTACTGCTCGATCGTCATGGTCGACGGTGCGAAGGCGGCTTGTTGGGCTTCGACTCGGCCTTGGACGTCGGTGACCGTGGTCAGCTGGTAACCGGGCGGGGCGGTCACCGCCGGCAGGGTGGTCAGGTCTCGGGTCAGGACGCCGCATGTCGAGTCGTCCATGGCCTGGAAACCACGCTCCCGTAGGGCTTCCGCCAATGCTCGGTCCGCTGGGCGGGACAGGTCTATGGCATACGTGTACTTGCCGCCGGCTTTGTCGATCACGTTCAGCATCTCGGACAACAAGTCCGGTGCCGGGAAGATGTTGAATCCCCCGTTGTCACGATGGAACGTCCATCCTCGCAACTCCCCCAACTCATCGGCCCACAACCGGATTCGGTCGGTCAGTTCCGGTTGGGTGTACGCGCGAACCAACCACGCCAGGTCACCGACGCGCAAATGGGTTTCCGCGTAGTGGCTCGCCAGCAATGCCTGCATTCGGCGCAGGTCATCGGGACCGCTGTAGGCGCGATTCACGTCCGGCCGACCAGCGTGTCTCCCACCGACTCGATCAGCCGATCCATCGTGTCCGGCTCCGTGTCGTGCGGTTGGACGACCAGCCGGTGCACTCCGGCGTCGGCATAACTGCGCGCCGTGTCCAGATCCAGGACGCCGGGGGGCGTGATCGTGATCTCCAGTTCGCCCAGTTCGGCCGGTCGCCCGTGTTTGTCGGCGGCCGCACGCAGATCAACCAGAGCTTTGGCGGTCTCCGCAGGCGTGAGTTGCCAGCCGTACCAACCGTTTCCGTGTCTAACGGCGCGGCGCAGTGCCGACCCTGACATCCCGCCGACGATGATCGGTGGGCCGCCGGGTTGTGCCGGGAGCGGGCGTTGGGTGCCGGCGAACGTGACGAACTGGCCGGTGAAATCAGCCTGTTCGGCCGCCCACAACGCGCGCAGTGCGGCCAGGTACTCATCCGTGCGCGCGGCGCGGTCGGCCAGATTGGCACCCAACGCCGTCAATTCGGCCTCGATGTAGCCGACGCCGACGCCGATCATGAGCCGGCCACCGGACAACACGTCGATCGACGTGAGTTGCTTGGCCAGCAGCACGGGCTGGCGTTGCGGCAGCACGAAAACGCCGGACGCCAGGCGCACCCGTTCGGTCACGGCGGCCAGATACGTCAGCGCCGTCACGGTTTCCAGCCGTGGCGCCTCGTCGACGCCGGGCGGCAGCAGAATATGGTCGCCGGCCCAGAGCGACTCGAAGCCGGCGGCTTCGGCCGCTCGGGCGCGGCGAACCAGCGTGGTCGGGTCGGTGGCGTTGCTGTCGCGGTGCAGTCCGTAGAGGGCGAATTTCATCACCCTGCGAACTTACTCCGGGTCGTACGCCAGATTCGGGCGAAGCCACCGTTCCACCTCGGACACGTCGACCGCGCGACGTGCCGCGTAGTCCGCGACCTGGTCCCGGTCGATGCGTCCGACGGTGAAGTAGCGCGCCGCCGGGTTGGCCAGGATCAGGCCGCTCACGCTGGCCGCGGGTGTCATCGCGTACGACTCGGTCAGCGACATGCCGATCGCGCCCGCGTTGAGCAGGTCGAACAGGCCGCGCTTGTGGACGTGGTCGGGAGTGGCCGGGTAGCCGAACGCGGGCCGGATGCCACGGAACCGCTCGGCGTGCAGGTCCTCGATCGCCGGGTCGGCGTTCGGCTCGAACCATTCGCGGCGGACCTTCAGGTGGACGTACTCGGCGAACGCCTCGGCGAGCCGGTCGGCCAGGGCCTTCACCATGATCGCGCGGTAGTCGTCGTGGTGGGACTCGTAGTGCGCGGCGAGTTCGTCGGCACCCTGGATCGACACGGCGAACCCGCCGATGTGGTCGTCGGCCGGGGCGATGTAGTCGGCGAGGCACCGGTTGGGGCGGCCGCCGGGTTTCACGGTCTGCTGGCGCAGCATCGGGAAGCGCTGGCCGTCGATGAGGATGTCGTCGCCCTCGGAGTGTGCCGGCCAGAAGCCGTACGCGCCGCGCGGGGTGAAGTCGATCAGGTCGAGCATGGTGTTGGCGTCGTCGTAGAGTTCGCGGGCGACCGGCTCGGCCAGGATCGCTGGGTACTTGCCCTTGAGTTCCCACGCCAGGAACAGGAACTGCCAGTCGATCATCTTCCGCAGTTCACCGAGGTCCGGCGTGACACGGCGCGTCCCGGTGAACGGCGGGACGGGCAGGTCGTCGAACGGGGCGGCCTCCGCGTTCGCGCGGGCGGCGGCGAGCCTCAGCAGCGGGCTGCGCTGGCGGGACTCGTGTTGCACGCGCAGGCGTTCCTGCTCGGCACGGTTGCGCTCGTCGAGTTCGGCCGGCCGGTTCATGACGTCGGACAGCACGCCGACGACCCGGGACGCGTCCAGCACATGCAGCGTGATGCCGTCGTACGCGGGCGCGATGCGCACGGCGGTGTGCTGGCGGGACGTGGTGGCACCGCCGATCAGCAGCGGCAGCGTCATGCCGCGCCGCTGCATCTCCTTGGCCACGTTGACCATCTCGTCCAGCGACGGCGTGATCAGGCCGGAAAGGCCGACGGCGTCGGCACCCTCGGCGACGGCGGTGTCCAAAATGGTCGCGGCCGGCGTCATCACGCCGAGGTCGATCACCTCGTAGTTGTTGCACCCCAACACGACGCCGACGATGTTCTTGCCGATGTCGTGCACGTCGCCCTTGACGGTCGCCATCACGACCTTGCCCTGGCCCTTCGCGCCGGCCTGCTTCTCGGCCTCCATGTACGGTTCCAGGTACGCGACCGACCGCTTCATCACGCGCGCGCTCTTGACCACCTGCGGCAGGAACATCTTGCCGGCGCCGAACAGGTCGCCGACGGTCTTCATGCCGTCCATCAGCGGACCCTCGATCACGTCCAGCGGCCGCGGCAGGGCCTGCCGGGCCTCCTCGGTGTCCGCCTCGACGAAGTCGACGATGCCGTGCACCAGCGCATACGCCAGGCGTTGCTCGACCGGCCCCTCCCGCCACGACAGGTCGACGGCCCGCTTGGTGCCGCCCCCGGTCACGGTGGCCGCGAACGACACGAGCCGGTCGGTCGCGTCCTCGCGGCGGTCGAACAGTACGTCCTCGACCAGTTCCAGCAGTTCGGCCGGGATGTCCTCGTACACGGCCAACTGGCCGGCGTTGACGATGCCCATGTCCAGGCCGGCCTTCACGGCGTGGAACAGGAACGCCGAGTGCATCGCCTCGCGCACGACGTTGTTGCCGCGGAAGGAGAACGACAGGTTCGAGATGCCGCCGCTGGTGCGCGCGCCGGGACACCGCTGCTTGATCAGCGGCAGCGCGTCGATGAACGCCTTGGCGTAGCCGTTGTGCTCGGCGATTCCGGTCGCGACGGCGAGCACGTTCGGGTCGAAGATGATGTCCGTGGCCGGAAAGCCCACCTCCTGTGTCAGCAGGTCGTAGGCGCGGGCGCAGATGTCGACCTTGCGCTGGGTCGTGTCGGCCTGGCCACGCTCGTCGAACGCCATCACGACGACGCCCGCGCCGAAGTCGCGGATCCGCCTGGCCTGCGCCAGGAAGGGCTCCTCGCCCTCCTTGAGGCTGATCGAGTTGACGACGCCCTTGCCCTGCACGCACCGCAGTCCGGCCTCCAGCACGCTCCAACGCGAGCTGTCGACCATGATCGGAACGCGCGCCACCTCGGGCTCGGTCGCGATCAGGTTCAGGAACGTGGTCATCGCCTGCTCGCTGTCCAGCAGGTCGGCGTCCATGTTCACGTCGAGCACGTTCGCGCCGCCACGCACCTGTTCCAGCGCAACGTCGACGGCGGCCTGGTGGTCGCCGGACTCGATGAGCCGCCGGAACCGGACCGAGCCGGTGACGTTCGTGCGCTCGCCGATCATCGCGAAACCGGTGTCCGGCCCGATCTCCCACGGCTCGAGGCCGCTGTAGCGGGTGCGCGCCGGGATCTCCGGCACCCGACGGGGCGCCAGTCCGGCGACGGCGGCCGCGACGGCCTCGATGTGCGCCGGCGTGGTGCCGCAGCAACCGCCGACGACGTTGACCATGCCCTCGGTGGCGAACTCGCGCAGCAGCCGCGCGGTCTCGGCGGGGGTCTGGTCGTAGCCGCCGAACGCGTTGGGCAGGCCCGCGTTCGGGTGGCACGCGGTGAACGTGCCGACCAGCCGGGACAGATCGGCCGCGTGCGGCCGGATCTCCTGTGCTCCCAACGAACAGTTCACGCCGACCACGAGCGGCTCTGCGTGTTCGATCGAGCGCGCGAACGCCTCGACGGTCTGGCCGGACAGCGTGCGGCCGGAGAGGTCGACGATCGTCACCGAGATCCACAGCGGCAGGTGCGGCGCCACCTCACGGGCGGCGGCGATCGCGGCCTTCGCGTTGAGCGTGTCGAAGATCGTCTCGACCAGCAGGATGTCCACGCCGCCCTCGACCAGCGCGGCGACCTGTTCCGCGTACGAGGCCTTGACGTCGTCGAACGTGACCGCGCGGTACGCCGGGTCGCTGACCTTGGGCGACAGCGACAGCGTGACGTTGAGCGGGCCGATCGAGCCGGCGACGAACCGCCCGCCCGCCTCGTCCGCGGCCTGACGCGCCAACTGCGCGCCGCGCAGGTTCATCTCGCGCACGTACGCCTCGAGGCCGTAGTCGGCCTGACCGATGCTCGTCGCGGTGAACGTGTTGGTCGTCGTGATGTCGGCGCCGGCCGCGAGATAGCGGCGGTGGCCATTGAGGACCACGTCGGGCCGGGTCAGGTTCAGCAGGTCCGGATCGCCGGTGACGTCACGAGGATGGTCGGTGAAGCGGTCGCCCCGGTAGTCGGCCGGCGACAGGCCGGCGGCCTGCAGGAGTGTGCCCCACGCGCCGTCCAATACCGCGATCCGCTGCTCGAACAGTTCCCGGATTGACTCGGTCATATCCGCGCACACCTCCACCGGTTTCGAGTGGAGGCGCCCTTGCGGGGTCGATCCGGACCGAGCGTGGCGGACGAAACGTCCGTCGCAGCGCCTCTCGGCCCGGCCTCCAAGCGTACCGGACTGTTGAAATCAGCCGACAATGAATTCACCGACGCCCACCTCGGCGGGCCAGTCCAAACGCAGCGCCGTGTCCGTGACGTCGCCTGGGTCGACGGCCGGCGCGCACGCGGCGAGGCCCATCGAGTTGGCGACGAGGCACAGCACCTGCTGCAACGCCCCGATGTGCGTGAGCGTCAGGTAGTAGCCGATGCCGCCGAACATCCAGGACGACCGGGCCACCCGCGCCGTCATCGTGATCAGCAGCGGCGGCTGCGACGTCGTCTTCGCCGCCACGCGCGCGCTGGCCATCAACTCCTCCAGCTCGGCCGGCGAGTCGTTGACGAGCGTGAGGGTGTGCCGCTGCGGGTCGTAGTGGTACGTACCGCGCGGCAGGTCCGCGCAGTTGTGCACGCTGACGTAGAGCTCCAGCTCGTGCAGGCCGTAGCTGGACAGGTAGGGCCGGTCCGACGTGGCGTACCGGACGTCGGTCGGCGCCGCCTCGGACTGCACGGACCTGATCCGCGCGGCCCGGTACAGCAGCTCGCCGACCTGTTCCCCGGTGAGCTGGCGGTCGGTCAGCTCGGCGGGCCAGCCGGCGTTCTCGATCACCTGCGTCAGCGGCGGGTCGGACGCGATCACGTCCGCCATCGGCGGCCGATACAGCGCGTACGTGCGCCCGGACCGGACCGGTTTCACCAGTTCGGGTGACGGCAGCGCGTCCGCGTGCGGGAAGACCGCGCCGGTCTGGCCGCCGAACCGGCCCATCCGGCTACGCGAGTGGAACAGCAGCTCGTGGTGCGACCAGCGTTGCAGGGTCGGGTCGCTGTCCTCGGCGAAGCGCGCCTTCGCGGGCGAGTCGAGCCCCGGCACCCACTCGCCGACCAGCACCACGCCCGTCGCGACCAGGTAGCGAACCAGGCTGGCGACCACGGCGGGACCGGCCCGCACGAGCTCGAGGATCCGCTCGATGGACGACACGCCGGACAGCGCCGTCACGACGTGGCAGGCCAGCTGCTGGTGCAGCACCACGTGGTACTCCGACAGCGGCGACTCGACGACCAGCTCGGCGCCCTCGGTACGCAGCGCGGCGAACCGGGACAGCCGCAGCGGCAGCGTCCGGCCGACGTCGACCAGGTCGAGGGTGGCGTGCCGGGTGACGGGCACCGCGGATAGCAACAGGCCCTCGTCCGGCAGATTCAGCGACCGGACCACCGAACCGCTCAGCTGCGCCAACACCCGGTGCACATTCGCCCACTCGAGGATATTCTTCGCGCCCGCCCGGACATTTTCCAGGGAAATCGGACCCAGGCTCATTCGGCCCAACGATTCCCGAACCAGCGGGTCGGCGCCGTCGATCACGATTTCGCCCCACCGCGACACCACGACCAGCCGGTCCCGGTCCAGACCGTCCTCGACCAGCACGTCCTCGCGCAGCGACCAGAGTTCTACCGGCCCTGCGGTCTGGTCGGCCGACCGTGTCGACACCATCGCACTCCTCGCCGCCATAATCCCCAGCATCCCCGCTCCGCCCAGCGCCATCGGTGCTTGTTCGAGAACAATCGTTGTCCGACGACCACGATTGCGGCCAGTGCCCGTCTCACCGGCGTCCAGTGGAAAATTCACGGCCCCCACCAGCGGGTTTCACTCTGCGTTCACCTATCCGCACGATCACGATGGGTCGGGACTGCACTGAACGGGCCAATCGCCGGTTTGCACCGTTCATGATCATATCGAGCAATAACGCACAAGTGCATCGTGACCGCGACACTTCGACCGGCATCGGTGGACGGATAGTATCCATTGCGTTGGATTCCGTGAATCACGGAAGGACCACCCCAATGCACGAGACTATAGTGCGCGCCGTAGCCCGTTCAATCGAAACCATGCGCGATCATCTGGACGAGAAGCTCACCGTCGACGATCTGGCCCGCTCCGCCATGTTCAGTCGATTCCATTTCTCGCGGATCTTCCAGCGAGCGACCGGCGTCTCGCCCCGCCGGTTCCTCTCCGCCATGCGCCTCGAAGAGGCCAAACGCCTGCTCCTGTCCACTTCGATCATGGTCGTGGACATCGGTCACCAGGTGGGCTACGACAGCGTCGGCACCTTCAGCTCCCGCTTCCGCAGCAGCGTCGGTGTTTCTCCGATCGCCTACCGACAATTGCGTGGCGTGCTCCCGGAAATTCCCGTCGACAAACGTCCCGACGACGAATCTCCGGCCACGACCGTACGCGGCCGGGTGCACGGCCCCGAATCCGAAATGCTCGGCACGGTATTCGTCGCCCTGTTTCCCGGACGTATTCCAGAAGGCCCACCCGTGAGTTACGCCATCTTGCCCGCACCGGGCCCGTTCGTGCTCTCCCATGTGCCGGCCGGAACCTGGTACCTGGCGGCCCACGCGGTGCCCTCCGACGTGACCGATCCGGTGCGCCACATCGGGTGTTCCGGCCCCATCACGACACGCTCGGACATGACCGCACGCATCGCCGACGTCCGCCTGCGCCGCGCGACCATCTTCGATCCTCCGATATTGCTCGCCCTGCCCGATCTGCGTCCCACCGCTGCGGCCGCCCCGCTCGATGTCGCCGTCTGATCGGGGGAATCACGATGCGGCGTCCGCCATCCGCCGCAGGATTTCTCCGATGACCGTGGTCTTGGCGTCCGAGTAGTCGTCGATGTGCCGCCAGGTCCGCGTCGCGAGTTGGCGTTTCACGTCCTGGTAGCGGTCTCGGTCCTCGTCGTGGGACCGCAGCCAGTCGCGAAACGCGAGCATCCGGCCGATCTCCTCGCAGCCGGCCGAGAACGTGTGCAGGTTGATGTTCGTGTCCGGACCCTTGAACATCCGGTGCTCGTACCAGTCCGGTTCGCGCAGGGTCATGCGGTAGCCGGCCGCGGTCAGCGCGGGGACGTAGGCGTCCTCGTCGGTGGTGTCGGGGACCACGAGCACCATGTCGATGATCGGCTTGGCCATCAGGCCGGGGACCGATGTCGAGCCGGCGTGTTCGACGAGCAGGGCAGTGTCGCCGAGGATGTCGCGGATGCGCGCCGCTTCGCGCTCGAACAGGCCCGGCCACGCCGGGTCGTACGGGACGTGCTTGATCGTCAACTGCGGGGTCGGACCGTTGTCCGATTGGGTCGACATACCGTGATTGTGACTGGTACGGCAGTGGCTCGTGGGCCGTTTGTGCGCGATCATCGGCCGGTGACGCAGCACGAACCGGACGTGGCACGGCCCAACTCCGCCCGGATGTACGACTACTTCCTCGGTGGGGCGCAGAACTTCGCCGTCGACCGGGAGGCCGCCGAGCAGGCCGCGACCGCGTTCCCGCACATCAGGGTCGGTGCGCGGGTGAACCGGTCGTACCTGGGCCGGGCCGTGACCTACCTGGTCGGCCAGGGCGTCGACCAGTTCCTGGACCTGGGCTCCGGTATCCCGACGGTCGGCAACGTGCACGAGATCGCGCACCGCCACAACCCGGACGCGCGGGTGGCGTACGTCGACTACGAACCCGTCGCCGTGGCGCACGCCCGCCGCCTGCTCGCCGACGACAAGCGCGTGAGCATCACGCATGCCGACATCCGGCGGCCGGACGACGTGCTGGAACAGGTCCGCCCGGTGTTGGACTTCGACCGGCCGATCGCGGTGCTGGCCATGGCGATCCTGCATTTCCTGCCGGACGCCGACGACCCGTTCGGCATGCTCGCCACCTACCGGGACGCCTGCGTCCCCGGCTCCTACCTGGCGATCTCGCACGGCTCCCAGGTGACGCTGACCGACCAGCAGATCCACGACTTCCTCGAGGCCTACGCGCGGACACCCACGCCTGCGCTGTTCCGGGACGTCACCGAGATCCGCCGGCTGCTGACCGGGTACGAACTGGTCGAACCGGGCCTGGTGCTGCTGCCGAAGTGGCATCCGACCGAGCCGGTCAGCGACGTCGAGGCCCGCGAGTCGAACATCTACGGCGGCGTCGGCATCCTGAGACGACCCCGATGACCGTGGGACCATAATCGCCAGATGTTTGCAATTAGCATCTCCTGGCGACAACAATCATGGCCATGACGACGGCCGCTCCACCGCGCCCCGCGCTGTCCCGGATCCGGCACGGCCTGACCGGGCGCGAGTGGGCCCGGATCGGCGGCATGGCCGCGGTGGTCGTGGGCCTGACCGTGGTCGGCTGGGGTGTGTTGCTGCTGCTCGTGGTCCCCGGGCATTACAGCGTGGGGACGAAGACGTTCGGCATCGGCGTCGGCGTGACCGCGTACACGCTGGGCATGCGGCACGCGTTCGACGCCGACCACATCGCGGCCATCGACAACACGACGCGCAAGCTGATGGCCCGGCGCGAACGCCCGCTGTCGGTCGGCTTCTGGTTCTCGCTCGGCCATTCCAGCGTCGTGTTCGCGCTGTCGTTGCTGCTGGGCATCGGCGTGAAGGCGCTGGTGGGGCCGGTCGCGAACGACAACTCGGGCCTGCACAAGATCACCAGTGTCGTCGGCACCAGCGTGTCCGGCGTCTTCCTGTACGTGATCGCGGCGATCAACCTGGTGGTGCTGGCCGGGATCATGCGGGTGTTCCGGCAGATGCGGCTCGGCACGTTCGACGAGGCGGCGCTGGAGGAACACCTCAACAACCGCGGTTTCATGAACCGTATCTTCGGCCGGCTGATGGGGTCGATCACCAAGCCGTGGCAGATGTACCCGGTGGGGCTGTTGTTCGGGCTCGGTTTCGACACGGCCACCGAGGTCGCGCTGCTCGTGCTCGCCGGCACCGGGGCCGCGGCGAACCTGCCGTGGTACGCGATCCTGTGCCTGCCGGTGCTGTTCGCGGCCGGCATGAGCCTGTTCGACTCGATCGACGGCTCGTTCATGAACTTCGCGTACGGCTGGGCGTTCTCCAAGCCGGTGCGCAAGGTCTTCTACAACCTCACCATCACCGGGCTGTCGGTGGCCGTGGCGCTGTTGATCGGCACGGTGGAACTGCTGGGGCTGCTGGCGACGGAACTGGGCTGGCGGAGCGGTTTCTGGGGTTGGGTGGCGGGACTGGACATCAACGCGCTCGGCTTCGTGATCGTCGGGCTCTTTGTCGTGACGTGGCTCGTGGC
>Ga0070714_100001711_pt1 | contig 15966 bp, 13 predicted proteins | sample LARL83metaG_FD_65450 | JGI IMG/M metagenome (GOLD analysis project Ga0070714, IMG submission 65450) | Corn, switchgrass and miscanthus rhizosphere microbial communities from Kellogg Biological Station, Michigan, USA - LAR L8-3 metaG | ecosystem: Host-associated > Plants > Roots > Rhizosphere ...
CTCCAGCCAGAACGGCGCGGACCCAGGATCGATTGTCAGCATCTTCGCCACCGGCGGCGGACAGACCAAGCCACCGAATGCGGACGGATCGCTAGCCACTGACGCGCGGTCGACCGAGCTGCCTGTCAAAGTTCAAATCGCGGGAGAGACCGCTGACGCGATTTACGCCGGTACTGCACCTGGAGAACCTGCCGGAATGTTGCAGGTGAATGCTAGAATCCCGGCCGATGTCGCGCGTGGAACCAACGTCTCGGTGGTAATCACGGTCGGCAATACTGCCAGCCAATCGGGTGTCACGCTGGTCATCAAGCCGTAAAGCGGCCGCCTTTACTTCTTCCTGCGCACTCACTCGACGTACACTTAATTATCGATGCATGAGAACGGACAACACTTCGTCGCAATCGTGGGTGGCGCGATTGCGGGTTCGGTAGCCGCGGAGATCCTGGCCGACCACGGAATCCGAGTAGCGGTTTTTGAACAGAACAAGCGGCCCTACGGAAAGATCGAAGACGGCCTGCCGCGCTGGCACATTGAACAGCGCAAGCAGGAATATGGCAACATCGACGCTCGTTTGAAGAAGCCCGGTGTCTTTTTCATTCCGTCCATCAAACTCGGCCGCGACCTGAACTTTCAGGAGCTTTGCGATCACTGGGGATTTTCCGCCGTGATCCTGGCCAATGGCGCCTGGCGCGATCGCGAGCTGGGCATCCCAGGCGCCGACCAATTCGTCGACAAGGGCCTGGTTTACCAGAATCCCTTCATCTACTGGTACAACCACAAGAATGAAAAGAGTTACGCTGGCCCCCGCTACGATTCTCCCGACGAGGCCTTGGTGGTCGGTGGAGGCTTGGCGTCCATCGACGTGGTGAAGGTCTTGCAAATCGAGAATTACGAGCGCGCGCTCAAGGCTCGCGGCATCCAGACCAACATGCACGAGCTCGAAAAGAAAGGCATCCCGACCATTTGCAAACTACACGGCATTCGTCCGGAGGACTGCGGCGTGAAAGGCTGCCTGCTGATCTACCGTCGCCGGGAGCAGGACATGCCGTTGGCTCAGCCCCCTGATAACGCTACACCGGAGCAACTTGCGAAGACCGAATCGATCCGCCAAAAAATGCTGCGCCTGGCGCGCGACAAGTACCTCTTTCGATTTCAAGAGCGCAGAGTTACCACCGGATTTGTAGTCGAGAATGGCCGATTGGCAGGCCTGAAAGTGGCCGAGACACGCGTGGAGGGCCGGAAAGCGGATCCCATCCCGGGCTCAGAGCACGAACTGCGCGCGCCGCTCGTGATCTCTTCCATCGGCTCGGTACCGGAGGCCATACCGGGCATCCTCATGAAAGGCGAATACTATACGTTTCAAAACGATGCTCTGCCGCAGTACACCGGCAGCGAGCGTGTCTTCGGCGTAGGTAACGTAGTAACCGGGCAGGGCAACATCCGTGTTTCGCTCGTGCACAGCCGCGAGGTCACCACGCAGCTCATTGAAGATTACATTGGCGTGGGGAATGGTAACGCGGACTTCCGCGCCTTGCATGCGCGTGCCGAGGCACGCGGCGCCGCCCAGGCCGAAGCTGTCGAGGAGCGCGTTCGGTCGCTGCCGTCACTCTCTCAGAGCGAGGTCGCCCGGCTAGAACTACGCATCCGCAATCTGCAGGAACGAGTCGGTTACACCGGCGATTACGACTCCTGGATCGCCCGGGAGACGCCGCCCGATTTGGAATAGCTCAGTCACCCGCTCAAAGCACCACCCTCGCTATAATCGGATTGTGAAAGGCCCAGCTATTGCCGTCGCCGTTGCCGGCCTGTTCGTCGCCTTGCTCAGCGGCTGCAAGAAAGATATCAAGAACGACGATGCCGTTCGACAAGGCATCATAAATTACCTCTCCAAGCGTCCCGACCTGTTGTCGATGGACGTCAACGTCACCTCCGTTGCCTACCGCCAGGATGAAGCCACAGCTACCGTGAAATTTCAGGCCAAGGGCAACAATTCGCCCGGCGCCAGCATGACCATGCAGTACGTGCTGGAGCATAAAGGCAGCGAGTGGAGTGTGAAGGGACGCGCCGGCGCCAACGAACACGGTGCGAACGGACTGCCGCAAGAAGCACCCGCCGCTGGCTCTATCGGCGCGATGCCCAATACTGCGATGCCAAATACGACCATGCCACCCGGCCATCCCGCTGTGGCCAGCCCCGCGCCCGGAGGTTCGCCATCCGGTGCTCTGCCGCCCGGACATCCGCCAGTCAGTTCCGACAAGAAGCCTGGATCATCCAAATGAAACGCATCGCCGTCCTGGGCGGCGGCCCGGCCGGAGCATTCGCGGCTGAGCGCCTGGCGAGAGCCGGTCTCGATACGCGCGTTTTCGATGAGAAGCTGGCTTGGGAAAAGCCCTGCGGCGGTGGTCTCACTTATAAGGCTTATCGCGATTACCCTTTTCTGATCAAAAACGATACTCCTAAGAAAATCATCAACGACACGTTCCTCGCTGCTCCCAAAGCAGGCGCCGTGAAGATGGCCCTTAGCCGCCCCTTGGTGATTTACTCGCGCCTGGATCTGAACCGCATGCTGCTCGATCGCGCCCAACAGGCCGGTGCGCAATTGGAGAAGACGCGCGTGCTCGAGGTCGAACGCACCGGCAAGGGTTGGTTGTTGAAGACCCGGCAAGGTTCGCTCGAGACCGATTTTTGCATCATCGCGACCGGCGCGCGCAACCCGCTCCGCAACGTTGGAACCGAGTGGACTGCCGCCGACACGATGTGCGCGCTCGGCTATTACGTGCCTTCGCAGCAGGATCACATTGATATCCAGTTCTTGTCGAATCTGGAAGGCTACATCTGGGTGTTTCCCCGCTGCGGTCATCTTTCTGTTGGCATTTGTGGAAAAGGTGAACCGGCCCATGCATTGCGAGCGCGGTTGGAGCGCTACATGGAAGAGAAGGGCATCGCGTACAAGGGCGCGGCCTTCTACGGCCATATGCTCCCGTCTCTCGAAACCTCCGGGTGGAAGAAGAACCGCGTGGCGGGCGATGGCTGGCTGGCAGTGGGAGACGCGGCCGGATTGGTGGATCCTATCACCGGCGAAGGACTGTACTACGCTATGCGTTCGGGCGACTTGGCTAGTCAGGTGGCGCTTAACGAATCCCATTCCATCGCAGAAAAGGCGCACGCCTATCGGAATCTGCTCCGCAACGAATTCATAGCCGACCTCGAATTCGGCGCAAGCATCGCCCGCCGTGTATTCGTCGGCCGATTCCTGTTCAGTACCGTGCCGGCTCGCATGGTTGGATTTGTGCGCCGCAGCCCACGCTTCCGCGGGCTCATCGAGGACTTGTTCGCCGGTACCCAGCCGTATCTCGGTCTCAAGAGCCGCCTCCTCAAGAATCTGAACGGCACTCTGCAGGAGGTGATCATGAATTTCTTCCTCCAAAAATTGATCGCCGAAAGAACCTGACCGCTAAGGTTATGGACCGCCGCCGTTCCGAAGCCCTCTTCACCCGCGCGCAGAAGCTCATTCCAGGTGGTGTCAACTCGCCTGTTCGCGCGTTCCGCAGCGTCGGGGGCACGCCACCTTTCATCGCTCGTGGTGAGGGATCGAAGATTTACGACGTCGACGGCAACGAATACATCGACTACGTCCTGTCGTGGGGACCGCTGATCCTGGGTCACCGGCCGCAAATTGTCACCGACGCCTTGCGCGAGGTCCTCGAGATCGGCACCAGCTTCGGCGCGCCTACGGAACGCGAGGTCGAGCTGGCCGAACTGATCCGGGAATGCGTTCCATCGATTGAAATGGTCCGCCTGGTCAGCTCGGGGACTGAAGCCACCATGAGCGCGTTGCGTGTGGCACGGGGATTCACCGGCCGCGACCTCACCATCAAGTTCGAAGGCTGCTACCACGGCCATGTTGATTCGCTGCTGGTGAAGGCCGGCTCTGGGATGGCGACGCTGGGCATCGCCGATACGGCCGGCGTACCTGAGTCTTTCGCAGCAACCACGCTGGCGCTGCCGTTTAACTCAATCGAAGCTGTGGAAAAGGCGTTTCACGAACGAGGGGACAAGATCGCCGCTGTAATTGTTGAGCCGGTGGTTGGCAACATGGGTTGCGTGCCTCCGCTGCCCGGATTCCTTGAGGCATTGCGAAGCTTGACCTTGCGGCACGGAGCGCTCCTCATCTTCGACGAAGTCATGACCGGCTTCCGGCTGGCGCTCGGCGGCGCGCAGCAGCGCTTCTCGATTAAACCGGATCTCACCACCCTCGGCAAAATAATCGGGGCCGGGCTGCCCATGGCCGCTTACGGCGGGCGCGCCGACGTAATGAACAAAGTGGCGCCCGTTGGACCTATTTATCAGGCCGGTACGCTTTCCGGCAATCCGTTGGCCGTCAGCGCCGGGATCGCGATGCTGCGCCACCTGAAATCGCATCCCGAGATCTATGAAACGGTCGAACGGCGGACGGCGCAGCTCGCCTCGCAAGTGCCTCCAGGCATTACAATAAATCGGGTTGGATCGATGTTTACTTTCTTCTTTTCGAGCGACCCGGTGACCGACTGGGAATCGGCCAAACGCTCGGATACCGGGCGGTTCAAGCAGTTCTTCCACTGGATGCTCGATCGCGGTATATATCTGGCGCCATCCCAGTTCGAGGCTGGGTTCGTTTCGTCCGCCCATACCGGGCCGGACATCGCCCGGACGGTGGCTGTCGCCGGGCAGTTCTTCGATCAACTAAAATAGGGGGTATATGAATAACAGCACGGCGAACCCGGCTGAACTGGGGTTTGGAACCGTTGGTCTGGACTTGCCCGCTTGGAAGAAAGCCCTCAGCGCTACGGCTGCCATACTGCTGGCCATTCTCTTTTTCGTATCGGGCGCCTGGAAGCTGAGCGATCCGTTTCAGTGGGCGCAGATCCTGGGCGAGTTCCGCGTTCCGGCCAGTCTCGCTTTGCCTTTTACCCTCGCCCTCGGTATTGGCGAGATGTTGGGCGCCGTTCTCATCACTGTGCCACGCTTCCGCAGATGGGGAAGCTGGCTGATCGCCCTGCTGCTGGTCGCTTTCATGATCTATATCGGGGCGAATTACAACACGCTCGCGGGCAAAGAGTGCAGTTGCTTCCCCTTAGTGAAGCGCACCATAGGCCCCGCGTTTTTCATCGGCGACACAGTTATGTTGCTCATGGCTGGGCTGGCCGGTTGGTGGGCGAGGCCGTCGGAAAATATCCGGGGCGCGTTCGTGATTCTGGGCGCGGTGGCAGTCTTTGCAGCCGTCTCACTGGGCGTCAATACCACGCGTCAAAGTGGTTTGAAGGCTCCTGATTCGATTACTGTCGATGGAAAACCATTCTCACTGGGCGAGGGAAACATTTTTCTGTTCTTCTATGACCCCGAGTGCATGCATTGCGACGCGGCTGCTCGCAGGATGTCGAAGCTGAATTGGAAAGATACGAAGGTGATCGGAATTCCCACTCAGGATCCCCAGTTTGCCGCATCTTTTCTGAAAGACACCGGATTGCGCGCCGGTACCTCCAACGATCTGCAGCCATTACGTTCGATATTCAAGTTCCAGGACGCTCCGTATGGTGTGGCCTTGGTACGCGGGCGTCAAAAGGTTGCAATTACCGCATTCGAAGGCGACGAACCTGATGCGGCGCTGCGAAAAATCGGCTTCGTACAATAAGTCCGGCGAGAATAAGGAAGCCGCTCTGGGGCGCCTACGTAGTGCCGGGTCCAGGCTCACCAGCGAAGACCAAGTTCACGTCTGAATCAACTCCAGAGCTCGAGTCATTAAAGGAAAGCAGCGCCTTTGTCGCCGATTCCAACAGCGCTGGAGCGATCGCACTGAAATCCACGCCGGCGTAGAGCCGCCGAAGTTGAAATTGCCATTTCTTCTGGAATGCCGCCCGCCTCTTGGCCTGCTCCTTGGCGGGAACATTTCCCAAACCACTTAAGTCCACCAATGCATCTACCAGCGCGCTCTCGCTTCGGACCAGGCGATAGAGGCACCTGCGGCTGGCGCTCAATCGCTGCACGGTTTCGATGATTCCTGGCGTGCGTTTGAGCGAATAATAGCCGGCCACCTCCTCGAAACCTTCCCGCCGCAGCCCGGCCTCCACTCGCTCCAGCAACGGGATCATATTGTTCTTCGCCCGGCGGAACAGGATGGCCATGAGGCGCGGGTTTAACACATCGTAAGTCAGCTCTGTCCGCACTCGTCCGCGGAACGGGCGGCTGGCCTGATAGACCAACATTGGATAGGCCGACTTCCAGTCGCGGAAGCGTTCCAGGTTATGGAAGTAGACCGCCGGAACGTGCGCCCGCAGAGCCGCTTGTAGCGCTACGGATATTCGAGCGAAAGTAGGCAAAAATGCAGCGCTGCGCTCAGCCGGCAATGAAAGCCAGCAGGCGTCCGGCTCCGGACAAACGACACCTGGAATAATTGCTTGCATGCTCCCTTGCTTGCGCACTGAGGTCTGTTCGGAGTATACGAACGAGCGTCAAGCTTTCTGCAGAATTTCCGGGCGTTAGATCCTGCCAAGAATTGAAAATGCCACAAACTAAGGGATCTAGTGCGGGTTAAACATTTCTACATAGACTTGTGACCGGCTGATACGATACGTGATGATGGCGCGTCTCCTCCAAGGGCACCGGTGAAGCGATTCCTGCGGCAATGGTTACGGGGCGGGGAAAACCTGGATGCGCACCATCACACCAGGCATCGGACGCATCCGTGGTATTTGGTCATTTGGCTGACCGGCGTCGATTATTTTTCGACGCTCGGCTATCAGCCGGGAATCGCCCTCCTGGCAGCCGGAGCGCTGTCGCCGATAGCCACCGCGGTTCTGGTCGCGGTGACGCTATTGTGTGCGCTGCCGATCTATATCCAGGTCGCCGGCAGGTCCTACGTTGGCCAAGGGTCGATCGCGATGCTCGAGAATCTGCTGCCGGGTTGGGCCGGCAAGATGCTGGTGTTGGTGCTGCTGGGCTTTGCGGGCACCGACTTCATCATCACCATGACCCTTTCGGCGGCCGACGCCGCCACGCATGCCACCGAGAACCCATATCTGCATCGCTTCCTGGGTGACGCCCATCTCAGCATTACGCTGGCCCTGCTCGCGTTGCTGGCGGCGGTGTTCCTCAAGGGTTTCGCCGAGGCCATCGAGTTGGCCACCGCAGTCTGTGTTCCTTACCTGCTGCTGAACGCCATCGTGCTCGCCCGCGTGCTATTCACAGCCCTCCAGCATCCCACGCTTTTTCGGGATTGGAAGTCGGCCCTGTTCCGCCAGCATAACGATTGGACCGGCCTACTCATCGCATCGCTGCTGGTCTTCCCTAAGCTTGCGCTAGGTTTGAGCGGATTCGAGACCGGTGTTTCCGTGATGCCGCTCATTCGCGGTAGTGAAGGAGAGAATGACGATTCCGACGCTCGCCCCAAGGGTCGCATTCGAAGCACCCGCAAATTGCTGACGAGCGCCGCGCTGATCATGAGCGTGCTGCTGATCCTTTCGAGCTTCGTCACCGCGCTTCTGATCCCGGAAAGCGCCTATAAAGATGGCGGACCGGCCAGTGGACGCGCCATTGCGTACCTGGCGCACGAGTATCTGGGCAACGCCTTCGGAAGCATTTACGATATCTCCACCATCCTCATCCTCTGGTTCGCAGGCGCATCCGCGATGGCTGGACTGCTCCACCTGATTCCCCGCTATCTTCCACGCCTCGGAATGGCACCCCATTGGGTGGCCTACTCGCGTCCTCTGGTCCTGCTACTGTTCGGTTTCAACGTCCTCATCACGCTCATTTTCCGCGCCAACGTGGAAGCACAAGGCGGCGCTTATGCCACCGGTGTTTTGGTGCTGATGTCTTCCGCCGCGGTGGCCGCCGCCATTTCACTGTGGAAGGAGCACGACGTCAAGCTCAGCCTGTACTGCTGGATGGTCACCGTGGTCTTCGCCTACACCACGACTGCCAACATAATCGAGCGCCCAGACGGCATTATTATCGCGAGCTGCATCATCTTTTTCATCCTGACGGTGAGTGGCATCAGCCGTTACATCCGTTCCACCGAATTGCGCGTAGCCGGCACCACCTTCGCTGACCACGAATCGGAAAGGCTGTGGAAGTCAATGGTTGGCCGGCAGGTGAATCTGGTTCCGATTCGAAGCCTGGATCCGGATATTCGCAAGGATCGCACCACGAAAATCCGGGCGCACTACAAGCTGCATGGCCCGCTGGCCTTCTTGCATGTCGGCCTGCTCGATAACCGCAGTGAGTTTCTCTCGCCTTTGTATATCAAGGTGACGCATGAAGACAGCGCCTATTTAGTGGAAGCATCCCAGGCGGTGGCCATTGCCAATGCGGTGGCTTATCTGAGCGAGGACTTGCACCCCATCAGCATCGTGCTCGGGCTGAGCCGGCAGAATCTGATGCGGCAGTCCATTCGGTTCTTTCTGCTGGGCGAAGGCGAGACCGGCCTGATGGTTTATGCCGTTTTGCAGAAATACTGGGAGTCGACGCCCGAAGAAGACGAGCGGCCGTTGATTTTTCTGATGAGCGATTGACGGATTCGGGACTATCGGCTGGCCGCAAACGAAGGGTCCTCGGCGGGCGTCCGATCGTGATCGGCTGGGGCGAACTGGGCCGTAAAGTAGAATGCGCTGCCTTTTCCAGTCTCGCTGGTGACCCAGATCCGTCCACGCATCAGTTCCACCAGCCTGGCTGATATCGTGAGACCCAGACCCGTTCCACCGTACTTCCTGGTCATCGATCCATCCGCTTGGGAGAACGGCTGGAAGATGATCGCCTGCTTGTCGCCGGGGATCCCGATGCCACTATCGATCACCACGAAACGCAGGCAAACGTGCTCAGGATCGGTTGACTCCACGGAAACATGAACCTCGATACCGCCGGACTTCGTGAATTTGACTGCGTTCCCCAGCAGGTTGATCAGCACCTGGCGAAGCCGGCCCGGATCGCCGCTGATTTCTTCGGGCACCTGCGGCGCAATCTCGCAGGTAAACATTAGACCCTTTTGCCTGGCCTGGACCGCAAAGACCTTGGACGTTTCAGCGACAACCTTACGCACATCGAAGGGGATATTTTCGAGCTCGAGTTTTCTCGCTTCGATTTTGGAAAAATCGAGCACATCATTCAGCATTTCAAGCAACGACAGCGCGGAATTCCGAGCCGTACCCAGCAGGTCCCTTTGTTCATCGGAGAGGTGGGTCTCGAGCGCCAACTCCGTCATTCCGATGACGCCATTCATGGGTGTACGCAACTCGTGACTGATGTTGGCCAGGAAGCTGCTCTTGGCTTCATTGGCAGCCTCGGCCAGTTTCTTGGCGGATTCCAGAAGCCGGCGGTCCCTGACAGCCTTAGAATAATCCCGGTTGAGATGCCTGCTCTGGATCAACAGAAACGCCATGTACACCGTGGCAATCAGCGCCATCCCATAGCCCTCGCCACCGATATAGAGACCGATTACGATTCCTGGTCCCAGCAAGGGAAGAATGTGCCAATTGAGATAGAGCAGCCGCGGCGTGAGTGAGACTAGCCCGCCGGCGCTGATTCCCATCAGACAGATGGTCAGCAAGAGCGAGTTCCAGTGGGCGTAACCATAGTTGACATAGTTGTAGCCGCTGATCCAGGCCCAGGAACTTGAGGAGACCAGCAGGCAGGCGCAAAACGCCATCCGCCAGCCGCGTGGATTGCGGGGATAAATTTCGCTTTTTCGGAGCACCAGCAGTAGTCGCGCGAGACCGGCGGCCATCGCGGCCGACGCAAATATCGACGTGCTGACGGGGTGGTCCTTGAAAAACGTTCCGCCCAGCAATACAAATTGCACCGCCGCCAAGCCAGCCCAGATTCCAGGCAGGGCCCGCCGTGTGATGTCGGCGTCCTGCTGTTCCAGCAAGTCGAGGGTTCTGGAGTGGGATGGGTCCGCCACTGCCCGTCTATCGGCAAGTGGCCTGAAAATCTTGAGTTAGCGCCAAAGCAGACCCCCTAGTTCGCTGTTATCTGGACGCTCTCAAGACCGTTTTCGGGCACCTCGACGCGGACGCCATGGGCCAGGCAAGCGGGGACGTCGTCAGGATTATAGACCTCGCACGGCGGTTGGTCCAGCCAGGCGAGTAGCACATAGCTACCGGGGGCCAAGCCTTTTACAAGGAAATTCCCGTATTCGTCGGCGAAGGTCGTTCTATAGGATTGGATGCGGCCGAGTGGGGGATCGGGAATCAGCATAACCGTGGCGCCGGTAGCGACCACTGCCGGATCCGTGGCCACGGCTCTGCCAACCACTCCGCCGCCGTGTATGCTCAAGACCACCTCCATAGCCGCTGGAGCGCCACCCGGTTCGGCTTCCAATCCGGTCGCCAGACGATCGGCGTTGCCCACCCGCACCGCCATGAGGTACGTGTCTTCGGGAGCGTTCGACACGAAGAGATCATACGTCTCCTCGGGAACGAAGGTCAGCGAGAAATCGCCGTTCTTGTCGACTGTGGCTCTAGCGACGGGCGCCGTGGCCCGGCGTGGCTCGAGCGACACCTGTAACCCGGAAAGCGCTGTGGAATCGTCATCTTCGATGTGCACTTTCCCCTTCCATATTTGTTGCGGTCCGATGACGATGTCGACGTTGGCAATATCGGCATCTCCGACTGAGATCGGGGTCCGGGCCGAAAGAGCCTGGCCGTCATCGACGCCAGTTGTCATCACCAGGTAAGGGCCGGTGGTGACTCCGCGGATTTCGAAATTCTGGTCAGCGTCGAAACCGACGTTGACGGGTGCGCTAACGGAGCCAGTGTTGTCAGGATCGTTCCAGCGCAGAGTAATGCTTGGCCCGTGGACAACCTTTCCGCTCAGAGCGCTGGTCACCCGGCCGTGAATACGGACCGTGTGCACGAGGGTGAGGAAGATGTCGATCCCGGCGACTTCCTGACCTGGTGAGAGACGCACTGCGACCGCATCGGCCAGCTTCTGCACCTCCGGAAAGAAAGTGACGGCGTAGCTCAGCTCAGGGGCAGGGCTCCCCGCGGAATCCGAGTGACGCTGCTCTTTGGCATCGGGCGGCAGCGGCGGCGCCTGGTACAAGGCCGCTACATAATACGAACCGGGCTCGAGCCCATGCACACGATAGTCGCCACGGTCATCAGTCTGAGTGCTGGCGGCCAAGGCGTACCCATGGCGGCCTCGGGAAAAATACTCACGGTACAACTGGATGGTCACATTTACGGCTGGCTCTGCATCATCGAACTTGACCTTGCCGCTGACGACTGCCCACGGCGTCATTCGAAACGCGAAGGAGCGAATGGTGTCACCGGAATGGGCTGAAAAGATCGGCGGCATTTTGTAGGCGCCGATGCGTCCGGCAGATTGGCGAAGGTATCCATCCCGCAAGACCGTGATCGAATAGCGGCCCGGCGCGACTTTGGGAAACGAGAAGACACCTGTTTCATTGGTGGTCTGAACCAGACCGCCGTTACCGGCTTCGGTAGGCCTCAGTGCCACTTGTGCACGCTGCAACGGCTGGCCGGTGGCGTCGCTCAACACGATGCCTTCGATGCTGGCCGGCTCTTCGGGCGTGACCGTCTGCGAAGTTTGCGCGCACAGCGCGAGCGTTGAGCTTAAGGTTACCAGGCAGAGCTTTAGCCCGAGCGGCGACAGGTCCACTCAGGGTATGACGCAGACGGGAGCAATTCTGTTGGGGTCGCTTTGCCTACTTGCGCTGCAACTCGTTGGGAACCCGCTGGCGATCGAGATCCTGAAACTGCAGCGTCCACTTTACCGGCAGGTTCTGCGGTATATAGCAAACCCGGTCGTCACAGGCCTGATACCGAAGTGTTCCTTCCAGGATGAATCGACCTGAGCCGTCGGCGACGGGCTTCACTTTGTCGGCAGCGCCAATGGTGACGTCGCGAGTCAGCCGGAAGCGGCCGGTATAAGCGGGAACCGTCTCGTCGATGGCAGGAAGGTGAAGCTTTTCGGATTTCGGAAAGCTGACAGCATGGACTGCGCCCGCGTCCGATTCCTTCATGGTCCAGTCGATCGGGATGTAGCCCTCCACGCCGGGCGCGTACACGTGCATGCTGGGTTTGAGTTCGATATCGAGCGTGAGGGCGACTCGCTGCCCGACAGTGACCACGGCATTGCTGGCGGTGGCAGTGAGCCTGAGCTGCTTGCCTTCTACATCGCTTTTCGCCTGCGCCGGTATCACGCCGAACTGATGCATCAACAGGTCGGCCGCGGTGTAGCGCTCGCGGTAATCATCTTCGAAATACTTGGCGACGATCAGTCCTTTGGCATCCAGGACGAACGAGCCAGGGTGGGGAATGCCGAAAGTTGGGTTCGTTTTTTCGACCGCTTCATTCAAGATTCCCAATTCGCGGATGATCTTGGAATCTGGATCCGAGAGGAGCGGAAAGTGGATGCCCTTGCGTTTCGCAAAGGTGCGCAGCACGGCTTCGCTGTCGTAGCTGACAGCGGCTAAGCCTAAGCCCAGTTTGCCGATTGCTTCCCGGTTCTGTTCCAGCTCGACGAGCTGGGCTTTGCAATACGGTCACCAGTCGGCGGAGCGGAAGAATAGGATCACGGCGCCTTTCGGCCCTAGCAGGCTGGTCAGGCTGTGTGCCTTGGCGTCCTGATCTTTCAGGTCGAAACCTGGCATTTTTGAGCCGACCGGCGGTCCATACTCGCGGGCGCTGAGAGACCCCCAACCCAGCAGTAGAGCGACGGCCGCACTGCGTCTAATGCCTAGCATTCCTTAATCTTAACAGTCATTCGGCTTTGAAAATTACACAACCATTACAGTCAACCGGCCAAATCCCTGGTAGTTTGTATAGAGCGTGATCAACTGGACCAACAGCATCGCCTTCGGCCTTTTCCACCTCGGCGCCGTGGCTGCGTTGTTCGTCTTTAGCTGGAAAGCACTGGCCGTGGCGGTCTTCCTCTTCTGGATGTGCACCGGGCTGGGCATCAGCATGGGTTATCACCGGCTGCACACTCACCGCTCGTATCAGGTGCCCCTGGCTCTTGAATACTTTTTCGCTGTCTGCGGCACGCTGACGCTGGAAGGCGGGCCGATTTTCTGGGTAGCGACGCATCGTCTGCACCACCAGAAGTCCGATCTACCCGGCGATCCGCATTCGCCTCACGATGGCGGCTGGTGGGCGCACATGGGCTGGCTGCTTCTGGGAGAGACCAAGCATAGCAATGCCTCGCTGTTTTCCAAGTACGCACCCGATTTGACGAAAGATCGTTTCTACGTTTGGCTCAACAACTATCATTGGGTTCCGATGATCGTGCTGGGCGTCCTCTTGTACGCCATGGGCGGTGCGCCGTTCGTTCTGTGGGGTATCTTTTTGCGCGTCGTCGTGGGACTGCACTGCACCTGGCTGGTCAACTCCGCGACCCACATGTGGGGCAGCCGCCGATTCGAAACGCGCGATGACTCCCGCAACAACTGGTTGATTGCACTTATTACGTCAGGCGAGGGTTGGCACAACAATCACCACGCACACCCGACCTCGGCAAGGCACGGGCTGGCGTGGTATGAGTTCGATTTGTCCTGGATTCAAATCAAGATTCTCAAGGCCTTGGGCATCGCCAAGGCCGTTCGCGTCGCGAAAATCAATAGCGCGCTGACCGAACGCGAAGCGGCGTAGCAGGATCAGCCCGGTAGAGCGTAGTTGCAGGCGTCCGGCAGTCTGACCTTCGACGAGGCTCGCTATACTCAAGCATTCGGACCTCCTCCGCTATGCAATCCCAGCCACAACAGCCAAGTCTAGTGCGGGGGATCGGTCTGCTCGAAGCAACTGCCGCCAACATGCTGAACATGATCGGCGTGGGGCCTTTTCTTACCATCCCGCTTACCATCGCCGCCATGGGTGGACCACAGGCGATGCTGGGTTGGATCGTGGGCGCTGTGGTTGCCATTTGCGACGGACTGGTTTGGTCGGAGCTCGGTGCGGCTCTTCCAGGCGCTGGTGGACCGTACATTTATTTGGAGCAGGCTTTCGGCCCCAGGGGTCTCGGACGGCTGATGAGTTTCTTATTCTTATGGGAGACCGTGTTCGTCGCACCGCTGTCCACGGCTTCCGGCGCGGTTGGATTCGCGCAATACACAAAATTTCTGATCCCGTCGCTGGGGCCCTGGCAAATGAAACTGCTGGCTGCGGGAACCTGCCTGCTCATGACGCTCCTGCTCTATCGCGACATTCGTTCGATTGGCCGGCTTTCCATCGCGATGTGGGTGGTAGTGATGGGAACAGCGGCTTGGATTCTCTTCGGCGGCTTAACGAACTTCCAAGTGAGCCGCATCGCCGATTTTCCGCCCGGCGCGTTTCATCTGTCGACCAGCTTTTTCGCAGGACTCGGTGGCGCGACACTGATCGCGATGTACGACTACGGCGGTTACTACAACGTTTGTTTGTTCGGGGGCGAAGTCAAGAATCCTGGGAAAACCATCCCTCGGTCGATTCTGATTTCCATCGGCGTGGTTGCCGTGCTGTATCTTTCGATGAACGTCTCCATCATCAACGTGATTCCCTGGCGCGAGGCTATGAAGTCCACTGCGATCGTCTCGGATTTCATGGACCGGTTGTACGGGCGAGGGGCGGCGAATGTAGTAACAGTACTGATACTGTGGACCGCGATGGCATCGGTCTTCGCAATTCTCTTGGGCTTTTCGCGCGTCCCCTATGCGGCGGCGGCCGAAGGAAGATTTTTCTCGATCTTCGCCCGGCTGCATCCCAAAGGTGCCTTTCCGTCCTTTTCGCTAGTGAGCCTGGGCGTTGCTTCAGCCGCGGCTTGCGCCCTCAGTCTCGAAGATCTGATCAAGGCGCTGACCGTTATCCAGATTCTGATTCAGTTCATGGCCCAGTGTGTCGCGGTGGTGGCAATCCGGAGGTATCGGCCGGACATCCCGCGTCCGTTTTCGATGTGGCTCTATCCTGTTCCGGCCGTTGTGGCGCTGGGAGGGTGGCTGTTTATTCTCGTGGCGAGCGGTCTTGTGTACGTTCTATCCGGACTTGTATTGATGGCGGTCGGGATTCTCGCCTATCTTTGGAGGGCGCGCCGCCAGGCCGAGTGGCCGTTTGCCACGGTATGAACCGCCGTTGGGAGGTCGCTCTGTTTGGTGACAGTTTTATCGATCACGTTCTCAGTGGATTTCCGAGCTGGCCCCAACCAGGCGAGGAGGCATTCGCGCAGAAATATTTTCGCGAGGCCGGGGGCGGCGCCGTCAACACCGCTTGCGGCCTGGCGCGCCTGGGACACAAGGCAGCCCTGTTTTCCATCACAGGCCGCGAGGATGGGGACTGGCTGATCTACCGAATTCAAAATTTCGGAGTGGACACGTCCCAGGTGCGGCGCGGCGACTTTCCAACTGGGCTCACCGTCTCCGTATCCGCGCCTGAGGAACGCGCTTTCTTCACCTACCGCGGCGTGAACGCGGCATTGGAGACGACTCTGCGTGACCCCGCTGTGGTCGAGCGGCTCTCCGAAGCCCAGCACGTACATTTCGCTTTCGCGCCCGAGCGTGAGCAGGGCATCGCCGTATTCGAAAAACTGCATGCCGCGGGTTGTACGGTCACGCTCGACACCGGCTGGCATACAGACTGGCTGCGTGATCCAGCGAATCTTGAGGTAATCCGCCGCGCCGACGTTTTCTTCCCGAATAAACGCGAAGCGGAAGCGATCACCGGCACCCAGGATCCAGCAAGGATGCTTGATTTCTTCGCGCAGCACGGCGCCGCCTGCGTCGCGATTAAACTGGGAAGGATGGGGGCGGTAATGGTTCACGGGGGCGTCAACTACGCATGTGGCGGTTTCGACGTCGAGGCGGTGGACACGACGGGCGCGGGAGACGCGTTCAATAGCGGCTTCATCCATGCTCTGCTGGATCGCCAGTCCCCGCAGCGGTGCCTGGAGATTGCGTGTCTCACTGGCGCTTTGTCGACTCTTGCGGCCGGAGCGCTGCAGTCG
>Ga0070714_100001712_pt1 | contig 15958 bp, 10 predicted proteins | sample LARL83metaG_FD_65450 | JGI IMG/M metagenome (GOLD analysis project Ga0070714, IMG submission 65450) | Corn, switchgrass and miscanthus rhizosphere microbial communities from Kellogg Biological Station, Michigan, USA - LAR L8-3 metaG | ecosystem: Host-associated > Plants > Roots > Rhizosphere ...
GCGGTACTTCTCGCTCGTCATGTCCGCGCCATTGAGCAGCGCCGGTGCCGCGGGATCGGCCAGCACGGCGGCGATCTCGTCGGCCGGGTTGCCGCCGCCGGGTGCGTATTCGCTGTCGCGCTTGGGTGCGTACTCGCCGTGGTTGAAGGCGTCGTCCTCGTAGACGTCGATGAAGGTGTTGAAGCCTTCGTCCATCCACGCGGCGCGGCGCTCGTTGCTGCCGACGATCATCGGGAACCAGATGTGACCGATCTCGTGCGCGATCACCATGTGCAGGTTCTTGCCCTTGGCCAGCTTGTGGTCGAAGGTGATGCCCGGATACTCCATGCCGCCGGCGGTGCCGGCCTCGTTGATCGCCACCGGCCAGGGGTAGGGATACCACTGCTTCGAGAAGTACTCGGTCGACGCCTTGAGGTACTCGGTGGCGCGTCCCCATGCCGCATCGCCGCCGCTTTCGGCCGGATATACCGACATCGCCAGCGCCGTTTTTCCTTCGGGCAGGTTGATCCGGGCCGCATCCCACACGAAGGCCTTCGACGCGCCGAACGCGACGTCGCGGGTGTTCTGCATGCGGAAGCGCCAGGTCAGCGTGCCGCTCTGCTTTGGACGGCTGGACGGCTGGGCGACTTCGTCCGCGCTGCGGATCATCACCGTCCTGTCGCTGTGCCTGGCCTGTTCCAGCCGCTGCTGCTCGGTCTTCGTCAGCACGTCTTCGGGATTCAGCAGTTCGCCGGAGCCGGCCACGATCATGTCCCACGGCACGGTCACCGCGTAATCGAAGTCGCCGTATTCGAGATAGAACTCGCTGTTGAGATACGGCGCGGTGTCCCATCCGCGCAGGTCGTCGTACACGGCCATGCGCGGATACCACTGCGCGATCTCGAAGATCTCGCCGTTCTTGCTGGGGTTGACGTCCATGCGGCCGCCGAATTCGCCGGGCACGGTAAAGCTCCAGCGGACGTGCAGCTTCAGCTGGCCGTCCTTCGCCTTCAGCGCGCTGGGCAGTTGCACCTGCATGCGGGTGTCCGAAACGATCCACGCGGCTTTCTGCAGGTGGCCGCTGCCGTCGTCGACCTCGACCGATTCGATGCGGTAACCGTCGGTGAACTCGGTGGGGAACTTGCCGGTGAAGGCGCCGCGGGCATCCTTGCGATAGCGGTTCTGGTCCAGCTGCAGCCACAGCACGTCGAGCGCGTCGGGGCTGTGGTTGGTGTAGCTGATCACCTCGCTGCCGCTGAGCAGGCGCGTGGCCGGGTCGAGCGTGGCCTTGATCTGGTAGTCGGCGCGGTTCTGCCAGAACAGCGGGCCGGGCTTGCCGCTGGCCGAGCGGTACGCCGTGGCCGGTTGCGGATAGCTGTACGGCGCGAAGGTCTGCAGCGGGTCGAAGCGTGACAGTGCGGTACTCGCGGCGAACGCAGGCAGGGTCAGCAGCACGGCGGCTGCGGCAGCGAGTGGAAGCATCGGGCTTTTCGTGAACGGCGAAATCTTCATGGAGGGCCTTCGGGGGGGAGGGGAGTTCATGGGCGGCCGCCGGCGCGCAGCAATGCCAGCGCGTCGTAGCAGGCGCCCATGGTGTGGTAGTCGCACTTGCCGGCCGGGCTTTTCTCGTCGTCGTATTTGCGGTTGTCGCGGGTAAGGATGCGATACCAGGCGCCGTAGCGGTGGTCCACGAAATGCTGCCATGCGTACGCCCACAATTTCCCGTACCAGTCGTCATACGCGGCGAGCCCGGTGCGCGCGTGCAACCGCGCCGCGGCGGCCAGCGATTCGGCCTGCACCCAGAAATACTTGTCGTCGTCGCATACGCTGCCGTCGGGCGCGAAGCCGTAGCAGATGCCGCCGTGCTCGTCGTCCCACGCGCGTGCCAGCGCGGTATCGAAAAGCCGCATGGCCGTCGGCACCAGCCAGCTTTCCGCACGGCCGCGCTCCTGCAGCATCGGCTCCATGATCAGCAGCAGCTTGGCCCATTCGGTCTGGTGGCCGGGCTGGAAACCCCACGGTCGGAACAGGTGTTTCGGATCGTCGCGGTGGTAGTCCCAATCGATGTTCCAGTCGCGATCGTAGTGCTCCCATACCAGGCCGCCGGCCTGCGCGGCCTGGCGCCGGGTCATGTGGTCGGCGAGGGTGTAGGCGCGTTCCAGGTAGCGCGGATCGTTGCTGGCCTGGTACGCGGCCAGCATCGCTTCGCACATGTGCATGTTCGCGTTCTGGCCGCGGTAGTCGCTGAAGCGCCATTCGGCATCGGCCTCGTCGCGGTACAGCCCGGCGTCGGCATCCCAGAAACGCTGCTCGAGCAGGTTCCAGGTTTCATCCATCCACGCGGCGGCCTCGGCGATGCCGGCCTTGCGCGCGGTGGCGTAGGCGAGCAGCACGAAGGCGACGCCGTAGGCATGGTTGGTGCGGTCTTCCGGCTGGCCGTCGCGGATCGTCCAGGCGTAGCCGCCGGTGCCGGTGTCGCGGTGCACCTCGCGCAGATAACGCAGGCCGTGGCGGGCGGCATCGAGGTATTCACTGTTGGAAGCCGCGGGATGGTCGAACTCGATCGCCGCCATGGCGTAGTTGAAGACGAAACGCGTACTGCTGACCAGGTGCCGGTGTGCGCGGTCGTAGATCGTGCCGTCGTCCTTGAAGTAGTGGAAAAATCCGCCGGCCGGATCGATCGCGCGCGGATGGTAGAACGCCATGGTCTGCGCGATGTGCTCGCGCAGGAAGGTGGCGGAACGGAAGTCGGGCGTCGTGCTCATGGTTGCTGTTCCATGAAGGCCAGCACTTCATCGCCGCGCGGCATCGCGGCGAACGAGCCCTGGCGGGTTACCGTCAGCGCGCCGCAGGCAGCGGCGAAACGCAGCGTTGCGTGCAGCCGCGGAAGTTCGCTGACCAGCTGGTCGATCCGTTCCGTGCCGGGCGGCAGCTCGGCGAGGCAGCACAGCAGGCCGCCGACAAAAGCATCGCCGGCGGCGGTGCTGTCGACGACTGCCACGGAATAGCACGGCAGCTCGCCTTCGGCGTCGGGGTGGAACCAGCGCAGCGGCCGCTCGCCATCGGTGACCACCACCAGCCGGGTACGACCCAGCCACAAGCGATCCAGCGCGGCCTGTTCGCCATCCACCGCCAGCCAGGCAAACTCCTCGGCGGAGAGTTTCACCACGTCGGCCAGGTGCAGCGCCGGCCACAGCAGCGGCACCGGATCGGTGCCTGCCGGCCACAGCGCCGGTCGCAGGTTCATGTCGAAGCTGACCAGCGCGCCCACGTTGCGCGCGCGCTGCATGCCTTCACGGGTGGTGTCGGCCAGCGCCGGGTCGGTCATGCTGTTCGAGCAGACGTGGAATACCGCGACGTCGCGAAAGGTATCGGCACGAAAATCGGCCGGGCGGAACAGCAGGTCGGCCGAGCGCTCGCGATAGAAGCTGAAGCTGCGTTCGCCCTTCGCGTCCAGCGTGACGAAGGCCAGCGCGCTGTTCGCCGCCGCGGTGCGCGCGACGTCGTCGGTGCCGACGCCGGCCTGCTGCAGGCTGTCGAGCAGAAAATCGCCGAAGCGGTCGCGCGACAGCATGCCGGCGAAGCGGGCATGGCCGCCGACCCGTGCCGCGGCGACGGCCACGTTGGCTGGCGCGCCGCCCGCGAATGGCACGAAGCTGGCGGCGAAGCCACGCTCGTCGCTGCCGTCGGCATGCAGGTCGATCAGTGCTTCGCCGAAGCACAGGATGGGCCGTGGCGTCATCTCAATGGCTCCCGCTCGCTTCCGCTGCCGTAACGCTGCGGATGCGCGAGCCGCTGAGGCCGTAGAACACGATGTACAGGTAGCACAGCAGCGGCAGGAAGAAGGCGTGCTGCAAGCCGATGTGGTCGGCGAACAGGCCCTGCAATGGCGGAACGATCGCGCCGCCCACGATGGCCATGATCAGCAGGCTGGAGGCCTTGCTGGTCATCGGGCCCAGCCGCTCGATGCCGAGCGCGAAGATGGTCGGGAACATGATCGAGTTGAACAGGCCGATTGCGATGATGCTGTACATCGCCAGCCCGCCGCTGCTCAGCATGGTGGTGAGCACCAGCAGGGCGTTGACCGCGGCGAACAGCGCCAGCAGTCGGCGCGGCGAGAACTTCGCCATCAGTGCCGAGCCGATGAAGCGCCCGATCATCGCGCCGCCCCAGTACCAGGACACGTATTTCGCGGCCTGCTGCTCGCTCATGTGGCCGATCTCGGGCATCGACAGATAATTGACCATGAAGCTGCCGATCGACACTTCGGCACCCACGTAGAAGAAGATGCCGAGCACGCCGAACAGCACGTGCGGATGGCGCAGCACCTCGGCGAAGCCGTGCCTGGCGTGGTCGTCCTTGTCGGTCGCCTCGGTCAATGCCGGCAGCCGGAACAGCCACACGAAGATCGCCAGCAGGAACAGCACCACGGCCAGCCCGATATACGGCCCCTGCACGGCCTGTGCCTGCTGGGTCTGGTAGACGAGTTGTTCGGCGGGCGCCAGGGCCGCCAGCTCGGTCGGCGTCTTCACCACGTTGGACAGGATCAGCAAGCCGCCGAACCAGGGCGCCAGAAAGGTGCCGAACGAATTCAGCGCCTGCGCCAGGGTGAGCCGGCTGGAGCTGGTGCGCTCCGGGCCGAGCAGGGCCACGTACGGGTTGGCCGCCACCTGCAGCACGGTGATGCCGGTGGCCAGCACGAACAGCGCGCCGAGGAAGGCCGGGTAGAGATGCAGGTCAGCCGCCGGCCAGAAGCCGAGCGCGCCAATGCCGGCGATGGCCAGGCCGGCGACGATGCCCTTCTTGTAGCCCAGCGCGGCCACCAGCCGGCCGGCCGGCAGCGCCATCAGGAAATACGCACCGAAGAAGGTGAACTGCACCAGCATCACCTGCGCATAACTGAGCTGGAAGATCGACTTCAGGTGCGGGATCAGGATGTCGTTGAGGCAGGTGAGGAAGCCCCACATGAAGAAGATGGTGGTGAGCACGCCCAGCGCCATCGGGTAGTCGGTATAGCGCTCGCCGGGAGCGGAGGCGCTGCCGGAAACGGGTGACGGTTGAGTGGCGAAGGCCATGCGGATTCCCCGGGGTGACGGTCAGTGGGCGGGCGGCGGACAACTGCTTTCGCGGATCACCAGCCGTACCGGTGCGATGGTTTGCCGGCTGGCGGCTTGTGGTTGCTGCAATCGTTGCATGAGCAGTTGCGCGGCCTGCCGGCCGCGCTCCTGCGGCGCAGTCGACAAGGTGGTCAGCGGCGGCATGCCCAGCGCGGCCTCGGCGATGTCGTCGAAGCCGGTCAGCGCGAAATCGCGCCCCGGGCGGACACCGCGCTGGTTGAGGCCGAGCATCAGGCCAAGCGCAACGGCATCGTTGTAGCAGACCGCCGCGGTCGGCGCCGGCGTGCTGTCGAACAGCGCGCCGGTGCGGTGCGCCGCGTCGAGCCGGGTTGGCGCGCATTGGACCTGCCAGTGGGGCTCGGCCGGCAGGCCGGCGGCCTGCATCGCGTCGAGATAGCCAGCAAGGCGCTGGCGGCAGGAGCTGGAATCGTGGTGGCCGCCGAAGAATGCGATGCGCCGATGGCCGCGGGCGATCAGGTGTTCGGTCGCCAGCCGCGCGCCGTGCTGGTTGTCCAGCGTCAGCTTGTCCCAGTGCGCGTATTCGGGCAGGGTGCCGCCCAGTTCGCGATTGAACAGCAGCAGCGGTACGCGCCGTCCGACTGCGGCCGACACTTGATGGGCTTCGCTGTGCTCGGCCGGCGACAGGATGATGCCGGCCGGGCCGTGCTCCAGCAGCGAGCCGAGCACGGCGCGTTCGCGCACGACCGATTCGCCGGTGCAGCCGAGCAGGGTGACGAAACCGCCCGCGCCCAGCGCCTCGTCGACACCGGCGGCGAATTCGGCGAAAAAGGGATTGGCCAGGTCGTTCAGCACCAGCGCGATGCTGGTCGAGGTGCTGCGCCTCAGGTTGGCCGCGGCGCGGTTGTAGACGTAGCCTTGCCGGCGCAGCTCGTCCTCGACCCGCGCGCGGGTAAGCTTGTTCACCAGCGGGCTGCCGCGCAGCACCAGCGACACCGTCGCGCGCGACACGTCGCAGCCGGCGGCGATGTCGTTCAAGGTGATCTTGCGCTCGCTCGGTGGATGGCTCGACATGGACGTTCGCCGGATTTGAACGATCCAAATGTAGTTTATTGACGCCGTTTGGCACGTCGCGGCGCAGCATGCCTTGACGGCCGACGGGTGTTAGCTTGCCGACCTGAGCTCTCTCCAAGGTAGCAAGACATGGGTTTCCCGATGCGTGGCGTACTTCCCTGTGTGTTCGGTGCCTGCCTGGGCATCCTGCCTGGCGCCGCATCGGCGGCCCTTCCGACAGGTCACGCGGCAGCCGTCGATCCGCGCATCGGCACCGGCGGCGACGGGCACACGTTCCCGGGCGCCACGGTGCCGTTCGGCATGATCCAGCTGTCGCCGGATACCGCGATGCCCGACGTCAGGCACGCCTACAAATGGGCCGCCGGCTATCAGTATGCCGATGGCAGCATCATGGGTTTTTCCCACACGCATTTTTCCGGCTCCGGCCACTCGGACCTGGGCGACGTGCTGGTGATGCCGATTTCCGGCGAGGTGAAACTGGATCCGGGCGATCCGGCCACGCCGGGCAGCGGCTACCGTTCGCGCTATTCGCACGACAGCGAGGTGGTGCAGGCCGGTTACTACGCGGTGACCTTGAGCGATTACGGCGTGCGCGCCGAACTCACCGCGGGGCGGCGGATCGGCTGGCATCGCTATGCGTTCCCGGCCGGTAAGCCGGCGCACGTGCTGCTGGACCTGCGCCCCAGCATCTACGACTACGCCGGCAAGGTGCTGTGGTCCAGCCTGCGGGTGCGCGGGGACGGCACGGTCACCGGCTGCCGCACCACGCGCGGCTGGGCGCCGGGCCGCGAGCTGTGCTTCGCGTTGCGTTTCTCCCAGCCGATGACCTCGCGCCGGTTGCTCAACCGCGAAACCGAGGTGACGTACAAGGGCTTCAAGGGGCCGGGCAACCAGGCCGAGGACAGCGATGCGCAGAACGGCCGCGCACTGGTCGGCGTGTTCGACTTCGGCCAGCTGAAACGGCCGCTGGAAATGAAGGTGGCGATCTCGACGGTGAGCGAGTCCAACGCCATCGCCAATCTCGACCAGGACGGCAAGGGCTGGGATTTCGACGCGCGCCGGGCAGAGGCCAAGGCCGCCTGGGACAAGGCGCTGGCGGTGATCGACGTCGATGCGCCGGCCAGCACGCGCACGCTGTTCTACACCGCGCTGTATCACGCGATGCTGTCGCCGACCTTGAGCATGGACGTCAACGGCGACTATCGCGGGCCGGATCATGCGGTGCATCGGGCGAAGGATTTCGAGTTCTACTCGACCTGGTCGCTGTGGGATGTCTACCGCGCGCAGCAGCCGCTGATGGTGCTGTTGAATCCCGCGCGCAGCACCGATTTCATCCGCTCGCTGATCGCCGCGCAGCAGGCCAGTCCGTTCGGCATCCTGCCGGTGTGGGCGTACCAGGGGCTGGAGACGTGGTGCATGATCGGCTATCACGCGGTGCCGGTGATCGCCGACGCGTACATCAAGGGCGTGCGCGGTTTCGATGCCGATGCGGCGATGAAGGCGATGGTGGCCAGCGCCACCTATGCGCCGTACGGCGACCTCGGCGATTACATGAAGCTCGGCTACGTCCCGATCGACAAGGAGCCCGAGGGCGCTTCCAAGACGCTGGAATACGCCTACGACGACTGGTCGCTGGCGCAGATGGCGAAGGCGATGGGCAAGCGCGACGTGGCCGCCACCTTCGGCAAGCGCGCGGCGAACTGGCGCCATGCATGGGACGAGAAGACCGGCTTCATGCGCGCGCGGCTGAGCGATGGCAAGTTCCGCGAACCGTTCAATCCGGAAGCCGCCGGCTACGGCAGCGACTACACCGAAGGCAACGCGTGGCAGTACTCCTGGTACGTGCCGCAGGACGTGGCCGGGCTGGTCCAGGCAATGGGCGGCGACGCGAAATTCATCGCCAAGCTCGATGCGCTGTTCGACGCCAAGGTCGATGCCTCGCACTTCAAGAACGTCGAGGACATCACCGGCCTGATCGGCTGGTACGCGCACGGCAACGAACCGAGCCATCACATCGCCTACCTCTACGACTACGCAGGCGCGCCGTGGAAGACGCAGCAGCGCCTGAAGCAGATCATGGACAGCCAGTACGCGCCGCGCCCGGACGGCCTGAGCGGCAACGACGACCTGGGCCAGATGTCGGCGTGGTATGTGTTCAGCGCGCTGGGCTTCTATCCGGTGACGCCGGCCAGCGACGAGTACGCGATCGGCCGGCCGTTCGTGGCGCGCGCGACGCTTCACCTGGGCGGCGGGCGCACGTTCACGGTCAGCGCATCGCCGCTGGATGATGCTCATCCGTATGTCGGCGCGGTGACGCTCAACGGCAAGCCGCTGGAGCGCACGTATCTGCATCACGCCGAGATCGTTGCCGGCGGCGAGCTGCATTTCCGCATGCAGGCCGAACCCGACCTGCAGTGGGGCAGCGCCGTGACGGCGAGACCGGCGGCGATGAGCAGCTATCGGCCGTAACCGCGTGGATGGCGACGGGCTGTCGCGGAAACATGCCAGAATGGCCGGGTCCCTTCAGGCGGCAGATATGTCGAGGTTGCCAGCAGAATGAAGCGCCGAGGTATCCCGCGATGGCGCACGGCCGGCATGCTGCTGGCCGTGCTGGTCATCGTGGCCTTGCCGTATGCGGTGACCCGATCCGGCGCCCGCGATGCCGAACTGGCATCCGCCTGGGTCAATCATTCCGGCGCGGTGAAGGCGCTGACCTACGAGCTGGCCTACGTGGCGCGCGACAGCGAAAGCGCCACCTATCGGATGCTGGCCGGCGACGGCAATGAACAGACCGTCAAGCGCGCGCTGCGTGCCATGGAGCGCGTGCCGGCGCTGGTGCGCCAACTGCGGGCGATGACGCGGGACAATCCGGATCAGCAGATCCAGATCGGCGCCCTCGAAAGCAGCCTGAGCGGACGCATCGCGCTGATGAACCAGGCGCAGTCGCGGCTGCAGCGCGGCGATACGGCCGGCGCACGGCAGTCGTTGCGCGACGCGGGCGACCTGTTCGTCGTCAGCGACCAGATCACGCGCATCGTGCAGATAGAAGACCAGCTGCTGGAGCAGCGCCAGTCCGCCGCGCGGCGGCAGGCGTTCAATGGCCGCGTGGTGCTCACCGTCACCGCCGTGGCGCAGTTGCTGCTGCTGGCCATCATCGTGCTGATGTCCGAACGGCAGATCGGCCAGCGCCAGCGCGCCGAGACCCGCGAGAGCCGCGCGGTGCAGCGCTCGCAGCTGATTTTCCAGGCTGTGCGCGAACCGATCGCGCTGTTCGACGAGAACCTCAGGAGCCTGCTGGTCAACAATGCCTTCAGCGAACTGTACGGCATGGACACCAGGCAAACCGCGCAGCCGCTGGCCGAGATCGGCAACGGCGTGTGGGCCGACACGGTATTGCTGCAGCGGCTGAGCGACGTGCTGCTGCGCGACCGCGAGCTGTGGGATTACGACCTGATCCAGCGCACCGTCGACGGCGTGGAGCGTCATCTGGTGGTCAATGCGCGTCGCCTGCAGCAGCAACACAACGACGCGCCGGCGCTGCTGCTGACGGTGAGCGACGTCACCACGCGCGCGCTGGCCGAGCAGAAGGTCAACGACCTCAACCGCCAGCTGGAAGGCAAGGTGGCGCAGATCTCCGACGTCAACCGCGAGCTGGAGGCTTTCAGCTATTCGGTGTCGCACGACCTGCGTGCGCCGCTGCGCCACATCGCCGGCTTCGCACGCAAGCTGGAGCAGCACCTGGGCGACCGCGTCGACGACAAGGCCGGCCATTACATCGAGGTGATCGCCAGCTCGGCGCAGCGGATGGCCCAGCTGATCGACGACCTGCTGGTGTTTTCGCGGCTCGGCCGTGGCGCGCTGCGGCTGCAGGCGGTGGACATGCAGTCGATGGTGGAAGAGGCGCGCGCGCTGGCCGAATCGGGCGTGGACGGCCGGCGCATCGTGTGGACGGTCGCGCCATTGCCGATGGTCATCGGCGACGAGAACATGCTGCGCACGGTGTGGCAGAATCTGCTCGGCAATGCGGTGAAGTACACCGGCCAGTGCGAGGTGGCGCGCATCGAGGTGAGCGTGCAGCAGGGCCCACAGGGCGATTACGAGTTTACCGTCGCCGACAATGGCGCCGGTTTCGACATGCAGTTCGCGGACAAGCTGTTCGGCGTCTTCCAGCGGCTGCATCGCGCCTCGGAGTTTCCGGGCAACGGCATCGGGCTGGCCAACGTGCGCCGCATCGTGGCGCGTCACGGCGGGCGCGTCTGGGCTGATGCCGAACCCGGCAAGGGCGCCCGTTTTCATTTTTCGCTGCCGGCCACCGACACCGCCGGCGCACACAGCTGAGATGTGGTCATGAACAAGAAAGATTTGCGCACCATCCTGCTGGTCGAAGACAGCATGGCCGACGCCGAGATGGCCATGGATGCGCTGGGCGAGGCGCACCTGGCCAATCCGGTAGTGCACGTGGAGGACGGCGTGGAATGCCTCGACTACCTGTATGCCCGCGGTGCGTGGGCCAGGCGCGATCCGGGCGATCCGGCGGTGGTCTTGCTGGACATCAAGATGCCGCGCATGAACGGGCTGGACGTGCTGACTGCGATGCGCGCCGACGAACGGATGCGGCGCATCCCGGTGGTGATCCTGTCCTCCTCGCGCGAAGAGAGCGACCTGGCGCGCAGCTGGGACCTTGGCGCCAACGCGTACGTGATCAAGCCGGTCGACGTGGACCAGTTTTTCGACGCGGTGCGCACCCTGGGCCAATTCTGGGCGTTGCTGAATCAGGCGCCGGAGGCCGACTGATCGGCCGGACGCAAGCCGCGAAGCAGGCTCGTCCCGCCTGCGCATTCAGCCATCCATTCGAACTGTCCCATCTTTCTTCATCCCGTCGGTGCGCTCAAGGATCAAGCAGTCGGAACAGACCAAGGCAACGCCATCAGGAATCGCCATGCCCCACCGGCAGCTCCGAACCTTACCGACCGTTCGCATCCTGCAGGTGGAGGACAGCGAGCTGGATGCCGAGCTGGTACTGGCCGAGCTCGACAACGACGGCATCACCTACGAGGTGTGCCTGGTCGACGATGAAGCACGCTTTCTTGCGGCGCTGAAGGAGTTCAAGCCGCACATCGTGCTGTCCGACCTCAGCATGCCCGGCTTCTCCGGGCAGCGTGCGCTCGAGCTGCTGCGGCGCAAGGACGAGGACCTGCCCTTCATCTTCGTCTCTGCCACGCTGGGCGAGGAGGCCGCCGTGCAGGCGCTGCGCAACGGTGCCACCGACTACATCCTCAAGCAGAACCCGGCACGGCTGGCCAGCGCGGTTCGCCGCGCCTTGAACGAAGCGGAGGCGCGCCGCGGCAGCCGCCGCGCCGAACTGGAGCTGATCCGGGCGCAGCGGTTCGAAAGCCTGGCCATGCTGGCCGGTGGCCTCAGCCATGACTTGCGCAATCTGCTGCAACCGCTGCTGCTGGCCGGCGACAGCCTGCAGGATTACCAGGACGATCCGCGCCTGGCCCGGTTGGGCAAGCTGGTGCGCGACTGCGGCAAGCGCGGCCTGGACATGGTGCACTCGATGCTGTCGTTCGCGCGCGGCGCGCGCCGCGCCGAGCAGGTGCAGCTGGGTGCATTGTTCAGTGCATTCGGCCTGCTGATCCAGGGCAGCGTGCCGCGCACGGTAAGCATGGAGCTGGACCTGGACGACCCCGAGCTCACCTTCGAGGGCAACCACACCGAACTGCAGCAATGTCTGCTCAACCTGTGCCTGAACGCGGTGCAGGCGATGCCCGGAGGCGGCCACCTGCGCATCGAGACTTCGCGGGTGGAGCTGCCCGCCGACTTTTTCCTGCCCGACGAGCAGGCGCGGCCGGGGCTCTATCTGCGCATCAGCGTGATCGACAGCGGCCCGGGCATGAGCGAGAACGTGCTGGAGCACCTGTTCGAACCGTTCTACACGACCAAGGAAACCGGCACCGGGCTGGGGCTGCTGTCGTGCAAGCGCATCATCGATGGCCATGGCGGCGTCATGCGCGTGGACAGCGGCACCGGGCGCGGCAGCCGCTTCGACCTGTACATTCCGCTGGGCGAACCGGTCAGCGACGAGCAACCGGAAATGCGCGACGAGCTGGAGGGCGCCGCCGAACGCGTGCTGGTGGTGGTGGAGGAAGCCGGCCAGCTGTCGCTGCTGGCGGACATGCTCGACGCCTACGGCTACCAGCCGCACGCCAGCCAGAGCGGTACCGCCGCGTTGCAGTGGATCGAGGCGGGCGGCTTGCCCGACCTGGTCGTGCTCGACGCCGACATGAACCTGTTCACCGGTGTGCGCACGCTGGCCGAACTGGTCGGCCGCGGCTATGCCGGCGGCGTGATCCTGCTGGCGCGCCCCGGCGCCGCGCCGGACCTGCAGGAGCTGCCGCCGCTGGAGCATCTCTACCTGGTCGACAAACCCTTCACCACCCATACGCTGCTGCGCACGCTGCGCAAGGCGCTCGGGGCGAGCGGTGCGCAGGAGTAGGCCGATCATGGAGCGCAGGCTTCCGCCAGCATGCCGTGCGGGCACGGCGTGCTGAGGTATTACGGCAGCCTCGCCTGGCGCAGCGTTCACCGCAGCAAGGCGCTGACCGCGCTGATCGTGCTGCTGATGGGCTGCGGCGTGGCCACCTGCATGGTCACCTTCGCGGTGTTCCGTGCCGCCTCGGCCGACCCGATCCCGTGGAAGTCGGGCCAGCTGTTTGCGCCGCAGATCGACAATTACGGGCCGCTGCACAACTGGAAGGGCGAGCCGCCGAACATGCTCAGCTATACCGATGCCGTAGCGCTGCTGCATGCGAAGCAGGCGCGGCGGCAGGTGCTGATCTACGCCAGCAAGTGGACGGTGATGCCGGAGGACGCACAGCGCCTGCCGTCCTCGCAGGAGGGCGACGCGGTCAGCCATGACTTCTTCGCGATGTTCGATGCGCCGTTCCGTTACGGCGGCGGCTGGTCGGCCAGCGACGACGAGCAGCGCGCCGCCGTGGTGGTGATCAGCAGCGCACTCAACCAGAAGCTGTTCGGCGGCACCGACAGCGTAGGCCGCGAGATCATCCTGGACGCGCATGCCTACCGCATCGTGGGCGTGCTGGACGACTGGGACCCCAAGCCGCGTTTCTTCGATGTGAGCAGTGCCTGGTTTCCCTTCAGCCATCCCCGGCAGGTCTACCTTCCCTTCAGCCGCGCCATCGACCTGCAAAAGGCCGCCAGCACCAACTTCTTCTGCAGCGCCAACGCACCCTCGCCCGACCTGCCGACCTGGGACAGCATCCTGCGCAGCGAATGCGTATGGATCACGGCCTGGGTGGAATTGCCCACCCAGGCCGACGTGGTGCATTACCGCGAGTGGCTGCGCAACTACGCAGCCGAGCAGCAGCGCCTCGGCCGTTTCGACTGGCCACCCTACGTGCGCTTGTCCGATGTCAGGCAATGGCTGGACTTGCCTCTCAACGGCGTGGTGCCGAAGGCATCGGCGCTGTCGATGATCGTCTCCTTCAGCTTCCTGCTGATCTGCCTCGTCAACGTGGTGGGGCTGATGCTGGCCCGCTTCATGCGCCGCGCGCCGGAGATCGGCGTGCGTCGCGCGCTGGGTGCGTCGCGCGGCGCAATCTGTGGCCAGTTCCTGACCGAGGCGGCCGCGATCGGGCTGGCCGGCGGCGTGCTCGGCCTGTTGCTGACGGCGATCGGCATGGCCGGCATCGGTCACGTCTTCGAGCCGGAAATTGCACGGCTCGCAACGCTGGATGCGTCGCTGCTGTCGCTCACGATACTGGTCGCGGTGGCCACCACCATGATCGCCGCGCTTTACCCCACCTGGCGCGCCGCCCAGGTGCAGCCGGCGTGGCAGCTGAAGTCGAACGGATGAAAAGGACGATGATCCAGATAGGTCCGATCTTCGCCGCGCTGCGCCGACACAAGATGGCCACGCTGCTGATCGTGCTGCAGATCGCGCTGACGCTGGCGGTGGTCAGCAACGCGCTGTTCGTCGTCAAGACGCGCGTCGTGCATCTGTCGCGCCCGTCCGGCACCGACGAGGCGCATCTCTTCGCGATCAACAACCAGTGGATCGGCGAGCCGGACCTGCCGCATATCGATGCGCAGATCCGTGCCGACGTGGTCACCTTGCGCCAGCTGCCGGGCGTGCGCGATGCGTTTGCCAGCCAGGCCTATCCGCTGGAAAGTGGCGGCGGCGGACTGGTGTTCATCAAGCATCGGGTCGAGCAGACGACGACGGCGCAACTGGCCCTGTCCTACTTTGCCGACGAGCACGCGCTCAGCACGTTCGGCACCACGCTGGTGGCCGGCCGCAATTTTCGCGCCGACGAGATCGGCAGCCTCGGCCCCTACGACAAGCCGGCGCCGGCGGCGATCATCATCACGCGCCACCTGGCGGACAAGCTTTTCCCCGACGGCGCGGCGGTGGTGGGGCAACACGTCTATCTCGACGATGCGCATGCGAGCACGATCATCGGCGTGGTCGATTGCCTGGAAGGTTCCTACGCCGGCAGCAGCACGCGCTCGATCGACGAGGACACGGTGCTGCTGCCGGCGCGCTACACCAGCCCCGACGAAAGCATGGTCTATCTGGTGCGCGTGCAACCGGGCCAGATGGACGCGTTGCTGCGCACGGCGCCGGCTGCCCTCATGGCGCAAAACCGCATGCGCCTGATCAGCCCGGAAGACGGCGTGGTCACGCTGGCGCAGGCGCGCGCGAAGGGTTATGCCACCGATCGCGGCGTGGCGATCATGATGGCGGCAGTCTGCGTGTTGCTGCTGCTGGCGACGGCCGGCGGCATCGTGGGTCTGAGCAGTTTCTGGGTCGGCCAGCGACGTCGATCGATTGGCGTGCGGCGTGCGCTGGGCGCGACGCGTGGCGACATCCTGCGTTATTTCCAGACCGAGAACGCGCTGATCGTCGGCATCGGCGTGGCGCTGGGCGTGGCGCTGGGCATCGCTGGCAACCTGTCGCTGATGACGCACTACGAATTGCCGAGGATGCCGCTGTGGGTGCTTGGCGTCGGCGCGCTGTTGCTGTGGGCGCTCGGGCAACTGGCCGTGCTCGGTCCCGCGCGTCGTGCAGCAGCCGTGCCGCCAGTGGAAGCGACGCGCTCGGTGTGATGTGGCTGGCGCCGAACACCCGGTTCGCGCCGAGAGCTTTCCGGTGTTGCCCTTCCCCTGCAAGCAGGGGAGGGAGTAAAGCCGTCGCTTCAGTCGATGCCGAGCTTTTTCAGCTTGTAGCGCAACGCGCGGAAAGTGATGCCGAGTTTGCGGGCGGCGGCGGTCTTGTTGTAGCGCGATTCTTCCAGCGCCTTGACGATGGCGGTGCGCTCGAGCTGGCTGATGTAATCGTCCAGCCCGCCGTTGGCGCTGGCCGCGGCCGGTGTGCCCGCCGTGGCGGCCTGGTTCGCGGGCGCCGTGACCTCGGCGCGGGCGCCGCGCTGGGGCAGCATCAGGTCGGAGGCGTCGATGGTGCTGCCGTCGCACATCGCCATCGCGCGTTCGAGGATGTTCTCCAGCTCGCGCACGTTGCCGGGGAAATCGTAGCCTTCCAGCGCATCGCGTGCGGCCGGCGACAACTGGCCCACGCTGTCGCCGCTCTTGCCGGCCAGCGCCTTGAGGATGAAAGCCGAGAGCAGCGGCACGTCGCCGCGGCGTTCGCGCAGCGGCGGCACGCGCAGCTCGATCACGTTGATGCGATAGAACAGGTCCTGGCGGAACTGGCCCTGCTCGACCAGCTGGCCCAGGTTCTTGTGGGTGGCGGACAGGATGCGCACGTCGACCGGGATCTCGTCGCGGCCGCCGATCGGGCGCACCGC
>Ga0070714_100001713_pt1 | contig 15955 bp, 13 predicted proteins | sample LARL83metaG_FD_65450 | JGI IMG/M metagenome (GOLD analysis project Ga0070714, IMG submission 65450) | Corn, switchgrass and miscanthus rhizosphere microbial communities from Kellogg Biological Station, Michigan, USA - LAR L8-3 metaG | ecosystem: Host-associated > Plants > Roots > Rhizosphere ...
CCCGGTCCTTGAGGGGGCCCGGTCCTCGCACAGCCGCGGCCGCCGCGGATGGCCACCTTCGTCGCGGCTGGTGACGGCTGGGGCTGAAGGTGGACTATCTGCCTGGCGATACTTGTGCGCTTCCGCGGCCGTGGCGGCAATGTGGAAGATTGCCCCGTCGTGGAAAGTTAACCTCCGTCCACGGGGGTCAGTCCACCACGATAGGGGAATCCGACACGTTGTTCGGCCATGCACCTGCCGGCAAGCGTCAACCGGACGGCTCGTGAGCGGAGCCAGCCGTGGCGCGCTCCGGGCTCAGGCCAGCATGGGCGCGCTCGCACCCGGATACGACGGCCCACCCGACGCTTAGCGATCGCGCCGCTGCCGGCTGAGGCGCCGCTGCCGGCTGAGGCGCCGCTGCCGGCTGAGGCGCCGCTGCTGGCTGAGGCGCCGCTTCCGGCTGAGATGCCGCTGAGGTGCCGCTACCGGCTGAGGCGCCGGTAACTCAGCACGGAGAGCGGGCAGAACACGGCGACGAGGACCACCGGCCACGCGACCGCCATGAGGACTGCGTGGCCGGTGATCCAGGAGGGATCCGCGCCGACCGGGTCGCCGAACAGCTGCCGGGCGGCCGACACGGTTGACGACAGCGGGTTCCACAGGGCGATGGCGCCGAGCCACGCGGGCATCGTGGCCACGGCGACGAACGGGTTGCCGAGGAATCCGACCGGGAACTCCAGCGTCCGCACGGCGGTGACCGCCTCCGGATTGTCATGAAACCGCAGCCCGAGGTAGACCCCGATCCACACGAACGCGAACCGCAGCAGCAGGAGCAGGCCGAGCGCGCCGGCCGCGCGGGCCGCGCCGCGGTGCGGATGCCAGCCGACCAGCAATCCGCATCCGGTGAGCACGGACAGCGCGACCGCCGAGTTGAGCATGTCCGCGACGGCCCGCCCGGCGACGACGGCCAGCGCCGTCATGGGCATGGAGCGGAACCGGTCGGTGACCCCGCCGGCGGCATCGGCGCTGACGGCGGTCAGGGTTGCGCCGATCCCGAACACCATCGTCATGGCGAACATGCCGGGCATGAGGAAGTCGCGGTAATCGCCGCCGCCGGGCACGGTCATCGCCCCGCCCAGCAGGTAGCCGAACATCAGCACGATCATGACCGGGAACACGAGGGTGTTCGCGATGACCGCGCCGGGCCGCTGCGCCCAGTGGGCCAGGTCGCGGCGGGTGATCACCCAGATGTCCCTGACCGCCCAGTACATTGCCCAGTACATCGTCGTCACCTCGTGAGGTTGAGGAAGGCTTCGTCGAGCGTTGGCCGGCGGATAGCGATGTCTTCGGCCGTGATGTGCGCTTCTTCCAGCGACCGGATGATCTGGGTCAGCGCGGCGAGGCGGTCGGTGACCGGGACGCTGAGCGCCCGGCCGTCAGGGTCGACGTCGACCGCCGCGTCAAGCTGGGCCCGCAGCAGGCTGGCCGCGAGAGTCAGGTCGCCGGCGTCGCGCAGCACGACGTCGAGCCGGTCTCCCCCGGCCAGCGACTTCAGCTTGTCGGCGCTGCCCTCGGCCACGACGCGGCCAGCGGCGATCACCGTGATGGCATCGGCGAGCTGGTCGGCCTCCGCCAGGTACTGGGTGGTGAGCAGCACCGTTGTTCCGGCCGCGACCAGCGTGCGGATCGTCTGCCAGACCTCGTTGCGACCATGCGGGTCGAGCCCGGCGGTCGGCTCGTCGAGGAACAGCACGTCCGGGGCGACGATGAAGCTGACCGCGAGGTCAAGCCGGCGGCGCATGCCGCCCGAGTACTGCCGCACCGGCTTCTCGGCCGCTTCGGTCAGGGCGAACTGGCCGAGCAATTCCGCAGCCCGCCGCCGGGCCGCGCTGACCGGCAAGTGGCAGAGCCGGCCGAACATCATCAGGTTCTGCCGACCGGACAGGATCTCATCGACGGCGGCATGCTGACCGGCCAGCCCGATGCGGGCCCGCACATGTGCGGCCTGGCGGACCACGTCGAAGCCGGCGACCCGGGCATGGCCGGCATCCGGCCGCAGCAGGGTCGCGAGGACCCGCACCGCGGTCGTCTTGCCCGCGCCGTTCGTCCCCAGCAGGCCGTGCACGGTTCCCGGCGGCACGACCAGGTCCAGGCCGTCGAGCGCCGTCGTCGTGCCATAGCGTTTGCGCAGACCCTCGCAGGCGATAGCAGGGGGAACCAAGAGCGCACCTCAACTCTATACGGCGTATGAAGTTTAATTACTATACAGTGTATGGAGCTGTGCGTGCAAGAACGGACCAGGACATGCCCACCGAGTACAGCGGCAGCGGCGACCCGCGGCGCACCATCGAGCTGCTGTGGGGTGTACAGCGCCGCCGCCGCGGCCCGAAGCCCAGCTTGAGCGGGGAGCAGATCGTGAGTACCGCGATCGGCCTCGCCGACCGGGACGGGCTCGGCGGGCTGTCCATGCGCAGGCTCGCCGAGGAGCTCGGCATTACGGCGATGTCGCTCTACGGGTACCTGCCGAGCAAGGCCGAACTGCTTGACGTCATGGCGGACCGCGCCTACGGCGAGATCGCCGTTGCTGGTACTCCCGGCCGCCCGTGGCAGGCCCGGCTCGGCGCGCTCGCCCAGCAGCACTTCGCGCTGCTGCTAACCCACCCCTGGCTGCTGCAGATCTCCGCCAGCCGGCCGCTGCTTGGTCCCAACATGACCGCTTTGTACGACGCCGAACTGGCCGCGGTGGACGGGCTCGGGCTGACCGACATCGACATGGACCTCGTCGTGAGCCTGCTCGACGACTACGTGCGCGGCGCCGCTCGGGGAGCCGCCGAGGAGGCCGACGCCCAGGCCCGCACCGGCATGACGGACCAGCAGTGGTGGGAGGCCTACGGCCCGCTGCTCGCCGAGGTCCTCGACCCGGCCCGGTACCCGACGGCGGTCCGCGTCGGCAGCGCCGCGGGTGCCGAGTACGGTGCCGCGCACGACCCGGCCCGGTCTTTCGGATTCGGGCTGCGACGGCTGATCGATGGCATCGAGACATTCATAATCAGGCAGAACGACGACGGTGCTTAGGGCCGGGACCGCGCAGTCGCCCGCGGGCCTGGCGAAGACGCATGTGCCAGGCCCGCGGGATGCTGGGGTGCGGGGGTGTCAGGAGAGTCCGGCTTCCACCGGCCGCGGGCCGGCGGCGACGGGCTCGGGCTCTGTCGCGGTCGCGCGGGTGCGGCGGATCAGCGTCGCGGTGACCGGCAGGGCGAGCAGGGCGATCGCCCCGCAGACCCAGAAGGCCCAGTGGAAACCGCCGGTGAGCGCGACGCTCGGGGCCTTCCCCTGGCCGAGCAGGTGGCTCAGGCGGGTGGCGGCCACGGTGGACGCGATCGCCACCCCGATCGCGCCGCCTAGCTGCTGTGACGTGTTCAGCAGGCCTGAGGCTAGCCCTGCCTCGTGCTCGGCTACGCCGCTCAGGCCGGCGATCGACACCGGGACGAAGGCGAAGGCGGTGCCCATCCCCGCGATGAAGTACGGCGCCGCCAGGTCAGTCCAGAAGTGCCCGTGCACCGGGGCCTGCGTCGTCCACAGGATGCTGCCGCCGATCAGCGCCATGCCGAGCGCCAGCACCGGTCCCGGCGAGATGATCGTCACGAGCTTCTGCGAGACCCCGGCGAGCGCGACGGAGGTCATCGAGGTGGTCAGCCAGGCGACCCCGGCCTGGAGCGCCGAGTAGTGCAGCACCTGCTGCATGTACAGGGTGCCGGCGAAGATGAACGCGAAGAAGCTGCCGCCGAGCAGCAGGCCGACGGTGTTCGCGACCGCCACCTTCCGCTGCCGGAAGATCCGCAACGGCATCAGGGGTGCCGCGGCGCGTGACTCGATCACCAGGAAGGCGACAAGCAGCACGGCCGAGGTCGCCAGCAGCGCGGCGGTGCGCACCGAACCCCAGCCGGCCTGCGGCGCGTTCGAGATCGCGTAGACGAGCAGCAGCAGCGCGGCCGTTACGGTGACCGCACCGAGCGGGTCGAAGGAGCGCTTGACGCCGCGCAGCCGGCTTTCCGGAACGATGCGCGGGGTCAGCAGCAGCGCCGCGGCACCCACCGGGACGTTGAGGAAGAAGATGTACTGCCAGCCCGCGTACCGGGTGAGCAGCCCGCCGGTGATCAGGCCGAACGTGGCGCCGGTGGCGCCGATGGCGCCCCACATGCCGAGCGCCTTGTTGCGCTCCGGGCCCTCAGCGAACATGTTCATCACGATGGACAGCGCCGCCGGCAGGACGACGGCCGCGCCGAGCCCCTGCACACCGCGCAGCGCGATCAGCAGCCCGTCGTTCGTGGCCAGCCCAGCGCCAAGCGACGAGGCGGTGAAGATGACCAAGCCCGCCATCATGATCCGCCGCCGGCCAAGCAGGTCAGCGGCGCGGCCGCCGAGGAGCAGGAAACCGCCGAAAGTGATTCCGTATGCGGTCACCACCCATTGCAGGTTCCCCTCGGAGAAGTGGAGTGCCTGGCCGATCGTCGGGAGCGAGACGTTGACGATCGTGAGGTCGACGATCGTCATGAAGTATGCGACGGCCAGCACCGCGAATGCGCGCCAGCGGTGGACCGCGGGAACTGATTCAGTGCTCATGTACAGGTAGACCCGGCCAAGTCGCGGAAGTCGCCGCGCCGGCGGCGATGAATTCGCCGCCGCCCTGTCGTCAGCACTCCGGGAGTGGACATTTCGGAGGCAGACATGGCAGAGGACGCAAGCAGCGCGCCGCGGCCCGCGGTGACGGACCGCGCCGCGTGGCAGGCGGAGATCGACAAGCTCCGGGTCCGGGAGAAGGCCCACACCAGGGAAGGCTCGGCGATCGCGGCGGCACGGCGGCGGCTGCCGATGGTCGAGGTGGACGGCACGGTCCAGGTGATCGGCGAGCACGGTCCGGTACCGCTGCTCGACGTGTTCGAGGGCCGGACTCAGCTGCTCGTCTACTACCACATGTGGCACAACGGCAATCCGGCCCCTGACCAGTGCGAGGGCTGCACGTTCTTCAACGGGCAGGTCGGCGAGCTGTCCTACCTGCATTCCCGGGACGTCACGTATGCCGCCTTCACCGAGGGTCCGTACGCGGAGAGCAGTGCCTATCACCGCTTCATGGGCTGGGAGATGCCGTGGTACTCGGCGGGCGAGTCCGCCGGCCCGCTGCTGGCCGGGCGATGGTTCGGCATGCTGGTCAGTTATCTGCGCGACGGCGACCGGGTGTACGAGACCTACTGGACGACCGGCCGCGGCGTGGAGACGATGGCGCCCAGCTACGGGCTGCTGGACGCGACCGTGTACGGCCGCCAGGAGACCTGGGAGGATTCCCCGGCCGGCTGGCCGCGGCCGTTCGGCGTCACGGGTGAGCAGTTCCGGCTGAATGGCCGGCCCACCGCGCAGTGGGCACGGCTGGCGGAGGGGCACTCCGATGATCTCAGCGCAAACGCCGCCGGATAGCTACGATCGGATAATGCCCGACGCTGTCGCTGACCCGCTGCACCTGATCCGGTCGTTCGCCAGCACGGTGAGCGCGGACCCCGGTGCGGACCTCCTGCGCGATCGTGATGACGCGGCCTCCTGGCTGCACACCGCGGGAATCCTGCCCACCGAGAACGGCCTGAGCAATTCCGAGCACGCGGCGCTGCTGCGCCTGCGCACGTCGATCATCGACGTGCTCGCGGCACATTCCGGAGGCCGCGAGGACGGCGACGCCAACGGGCGCCTGACCAGGGCGCTCGCGGATGGCCGCCTCGTGCTCACCGCCGGGCCTGGCGGCGCGGTACGGCTTGCCAGCGCGGCGCGCTCCAGCTACCCCAGCGTCGTCGCCGCGTTCGCCATCGCGATCGCCCAAGCCGCAGGAGCGGGCAAATGGCCAGGGGTCTGAGCTCAGCCGATGTGCACGTCGGGCCAAGTCAGATAGCACGAGCCCCAGGCGAGACCGCCGCCGAACGCGGTTAGCAGGACATGCTGGCCCGGCTGTAGCTGACCGCTGGTGGTCGCGTCCGCGAGCGCTATCGGGATGGAGGCGGCCGCCGTGTTGCCGACCTGCGCGATGTTGGCCACGCAGCGGTCCTCCGGGATGCCGAGCCGGTCCGCGACCGCGTGCAGGATGCGCAGGTTGGCCTGGTGCGGGACCAGCCGGTCGATCTTCGCGACGGGAATCTCCGCCAGGTCAAGGACGCGCTGGCATGACTCGGTCATCCGCTGGATCGCCTGGCGGTACACCGGCTGCCCGTTCATCGTGAAGTACTCCTCGCCCGGCGCCGACGGCACGCCACTGGACCGCTGACGAGAGCCGCCGGCCGGCACCATGATCAGCTCGTGTCCCGATCCGTCGCTGCCGAAGTCGAACGGGCCTATCGCTCCCGGCTCGTCGGGGGCACCGGCGCGGAGCAGCACGGCGCCGGCCCCGTCGCCGAAGATCGCGCCGTTCACCCGGTCACCGGGAGCCAGGATCGTCGAGTAGGTCTCCGCGCCGATCAGCAGCACCCGCTTCGCGATCCCGGCGCTGATGAGCCCCGCCGCGGTGCCCAGGCCGTAGACGAAGCCGGCGCACGCCGCCGACACGTCCATCGCGAGCGGGGTACCCAGGCCAAGCCGCTCCGCGATCAGCGGAGCCGTGGCCGGGCACGTCTGGTCCGGCGTGGTCGTCGCGAGGATGACCGCGTCGGCGCCGCCACCGGCCGCCGCGAGGACCTTAGCGCCGGCCGTGACCGCCAGGTCGGACGTGGCCTCACCCGGCGCGGCGAAGTACCGCTGGAGGATCCCCGTCCGCTGCACGATCCACTCGCCGGACACGCCCAGGCTGTCTATCAGTTCCTGGTTCGGGACCCGGCGCTCCGGCAGGTGCCGCGCCAGACCGCACAGAATGGCTGCAAGACGCTGCACTCTCTGCCTCCTCCGACCGAAGTGCGAATGGTGAACACACACCAGACCGTGCAGCGCCTAGCCAACGCGTCAGGTTCATCGCTCCCCGTCCCATATGGGCACGATTGTACGCAAGGGAACCGCCGGTGTGGGTGACGGCAAGGCTACCGATCAAGAGGCCGAACCGCGCGATCGGCACCCCTTGGGCACCGACAGGTATTCCGGCTGGGTATGAGAACTGTTAGCGTGCTTCTGGCCGTCCGGGAGTGGCCCGGGCACAGACCCCACAGGGACAGCTATGGCGATACCGGCTTCGGTTAACGGGCGGTCCCGGAACCTCGTGCTCGCCGCGATGATCTTCGCAGTCGCGATGACGTTTATCGACCAGACGATCGTGTCCATCGCGGTGCCGAAGATCCAGACGGAACTCGGCCTGACGAGTTCCGGCGTGCAGTGGGCGGTGAACGGCTATCTGATCGCGATGGCCGCGCTGTTCGCGTTCGGCGGGCGGCTGGCGGATACCTTCGGCCACCGGAAGATGGTCACGCTCGGCGTTCTCGTCTTCGCCCTCGCGTCGGCGATGTGCGGGCTTACCCCCAAGGGCAGCCTCGCGCAGACGTGGATCGTGCTGTTCCGCGTCGTGCAGGGGGCCGGCGGCGCGATCATGTTCCCGGCCGCGCTGGCCATCGTGGTGCAGACCTTCGAGCTGCGGGAACGCGGCAGGAAGCTGGCACTGTTCTTCGGCATCGCGGGCGGGCTGACCGCCGTCGGGCCGGTGCTCGGCGGTGTGCTGACCGAGTGGACCTGGCGGGGCATCTTCTGGGTCAACCTCCCGGTCGCGGCCGTCGCGCTGATCCTGATCCAGATGTCGAAGCCGGTCACGTCGTACCAGCCGGCCCGCATCGACTACCGTGGCCTGGCGCTAATCACCCTGGGCGTCGGGCTGAGCGTGTTCGGCTTCCAGCAGGCGGACATCTGGGGCTGGCATAACCCGGGCATCGAGCTGAGCATCGCGGCCGGCATCGTGCTGCTCGTGGTGTTCTTCTTCGTCCAGGCCCGCACCGAAGTGCCGCTGATGAAGGTGAGCATCTTCCGCAACCGAGCGTTCCTCACCGAATGCCTGGTGCTCGGCATCACCAACCTCGTGTTCATCCCGATGTTCTTCTTCGGCAGCGAGTACGCGCAGGTGTCGCTCGGGTATACGGCGTCACATGCCGGTGTCATCCTGCTGTATTTCTTCGTCGGCTTCGTGATCGCCGCGCAGCTCGGCGGCCGGATGCTGGACCGGGCCGGGGCCAAGCGCCCGGTGGTGCTCGGCTGCGCGCTCGGCGCGCTCGGCTTCTTCCTGTGGGCGCAGCAGGTCACCGGGCTGGACTTCGCCAAGCAGCAGTGGTTCATCGTGCTCGCGGGCGCCGGCATGGGCTTCATGCTGGGCCCATCCAGCACCGACGCGGTCAACCGGGCGAGCCGCCTGTCCTACGGTGAGGCAACGGGCATCACCCAGACCGTGCGGAACTACGCGGCCAGCATGGGCCTGGCGATCCTCGGCACGATCTCGGTGACCGTGACCAGGAACCAGCTGACGTCCTCGCTCGTCGCGCGGGGCGTGCCGCCGGCGCAGGCCGCCTCGGCAGCGGCGACCCAGTCGCAGTCGCGCTCGGGCAATGTGGCCTCGATCCCCCAGTTCTTCCGGCTCGACTTCGCGCACTCCATCCAGACCGTGCTGTACGTGATGGCGGCCATCATGGCGGCGGGCGCCGTCGTGGCGATCCTCGGCCTGCGCAGCGGCGTCCAGCAGGAGACCGCCCCGGAAGTAGCGGAGGTCAGCAAAGCCACCGTGGACTAGCGATTAGCCGTCTCCGGGTTTCCAGCGCGCGATCGTCTGTGATTAAAGTTGCCTCAGTGTCTCCAGAGGCCAGAGCGGCTTGCTCCTGTGTCAGAAAAGTGCTCCGCGTCAAGAAAGGCGCCAGATCTGCACCCTTTTCCAACAGGGAGCACTTTTCTGACATCTAAGAGAGTCGGAGCACGCGACTATAACGAACGAGGCAGCACAAACGCGGCGCTCGCCGCCTCGAAAGGGAGACGCAAATGGATGGAGCTTCTCGGCTATTGATGCCTCGCTGGGTGAGAAAAAACCGGCGGGCTGAACCGTTCCTGAAGTCGACGTCGTAGTTGAAAGAGGCGCAAGGCGCCCGGCCGCCGTTGTAGGGTGCTGACCAGGAGCGGAAGATTTGATTGTCGCAGGAGGCTCCGATGGGCGCGCGGGCAGGTAACCGGCCGCCGGGTCCGGTCGGTCGGCGCTGTGCGCTCGGGCGGCTGAATGCGGCTGGCTGGGTGCTCGGCGCACTAGATCCAGCCGACGCGGAGGCCTTCGCCGGGCACCTGCTGACCTGCGACGACTGCCAGCTGACGGTGGCCGAACTGGAGCCGGTCGGCCAGTTGCTCGGCCGCGGGGCGCCGGCCGGACTATGCGTGGCGACGCTTGCCCGCGTCCGTCAGGCAGCCAGCCAGCGTTTAGTCCCCATTGATTGACAAGCCTGCTTTGTGCGACTCATCCTAGATGAGGAATGTTGGCGTAATTCCGGTGCGTGATTTTCTCCGGATGATGGTGATGCACCTGATGGTATCGGCGGTCGGTGTTGATGACCGGCTAGCTCGAGATGATGCCGATCTGGTCGCCCAGATCGCGAGGGGCGACATCGGGGAGCCGGTGGCGGAGTTGTACCGGCGGTACGGCGGGCGACTGTACCGCTTCGGGGTTCAGCTGCTCGGCGACACGGGGCTGGCCGAGGAGCTTGTGCAGGAGTGCTTCATCCGGCTGTGGCGTACCGCTGGACGGTTCGACCTAAGCCGTGGGCCGGTCGCGGCCTACCTGTTCGTCATCGCCCGCAGCATCGGCGCGGACCTGCGCAAACGCCCGTCCTCGCGCCCCCTTGAGCCGGTGGACGAGGCCCAGGTGCCGCCGCAGCCAGACAGCGCGGACCGCATCGTGGAAACCCTGATGGTGCGGGATGCCCTTGAGTCACTGAGCGCGGCGCACCGGGAGGTCCTGATGCTCGTGCACGAGGAGGGACTGACCCAGTCGCAGATCGCGGAACGGCTCGGCCTGCCCCTCGGCACGGTGAAGAGCCGCATGTTCCACGGCCTGAGGGCGCTGCGGACCGCGCTGGCCCAGCGAGGTTACGATGGATGAGCCGGACGCCACCTTGCGGGAAGAACACGCGGACGCGGCAGGCTGGGCACTTGGCGTCCTCGACCCCGACGACGCCGCCCGCTTCGAGACCCACCTGGAATCCTGCGAGGAATGCCGGCTGGAAGTGGCCGGCTTCGGCCCCGCCGCCCGGCTGCTGACCGCCGCGCTGCCCGCGATCGAGCTGATGGCGGTCGACGAGCCGCCGCCCGACCTGGCCGCGCGGACAGCCGCCTCGGTGGAACGCGCCGCCCGCAAGGCCCAGTACCGGCGGCGGAGCATACCGCTGCTCACGGTCGCCGCGGCGGTGGTGATCGCGGCGGTCGTCGCGGTCTCCCTCAGCCTGGCCGGACCCTCGTCGCCCGCGCTCGCGTTCAGCATCCCGCTGCACGCGGCGTCCGGGGCCGCGTCCGGGCAGGCGATCGCGCACCAGAACAGTAGCGGCTGGTCGATTCAGCTGACAGTCCAGCACCTTGCGCCCTCGTCCGCGGGCAGCTTCTACGAGTGCTGGTACGCCGGGCCGGGCAACGCGCCCGGACACCCCGTGCTGATAACCGCGGGCACGTTCACGGTAGGCCCGAGCGGCAGCGCCAGCGTACAGATGTGGAGCGCCGCGGATCCGCGCACGTTCCCCACCATGGAAATCACCACTGAGCAGCCTGGAGACGCGGCGCAGCACGGCACGGTCATCCTCAGCGGCAGCACACGGCGGTAAGAAATTACGCAATGACGCAAAGTGCGGGAAATGCGCATATATCAGCCGACCAAGTGGGAGGGTCGCTGGTATTTCATGTTCTCAATTCTTCGCGGTTTAACGTCATTAGCGCGTCATTTTCACGAGCCCTTCGGCAGGGAAACCCGCAGATGCTGATCGAGCTGGTCCGTGCCACTGCGGAGGCTGGCATGGACGTCGGGCCGCAGAGCGGCGACGAGGCTGGGTTCGGCGGACTGGTGGCGGAAGTCAGTGCGCGGCGGCGCGCTGCTGTCCGCGGCGGCGTACTCGATGATCGCGCGGGCCACCGCGGCCGCCGGCGGCAGGCGCCGCCCGCCGCGCACCCGCAACAGAAACCGTTAACCCCCGGGCGCCAGCTTGCGGCCAACCCGCGGCGGGGCGGGCCACCCGCCAGGGACTCGAAATTATTGTGGACATTTACCCTCCCACTTTGGACCCTGCTGACTTATTCCGGGGGCTGGCCCGGATCGCTGGCCGCCCCGGTAGGTCAGCGGCCGAGGTCCGGGCTCGGTCGGCTCGCTGGGCCCGCGATAACGTGGCAGTTTCCCGCTTCGTGGTAGCCGGCCCCTCGTGTACGAGGGTCAATCCACCACGAGGAGGTAATCTTCCACGTCGTTGACGGGCGTACCGGTGCGCCCCTATCCCGGCAGCCGCACACGGCACTCCAGGCACAGGCGGCGCACCGGCGGCCAGGCCGCGGCGGCTGGCGGGCGGCTGGCGGGCGGACGGCGGGCGGACGGCCAGCACGGCCATGCGCACGCAATTCGCCAACAGGATGCACTTTGGGGGGGTAAGGGCCCGCAATGATTCGGTGCCCTGGGTTAGCAGTAACGGAGGGCGCGGGCTTGGGCCAGCGCCTCGGCCAGCGCCGCCGCCGCGGGCTCGGGCTCGTTCTGGTGCCAGGCCCGCACGGCGGCGCGCAGCGCACTTTCGAGAGACTCAGGCAAGCGCTGCTGGCCGGGGTGGAGAAGCTCAGCGGCGGCGGCCGCCGCATCGGCCAGCCGGCCGGCCGCGAGGTGCACGGCCAGTAGCGGCCACAGGTACACCCATAGGTGCCGGGAGCCAGGGGCGTGGCTGGCCGCCCGGACCTGGGCAACCTCCTTGGCCAGCGCGAGCACGTCCGCGGCCCGCCCGTCCCGCCAGGCCAGCCACACCTGGCACCCCAGGATCCCCAGGTCGTAGTCGGTGCTGATCATCTGACCAGCCGCCGCCGCGGCCCGCGCGGCGAACTCCCGGACCGCCGCCGCGTCACCGCGGCGCAGCCCGATCAGGGCGAGCCCGAGCACGCTCTGGCCGAGCAGGATGCTCTCGCCGATGCGCTCGCCCATCGCGAGCGACTGCTCCATCAGGTCCTTGGCCTCCGCCAGGTCACCGCGCAGCCAGTGCAGCCGGCCGAGCCAGAACAGCCCGTAGCCGGTGTCCTTCTCCTCATCCCCCTGACGTGCCGCGTCCAGCGCCGCGTGCATGTCGGCGATGTCCGTGTCGTCGACGCGGTAGCCGTTCAGCATCACCCGGGCGTAGGTGAGGTGCATGTAGAAGCTGAACTTCCGCGCCGGAGAGCCGTGCGAATCGAGCACCGCGCGGACCGGGCCGAAGATGTCCAGCACGCGCTCCGGCTCCTCGCGCATCGTGTACATGCCGCCGCGGCCATCGACCATCAGTTCCAGCCACTCCTCGGTCACCGCGTCATCCGGGCTGTCCGGGAGCAGCGCCTCGGCCGCGTCGAAGGCCGCGGCCGCCGCCTCGTACCGCCCGTCGGCCATCTCGAGCCGGCCCAGCCGGATCTGCAGGTGCGCGCGGCGCAGCGGGTTCGTGTCCTCCGCGAGGTCGAGCGCCTCGCGGAACGCCTCGGCGGCCTCGCCGCGCCGTCCGGTGCGCCACAGCACGTTGGCGAGCTTGGCGAGCAGGTCCACCGCGGCGTCGGCGTCGGAGCCCGATTGCTCGGCGGTGATCGCGAGCGCGGCGCGGTAGGAGGAGATCGCCTCGTTGTTGGCGAACGCGGACGTGGCGTGGTCGCCGGCCAGCGTCAGGTAGGCCAGCGCGCGGTCGTGCTCGCCGGCCGCCGCGAAATGCCGGCCGAGTACGGCGGCGACTTCGTCCAGGCGGGCGCGCGACGCCGCTTCGAGCGCCCATGCGGCCCGGCCGTGCAGCAGGCGGCGCTCGCTGCCCAGCAGACCCTGATAGGTGGCTTCCTGGATGAGGGCATGCCGGAACCGGAACGCCGGTTCGGGGAGTCCGGCAACGTCGCGCAGGAAGTCCTTCGCGCGCAGTTCGTCCAGCGCCTTGTCGAGCGCCGGCCCGGCGGGCTGATCGGCCGCGCATACCGCGGCGAGCAGCGAGAGCGGGAACTCCAAGCCGAGCACGGCGGCGTGCCTGACGACTTCCCTGGCAGCGGCGCTGAGCCGGTCGACCCGGGACCGGACCAGGCGCTCCAGGGCCTGCGGCACCTCCTGCCGGGCGGCCTCGCTGAGCTGCCATGTACCGCGGTCATGGACCAGAGCCTTCGTCTCCAGTAGGGACGAGAGGCGTTCCTCCAGGAACAGCGGGTTGCCGTCGACGCTGGCGAGCACGCTGTCCAGGATCTCCGGCCCTGGTTCGGACCCTGGCCCGGCACCTGGCTCGGCGCCGATGAGCGAGCGGGCCAGCGACCGTTCGGCCGCCGCGGACAGCCGGCCGAGGGTGATCCGGTGCACCTGGTGTTCGGCCTGGAGAAATTCCTCGAAGTCGCCGCCCTCTGGACGGGTGGTGAGGATCACCAGCAGCGGGCGGCCCGCGGCGAGGGCGGCCAGGTGGCCGGTGAGGTGCTGCGAGGTCGGATCCGCCCAGTGCAGGTCTTCCAAGACCAGTACGGTCGGGGCGGTACGCGCCAGGTGCGTCACGAGCGAGCGCCACGCGGCGAACGTCGCGCGATGAGTTTCCTCGGGGGAGAGCCGCCCCAGCGCCGCACCCGACGACAAGCCCATCATGCGCGCGAGCGGCGGGAACAGGTCGGCGCTGCCGGTGACACGGGTCAGCGCGCGCTCGACCGCGGGTCGCACCACCGCGTCGGGCAGGTCTGGCGTCACTCCCGAGATGTTGGCCAGCAGCTGCCGGTAGAGGCTGTACGGCGTGGACGACGCGTACGAGGCGCACCTGCCCTCGAGCCACCGCACCCGGCCGGCGCGTGGGCGGCTGGCGGGCGGCCGGCCGACGGGCAGGCGGCCCGCGGGCGGGCGGCCGGCGGCCAGGCGGCCGTGGCACTCCTTCACGAGGCGCGTCTTGCCGAGGCCTGGCTCCGCGGTGATAACGACGACCGACCCGCGGCCGCTCAATGCGTCGCGCAGCGCCGCGTCGAGCACCGCCAGCTCATCCTGCCTGCCCACCAGCGGTCCGCGCCCGCCGAGACCGGGCGGCCGCGCGGTCGCGCCCGGCCTCGGGCCGCCGAGGTAGCTGGCCGTCACCGGGCCGGACACCGGACCGGTGAGCACCTGCTCGCCGCCGTCCCAGGTGAACAGGTGCCCCGCGGCGGCTCGGGTCACCGGGCCTATCAGGGCGGAACCCGCGCGCGCCGCCGACTGGAGCGCGGCGGCGGTGCTCACCACCTCGCCGACCGCGGCGTACTCCACCTTGCCGCCACCGCCGATCGGACCGAGCACCGCCTGACCGGTCTCTATCCCGACCCGCAGCGGTGACGGCCGGCCCCGGCTGAGCGACGCCACCGCGCCGAGCGCGCGGAAGGCCGCCCTGACCGCCCGCTCCGGGTCGTCTTCGTGCGCCTCCGGCGCGCCGAACACTGCCTGCAGGCCGCCGCCCGATACCGACGTGACGGTCCCGCCGAGTTCCTCCACCTCGGCGATCACCGCGGCCAGCGAGCCCGCGACGACCTCGCGCAGATGCTCCAGGCCGAGCTCCGCGGCCTGTGCCGCCGGCACCGTCAGGTCGGCGGCGAGGATGCTCACGGTCCTGAGCTCTTCCGGCGGCAGGGCGGCCGCGACCACCGCGGGGGCAGGCGCGGCGAACGCCTCCTCCAGCGCCGCGGACACGCGCAGCCCCAGCTCGCTGACCGCGGCGGCGCACCGCTCATAGACGCGGACCGCGAACTCGCGGCGGCCCTGCGCCAGGTAGCCGCGCACCAGCGCGATGGCGGCCTCTTCGCTGGCGGGGTCGTGCTCGAAGCAGGCCTCCCAGGCAGTCATCACCGCGGCCGGCGACGCCTGGCCCGCTCCCCTGGACCGGTCCCTGGCCAGCGCCAGCCGCGCCTGCTGGCGCAGCGTCTCCAGCCGTTCGCGCGGGCGCATCGCCCAGTCCGCGTACGGCTCGTCCGCGAGCAGCTCACCGTCCTCGGCCAGGGCGGTGCTGAGCATGTCGTCACGATCCTGGCCGGGGGCCACGGCGAGCGCGGCCCGCAGCGCCGCCTCGTGCACGTCCGCGTCGACCAGCACCGACGGGGCTGCCCAGATGTGGTTGAGGTCGGCCTCCAGCAACGCGAGCCCGGGCTCGGCGAGCCCCGCGAGCGCGGCCCTGGCCATCGACAGCGCCTTGGATACCGCCCGGGCCGCGGCTCGCGGGTCGAGGTCGCCGAACAGCTCCTCACACGCCAGGTCGCGGGTCACCCGCCGGCCTGGACTCACCAGGACGAGCTCACACAGCCGCCGGGCACTCGGCCGCGGCCAGGGACCGGCCGCGCGGCCGTCATAGCTCACCGAGAACGGGCCGAGGAGCCGGACCGCCAAGGTGTGCCTCGGCGGCGCCCCCGCCGCAGGGTCCTTGGTCTGGTTCCCGGCCACCTCCTCATTGTCCGGCATGCCCGGATCCGGCGGGAACACCGCGGGAACAGCGCCCTCCTACGTTGTCGGTACCGGCTAAGCCGCGGGCGCGGGGGACCGTCCCCCGCGTCGAGGAGAAGAACGGACATGAACATGAACTTGAACCCCGGCTACATGATCTACCAGGCCGAGCGCCCCAGGAGTTACGCGGAGCAGCGCGAAGCCGACGAGCTGAGCGGGAAGCTTGCCGCCTCGCTCGCCCGGTGGTCGCGGCCGCTTGCCCTGCTGCGCAGGGCGCGTTCCAGGCACGCTGAGTACCGGACTGCCACGGTGAACCGCGGTCAGGTGAGCTCAAGGGCGGCGTGAGCGTGCGAGAGAGCCGCTGGCCGCCAGGACAAGGGGCGGGCCCACTCGGGCCCGCCCTTT